>Ga0208826_1000568_pt1 | contig 37322 bp, 23 predicted proteins | sample AD_UKC115_MetaG_FD_184451 | JGI IMG/M metagenome (GOLD analysis project Ga0208826, IMG submission 184451) | Active sludge microbial communities of municipal wastewater-treating anaerobic digesters from Hong Kong - AD_UKC115_MetaG (SPAdes)... | ecosystem: Engineered > Bioreactor > Anaerobic >...
AATTCAAATCCCCGGTTACTCATAGCGCCTATATTTACCGTCTTGGTGGTATAACCGGTGTTCCCCGGAACCGGAACATTATAAATCAGGCCTTTTGTTTCCCTGTCGTAATAATCAATTTCTCCGCTGATTCGATTACTCAGGAAACCGAAGTCAATTCCAATATCGGTCTGGTTCGATTTTTCCCATTTTAAATCGGGGTTTGCTAATTGCGTGGGTGAAAGCCCACCGGTTCCGTTGTAGGAACTACCTCCCCACAAGCCAAGATGAGCAAAGTTCCCAAAGCCATCTGCATTACCGGTTAATCCCCAGCTTCCCCTTAGTTTTAGAAAACTTACAATGGAGGATGAACCGAGGAAGGATTCTTCGCTTAGAATCCATCCGGCAGAAACGGCAGGGAAGAAGCCATACCGGTTATTGGCGCCGAATACGGATGATCCGTCTGCCCTTCCGCTAAGTGAAAAAAGGTATTTGTCTTTATACTTATAATTGGCTCTTGCAAAATAGGAGAGAAAAGTGGAATTGTTGCTTTCGGATGTTCCACCCTTAATTAATCCGGCGCTGGCCAGTTTTTGAAGCGATTCAACCGGGAATTGTTCGCCATAAACATTGGCCCATTCGGTGCTGTATTTTTGAAAGGATGTTCCCAAAACCGCATCGAAATCGTGAACCGAGTTAAACGTCTTTTGAAAACTAAAAAAGTTGTTGGTATTATAATCTAAACCCCGGAACCAGCTCGATTGCCCATAACCATTAGTGCCTGTTCCGTAGGTGGTGTTAAAGCCATAAAATTCATCATCATTCTGATTCTGGATATCAAGCCCAAATTCGGAACGGAAGAAGAAATGAGGGGTGAAGTTTAATTGCGCATATACATTTCCGATATTTCGGTAAATTGTTGTACGGTAATGGCCTTCTTTATAGTCCACATAAGGATTTCCATAAGTGGTTACGGGCCGGTTATACAGTTTGCCATCCTGGTCGCGCAAAGGAGTAATCGGTGCCAGGGCAACCATTTGCATGGGGGTTGTAAATTCATTATCCACCGAAACCTGGTCCATATTTGTTTGAGAAAGGCTTAAATTAAATCCCAATTTTAATTTATCGGATACGGTTTGATCGAGGTTAAGCCTCCCTGAAAATCTCCGAAGTCCATTTCCAACCAGGATTCCATCCTGGGAAACATAGGCCAGGCTGGTATAGAATTTTGTTTTTTCCGTGCCGCCACTTGCCGATAAATCTACATTGGCAGTACGGGCCTTATCATCAAATGCTAACTTCTGCCAATCCGTATTGGTTTGCAGGGTCCGCCAGTCGCTCCAACCCGAATACCGGGTAAGTCTACCCTCCACAAACTCCAACCAGGAGTCCTCATATTGGTTGGGATCAAGAGGATCTACTCCTTCCAGGTGATCGCTGTTGATGGCGGCTTCGCGAATGAGGTCCACATATTGTTTGGCATTTAAAAAGCCCCGCAGATGGGTTGGCTTGTTGATCCCATATTGGAAATTGGCCTGGAGGTTGGTTTTCCCTGCCTTCCCTTTTTTTGTAGTAATCAATACGACTCCATTTGCAGCACGAGATCCATAAATGGCCGCTGCAGAAGCATCCTTTAAAATATCAAACGATTCAATATCATTAAAATTAATGTCGGCAAGGGGGTTACCCGAATAGGAGTCGGTACTGATAGGCACTCCATCCACTACATAAAGCGGGCTGTTTGATGCAGAGATGGAAGAAGCACCCCGGATGAGCACCTTAATACCTTCCCCCACTTTTCCGCTGTTTCCTTCCACAAAAACACCGGCTGCCCTCCCCTGTAAGGCCTGGTCGAGGTTAACTACTGGCATATGTTGCACATCCGATCCTTTTACTTTGGCAATATTACCGGTAAGGTCTTTTTTGATTTTTGTACCATATCCCACCACCACTATTTCATCAAGGGAAGCGGCTGAGGCGGGTTCAAGTTTTACCAGCATATTGGCAGAAGCGGTAAGCTCCCGGGTGGTATATCCCAAAGCAGAAAAAACCAGTTTTACGCTAAGGGATGATACCTGCAGTGTGAACTTTCCATCCGTTTCACTGGCCGTTCCGGATGAACCTGATTTTACCACAATGGAAGCATTAGGGATTGGGTTGCCGCTCTTGGCATCGGTGATTGTTCCCCTCACCGTTGTTTGGCCAATAACAACAGTGGGTAATAACAGGAGAACAAACCCTATGTAACCCAGGATTTTTTTTCTCATAATTGGTGTAGTTAAGTGTAACGAATCTAATCTAATAAGTTATCCTAACCTAAAAAAATTTTTTGTCATATTTGCCCATTTGTCGCAGGTCTCGTTTCCCCTTTTTTCAGGATATTAAGTCGTTATCCGTTTGTAATCTTTTTTCCAGCCGCTTGATTTTTGATGAAATGATGAATGTGGATGTATCCCAAAAAGCGTTAAATCACCCTCCTTTGCAAATTTTGGGTGTTGTTTATTTTAATATCGATAGAAGACGAGGGTATTCAGAATCAATTTATAATGAATGACAAAATTATTCACGAATGCTTAGGTATGTTGTTTTCACCCGACGAGCACCGGAAACCTCTTTTTAGTATCTGGGTAAAACACCCGCATTTTCCCGGTCATTTTAGGAAATTATTTCGGTTAATAAACGATAGGAATCGGCTGTTGAAAGAATGAATTTTACGGTTGTTAAGGAACGGGAGATATGGAGGAGAAGGAGTTCATTAATTATGCAACTATTTTTTTTAAACTATAAAATTTACCGTTATGAAAACGAATCATTTGCTTTTTGTTTTGGCAGTTTTTGTTTCATCCATTACCATCCTCAGTGGATGTAAAAAAGATGAAGTTCCCGCCAGTCATGCTGTCCCGGTTAATATTGATACACCTGAGTTTGGTCAGGAAGGGTTAATTTTGGGCAAGTGGCGTGTGGTAAAAAGTGAAGTTCATATAATGAATTCCGACAAGGAAGAAAGTACTGTGCAATTGGGAAGGCCGGATGACTTTTTTAATTTCGACAAAAAAGAAATTTTTAGCAGGGGGAAAGATGGGTTCGTAGAAAATGGATTTTGGAAAATTGTTGGACAAAAACTTCACCTGTATTTACCAAAACCTGCCGCTGATATCCAGGAAGTTTATGATATCCAGGTACTTAATCAAACCAAATTAGTTTTGTATAACTATAAGGATGATGGAGTACAAGTTACTGAAACTTCCATTTCCCTTTTACGATAAATTTCAGTTAAGGGTTGAGCTTGCAAATTCCCGTGTTTTTCCCGGAGCATTGATTATACTTGCTCCGGGATTTTTTGATCTTAAGAGCCCTAATACTATTTCTTTTCCTCCAAATCGGCAATAATGATTTTCTTCATTTTCAACATGGCAGTGAAAGCAAATTTCCCTTTTGCCTTATCCTTATGATTTTCAAGCTTGAATAACTTCTCAGGAATTACCTGCCAGGAAAGCCCAAACTTATCTTTGCACCAGCCACAAGGCCCCTCACTCCCTCCTTTGGCAGTTAATGCTTTCCAATAATAATCAACCTCTGCCTGATCCTTACAACGGATAGAGAATGAAATGGCCTCATTAAATTTGAAGAATGGACCAGCCGCCAAAATCTGGAACCGCATCCCCAGCACCTCCATTTCAGCCACATCAAAGTTGCCGCCTGGGTTTTCTGCATTTTTATAGGCTTTATAAGATATCAATTTTCCTTTTTTGAAGACGGATTGGTAATACCTTACAGCTTTTTTTGCATCTTTTTCAATCCATAAACAGGGTGTAATTTTTGGGTTGGGCATATTTGCTTTTTTAGTGCGTATTCTTTAACCGGGGAATTTGCTCAGATCCATAAAAAAGGGTTCCCAATTATGTCCATCCGGGTCTTCTACGGAACGCTGTTGCATGAATCCGTAGTCTTTCGGTTCTGCATATTCTCTGCCTCCGGCTTTAATGGCCTTTTCTGTGAATGCATTTACCGCATCTCTGCTCTCCAATGACAGCGCATTGATGGCTCCCACATTCATTTTGGCATCGATGATTTCTTTGGAAATAAATTGTTTCAGTTTTTCGTGGGTTAGCAACATTACAAGAATGAAATCGCTCCATACCATACAGGCCGCGGTATCATCCGAAAATTGGGGATTGTTGGTAAATCCTATTGCTTCATAAAATTCCCTGGATCTTTTTAAGTCGCTTACCGGAAGGTTGATAAATACTTGTTTTGCCATAACGATTGTTTTTTGTGATTCAAATTTGCAGAACTTAACGGGGCATTTTTTTACGCATCCGGAATATTGGGTTCTACCAGCCTTTTTAATTTATCCAGGGAATCCTGCCACCCTAAATAGCACATCTCTATGGGGATGGCTTCCGGTATCCCGGTCTGTGTTATCTTAATTTCCGTGCCACATATTACTTTTTTGAATTCAATGCTGGTAACCATCTCCCCCGGTAAATGACTGTCGTCAAACCGGTCAGTTGCTCTAATTAGTTCATTCTCCCGAATTTCCAAAAATTCACCTCCAAAGTGCTGTTCACTTCCCGTACCAAAATTTTGAAAAGACATTTTATAAGAGCCCCCCGGTTTGAAATCATACTGTTGAATTTTGGCAATGAATCCGTAGGGAGGAAGCCAGGTGGCATAAGCCGCTACGTCAGAAAAGGCTTTGAACACCCTCTCTGGTGAAGCGGCCAAAATCCGGTGTAGATGAATAGGGTTGGTAGACATAACGTTAAACTATTTTATAACTTTTAGGATGAATGCGTGAATGATATTTTTTTGAATTTTTACACATGGGTTCTCAAATTTTACAGATTTCTTTCTTTTTATTAAGGAAGGAATTTCTTCTGTATTTGGAACTTCAAAAGTGAGGAGTAATGGAGAATTTTTGTGGGGCAGGTTATGACAATTTTGGGTCAAATTGCGTAAATTCATAGCCTCCTTATTTTATGATCAGAATTTCAATCCTGGTACCGGAATCATCTGTAGTGCAAGCAATCGCAGATCCACAATACGTATTCTCGGCAGCGAATCAGTTTTTGGCCTCTGCAGGAAAAAAGCCATTGTTTGAAGTGGAGTTGGTTGCTGCTAAACCGACAATCGAACTGAATAATGGCCTTTTCACCGTACATCCAAATCGATTGTTGAACGAAGTAGAACAAACCGATTTGATCTTTGTTCCGGCATTGTTTGGAAACATGGCTCAGGCCATATCTTTAAATGAGGCTGTAATCCCTTGGTTAGTGGATCAATATAACAAGGGAGCAGAGGTTGCTTCACTTTGTGTTGGCGCGTTTTTACTTGCCTCCACCGGGTTGTTAAATGGAAAACGGTGTTCAACGCATTGGGGTTTTCAGGAAGAATTCAAAGAAATGTTTCCCAAGGTGGAACTGGTACAAGGGGGAATTGTAACCGAGGAGAATGGAATTTATTCAAGTGGCGGGGCACATTCCTACTGGAATCTGTTGCTTTACTTATTAGAGAAGTATTCAAACCGGGAAACGGCCATTCTTGCCTCAAAATATTTTGCCATTGATATCGATCGCAACAGCCAGGCTTCTTTTTCAATTTTTAAGGGACAGAAAAATCATTATGATAAGGAAATTCTGGAATCGCAGGAATACATTGAAAGAAATTTTCAGAATAAATTCATTACCATAGAATTGGCGAAATTGGCGAGATTGGGGCGCCGTACTTTCGAAAGGAGGTTTAAAGAGGCTACCAGTAATTCGGTTATGGAGTATGTGCATCGAATAAAAGTGGAAGCCGCCAAACGGCAATTTGAAACAACAAGAGCAAACATTAACGAGGTGATGTATGATGTAGGGTATAATGATAGTAAATCTTTCCGGGTCATTTTTAAAAAAGTAACCGGCATTACTCCCAATGAATACAGAAGGAAATATTACAAGAAGGCCCCAATCGAAATATAGCCTTTGCCTTTCCGCAATTGAAAACAAGTTTTCATCGCTTCAAAACAAAAGCCCGGATTACCCAGGGCTTAGTTTGTTTGTCGGGATGACTGGATTGGCTTCGCCGATCCTAATGGGGGTAAGGCAAACAAATTAAGCCATGCCGTTCCGGCATTCCGGCTCTTTTATTTTTCAGCAATTGAAAACAAGTTTTCATCGCTTCAAAACAAAAGCCCCGGCGTACCCAGGGCTTAATTTGTTTGTCGGGATGACTGGATTAATTACATTGATCCAGGAGTGGGTGGAGGCTAAACTGTTTAAGCCTTCCTCGCTATCGCTCAGGTATGTTTTCCTGTTTTTTCGATTCAACAAACAGTAGTTTGTTTCTCTGCAAAACAGCAAAACCCCGGCTATTGCCGGGGCTCAAACAGTTTGTCGGGATGACTGGATTCGAACCAGCGGCCTCTTCGTCCCGAACGAAGCGCGCTACCGGGCTGCGCTACATCCCGCAGTATGGCAAAGATATAATCTGTTTATTTTTGTACCCTTAGTTTTTTCTTTGAACAAACAGCATACCGCTTTTGTATTTAATTTATGCAAGCAGAAAACAGAAAAACTGCGTATATAACCGGTGGTACCAAGGGAATTGGGCTCGGAATTGCGCAATCACTATTAGCCGCCGGGTATAATGTGGCCATCACCGGTAGAAAATTATCATCCGCACGGGAGGCTGCATTATTGCTTTCGACAGATGAAACCCGTGTCCTGGCTCTTGAATCGGACGTGGGAAATGCAAAGGCTGAAAGGGAGGCGATTCAAAAGGTAATCAACAAGTTTGGAAAATTGGATGTACTTATTGCCAATGCCGGCGTTGGATATTTTGCAGCTATTGATGAAATGTCGGAAGATCTGTGGAACGAAACCATCAACACCAATTTAACCGGGGTATTCCATACCGTTCGCGCAGGAGTGGAGGAAATTAAGAGGTCACGAGGTTATATCATCACCATTGCCAGCCTGGCCGGCACTAATTTTTTTGAAAACGGAGCGGCCTATAATGCAAGCAAATACGGCCTTGTAGGATTTACCCAGGCTATTATGCTCGATCTGAGAAAATATGGAGTAAAAGTAACAACCATTATGCCGGGCTCGGTAACCAGTCATTTTAATAACCATATTCCCAATTCCACCGATGCCTGGAAAATTCAACCCGAGGATATTGGAGAACTTGTGGTGGATTTGTTGAAAATGAATCCCCGCGCTCTGCCAAGTAAAATTGAAATCAGGCCTGCCATGCCGCCAGAAAAAAATACATCTCCTTTTCCAAAAACCAATCAACAGGGCAATACTAAAATCTGATTATTCCTCAGAATGGAGAAAGATAATTCATGCAAATCATCATTTAAAATATGCTGACTAATCCCTTGGGCACTCTCGGGTGCTGATGGCAGGCTTGCATGGATCGTCTGCATTCGTAGTATAGGTGTGTTGATCCCAAACAAAGGCAAACTCAGAGCTCCCATTATTATTTGTATATTTTTTATGTCCTACCGGGGCATCGTGGGCAATACCTACCCTGACTTTACTGGTTTCGTTATCCTTACCCGATAAATTGAAGGAAAGTGTGAGGGTAAAGGCATCCGGATTTTGAAAAGTGGTACTGCCCCTGTACCATGCACCCATTCCAATATCCAGTTTGTTTTGTGTAACCTCTAATCCCAATTGGAACATTTGGTTTTGCTGCTGTTTACTAAAATTGGCAGCCAGGCTGTAAGTCCAGTTTTCGTTATTGCTGTTGGTATATAAAATATTGCCCGACCAAAGCACTGGCACTACACTTTTATCTTTACTATTGGTGGCTATAAGGGATTCATCCGGATGATTTACGTGTTTGGCGGTGGCGCCAATCAATAACCTGGAGTTACCCTTCATCCGGTAACTAAAGAACAAGGCGGGAGAAATATCCAGGTACCAGTGTTTGTTATTTACCGGAAGGTCGGCTCCGGTTTCCGATCCATATATTATTCCATTTGCATCCAGTTGATCCGCAAAAAGCAAATCACTGTAATCAATTCTACGCTGTACAGCACCCGCTTGCAAGGCACCCGTTAAGAACCAGCGGGGCATTTCAGAATTTGAAGCTACCGGATCGGCACCGGGACAAAAGGTATAGGCATAAGAGACATGAATCCCTGTCTTTTTTAGGTATCCCTCACTGGACGTGGTGGCGAGCAGGCCTATACCGCTTTGTAAGCCAGGAATATATTTATCAATTGAAAATGCAGTATAGGTGAACTGGCTGGGGATAGCCCACCATTGCCTCCTCACGATAGCGCTTATGCGCAAATCATGATCGCCCGAACCGGTAGCAGCCGGATTGAGGTAGATGGGTGACATATAAGGCTGGGAGAATACCGGATCCTGTGCCTTTGCATTTCCAAAAATTATTTGAACGCAAAGAAGGATCAGGAAAATTTTATTCATTCGTTTCATAATGGGGCGGTTTATCGGATTATGGTGATGAATCCCTTTTTCTCTAACTTCCCATTCTTCGGGTTTAACATTCCTTTCCATTCTGTACCGTTTATGTAGTGGGCTTCAATAAACCAGCTATACGCTTCCTGTTTGGTATTTTGACCATTTTTCCAATTCCCATTCCAACCCTCATTGGGTACCCCGTTTCCATCCAGGCTTCGGGTTTCAAATACCTTCTGCCCCCATATATTATAGATTACCAGATGGTAATCCTTCAACCCTTTTCCCAAGGGTAGGAATTGCCTGAGTTCAGCCTTATGGCAACCCGGACAAAATGCATTGGGTACATAGAGATACCCCGGTACCGGTAACACATATACGCTGATTGTGTCTGTGGCAAAGCATCCGGTTTCATAATCCTGCACCAGGAGGTTAACATGATATGTACCCGTATCGCCATAACTGTAAGTAATGGTATTTCCTGGCAAGGTTTGCTGGTTTCTGTCGCCTGGGTTCCATAACCAGGTGGCATTGGGTAAGGCGGATGCAGAATCGGTAAAGGTGAAGCTGTAATTGGGTTGGTATTGCACCATGGACGGGCTAACCACAATATTTCTCGGCCCCAATGTTTGAATAATAAAATTGCCCAAATGTGCCGTATCGCCGCATCCGGCATTGTTCTTTACCAATACTTTAATGCTAAAGACATGGATGGCGGTAACCCCGGAGGCAACCTGGAAATGGTAGCTGAACGGATTACTGTTGCCCATAAGCACATCATTTACATACCATTCATATTGTAGCGATCCCGGCCCCGGATAATTTACATCAACAGAAAATTGAGCAATCGTATCGGTATTGCAGGTTTTAATTTCGAAAGGCTCAAATACCGCCTGTGGCGTACTGTTTACAGTAAAGGAATAAATACTACTGTCCTTACATCCTGCGAGGTTCGTGGTAATCAGTTTTACACTATCAATACCCGGAGTAGTAAATATATGTGAGGCGGTTGGACCGCTAACATAAAAGACTCCCGGTGCCTGCTGGCTGTCGTAAAATACCCAGTTTACCGAAGATGTAAGCGCCGCATTCTGGGCACTTACCTGCATATTATATGGAGCACAGGCAGGGGTTGTTGGGTCTACTATAATTTCTGCCGGTACAATATCCACAACGGTAACCAGGGCAGTGGCCGTATCCGTACAAACTGTACCAAAACTATTAACCTTTCGGGCAACCAGTTTCACTGTATATACACCGGCAAGGTTATAGAAATGCGTAGCATTTAACCCTGCCGTAGAAGTGTTATCTCCCCAATACCATTCATAAGAATTTCCATTCATCGAATTATTATTGGTGGTTACCGATTGGCCGGTGCAGATCAGGTTAGGGGTCAAAGTAAAGGATGCCTGGGGTGGATCATAAACCGTAATCTGTTTATCCGCCGAAGTATCGGCACAATAATTTTCGAGGGTGAAATGTGCCGTGAAATTTCCTCCGGTTAAATAGGTGTGAGAAATTACACTTTGGGTATTGGGCACCGCCTCTATAGGCGAACCATCGCCAAAATCGACATAAATAACGGTTGCCCCGGTGGAGCTATTTTGAAAATCAACGGTATGCGGTGCACAACCATATATTTGGCTCCCATTGATGGCAATATGCTCCTGGATGTAACTTGGCGATACTATCACATCCATCGTGGCCGTATCACTGGCACAGCGGTTCACCATGATAAGCGTAATCCGGAAGGTATCGGTAATGCCGGTAATATATTGATGCGGTATTGAACTGAGTGTGTAAGTCGTATCCCTGGTTCCATCTCCAAAATCCCAATAATAGGTGGTGAAGGCATCCTGTCCAAAGGAGCTGTTTATTACTGTGTCCCTAAAGGGGGAGCAGCCAATTCCCTGTGCAAAAAAACGGGCCTTTGGCTGTGCATATACTTTAATGCTATCCATTTTCATAACTGTATCGCAGCCGTTATATGCTTTTAAAAGAATGAAATAAGTGGTATCTCTGAATTCGGGACTTGGATTAAATATTACCGGAGCCCCGGGTTGTTCAATATTAGAAAGCGTTTGTCCGTTACCGAAATCCCAATAGTATTCAATGGATCCATTTAAAATACTGGATGTGTTGGTGAAATTTACTGAAAGTGGACCACAGCCTGCCGTAGTGTCTTTAATGAAATTAGCCACCACTGCCGGTCGGGTGTTGAAGGTAAGTTCCATGCTGTCGGGCAGGCATCCATAAGGACTGATGGTTACCAATTTAATGGTAACAGTTTGCCCCGGATTGGTTATTATGAAGGATGGCGGTAAACCATTGGTTGTGGCGGGAATAAGGGTGCCATTTTGGTACCAGTTATACTGTGCATTTTGAAGGGGTAGGTGTGTAACGGTTATAATGGTATCAAGGTTTACCGGGGCACAAAGTAATAATTGAGAGGCGGTAAATTCCGCATGGGCGTCCGGCTTTATCTCTATACAAACTACATTGGAAGGATTTGCCTGCGTACCGGAACATAGGGAGGTGGTAACCATCCTGCGATAACAGGTAGCCACTGCAAGTGAAGGAGGGGTATAATCGATATTGTTTTCCCCTGTTAAATCAATCCATGTGTTTCCATTATCTGTACTAACCTGCCATTGGTATTGATAGGGGCCCACACTTCCTGCGGGAGTGGACCCCGTAATGGTTCCGGGTGCTGTGTTGATGCAGGTTTGAATGGCGCCGCTTATCGTATTATTGGAAAGGACTGAATATACAATGGATAGTTGATCACTGCTTGGAGGGCAAACCCCATTGCTAATTGTCCATTCAAGAACATAAGTGCCAGTACTCATTCCCGTTATAGCAGTTGAGTTATTGGCTGGCGCAACTATAAAGGCATTATTAGGCCCACTTACCTGGCTCCATATTCCGCTGCCAATAGTGGGGATATTTCCTAACACCGAAGCAGAGGGGATACAAATATTTTGATCTGGCCCGGCATCGGCAACGGTTGGATTATCATAAATGGTTACCGTTACCTGATCGGTGGAAGGGGTACAATTGCTGAATGAAATCGTCCACTGAAATACATAAACTCCCGGGGTTAACCCGCTTATTCCGGTGGATGCCTGGTTGGGGTCTGCCATGGTAACCGTATTACCCGATACCTGGCTCCAAACACCTGTGCCCACCGAAGGAGTATTGGCAGAAAGGGTGGTAGAAGTGGCCAGACAAAGTTCCTGATCCGGACCGGCATTGGAAGTAGTAGGTCCGGATGAAATAGTAATGTTAACTGATGAATTGCTGGAGCAGGCGCCATTTGTAATGGTCCATTGGAAAGTATAATTTCCTACTGTTAATCCGGTGATGCTGGTATTCGGCGATGAAGGCGTGGTAATAGTTGCAGGAACCCCGGAGGTTTGTGTCCAAAAGCCTGTACCAATTATCGCAGTATTGGCGGCCATGCTGGCAGTTGTTCCGCAAATAATTTGGTTGGGGCCTGCATCAGCCACTGTAGCGGGCTCGTAAATATTTATCTGCACATTGTCCTGCGTGGAGGGGCAGACGCCATTGGCTATTTCCCATTTTAATATATAGGTTCCAAAGGTTAAACCGGTAACCTGGCTGTTGGCCTGGTTGGGGCTGCTGATACTCGCGCCTGGGGGGCCGGAAATAAGGCTCCAGGTGCCGGTACCTGTGCTGGCTGTATTTCCGGCAAGGGTAATCGCATTTACATTACATAACGATTGATCCGGACCTGCATTGGCAATTGTTGGGGTGGCCGTTACCGTTATACTTACGTCATCCTGACTTGCGGCGCATATCCCATTACTGATGGTCCACCGGAAAACATAAGTCCCGGTAATGAGTGAACTAACGGTGGTATTTGCCAAAACTGGATTATTGATGCTGGCTCCCGGAGGTCCCGAAACCTGCGTCCATGCTCCTGTACCGATAGTAGCATTATTACCTGTTAAGGTAACCACCGATGAACAAATGGTTTGATCATTACCTGCATTGGCAACCGTAGGATTGTCGTAAATGGTAACCTGAATTTCATCTGTATTGGGCGTGCAATTTAAATAACTGATGGTCCACCTGAATATATAAACCCCCGGTTGTAAATTGGTGACTGCGGTATTGTTTTGTGTATTATCTGTAAAGATGGCACCAGCAGGCCCCGAAACCTGTGTCCATGCCCCGGTTCCTGTACCGGGGTTATTGGCCGCAAGGGTAGTAGAGGTTGCCTGGCATAAGGATTGATCTGGCCCCGCAAGGGAAGCGGAAGGCCCTGAAGAAATAGATATGGTTACTGGGGAACTGCTGGTACATGCCCCATTGCTGATGGTCCATTGAAAACTATAATTACCGGGCAATAGGCCACTGATGGTGGTAGTTGGTGATCCGGGAGTATTGATGTTGGCCGGGGCTCCGGAGAGTTGTGTCCACGACCCGGTACCTACCACGGGCGTATTTGCTGCCATGCTGGTACTGGTTCCGCAAAGTGTTTGGTTCGGCCCTGCGTTGGCTGTTGTTGGAGTGGCGCTAATAGTCACCTGTACATTATCTGACGTTGCCGGACAAACGCTGTTGTTGATCGTCCAACTGAATATATACACACCGGGTGTTAGCCCTGTTACAGTTGTATTATATTGGCCCGGATTGGAAATAGAAGCTGGGGTGCCGCTCACCTGTGCCCATTGCCCGGTGCCAATGGATGGGTTATTACCAGCAAGGGTTATAGATGAAACATTACATAACGCAATGTCCGTGCCGGCATTGGCGGCACTTGGTCCGGGAGAAACAGTAACCGTTACATTCGAAGTATTGGAACAACCACTATTGGTTACCGTCCACGAAAACACATAAGTTCCGGGTGCGAGGTTCGTAATAATGGTTCCGGGAGATAAAGGGTTGGAAATATTAGCACCAGGAGGTCCGCTTACCTGCGCCCATTGCCCCGTACCAGGCGAAGGAGTATTCGCCGCCATAGTGGCCGTGGTGCCACAAATGGTTTGGTTGGTTCCGGCGGTGGCAACTGGTGGCGTTTGTACAATGAGATTCTGATTTGCAGTAGTTGTACCGCATTCATTGGCGACACCCAGGCTGATGGGAAATGTTCCGTTGGTTGGAAAACTGATTGTTCCCGGATTGGCTAAACCAGAACTGGAAGGGGTGCCTCCCGGAAATGCCCAGGTATACGTCAAGGTATTGCTGCCGCAATTCGTTACAGTGGCTGTTGGAGAAATGGACACAGGAGCGCACCCGTTGGTGATGCCACTAAGCGTTACCGTTGGCTTCCCTTTTACCGTGACCGTTTGGCTTGTTGTAAAAGTGCCACATGGATTTGTTACAGCCAGGGTGATGGTATAAACGCCTGCTCCCTGAAAATTAAATTGGGGGCTGACGGAAGTATTATTGGTTCCCCCTGCAAATGTCCAATCCGAGGCGGATCCGCAAAACCCGGGAGTATAGGCTACCGACCAACTCCTGGTAAGGACATTACAACTATTTGCGGTGGGCGTATTATCAGTGGCTGTTACCAATAAGGGGAAACATCCCTGGTTGTTATTTAAAGTGAAGGATGGTACAGGTACTGCGGCAATGCAAATTTGTTTGGTAACAGTGGATGGCCCGCAGGGATTGCTTGCTTCCAGGGAAATAGTGTAGGTTCCGGGAGTAGTATAAGTGTGGCAGGGGCTGGTAGAAGTAGAAGTATTAGCCGCACCACTTGCCGGGTCGCCAAAGTTCCAGCTATAGGCTGTAACAGTAGAACAGGAAGGACCATATCCTCCCAATATGCTTGTATTGGCGAAACAAATAGACTGCCCCACACAACCGGTTAACGGCATATCAAATTGAGCAGTGGGTTTTATTCTTATCTGGATATTACCTGCGGTATAAGGCGTATTATCGCAGGCATTCCTAACCGTTAGTGTGGCGGTATAAGCAGACTGTGGGCAGGAAGATGTGGTATAGGTATGGTTGATGGTTTCATCTGTATTGGTGCCATTCAGGGGATGGTTTAAGGTAACAGAAGTTCCATCACCAAAATCCAAAACGTACGTTGTCCCTGCAGAATTACTTTGCCAGTTGTTAATGATGAACGGAACGGTGGCGGGAGCACAAAGCCCGGTTGTATTTCCCAACGTGCCAAGCCCTCCGGCAGGATTGCTCTGGTTTGCCACCGTATAGGTTTTGGTAGCCACACAACCCGGGTTGGTAGCGGAAACCCCGGTGAGCGTAAGGGGAAAAGCGCCAACCTGGGTATAAGTATGCGTTAATGGAAAACTGGCCATGGATAAGCCCGTAAGAATAGGCGAACCATCGCCCCAATTCAGCGTATAAGAACTTACACAGCTATTATTTACTGAAATATTGTTTACTGTAAGGGTATAATTCGGGTTTGAAGTGGTAGGAGAGTTATCGCAGTTTCTGAATGGACTGAAAATATTGGGATCTTCCAATGCTATATCCGGAATTTGTTTAACGGTAACAGTGGTATTGGCAGAAGCAGAACAACCCTTGGAATCGGTAATGGTCAACGACACATTGAAATTCTGGCTTCCACATCCTAAAGCGGTATAAGCATGCGTCGGGTTTGACGAAGAAGAACTGGTAGCATCTCCAAAATCCCAGCTAAAAGTAAACGGGGCCGTTCCGGATGTAATATTTGCAATGAATTGCACATTCGAACCGGAACAGGAATTGTTATTTGTAACGCTGATGCTTACTGCGGGTTGGGGATTGATGGTAATTGTTACCGTATCAATTGGGGTTCCTCCATTCAAGGAAACACTATAATTTCCACTGGAAGTAACAATTAATGAAGCGGCATTTCCCGGGGTAACAGCGCCATTTAAATACCAGGTAAAAGTGGGAGAACCTGAATAGCCGGTTACCGAAATAGACCCCGAATTACAAAAACTGGTTGCATTTGTAGGATTTAAAGTTTGTCCTTGGGAAACCTGTACAAAAATTCCAAGAAGGACAATTAGTCCAAGTTTTTTCATTAAGGTAATCGATTGATAATTTTTTCAAATATAATAGAATTGATGCGGATTTGCCAAAGATCACAAGGGTTATTTTTACGCCCTCCGTGAATTTCTAATGATGCTTTTACACCTACCCTTAAGATGAAATGAATGCCCTCAATAGGGAAGATTTTAGAGTGAATTCAATCCCTAGGCAGATAGGTTAATAAATTAAACTCCCATTTCAGTATATCATTAAATTTTCTTGTTGAGAAGTTACCTGGATTCAATCCTCGCTGTTTGCATTTTATTCTTCCCACAAATTTTATGAGGACCCTGGATGTTAGCCTCTTGCTTTCCCGGAATTTAATATTTTGATCTTTTGAACCCACGATTTCATTTGAAGGAAAAGTTGATTTTATATTTTGAAATTGATGCCACCTTACTAAAAGGATTATACCCGGTTTAGTTTTTATAAAAATGAAAAATTAGGAAAGTCAACAGGGATGGCCACTTGAGACTGTTAATTTCTCCCATCCTGGTTGGCAAACATGAAAAAAGACCGTATATTCAAAACATTTGAATTATTGGAGATTGCAGTTGAATTCAAACAATACTCCCTTTTTACCCTGTGATTACGGATAAACCAGAAGCCATGAGAAAATTGAACTTTCTTAAGGTATTTAGTATAATGATAGGAATCCTGTTCCTTTTATCAGGTATTTGGGGCTTTTCCTCCCGGATTGTTTTTGGAATGTTTACTACCAATACTTTACATGCTATTTTTCAAATTATTATTGGTTGTGCTACGATTTTTTTTACTTCCGTAGGATATTGTAAACCATTTCTTAAGATCCTGGGGTCCGCCATGCTTCTTTTGGGATTTGGCTGGTTTATGGGGGGAGATCAATTGCTTATTCAGATTTTCAATTCCAACCGGTCCTTTGCATTTTTCAACCTTTTTTTTGGTTTTTTAGTCCTGGTTTTGGGGATTACTCTTAAATCAGCTCAATCCCGGCAACATAATTCCGTAGATATTGTTTTCTGATTAGGAGAAGGGTCGGTTCTCCAAAGCTCCGGACTCTAAATTCTAATTTCCATATCTATACAAAAGCCAAAAGATAATCCGATACTTCCACCATTCACTTCATCAGCAATAAAATGTTATCCATGAAAGTAATTGTTCAATCATTGGGTTTCAAAGCCAGTTCATCCCTTGATTCCTTTATTCATGAGAAACTAAAATCCATTAAATATGAAAAACTGATTGGCGCCAATGTCGTATTGCATAAAGGGGGAGAAAATTTCCCCGATAATAATTACTGCGAAATAAGGCTTGAAATTCCCGGCAATGATGTTTTTGCCAAACGCCACAGCCTTCATTTTGAAACGGCCATATCTTCCTGCATTGATGCCTTAAACGAATCGTTGAAACGCCTGAAATCAAAACAAATCCATAAAAGGCAGGCCCACTCAATGGCGATTCGGGATGAAATCATAAATCAGAAAATGGAATTAAACGAGAACCCCATTTCGGAGGAGTAACATATATAAAATTTTCAAACCCCAAAAGGGGAATAATAAGATTCGGTGGATTTGGATCTGCAAAATACTTCTCCGGGTAAGTTAAAATCCTTTGTACGGTATCCCGGTGAGAGATCCGTACTTCTAAATGAGTTCTATACTCCTTGAAACCTTTTCTGTTAATGCCGAAGTTACCGGATCAATACCAAATATCCTTTTTTGGAAATTTTTGTCCCATCAAAAGTAACCCCTTCTGCAATCCAGACAAAGGTTCCGGGGTCCTGGGCTTTCCCTTTATAGTTGCCATCCCATCCTTCTTCCAATTGGGATGTTTGATATACCTGGATTCCCCACCGATTGAATACCTTGAAGTAATTAAGCCCCTTCATTCCCAATAAAATAGGGCGTGCAATATCATTTAAACCATCCCCATTCGGACTAAATGCTGTTGGAACATAAATGCTCGCAGGAAGATTATATACCTTTAAATGAACCGAATCGGAAGCTTTGCAGCCATACCTGTCCGTCCCAACCACCACATAGGTAACTTCCTGTTCCGGAGATGCAATGGGCATTTGTACCTCCGTAGATGAAAGCTTGTAGGGGGGAGCCCAATGGTAGTATTCCGCTCCGGTTGCCACCAACCGGATAGGCTGACCTATTACGATGCTGGTATCGGCAGGTACCGCAACAACATTTAATTCGGGGATCACTAAAACCCGGACTGTATCCTTTGACGGGCGTGTACAGCCCAGGGTATCCCTTACCGTTACTACATAATTGGTTGTTTGCAGTGGTTGAATTATAAGTGGGTTGGGAATGTTGGGGTTACTTAGGTAGGTAACAGGATCCCAGGTATAAAGGGAACCGCCCGTTGCATTGAGCCAGCCGTTGTAATGAATACAAATGGCGGTATCAATATTTGCCTTAGCAATGGGGTAGGGAGCAACTACAATTTTTACCGAATCAACGCTTTCGCATTTGCCAATGTTGGCAATTACTGTATAGGTGGTGGTAACCAATGGCTTGGCAAACGGATGCTTTAAGGTATCGTTGTTTAATCCGGTGGCCGGAGACCAGTTGTAATGCAGGGCATCGCTAATGGTTCCCAGGTAGAATCCTTCTGTTCGGCAAATGGAGGTGTCGGAACCGGCATTCAACGACACTACCAGCTTTACATCTACATAAACCGAATCCTGTGTATAACAGCCATGGATATCCGTAAGGGTAGCATGATAGGTGGTGGCCGTATCAGGACTAACCAGGATGTTCGGAGTATTTAAGTTATTGATATTGTAATTGGGCGACCAAATTACCGTGCCGGTACCTACGGCATGAATAGGTAAGGTATCGATCGAGCAAATGAGGGTATCGCCGGGTAACGATAAAGCGGGCGGATTATAAACCGTTACCGTCACGGTATCCTGTTTCGTTCGGGCACAACCGGTTACCCCAATTGCTACGGTATATAGGGTGGTGTTGTTTGGGTTGGCGATTGGATTGGCAATATGAGGGTCGTTTAACCCTGCGGTGGGAGTCCAGTTATAGGTTGATCCTCCGGAGGCACTCAGTGGCAGCGTTGTTTGGCCATGGCAGATAAATCCTCCCATACCAGCTTCCGGAATGGCAAGCGGAGTAACCGGGATATTGATGGACTGGGAAACTACACAATGGTCGCCCCAATAGGTCTTTAAGGTGTAGGTAGTTGAAACCATCGGATAGGCGCGGGTGCTTGCCGCGTTAGGCGATTGTACGCTGGTTGTTGGCGACCATTCCCATCGGAGGTGATCCGTTTTATTGCTACTGCCTGTTAGCGTTAGTGTGTCTTCCGCACAGATGGAAGTGGGAGAGGCTGATATACTGTTGCTGAGATCGCCTAAAGCTGTTATCATTATTGAATCCCTGTTTTTGCATCCGTTCTCAGTAATGGTTACAAAATATTTTGTGGGAGTGGATGGAAATACGGTAGGTGTTGCCGTACCGGCCCCAATAATATTGGTGGCGGGCAACCAGGAGAAGCTGCCTGTGCCCGTTGCCGTTAGTGGAATACTGTCCAGTTTGCAAATAATCGTATCAGGGTTGATAATGTTCACTGCAGGGGTGGGCAATACTGTAATATTATGGGTAATCGTGTCTTTGCATCCTTTGCTGTTGGCGGAGATGAGTTGAACGGTATAGGTACCCGCAGCGTTATAGGAAAAAACAGGATTTTGCAGCAGGCTGGTATCCTGTGCTGTGCTGGTAACACCAAAATCCCATTTCCAATAATTTACAAACCCATAATTGGTGCGTGTAGTATCGGTAAAGCTTACGGGTTGGCCAACACAATAGGGGGGAGCTGAAGAAAAACCAGGAAAGAAACCCGGGTAAACCTTTAATAATTGTTCTGTGGAATCAATACAAGGTAATCCTCTGTTTACAACCAACTTTATGGTATAATCTCCGGCCTGGGAAAAAGTATGCGTTGGCAATTGATCGTAGGAGGTATCCTGGCTCCCGGTAGCCGGATCGCCAAAAGTCCAAAACCAGTTTTGAATAGCAATATTATCTGTTTGATTAAAGAAACTAAGGGTAAGATCGCCACAGGTTGTAAACTCCGGATCCAGGGTGGCCCTCACCGGGGTGCAATCTGCCACCCGAACGTGTAATTCCTTTCGGGTAGTGCCAATTAAAACTCCGGTACGGTATTCCCCCACGCAAACTGTTACCACATATTCTCCCGGTCCGGGAGCTGTGCCCGAAATGGTTCCTGTAATGGGATTGATGATTACTCCGGAACCTAAAGGGGATGCGCCGGAATAAGGGGATGCATAAGGAACAGATACGTAGGGCGGGTTACTGGCAGTTGGCGGATCCGGATTAGAGGAGTTGCCACCATTTAAAGCATTACAGAAATAATAATGAAGGGAATCGCCGTCGGGATCCATGGCATTAAAATTCAGGCTGAAGGTGCTTCCTCCACAAACAACGGCTGTATCATTGAAAACAAATTTCGGGCTGCTGTTTACATGGGCATTGGGTATGGGATTATTAAATCCGGGAATCTGGATGCTGTACGTTTCGCCTACATCCAGGGAGCTTACAATATTGTTTATCCCACCTACCCGGCAACATCGTTGCTTCGAAATAATATACCCGGCGGCATTTGGTGCAAGTTCCACTATGGTAACGTAGCTGCGTACCCGATAACAAATGGATGGGATCACATCAATGCAGGGATAACAACCGTGGAGGGTGCAATTTTGATAATTAATATCAGTTCCCACATGTACAGATGCATTGCTGATAAAATTAAAAGGAGCCGCACCATTGAAAATGGAGAAATTATAATTGTCCTCCGTTGGGGAACTGGAAGAACAGCTCATAAAGAAATTAAGTCCGATTTTATACCTGAGCTTATTGGTGTCAACAACCCCTTTCCCTAAATACTCATAGTACATCCACCCACCTTTTGTATGGGTGGCAAAGCCAGAATAACTTCCTAAAATAAAAAAAAATGCAAGTAAAAATTTTCGCATAGGCAGAGGTTGGTACCGCCTCTAAAAATACGAAAATTTATTTTCTGAAATGGGGTAATTATTTGTATGGAAATTAACGGATGAGCACCACGGTTCCCTTCTTTTCGTGCCGCTTATTGAGGTAATCGGTACCGGCAGCCTGCCAGATATAGGTTCCAATATCCTGAGCCTTTCCTCCGAAACGGCCATCCCATCCATCCCCAATGCTGGAGGTGCTGTAAATCAATTGCCCCCATCGGTTGTACACCTTAAAATAGTCGAGTGTCTTAATCCCCAATGCTAACGGTTTTAAAATATCATTTAATCCGTCCCCATTCGGACTGAATCCGGATGGTACATATATATCCGCTGCCATCTTATACACTTTTACATCTATTGTATCTCTTGAAATACACCCGGCTGCATTGGAAACCGTAAGTATATAACTGATATTCTCTTCCGGAAGGCTGATGGGTGAATCTGTATTGGGATTATTGAGATATAAAGGAGGCGACCAATGATATTGATCCCCGCCGGTACCCAATAATTGCAAGGGCTGATTAATAACAACCGAGGTATCCCTCGGGCCTGCATCTGCTATAAGCTGGATTACCTGAACGGCAACTGTGGCAAATACCGGTTTGGGACATCCCAGGGTATCAGTTACCCCAACCGAATATACAATAGAAGATTGTGGGCTGATAACCGTTGGATTGGGAGAAGAAGGATTGCTTAAATAAGTGGGCGGGCTCCAATAATAAGCTGTACCACCGGATGCCAACAACGATACCGAATTACCAAAACATATACTTTGATTGCCCGACACCACGGCTGCCGGATATGGAACGGTTTTAATAGTGATATTATCAGAAGCAGAACATTTTCCAATATGGGCGGTAACGGTATATGTGGTGGAAGGAGCAACCGGGTTTGCCAGCGGATTTCGAATAAAAGGGTCACTTAAACCCGTAGTGGGGGTCCATTCAAATTGTAATCCATCGCCTCCCGGCATCAATGCCAGCGTATCTGTACGACAAATGCTGGTATCCCTACCTGCATTTACGGATACATGATCCACCACATTCACTTTAACCGAATCAAATCCTTCGCAACCTGTATTATCGCTAAAGGTTACGTAATAGGTGGTGGTTATATCCGGGCTTACCAGCGGAGTGAAACTGTGGATATTATTAATAGAATAATTGGGACTCCAGGTAATGTTTCCCGGACTGGATGAAGTGGCTGATAACTGAAGCGTATCCACATCACAAATCAGGGTATCGTTTGTAACCGTGAACACCGGCTTCTCAACAATGGTTACGGTTCGGTTGATGGTATCAACGCATCCTTTGGTGCTTTGCACAATTAAAGTGGCCTGGTAAGTTCCGGGTGTAGCGTAGGTATAGGTGGGGTTTTTAAGGTGGCTGGTATCCGCATTGGTGGAGGGGTCGCCAAAATTCCAGAACCACTGATTGGCTACTCCATAATTAGCGGTGGTAAGATCTTGAAAGGCAACCGGTTTATCTTTACAAATGGGTGAGTTGTTGGAGAAATTTGGAAAGTAACCGGGAAATACACTCAACATAGCCGTAGTGGAATCTCCGCAAGGGGCATTTCGGTTTACCACCAGTTTAATAGGATATACCCCGGCGGCTGCATACAGGTGGGTGGGAGATTCGTCAGTGGAAGTGGAGCCATCGCCAAAATCCCAGAAATAAGAATCGTTTAATGGAGAATTATTGAGGTTGATGAAGGTGAAATTAAATCCATCGCAGGTAATATAGGTTGGGTTTAACATCGCGCCGGCATAATCGCAGGGGGCAACCGTTATGATAAAATCTTTTCGGTTAGTGCTCATGTAAATTCCATTCCGGTACGAATCCACACATACCGACACAACGTATTTTCCTGCATCCGGTGCAATCCCCGTAATAATACCTGTTTGCGGGTCAATATGAACTTGTGGGCCGAGTGGAAAAGTGCCATTATATCCATTGATGTAGCTTACATTCCCATACGGAGGACCTGCCGGCTGGTTAAAAGATGCATCGGAAGCTGCACCTCCATTGTAAGCCGGACAAAAATAATAATTGAGTGAATCGCCATTGGGATCCGTAGCGCTAAAATCGAGCGTAAAAGGCTTTTCGTAGCAAATAATATTTATTCCTTTTGTAAAGCGGGGGCTACTATCGGTAAACCCAATGGGTTTATTCGCCATTCCGGGGATGGTGCAGGAATAGGTAGCCCCAACCATATCCGGAATATTTCGGATCCCATCTATGCGGCAACAGGTTTGATATGCTACCGTATAACCCAGGGTATTATCGGCAAGCTCTACCAGAATTTCATACGACCCAACCGAATAACTCAGGTTCGGTGGGTTGGTAATGCAGCCCGGAAGGGTAATAATTGGCACATTGGCTGAATTCACTAAATTGGTAGTGATGTAACCGCCTACCATTCCACCGGTATTGTTATTAAAAACGCCCATGGTAACATTAGCCGGCATTACAGAACAGTTCACACAATTATTATCACGGTATAAAAGAAGCGTAACCTTGTATCTTTTTGTATTTGCACTGGATCCCTGCCCCAGGTAGTCGTAAAAAACTTCGCCTCCTGTGATATGCTTCGCCTCAGCAAAACCAAACAGCAACATTAAGATATTAAAAAGTAGAAATCTTCGCATATAAGGGATCCTGTAAATCAAGGCTGTAAGTTAGCTTTTTTGTTTGCCTTATTTTCTATTTACCCGCAGAATTGATCTAAAAATTTAGCTAATATTTCGTTTGATTTTTCTTTTTCCTCCCACATTCCCATATGGCCGCTCATCCTTAATATATGAATAACGGAAAGTGGCGCCAAATGGGATTGTTTTAATGCCAATTCCAAAGGGACGGCTTTATCATTTTTGCCCATAATTAATAAGAACGGAATATGTAATGAGGAAATAACCGAGGTTCTATCCGGCCTTTCAATCATTCCTTCATAGTAGCCAATGAGATCGTTATCTCTAAAATTTGCAGCTAAATTTTTTAATTTTTCTGTTAATGGATTTTCGGAATTTGAAAACAGATTTGGGATGGTTGATTCGAGGAAGAGCCTGGCGCCGTTTTTTCGGATGAATGCTATTCCCTTTTTCCGGACGGCCTTTTTATCTTCATCATCTGCCAATGCAGAGGAATGAAATAACCCCAGGGCTGTTAATCGCTCCGGGTATTTTTCGGCAAAGGCTAAACTTGCATACCCGCCCATACTGTGCCCGATAAGCACCAGCTTTTTAATACCTTCCTCATCTATGATTTGCCTGAGTGCCTCCGCTAAAAATTCCATGGAAATTTCACCTTGATTTTTTAAGGAAGACTTTCCGGATCCGGGTAAATCCGGAACCAGGAGCTGGTGCCTTTCTTTCAATGTATCAATTTGCTCATTCCACACTTCTCTGGTTTCCCCAAAACCATGTACCAGCATAACCGGCGTCCCCTGGCCCAAAAGGGTATAATGCAAACTCCCACCCCACCATGAAATTTCTTTTTCCATTATCCCTTATCGTTAGTTTATTAATGATTGTATATCATGGCCGACCTGTATAATAATAACAATACAACCGGAATGAGTGCCGGGTTCATCGATTGAGGTAAAAAATACCATGCGGCCAATACAAGGATCATCAACAATGCGGTAATCAGCCAATAAACCCGTACCGCTTTTTTCCTGCTTTTAATAATAAATGCCGCTACCAAATGGGTTGGCCATGCCCATAGGAGATTGTAATTATCTTTCGTCATGCTGTGGTCGGTATTAAACCACATAAACAACAGGATAAATCCCAAAAGTCCAATACAAAAGAACAACAGCCCATCCAGGCTCTGCTGCAATATTTTTGCCTTATGATTCTTATACCTGCCCAGGAAAATAAATCCTGCTAAAAGGAGTATGGTAAAAACCATGGGGGTAAACCAGGGTTCTGATTTTTCAGAAAGGTTGAGGCTGTATAATTTTTTCTGAGATTGGATGATGTCCGGGCCCTCTTTTTCCAAAGCCATCATAAGATTGTTGGGAAGGAATTCCTGTTCTTCTGCCGTCATCTTTTTATCGGTGCGCGCACCGAGCAGGATATCGATCCCTAACTTGCTCCAATATTGCTTACCGTGGTTGAGGTACTGGTGAATAGCATCCCGAAAACTGGTATTTATGGGTTCCACGGCTGGAAGGTGGAGTGGGGGATGTTTTCCTTTCAAAATTAAATCTCTCAGCCGGGTAGTACAATTGTCGTAGAAGAAATCGTAGCGGTAATATTTATTTTCCTCTTTCAGGTTGTTGAGCAGTGCGTGGTAGAGATCCTTTTTTTCCTGTGGAGAAAGGTTCAACACCTGTTCTGTCATTTCTCTCCCGGTTGATCGATAATAATCCCTGAAATCAAAAAAAGGTTCCGTACTTATATAATACAATAATTTTCCGCGGATAAACTTGAGGTAAAAATTTTTATCATCGAAATCGAAAGTTCCATAGTTGAAAACATTGTCCTGCACACTATTGCTATCCACCACCCGGATGGCGCTATGCCCAAAGAGGGCGTATAATTCATCTCCGGGGGTACAGGTAAGAAGGGAAATGCGGAGCCTTGAAGAATCCTGGGATTGCACAAATTGAAACGAATTGCAAAACAAGATTATAAATATGCTTCGAACCAGTATCCCTTTTATCATAGGGTGCAAAAATACAAAAGCAGGATGGCCTGCAAATGAATCCCCGATTAGCGGCTATAGTTGGGGGCCTCGCGGGTAATCTCAATATCGTGTGCATGGCTTTCGCGCATACCGGCAATGCTAATTTTGATAAATTTTGATTTTTGTAATGCCAAAATATTTTCGGCACCACAGTATCCCATGCCGGCCCTCAGACCGCCTGTAAATTGGTGTACCACTTCGTGCAGGTTCCCTTTAAATGCCACCCTGCCTTCAATTCCCTCCGGAACAAATTTCTTTACATCGTCTTCCACATCCTGGAAATATCGGTCGCTGCTGCCTTGTGCCATAGCGCCCAGCGAGCCCATCCCCCGGTATTGTTTAAATTTCCGGCCTTCATAGATGATTGTTTCGCCCGGGCTTTCTTCGGTGCCTGCAAATACATTTCCCATCATAACACAACTTGCCCCCGCGGCAAGGGCTTTTACCAGGTCGCCGGTATACCGGATTCCGCCATCGCTGATGATACCCGTTTTGGTTCCTTTTAATGCCTTTGCCACCTCCATTACGGCGGTAATTTGCGGCACACCGGTTCCGGCAACTACCCGGGTTGTGCAGATTGACCCGGGGCCTATGCCCACCTTTACGGCATCTGCACCCGCATCCGAAAGCGCTTTGGCTCCTTCTGCTGTAGCAACATTTCCGGCAATAACCTGGAGTTTGGGAAAAGATTTTTTTACTTCTTTCAGCGCATTGATTACGCCTTTGGTATGGCCATGTGCGCTATCAAGGCATATAACATCAACGCTTGTTTGATTCAGTGCGTCCACCCGGTCCAGTGTGTCCTGGGTTATGCCCACTCCCGCGCCTATCAGGAGTCGCCCAAATTCATCCTTTACTGCCTGTGGGTAACTGATGAGTTTAAGGATATCTCCAAACGTAATCAGCCCGGTAAGCCTCCCCTTTTTATCTACTACCGGTAGTTTTTCAACCCGGGTCCTTTTAAAAATTTGTTCTGCTTTTTTCAAATCTGTTCCTTCAGGCGCCGTGATGAGGTTTTGGGTGGTCATTAAGGTAGAAACCTTTTGGCGTAAGTTGGTTTCAAAACGGAGATCGCGGTTGGTGAGGATTCCCACCAGTTTATTGCCCTTTTCTACGATGGGTATCCCTCCAATTTTATTTTCCCGCATGAGTGTAAGGGCTTCCCCGATCGTAGCATCCGGATGAAGGGTAATAGGATCGAGTATTAGCCCGTTTTCGCTTCTTTTTACTTTTCTTACCTGCTCGGCCTGTTGGGGAATCGACATATTTTTATGCAGGATTCCCAGGCCGCCTTCCCTTGCAAGGGCAATGGCCAACTGCGCTTCCGTTACCGTATCCATAGCGGCCGAAAGAATGGGAATATTCAACTTTATGGTTGAAGTGAGTTTGGTGCTGATGTTAACATCCCGTGGTAATACCTGCGAATAGGCGGGTACCAGGAGAACATCATCGAAGGTTAATCCTTCCGTTAATCCGGTTGAAGTTTTGCGGGGAGAATTCGACTTTATTGTTGCCATAGGCGAAGGTAAAATGATTTTTTTTATCCATTGCCTGAAATTCGGTAACGGTTTCCTGAAATTCGTTGCACCACTCCGTTTAATTCAAGTGAAAGTAATATCTGAGACAATTTTCCCGGAGTATAACCTGTGGATAAAATCAAATCGAAGTCCACATTTTCCCGGCCTTTTAAAAATTCAATAACCCGTAGTTCCTCCTCATTCAGGTTGAGAAATAATGATTTTTGAAATGCGGTTACCGGCCCGGTTTTCCAATTCATGCATTGCAATAGGTCGTGGCAGGAATTTACAAGTTGGGCCGTGTTTGATTTTATCATGTGGTTGCATCCGGCGCTTTTTTCATCGGTAACCCTTCCGGGGCATGCAAATACATCCCGGTTATAGTCCATGGCCAGTTCCGCCGTAATAATGGAGCCCCCCTTCTCTCCCGATTCTACCACTAAAACTGCATCGCACATCCCGGCAACAATTCGGTTTCGCCTGGGAAAATTTTGCCTGTCGGGCCGGGTGCCAAAAGGAAATTCAGTTACCAACCCGCCATTGGATTGCATTTCTTTTGAAAGGGCCAGGTTTAAGGAAGGATACAGGGTATCCAGGCCATGTCCTAATACCGCGATGGTGGGTAATCCATTGCGGATGGCAATCCGATGGGCCATACTATCAATTCCAAAAGCCAGACCGCTAAGGATGGTTATGGAGTAAGCCTCAAACCCTTCAAAGAAATTTTCTATGATATGTTTACCGTAAACCGTGGGAGAACGGGTGCCTACCACCGCTAATATTTTTTCCGGATTCAGGTTAATATTTCCTTTATAAAATAGCAAGGGGGGGCAATCATAACAATGCAACAGCCTTTTTGGAAATTTCTCGTGGAGGCAGGAAATCACTTCAATATTATTTTTCTTCAGGGTTTGCTCCATGGAATTTTGCTCCTCAAAATTTTTAAATGATCTGATGGCAGATATTCTAACACGGCTCATCCCTTCTACTTCACGCAACGACTGTGGGGAAGCAATAAAAATTTTCTCTGCACTTTTAAAATGTTGAAGTAGCAAGCGCCCCTGGATGGGGCCAATGCCATGTACCTGCAGTAAGCTTAATAGATAAACTGTTTCCGAAAATTTTTGCACCAAACGAAACTAAGAATCAGTCAACCGAAACAACGCTCAATTCGGTGCGCCGGTTTAGCGCCTTCCCTTCTTCTGTTTCATTACTGCTTAACGGATGTAAGGAACCATACCCCCGGAAACTTACCCTTCCTGCCGGGATTCCTTTGGCGATGATGTGATCGGCTACAGCCTTTGCCCTGTTTGAACTTAAAGCGAGATTGTCCTTTTCCGTTCCAACATTATCTGTATAACCCGAAATCTGAATTTTAACCTTCGGGTTTTCTTTCAGGAAATCAACCAACTTATCCAATTCGGTTTGCGACTGGGGTTCTAACTGAAATTTATTAGTGGCGTAAAAAATATTCTTTAGTACTACCGACGATCCTTTGGCAATAGGCTGAAGGGGGATGTCGATATGGAACGCCGTATCGGCTTGCTTGCCCGTCAGAGAAAAGTTTTGCGAATAGAAGAGGTATCCCTTTCGGTTCACATTGAATGCGTAATCTTTTCCTTCGGGCAGGGTAACCAGGTATCCGCCGTCTTCGTCCGTTTGAATTTTTGAAACTACAATGCGTTTATTTATATCCGTTAGTTCAACAGTGGAAGGGAGCCCTTGTTTGGTTTTGGCATCAAATACATGGCCCTTCACCCAAATGGTCCTTTCGGCACGGATATCGGGCCTGAGTTCGAAGCTGTACAGATCCAGCCCGCCATAGGTATCCGCCCCATCGCTGGCATAGATAGAAGTTTTACCGTCGGCAAATACAATCAGGGATCCTTCATCATCAATCGTATTGATGGGGTACCCCAGGTTTTCAGGTTTACCCCAACTGCCATCCGGCTGTTTCCGGCTTAGAAATAAATCGGTGAGGCCATAACCTTCATGGCCACTGCTGTTAAAATATAAAGTCTGGTTATCGGCATGAATAAAAGAACAGCTTTCATCTGCCGATGTATTAATAACCGGCCCCAGGTTTTCGGGAATAGTCCATTTCCCATTTGGAGTACGATGGGTAACATAAAGGTCTTTTCCTCCAAAACCACCGGGGCGGCTGCTCGAAAAATAAAGATCTTTCTTATCCGGGCTGAGGCTGGGTGAAGAATCCCAAAACTCACTGTTTACCACCGGTCCCAGGTTTTCGGGGATGGTCCATTCCCCATTTTTTGCTTTTTGGCAGAAATAAAGATCACAACTTCCTTCTCCTTCCGGGTATCCACAGCCGGCAAAAATAAACCACGCTCCATCCTGCGAAAGGTTTTGTGCCCCTTCATTAAAGTTGGTATTAATCTTTCCTCCCATGGGTTTGGCAGGCGACCAGCCCGAATCGGTACGGGTAGTTTCATAGAAATCTTCATCGTGGCCACTCATGCGGCTAAATACAAGCCGGCTGCTGTCGATGGTAATGGAAGGGTAATATTCCAATGCTGCACTGTTAACATGCGGCCCCAGATTCCGGGGTGCGAACACATAATTTCCGGCAGGGTGCTCCCTGGCATATTGCAGGGCAAACTCAAAAGTTTTCTTCCGGTATTTCCCCGCTTGTATGCTTTGCGGATTGAGGTGTGGTGTTTCCAAAAATTCGTTTACCCGTTGCAGAGCGCTTTCGAAATTTCCCACCCCGGCCAGGGATATAGAGTAGGGAAGAAGGTAGGTGTGCGCATAAACGGAATCGAGGTCAAATGCCTTTTCAAAATCCTGAACGGAAGCTTTGTATTTTTTCTTATCTGCGTATATTCCTGCCCGTGATAAATAGGCATCTACAAATTTTGGATCCAATTCAATGGCTTCTCCGATGTGAGCCAGCGATTCATCGTATTTTCCATCCACAGCTTCTTCATAAGCCTGGGCGTATATCTTAGCGGCCTTCTTTCCCACCTTGTCGGGATCATACCATTGCGATGCAGCCATATGGTAACAAAACAGGCAGGAAGCAAAAACGGCAATAAATTTCACCTTCACAAATATTGATTCTTATTGAAGGTAATGTAAAAATCAGGATGAAGAAATCAGGAGTTGTTAAAAGCCGGGGTCAGGGTACATGAATGAATTTATGTATCTGTAAGGAGAGTTCCCATTTCGGATTCGCTTTGATGTAATCAATAAGCAGGGGTAGCATTTGCTCCGATTTATCCCACTCGGGTTGCAGGTAAAGTTTACACCCGGGTTTCACTTCCCCGGCAAATTTTTCAGCCCATAAAAAATCCGATTTATTAAAAATGACCACTTTCAATTCATCCGCACAGGCTACTACTTCGGTTAATGGCGGTTTGAATTTTTTGGGAGATAAGCAAATCCAATCCCAGTTACCCGACAAGGGATGGGCGCCCGAAGTTTCGAGATTGGTTTCTATCCCTTCTTTTTGTAAAGCCCGGGTAAGCGAATCCAGGTTGTGCATCAGGGGTTCTCCACCGGTGATAACCGCAAGGGGAGTGCCGCTGGCAGTGGCCTGGGTTACAATTTGAGATATTGCATAACGTGTATGTGCAGACGCATCCCAGCTTTCTTTTACATCGCACCATACGCAGCCTACATCACAGCCTCCCAACCGGATAAACCAGGCCGCCCGGCCCTGGTGATACCCTTCTCCCTGAATCGTATAAAACTGCTCCATTACTGGGAGGCTTTCTTCCACATATTCCTGAATACCAGTCATTAGTTTTTTTGTTGGTGATGCTCAAAAGCCCGGTAGGTATTGGTAAGTAAGGCGGCAATGGTCATGAGGCCAACCCCGCCGGGTACGGGTGAAATCCAGGCCGACTTTTTTGAAACCGCATCAAAATCCACATCTCCTTTCAGCGCAAATCCCGATTTTTTCGATTTGTCCTCCACCCGGTTTATCCCCACGTCAATTACAATAGCTCCTTCCTTTACCATATCGGCTTTTAAAAATTCGGGTTTCCCTATGGCTGCTACAATGATATCTGCCTGCCTGGTAAAATAGGGCAGGTCGGGGGTTTTACTATGGCATACCGTAACGGTACAATTTCCCTGATTACCGGGCTGGCTCAGCAAAACGCTCATTGGCCTGCCCACAATATTGCTCCGGCCGATAACTACGGCATGTTTGCCCGATGTCTCAATCTGAAAATGGGAAAGCAGGAGCATGATCCCATACGGGGTGGCCGGTACAAAGCAGGGTTCGTTTAGCATCAGCTTTCCCGCATTAACCGGATGGAACCCATCCACATCTTTGCCTGGTTGTATGAGTTCAATTATTTTAGATTCTGATATATGTTTTGGTAAGGGAAGTTGTACCAGGATGCCATCCACCGTGCTGTCAGCGTTTAAAGAGGAAATAGCATCCAATAAAATATTTTCTGAACAATTTTCCGGTAATCGGATGAGCCTGCTTTCAAATCCTACCTCCTGGCAATTTTTGATCTTACTTCCAATATAGGTTTCACTGGCCGGGTTATTTCCCACTAAAACTGCCGCCAGGCAAGGCTTTCGGAACCCGATAGGGAGTTCGCTGATTTTTTTTTGAAGAGTATCTTTGATAGATTGAGCGGCAAGTTTGCCATCGAGAATTTGCATTGTGCAAAATTAACTAACAAAAACTGATTATATTTTACCCCAAAGATTTGATACCCTCACTGAAAATTGTATAATTTGAGCAACATATCATGCTATTGAGAAAATTTTACATTGGTTTTTTATCCGGAATTATTATTATTTCTTTTTCGGCACGCTCTGTTACAGGACAAACTCTTCGGTATAATATTGGAATGCCCTACCTGGGGTTAGGCGCATACAGTCAACAGCAGGCAGATGTATTCAGTTTTGGAAATAACCAGGCGGCCCTTGCAGGAATCGATCAATTTTCTTTGGGTGTTTATGGCGAACGCCGTTTTATGCTATCCGAAAACAGCCTGTATAATTTTTCGGGCGCATTTCCTACCAGCCTGGGGAATTTTGGTATTAACCTGAAATATGACGGATTTAAAAATTTTAATGAAAGCCAAATAGGGCTGGCCTATGCGAGGCGTTTGGGTTCTGCACTCGACCTGGGAGTCCAGTTTAATTATTATCGGTACCAGATTCCAGGCTACAGTAAGGCTGCCACCTTAAATTTTGAAATCGGAGCGATCATGCATCTCACCAACAGGCTGAATGCCGGCGTTCATATTTATAATCCTGTAAAAGGGGAATTGGGGAAAAATACCGGAGAAAAACTTGCTTCCACTTACAAATTTGGGCTTGGATATGATGCATCGGATGACTTTTTTGTTAGTGTGGAAGTAATTAAACAGGAGGATATGCCGGTAAATGTAATTGGCGGTCTGCAATACCGGTTTAAAAAACAATTTTTTGCCAGGGCTGGATTCAGCAGTGAAACTTCCAGTTATTTTGGCGGGCTGGGGCTGGCCTTTAGTGGCTTTCGACTGGATGTAGCAACGAATTATCACCCCCAACTTGGATTTTCTCCTGCCATCCTGCTGGCAACCAATTTTGGCAAATCTAAAAAATCAAAAAACTGATGGCAGGCAAAAAAGGTTTCATATCCTTTCTTTTGTATTGCCTGGTTGTTTTCACACTTATACTGGGGCCGGCAGTTATTAAAGCACAGGTGGTTAATCCGCCCAATACCCCCGAACAACCTTCAACCGGTGTGGAGCAGGAATTGGAAAACCTGACCGAAAATAATGAAGACATTGAATCGGAAGATGATTCCTACCAGCAGGAACTCGCCCAATTCCTGAAAGATCCGATCAACCTTAACTCCGCAGATGTAACCCTGCTGAAAGAACTGCGGCCTTTGTCGGCTTTGCAAATTCAAAACCTGATCTCTTACCGGCAATATCTGGGCAGGTTAAACAGTGTGTACGAATTACAGGCTATTCCCGGATGGGACATCAGTACCATCAAAAAGATTTTACCTTACATTGAAGTGAGCAATGCGCTCAATCCGGTGGCAGACCTGGGCCAACGCCTAAGGAAAGGGGAACATTCCATCCTGATCAGGGCAACGCAGGTATTGGAAAGATCAAAAGGGTTTCTGCTCGATTCTTCTACCACAAAAAATTATTATCCCGGTTCTCCCCAAAAAATATTATTCCGGTATAAATATGTTTATAAAAATCTGCTTCAGTTTGGGGTGTTGGGAGAGAAGGATGCGGGTGAACAATTTTTTAAGGGTGGCCAAAAACAGGGATTTGATTTTTATTCAGCCCATATTTTTATCCGCCGGCTGGGTATTGTAAAGGCGCTGGCTTTAGGAGACTACACCGTTAATTTTGGCCAGGGGCTTACCCAATGGCAAAGCCTCGCATTTAAAAAAGGGCCTGATATCAGCACTATAAAAAGGCAATCGAGCGTATTGCGCCCGTATAATTCCGCAGGTGAAATCAACTTTCACCGGGGGGCTGCCATTACCATTGGCCGCCGCAATTGGGAGGTAACCGCCTTTGGCTCTTACCGGAAGCTGGATGCCAATTTTATTGCCGCCGATACCCTGCAACAGTTTGAAGATATTGTTTCCTCCCTGCAAACCACCGGCTACCATCGCACCGCCAGTGAACTGGCCGATAAGGGGGTGCAACGCCAGTTAAGTTTTGGAGGGAACCTTGCTTTTCAGTTTAAACGGATCCATATCGGATTTAATGGAATTCATTACCAGTTTAAATTACCCATTCAAAAGTCAGCCGACCCCTATAACCTGTTCGCCCTGTCGGGAAAATCTTTTGGGAATTACAGTGTGGATTATAGTATAACCTTCCGGAATTTTCACTTTTTTGGTGAAGCTGCCACCAATGCAACCGGCGGTACTGCCTTTGTAAACGGAATTCTTTTGAGTGCTGCCAATTCAGTGGATATTAGCATGCTTTACCGGAATATCAATCGCAAATACCAGTCGCTGTATACCAATGCGTTTACCGAGGGCACCTACCCCAATAACGAGCAGGGGCTTTTTACGGGGATAACCATCCGGCCAGCCTCTTCCATACAAATAAGTGCTTATGTGGATATGTATAAATTCCCCTGGCTTCGTTACCGGGTGAATGCTCCCAGCAGCGGTTCAGATTATATGGTGGAAGCCTCCTACCGACCCAACCGGCAAATGGAAATTTACAGCCGGTATAAAAGGGAAAGTAAGGCTATTAATTTTAATCCCGACGGACTTACCCTTTCCCCGGTGGTGGCTCAGCCCAAACAAAGCTGGCGCACGCAATGGAGCTATAAGTTAAGCCGTTCCTTTAATTTCAGAAACCGGATTGAGTTGGTTTGGTACGATCCTAAAGGAGCCGCTGATTCAAGAGGTTTTCTCATTTTTGCCGATTTATTATACAAACCTATGATGAGGCCCTTTTCAGCCGGTATCCGGCTGCAATATTTTGAAACCGACGACTATAACAGCCGGCTTTATACCTTTGAAAATGATGTGCTTTTTTCCTATTCTATCCCCGTCTTTTATGAAAAAGGATACCGGTATTACCTGAATCTGAGCTACGATTTAACCCGCCGTGCCACCCTTTTTGCCCGGGTTGCCCAAACCTTTTATCCGGATGAAACCTCCATCGGATCGGGCCTCGATGAAATAAAGGGGAAGCATAAAACAGAAGCAAAACTGCAATTATACTGGCGTTTTTAAGTTTTTTTTTGCCTATGCAGCAAAAAATAAATACCGCCTGTCCTTTTTTTAATGGGATTTGCTGCCACTCATAAGATTTAACATTTTTTTTAGCTGAGAGAGAATTATCCCTATTTTTACTATTCATTAAACAAATAAGACCGCACATGAGAAGATTTTTGTCACTGTTTACAGTGCTAATGCTCTCAGGAGTATTGGCCTATGCACAGACTCGTATCGTTTCCGGAAAAGTGGTTGACAATACGGGTAAGGCTGTTCCATTTGCGTCTGTTGTAGTTCAGGGCTCTAAGGCCGGGGCGCAAACAGATGTTAACGGGGAATATTCAATTCGGGTAAAAACCGGTGATGTTCTCAAGATTTCCTCAACCGATTACGAGGCTGCCACCGTTAATATAACGGGATCTACCTCTTCCATTACTACCGAATTAACACTGAGAGCAAATACCATTAAAGAGGTAATTGTTACCAGTGCATTCCAAACCAAACGAACGCTGCGGAGCCAGACTTCTAATGTTCAGAATGTAAATTCTGAACAATTGAATACAGTTCGTGCAGCCAATGTAAATAATGCATTGGCCGGTAAAGTAGCCGGTGCCCAGGTACTCAGCCAGTCGGCAGTTGCCATAGGCCGTGAAACGGTTATTCGCCTCCGGGGCGAAAACGGTATTGGCGTAGGTAGCGGTCCGATTTATGTGGTGGATGGTACTATTATTGCCAGCTCCGGTGATATTAATCCGGATGATATTGATAACGTTACGGTTCTTCAGGGGCCTGCATCTGCCGCTCTTTTCGGTCCGGATGGGGCAAACGGAGCCATCGTTATCACTACCAAAATGGGCAGGAAAAATGCCCCGGGAGTAGGAATTGAAATTAATTCGGCGATTACCTTCGACCGGATTTATATTACTCCCGATTATCAGAATTCTTATTCGGGTGGTTCTGGCCCCAATATGTTCCTTTACGAATGGCAACCCGGCCAACCCCTTGAATGGCAGGCATTAAGTGGAAAGTATTATCATAATTACGATGATGATGCCAGTTGGGGTCCGCGCATGGCAGGTCAGGAATACATTCCCTGGTATGCCTGGTATGGCGGCCATGAAAGATCATTTAAAACCGCCAAACTGGTTCCCCAACCTAATAATATCAGGGATTTCTATAATACCGGTATTACCAAAACCAATAACTTCTCTTTTTCCAAGGCTACCGATAACCTGAATGCTCGGGTTTCTTATACGAACCTCGATGTAAAGGGTTTGATTCCAAACCAGTATCTGAAACGCAATACCCTCAACACCAATATAAGCCTCGATCTTTCGCGCCATTGGAATGTAGCGGCTAATATTAATTATATTAACCAGCGCAGGAATGCAAATAATGACGATAATTATTCTAACCAGTCAACCGGTTCGTTTAACCAATGGTTCCACAGAGATCTGGATACCCGTATCCTTAGAGAATTGAGGAACCTGCGAACTCCGGATGGAATTTATGCTGCCTGGAACCTTTCCAATCCCGATTCTTACGATCCGGATGATCCAAGTTCTTTCTATAAGGCAAACTATTGGTACAATCCATATGTTTGGTTCGATCTGATTCAGTCTTTTGATGAAAGAAACAGGCTGTATGGCGATGTTTCACTCACCTATAAATTTAACAACGACCTGAAGCTCTCCGGTACCTACCGCCGTCAACAACTCACCACAAACGGATATGATATTTACCCCAGTGAGTTGGAAACAAGTGGAGCCCAAACCGGATTTAACCCCTATGGCGAAACCACTGCCGAAACCAATGTGGCGGCTTATCAAACCGGTTTAACTTCTTCTGTTTCTCAGAATTTTAACCTGTTATTATCTTACAGTAAAAAAATCAGGGACTTTCAATTGAATTCAAACGCCGGGGTTGTAGTTACCAAATCAAACTACCGGTCATTAGCCGAAAACACCAGTGGTGGATTGGTTATTCCCGGTGTGTATTCCCTGGCTAACTCGGTAAACCCGATTCGCAACAACGGAACCAACAATTTTGAAAGCATATCCAACTACAAAAGCCGCGCAGTATTTGTGCGTGCCGATTTAGGATTCCGGAACTGGGCATTTATTGAAGGAACATTCCGCAGGGATTATGCCTCTGCCGAGCCCAAAGATTTTCATATCGATACCAAATCTGTGGGTGCTTCCATTGTATTTAGCGATTTAATTAAAAATAAGGGAGTCTTGAACTATGGAAAAATAAGGGCCTCCTGGGGGCAGGTTTTGAATTCACTCGACCCTTACGACCTGGATATTTATTATAGCCAAAGTTCCCCGGTAGGTGGTTTCCCAACTATGGCTGTTCCTAACCAGTTTCCCAGCCCTACCTTACACGGCGCTGCAAACGAAGAAAAGGAAATTGGAATAGAACTTCGCGGATTTAAAAACAGGGCTGGCCTCAACTTTACCTACTGGATGCGTACCAATAAGGACTTCCCGGTTGCTGTTTCTACTTCAGAAGCTTCCGGTATTACTTCTTTTGTTACCAATGCAGGAAAGGTATCTAAAAGAGGTATTGACATGCAGGCCAACCTGGTTCCCGTAAAAACCAAAAACTTTGTATGGGATATTACCGGTACCTGGGCCTACCTTTTGAAAAATGAAGTAATATCTATTGCCCCTGGTATTACCCGTTTGGTTACCGCAAATGGGGATTATGGTCCTACCTCGTCTAACCCACTCTCAGCATGGACGGTGAGTGAAGAAGGAATGGAATGGGGGCAGTTGCACGGCACAGGCATCAAAAGAAACGATAAAGGGTTACCGGTTCTCGATGCGGATGGCATGTATTTACCCGAATCGGATGTGAACTACGGATCTGTTCTTCCAAAATATACCGGTGGTGTTCAAAACTCTTTCACTTTGTTTAAGAACTTTTTTGCAAACATCAACATCGATTATTCCTGGGGCGGTAAATTCTTCTCCCTCTCCGATTACTGGGGAAGTTATT
>Ga0208826_1000570_pt1 | contig 37081 bp, 36 predicted proteins | sample AD_UKC115_MetaG_FD_184451 | JGI IMG/M metagenome (GOLD analysis project Ga0208826, IMG submission 184451) | Active sludge microbial communities of municipal wastewater-treating anaerobic digesters from Hong Kong - AD_UKC115_MetaG (SPAdes)... | ecosystem: Engineered > Bioreactor > Anaerobic >...
ATTTGTGCCTTCACTTGCTGTGGTTCAGCACACTTCATATTGTACGGCAGGGTATCTATTTTTTCAAAGATCATTTTTCTTAATTACAGGAATGCTCCCAATGTTAATTTCCGACAGCTTTTGATACAATGTAAAAATGTCCTCTGTTTGCCCTATTTCCTTAAACTTTTCCTCAAATCTTAATCTTTTAGTATGAACAATTTTTCCAAGTTCCTTGTTTTTTATATAATCCTCATCCATTAATAAAAACATTTCTAGTGGAAAAGATGAAGTCTGATACATAACTTTAAATCCAGCTGTATAAATAAATGATTTAAAACTTTCAAAATTCCAATAGTTCAAATGATCAGGGAAGTGAATCCAATAGGGCTCAACCTTATGAAAAGAAGCATACACTTCCTGCAAAGGATTAAAATCGTTTGGCACTTCAATAATAAGGTATCCATCTTCCGACAAAAACTCTGATTTTATGTTTTCCACAAAGTCAAAAGGATTTGGTATATGTTCTAAGACATAACTGAGATTTACAATATCAAACCTCTTCCCAAACTCGTTCTTATCGGCAAATCCATTTTTAACGTTCAATCCCTTCTCATTACACTCTCTAGCTCTGCTCTGTGACGGCTCTAAACCAAAAGGTTCAAACCCTTCTATTGCAAATTCCTGAAGAAGGTCACCATTGCCACACCCTATATCAAGTATTTCTCTTGCATCGGCCAGCTTCTTTATTCTTAATACTTTTTCCCTCAGGTTTATTTTACTTAACTCATCTTTGTATTCCTTAGAGTAGAATGCATTTAAAAAATCAGTTTCAGGGTAAGGATACACATGATAAAATCCGCAATCCTTACACTCGATTACCTTGTATTTACTATCAATATCATAATATTTTTCAAATGAATGCTGCCTTTTTGTCACTATGACTCCTCCCAATATATGTTGTCAAACCAGCTTTTTCTGTTCAACATGTGCATTAATTTTACACAGTTGGGGATTTGAGTTAATTAACTCCAGAATCTCTTTAAAGCCGAAATTATCACCATTCTTTTTATATAGGCTATCATATATTATTCTTATAAGCTCAAAGTCCTCATCTGTGTCTAAAGTCCACCTGAAGTGAGAATAATCTATATTACTTTTATAATAATATATGTACTTTGCATATGTTTCATAAATATATGGAGTAACGTGTTCTCTCTGATGGCTTTTAACTGCATTGTTAAATGCTTCTTCCAGTACATTGAAAGAAAAAACTTCAACATCAAGTCCTCTCGGAAATGATCTCTGTGTCAAATCATTTCCAGCGTTTGTAACTAATGAATAACTATAGATTTTATAAAATCCAACAACCTTATCAAGAATTTCCGTGTCAATAAGAGGACAGTCCGAAGTTACACGAACTATAGTGTCGAGATCATTTTCTTTGGCTGCGTAATAGTATCTGGCAAGCACATCCTCTTCACTTCCGCGAAACCATTTTACTCCGTTTTTTTGAGCCTGCTCAGCTATAATATTATCACTCTCTAGTGTTGTTGTTGCAATAATTATTTCATCCAACTCACTTGATTGCTTTAATCTGTTTATTACATGATGTATTACAGGACTGCCGCACAAATCAAGCATAACCTTACCGGGTAAACGGGTTGACCCCATTCTTGTTTGAACAATAGCTCCTGTTTTCAATCACTTCACCTGCCCTCTCGCTAGTAGTATTTATAGCTTTTTTCTCAATAAAAACATAGCATCTTCATTGTTGCCATTTATATATTTAAATCTTTCTTCCTTAATTAACTCCAAATCTGGGAATCTATCAAGATAAAGCTTTGAGAAGTTAGTTTTCCATAGTAAATTGTTATTGCCCCTGTACACAACTTCAGTGTAATCATCAGCATAATACTCAAATCCCCAGATATACTCTTTTGTTGAGCGATATATTTCATCAATGACCTTATTAATATTCTGAGGTGAAATATGGATTAAAACACCACTAGTAAATACCAGGTCAAAAAAGCCATCTCTAAAAGGTATGTCATCCCCCAAGCCCTGAATGATATTTATGCCTTGAGTTAAACTTTTGGCTTTTTCAACTGCATATTCCTGAAGTTCTATTCCGTATAAATTATTAAACCCCATTTCTTGAAGCAGCCTAAGCTGGTTACCCACATTGCATCCAACTTCCAGCACTTTTTTATCTTCCAGACCCAATCCCAATAAAAACCTATTATTCATTTCAAGTCTGCTAATACCATATTCCTCTAAATAATAACTGTTTAACTCTTTGGTGAGAAATGTGCATCTATTTGTGTAATCTTTGCCAAATTGACCTGACCACACGCTTTCCTGCATATTATTTTTCATATTATTTCCTCCCTATTAATTTCCTACAAGGTTCAATCTTATATGCTTATATTTCATTATTTTTATTAGCATATCCTCAAGCTCTGATTAAAAATATTCCAATTGGCCTATAAGCTTATTTACCTTAAAATCAGCATATATATTAAATCAGATTTTCACCAGTAAGCAGTTTTCTAATATCAGTTTTGCTAAGGATTTTTTCACCTTGAGAGCTATAACTACTTATTACCGCGTTCTTAACCTCCATATAAGCATGCTCGCTATATGGAGGTTTTATTACATACATATCGTTAAGCTCAAATGCTTTGGTTGATTCATCTTCAGACATAAGCTCTTCATACATTTTTTCTCCGGGTCTTAAACCTACTTTCTTTATTATTATTTTTTCACTGTTAAGTTGGTATTTTTTGCATACATCTTCAATAACCACCTCTGCTAAGTCTTTCAGCCTTACAACAGGCATTTTCAAAACAAAAACTTCCCCGCCTTTGGCAATCTTACATGCTTTTATTGTAAGTTCAACAGCCTGTGAAAGTGACATCATGAATCTTGTCATCTCAGGCTCAGTTATTGTAATATAACCCTTTTCCAGAACCTGCTGCTTAAATAAGGGAATAACAGAACCTCTGGATCCCATAACATTCCCAAATCTTACAGATGCGAATATTGTGCCCGCATCTCCTCTGGAATAGTATGATGAAGACATAAGCCTTTCAGCCAGAAGCTTTGTTGCTCCCATTGTATTAGTTGGAGATACCGCCTTATCGCTGCTTGAGTAAATGACTTTCTTAACTTTATTTGCCATCGCACATGTTATAACATTCTGTGTTCCGATAACATTTGTCTTAACACCTTCGAAAGGATTGTACTCGCAAGCAGGAACATGTTTTAACGCAGCAAAATTAAAAACTATGTCTATACCATTCATTGCCCTGTCTAATCTTTCCTGATCTCTTACATCCCCAAGCAGGTATCTTATATTGGTTTGGTCTCCAAGTTTTTCCTTAAGCATAAACTGCTTATATTCATCTCTGCTGTAAACCCTCACTACCGCAGGTTCTTCAGACAATATTTTTTCAACCATAGCTTGTCCTATAGTACCTGTTCCTCCAATAACCAATACTTTTTTATTCTTGAACATGGGCATTCCCGCTTTCCTCTAAAATAGTCTTAATTCTTTGCTTAATATTAAAACTCTCTTTTAGATAATCGGTAATTACATCCTTAAGCTTTATATGTTTCATTCCATTTATAATAGCTCCACCTTCCGAAGCATTTATAAACTGCCTGTTTTCCTTTTCTATCCTTTTTTCTATCCAGTATTTATAGCTTAACAGCCCCAACGTTGTAAAAAGCATTTCACCGTTTTGTCCCCTTACCCTTCTCATGCTTTTAAGTTCAGGAGTATTGATATCCAAATCTGTGCCATGTTTGGCATGATTTTTTCCATCTATGAAGGCAAGATCCTGACCGACAAGTATAATAGTGCTGCAACCCATTTTTATTGCAATATCAAGTGCCGCTGTGGAGACTGATCCCCCTGGATCAATCAGATAATTATCCTTTCCCGTTGTCAACTGACCTTTTTCATAACATGCTATAAATTTTGGTCCCTTATAGCTTGAAACAGTACCTGGATATATTGAAGACAGATAAATCATAGGTATTTCAATATCTTCAAAACCTTTTATCTGATTGAGAGTTTCTTTTTTCGGATCAATAATAATAAATAAATCAGGAACAATATTTCTGACTAATAAAGGCCTCAATGCCGAACCTACTGCAAAAATCAAAACCTTACCCTTAACCTCTTTCAATAAATCTATATTCTTATCGAGAGATGGCCCTGTTGACACGATAACTACCGGAATGCCTTTAAACTTTTCAAAAAAAACACCTACATTGGGATTGACACCCTGTAAATTGCTTTTTAAATTATCATCTATTAATTTTAAATAATCCTCTGAAATGCTTTTCTTAATATTCCAGTTCTCCATTACAAATCTAAAATATTCGTTTTCAGAAGGTATTGCCTTTAGAGATGCCGGGTGAATAATAAAATTAATTCCATCGTTTATTAAACTCTTAACACTATTCGCAATTTTCCCTGCATCGCCGGATATAATAAGTTCTATGCCCGGATTGGTAAATATATCTGTAAGATCTCTTTCCTCAATTGCTTTATGAAATACATTTATGTTATTTTCCAATATATACAACTTGCTTTCAGGCTTCATTAGCCTACATATTTCATTAATATGATATCCCATCCCGAATCCATATAATATATGAACTACGGTTTCAATTTTATATTGTTCTTTGGCAAAATTCTCTGCCTCACTGACGGGATTATATTTACTATGCATATAAAACTTAATACTGTCAAACTGCAAGTCCTGAACAACTCTCAGTGTCTTAAGACCACTAGAGGCAGTTTCCACCTGATACTTTGAAGGATCAGGCTCTATTTCCATTACCTCTTCTACAATAAATGGATATCTTTTTCTCAAAGCTTCAATATTTTTATCAAATACTGGCATTTCTGAGCTCCTCTTGGACAAAAGTCAACCTTTCCTTCCAGTTCTTCATAATCGGAGTAAGCTCATACTCAAGCAAGTCACCCAGCAGAACATAGTCAGTATTTTCAAATGCCTCTGTCAATTGGCTGAATATTGGATTAACAGCTGAAATATCGATAAAGTTATCTCCTTGTACATCCTTAGTTCCTTCAATTGCCTGCAAAAGCCAATGCAACCCATCTATTAGCTGCGCCATAGTATTTGTAGCCTTATCCTCTCTACCGCTTTGGAAATCTTCTACAATACCACCGATTCCCAAAACAACTTTATTTATATACTCTACCGCAGAATCAATTACTTCCCTTTTCAGTTCCATATTTTCCATACATACCACTCCCTCTTGTTAATTGATTTCGTTAATTATTTTTCTTGATATTTCATTTATCTGTACAATTTTATCTTTTATATCGGTATATTGCATAAGCAATCCTTCATAAAGAAACCTTTTCTTTTCTTCAATATTGTCAATATCCTCACTTTTTCTTTCTCTTTCGTTTTTTACAGCCTGAATGAAGTATCTGCAAATAGGTTCAATAAAAAATTCAAATAATTCATGCTTTTCTATATCTTCTGTCAATTCATCAATTTCAATCCACTTTTCATTATTGTTTTCATTTATATTTCTAAGTATATCGAGAATTAAGTCCATTCTCTTTAGTGCTTTATCTTTCATTTCCTCACTTTGGGAATTTACTTTTTGGAGAAAACTCTTTATCTTATCCATTCTATCTGAATTTACGCTGATTTCTTTGCGATATATTTCTTCGAGGATATTGTTAATTTCGGATTCATTTTGGCAGTATTGATCAATAATTTCACTAAGAGGTTTGTTAGGTATGCCTTTTATAGGCAATCCACCCTCACTACCATTGAGATAGGTAACTTTAGGATACAATTTTACATATTCCTCAAAATATATCTTCATAGATATCATGCTGGGAATGGTATAAACTATATTACCATTTATATCTTTTTCCTTCAGGTAATACTTGTTCATTTTTTCAATATTTTGCTTAAGAATTTTATCCTGTTCGTCCTTTAATACTGCCCCATCAGCATAACTCTGAAGGTTTGCATATGATAAATCCTGCCCAACCAGAATAATTGGATCACAACCCATTAACCTTGCTATATCCAAAGCTAAATTTGAAACAGAAGCACCTGAACGCAAGTCCTTTGTGTTCAGGTCCATTTCTTTTTCGAACCAACTAGTGTATTCCAAAACATTTGTCTTAAAATACAGTTTCGGTCCTTTATAGTTTTTAAGCCCCTCATGGTGAATTGAAGAGCTATATGCAAAATAAATATCAGAAGCTTTTACGTTATTAAATATCCTGCTTTCTCCTTCTCCTCCATCAACTCCAACCATGATATGAGGTGTAACACCATTTTTTTCAAGGATGTTAATTGAAGAACCTGCAGATATTATTACAGCTTTATCCTTTATTTTATTTATTAGATGCAAATTTTTATTTAAAGACGGCCCTGCTGACACAATAACAGCAGGAACACCCTTCAGTCTGGATTCATAGCTATCGAGGTTTACACTTTGTATAAGCTGAATTATATTTTCAAAAAAGTTTTCAATCCAGTCTTTTGAGAAAACCACACTTGTGTTGATATTAATCTCGTGCAGCTTTGAATACTTTATAAAGTCTTTTTTCAGGCTGGTCCACCATTCATCATAGGCTGTTCTGTAACTTAAGAGTTCTGTAAAAAGTACACTGTCAATCTGTCCATCTTCTCTTAGTCCTAAAAATACTTTTGCAATGTGTTCAGTATTATCACTTACAATAAAAAGAGTGTTTTTTGCAGTTATTAAATGTCTTATATCCCTTACTGTCATTAGCTTTACAAAAACACCTATATCAGGTTCTATAACAACTTTATTCTTAGTTGGGTAGGTATCAAACAATTCTTCCAGATGGTAACCTGCACCCACACCCAATATTGCTATAGTATCTATGCTTTTCAAATCCAACCTGGAAACCCAGTTTTTTGCCTCTTTGACAGGATCGTAGGAACTATGCAAAAAGAAATTGTGATTGCCAATATTTACTTTAAAATTTATCAGATCATTTTTTGTTTTCTCACATATTATCTGCTCAAGCTTATTACCATTCTCTCTATAAAAGCTTTCACATATTCTTGCCAAGGTTGAATAATCTTTCTTTAAAGCCTCCAGGTTAAGTTCAAAAAATCCTTTCATAGCTCCGATCCCCTTTTTATGTTTGTGGTTTTCATATAAAAAGCCAGCGGAATTAAGCCGCTGGCTTTTTATTAATATTTAAGACACTAGCTACTGTAGTAACTGAAGCACACTCTGAGGTGCCTGATTAGCTTGTGCCAACATAGCTGTAGCAGCTTGGTTCAGTATGTTGTTCTTTGTGAAAGACATCATTTCTTTTGCCATGTCTACGTCTCTTATTCTTGATTCGGATGCCTGCAAGTTTTCAGCTGCAGTATCAAGGTTCTTGATAGTATGCTCCAACCTGTTCTGCTTTGCCCCAAGTTTTGCTCTCTCTGCCGATACAGTGTTAATTGCAGAGTTTATCTTTTCTATATTAGCACCCATTTGGGTTGCGGTAGTAACAAGTAAAGCACTCGCTTGGACACCAAGTTGAGTAGCTCTCATGTTTTTAATTGTAATAGATAATGTCTCACCCTTATTGGCACCAATCTGTATAATTTTACCACTTAAGCTTCCTGTAAGAAGATTCTGAGTGTTAAACTGAGTTTTATCACCTATTCTAGTAATTTCAGCAGAAAGCTCATCCAATTCAAGTTTAATAGCACTTCTGTCTTTAGTTACATTTGTGTCGTTTGCCGCTTGAACAGACAATTCTCTCATTCTCTGAAGTATTTCATGAGTTTCGTTTAGTGCTCCTTCTGCAGTCTGAATGAGTGAAATTCCATCCTGTGCATTACTTGATCCTTTTTGAAGCCCTCTTATCTGTGCTCTCATCTTTTCAGATATTGACAACCCTGCTGCATCGTCTCCGGCTCTATTAATTCTATAACCTGAGGATAATTTTTCAAGTGACTTTTCCTGGTTTGACGAGTTAACTTTTAACTGTCTATGGGCATTCATTGCCATAAGATTGTTATTAATTCTCATAAAAAACTCCTCCTTGACTTTTATTATAAGCTTCCATGCTTATTATTGTAATAACTGCAGTACACTCTGAGGTGCCTGATTAGCCTGTGCCAGCATAGCTGTAGCAGCTTGATTCAATATGTTGTTCTTTGTGAAAGACATCATTTCTTTTGCCATATCTACGTCTCTTATTCTTGATTCGGATGCCTGCAAGTTTTCAGCTGCAGTATCAAGGTTCTTTATTGTATGCTCAAGTCTGTTCTGTTTAGCCCCAAGTCTTGCTCTCTCTGCCGATACGGTATTTATTGCAGCATTAATCTTTTCGACTGCTGATTGTGCAGCAGCACTTGACGCAACACTCAAGCCACTTACTGATAGTTTTGCAGCTGTCATAGTAGCTATTGTAATTGAAAGTGTCTCACCTTTATTGGCACCAATCTGAATTATCTTGTTACTAATTCCACCACTCAACAGTGTCTGGGTGTTAAATTGAGTTTTTTGTGCAATTCTGGTTACTTCCTGTTGTAATTCATCTATTTCCAATGCAATAGCACTTCTGTCTTTTGACACATTAGTGTCGTTCGCAGCCTGAACTGACAATTCTCTCATTCTCTGAAGTATTTCGTGTGTTTCATTAAGTGCTCCTTCTGCTGTCTGAATAAGTGAAATACCGTCCTGTGCATTACTTGATCCCTTTTGAAGTCCCCTTATTTGTGCTCTCATCTTTTCAGATATTGATAACCCGGCTGCATCGTCTCCGGCTCTATTAATTCTGTAACCGGATGATAACTTTTCAAGTGACTTCTCCTGGTTTGATGAATTGACCTTTAACTGTCTGTGGGCGTTCATTGCCATAAGATTGTTATTAATTCTCATAAAAGACTCCTCCTTGACTTTTATTATAAGCTTCCATGCTTATTATTGTAATAACTGAAGTACACTCTGAGGTGCCTGGTTAGCTTGTGCCAACATAGCTGTTGCAGCTTGGTTCAGTATGTTGTTCTTAGTGAAAGACATCATTTCTTTTGCCATATCTACGTCTCTTATTCTTGATTCGGATGCCTGCAAGTTTTCAGCTGCAGTATCCAGGTTCTTTATTGTGTGCTCCAGTCTGTTCTGTTTAGCCCCAAGTTTTGCTCTCTCTGCCGATACAGTATTTATTGCGGCATTTATAAGTGAAATTGTATTTTGTGCACTAGCAGATGTTCCTACATTCAAATTACCAGTCGCTACAGTTAGTGCAGAGGCTTTCATGTTTGCAATACTGATGGTTAAAGTTTCCCCCTTATTGGCACCGATCTGTATTACTGCTCCTGACAAGCTGCCAGCCAATAACGTTTGGGTATTGAACTGTGTCTTCTGTCCAATTCTTGTAATTTCTGCTGACAGTTCATTAAGTTCCAGTTTAATAGCACTTCTGTCTTTTCCCACGTTTGTATCGTTTGCTGCCTGTACCGACAACTCTCTCATCCTCTGAAGTATTTCATGAGTTTCATTAAGTGCCCCTTCTGCTGTCTGAATAAGTGAAATACCGTCCTGTGCATTACTTGAAGCTTTCTGAAGTCCTCTTATCTGAGCTCTCATCTTCTCAGATATTGACAACCCAGCTGCATCGTCTCCAGCCCTATTGATTCTGTAACCGGATGATAATTTTTCAAGGGACTTTTCCTGGTTTGACGAGTTAACCTTTAGTTGTCGGTGTGCATTCATTGCCATAAGATTGTTATTAATTCTCATAAAAGACTCCTCCTTGATACTTTTTTGAATATGGCGTCCATGCCATTTCACCTGAAATATACTTTGACAACAGGCCTGCTTGAAAAAATATATTCTAAGTGATCTCAATATATATATCGTTTAAATATCAAAAAGAATTAATAGAAATTTTAATTAAATTATTTTTTTCTAGCTTATTCCCTATAATCTTCACAACATTTGCCATCATTTTTTCATAAGTAATTTCAGACAATATTTTTTTTTGTCCATTACCAATTAAACGAAGTCTTTCCTCTTCATTTTTTAAATAGTAGTCAACCTTATTATAGAGATCCTCCCTGTTATAAAATAATACACATTCTTTGTCTTCCACCATTAAACTTCTTATATTAAAACTATCATATTCTGGTGGTATATTTATTCCAATATATAAACAGTTACTCATAATTGCTTCAAAAACTCTTGGATGTGTAGTTATCGCTGGATTCGTTCCAATCAGTATTTTTGATGCATTAAGTATTTTTGATAATTGTTCTCCATTTTCAGCAACACCCATAGCGTATTCCTTCAGGCTTGCGTGTCCCAGCCAATCCTTTCCCCAGAGTTTTATCCTATATCCCTTTTCTTTTAGCCATTCTATGGGAACGGAACGATATATCATCCATACCACATTCATTTTAAACACATCAGAAGTTTCCGTTACAAGACTTTCACTAGAAACAACCCCACATACATCTAACCATTTGGAAATTATTTTTTCTATCTGCTTGCTGTCAAAAATTAGCTGACCATTGTATATCATTTTGTAACACTCGTCATATGCACATTTTAATGCAGTTTCCATATATTCAAAGTAATCCTGACCTTCAAAAAGCTGTATCATTTTCATTAAGCCTACTAAAGGATCCCCAGGATTGGATATAACACAAATATCTGTCTCAAATCTATCCATTTCTTCTCTTGTAAGCTTGTAATATTTATAAATATCAGGGTTCACTGGTATTGGCGTATCAACTATCTGTTGTTTGGGATACTGAGCCTCTTTAAATCCCGAATAATTTGGAACAAGGTTTAAAATAAAATCATTATAATCAATTTTCTGTGCAGACTCTTTTGATAAAATATGGGGCAGTAAATCATGAATCCAAGAAATAAACACAATATTATCAGGTATAAATGGATATTCCCATCTGAAGTGATCAATCATAAAAATAGCATGCGGCTTAAACTCTGCAATTGTCTTAATCCAGTCATTTCGGTAACTGCGATGTACATCCGAAATTTCTATACATAGCTCAGTCGGTATCCCAAGCCTATTACAGGCTTCAATGCAGTCTCTGGTAAAGTATTTAATAGCTGTAGAGAACCTGGTTGTTATAAACATTATCCGGGGTTTTCCTTGAATAAACGCACTAATAATTTCATCAAAATTGCGTTCATTGTAGTATTTACCAACTTCATCCCTTAAAGCTTGATATTCGATATCTCTATTTGAGGATATTGTATTAATCTGTATATATAAACTATCTTTCTCTCCTTCAATATTAATTAAATAAGTGGGTAATAATGATTGCATGTTATCAAACCATGTTTGAAGCTGACTATATCCAAACAAAAAAACCAATCTCTTAGCCTCTATTATTTCTGTAAAATCACTAACTTGAAGAAATTCAACAAAATAGTTGATATCGTCATAGAACAAATAAAGCGGTATTTTTTCCCAAAGGTATGGCTTCTTATCTTCTGTTGCCTTCAACAATTCTTTAATTAAAAAACTATTAGTTTCATTCTTTATCATTAATATATCTTTATCTTTATAACCATCTATACCATAGCCGAAACTTTTCAAATCAAAATCACCTGAAAATTTTCGTAATCTCATATCAAAAACTGCAAATCTGGTTTCTGAATAGGGTAAAAAACGATAATTCAACTCACTAAACTGCGAAAATTCTCTGGAATATATATGTTCATATTTTGACAACGCTTCAGCATTTTTTTCATAATTACTTCTAAATTCTTCAATATTGGGTTCGTAATATGAACTCATTATAAAATGCTCAATTTCATTTGTCTTAAACCCTAATTGATGGCATTCAACAAAAGCTTCCAACGCCTCTCCATATCTACCATGTGAAAACAAAAAGTCACCTACCTCGAATAAGACAACTCCAGCATCTTCCCCACTTTCTTTCAAGGCCTTTTTATACAGTAAAATTGCACTGTCTATATTTCCTTTTAATTCTTCATCTATAGCACTTTTTAACGTCAGTTCATACTCTTTAACCATACTTTTATTCTCCTATAGATATTTTTTCAGTATAATTATAGCTAGTCCTTCAGGTATTTAAACCATTCCTTTGTCGCACCTTCTATTTTATCTGAAGTCCAAACAGGAGCCTCTTTCCAGTATTCTATATTATCAAGGACTTTCTTCACCCCATTTTCAAAAGAAACTTCCGGTTGCCATCCCATAACTTTTTTTATTTTGCTTGTATCTGCAAAAGTACAATCCGGCTCACCAGGACGCTTTGGAATATACGTAATCTCTCCACCCAATAGCTCAACCAAGCGATTTACGGAATAGGTTCCTCCACTTCCCACATTAAAGATTTCATTGCAGATATCTGATTCAGCAGCCTTTAAAAAAGCAGATGCCACATCCGACACATAAGTAAAATCTCGAGTTTGATTTCCATCTCCCACTACAGTATAAGGTAGTCCGGCTAATTTCTGTGCTAAAAAAACTCCAAATACAGCACCATATGTTCCTGAAGTACGGGAACGGGGACCATACACATTAAACAATCTTAATGATACTACCGGAAGTTTATACAACTGCCCCCAATGTATAACTAACTCTTCACCCATATATTTTGTTAAGGCATATGGATATTTAGGTTGTATCTTTGCAGTTTCAGGGGTAGGATATACGTCCGGTATTCCATAGCACGAACATGAAGCACTATATATAAACCGACCTATGTTATTTTCCCTTGCTGCTTCCAATACAGCAAAAGTTCCATTAACATTTGAGTTAAAATATTTGTCCGGCATCTCTATTGAAGGAACAATATCCGCTAGGGCGGCAAGATGAAATACCCAGTCAACACCTTTAAAATAAGGTAGAATATTATCTTTATGGGTTATGTCTGCTTCAATTATCTGCAAATTTCCCGTACCTTTATGATGTCCAAGATTTTCTCTTCTCCCTGTACTAAAGTTATCTAAAACAGTTACATTATGACCTTTTGAAAGAAGTTTATCTACAAGATGGGACCCAATAAATCCACATCCCCCTGTAACTATAACATTCATGCTTTATTCACTCCCTTTTGCTTTTTTCGAATTATATTCGTCTGCAAATTCAAACATTTCTTTTATATACTTTTCATTTTTTTCATCAAGCTCTACAATACTGTTTTGATTAAGCTGAAAAAGCTCTTTGTACTCAAAACTTTTGTTTAAATAGTATTCCTTATATATCTCTGTTCCAGGATATGGCGTAAATCTGTTTATAGAAATAAAAGTAGGCTCTATTTCCTCTATCAGTTCCTTAGTCATTTTTAAATCTTCCAAAGTTTCAAAGGGGAATCCAACTATAAAAAATGCAGACCATGGAATATGTGCTCCATTTAGCCACTTGGTTCTCTTAACTACTTCACCGATTTTAAGATTTTTCTTAACTCTGTCAAGTATTCTTTGAGAACCACTTTCAATTCCAATATAAGCCCTTTGACCTCCATTATTTATAAAGGTCTCCAACTTCTCCTGGGATAATGCCATAACCCTTGCTCCAGCAGTAAACTTCATTTTAGCTTCCCTGAATATATTTCCAACATCATTAAAATGCTTAGTATTTGAAAAAAAGCAATCATCAACCACGTAAATTGAACCCTCATTACCATACATTTCTTTTATTTCTTCAACTTCATTTCTGATACTATCCAAATTTCTATAAGTCATGGTTTTATCAAAGGAGTGGCAGCAAAATGTACACCTGTTTGGGCAACCTGTTGAAGTCATTATAGAAGACAGATTCTTTGGTGAATAATCCTTATAGTTTATAATCAACTTTTTATTAGGCTTACGGTCAACTAAATTAGGAATCTTCTCACCAATATAATCGTACTGGGAGCCAAAATCATAGTCCCCATACATGCTTAACATACCGTCTACATGAGGACCCCCTAGTATTATTTTTACTTTATCTCCAAGAATTTCTTTGGATATGTTTGCTACAATATTTGCAGAATCTATCTTGGCAGTTATTGATGTAATACCGATTACATCCGGAGAATATTCTGCGATTGTTTCTCTTATTTCTTTCCATATATAGTGTTCTTGCTCTCTTAACTCTTTTTTGTAAATATGGTAGTTATCCCCGGCCTCACTTCTATTATAAGGTCTACAATTCTCAATCGGTTTATCGGCATCAAGAATCTTTACCTCATGTCCCATCTCTTCATAATAGGTTCCTAAAAGCGTTAACGTAATAGGGTAATGAAATCTCTCATATCCAAATAATATATAGAATGGAGGTTCAATTAATAATATTTTTTTAGGAGTTTCCAATATTTTTAGCATACTATCCCCCTTGTGTAACCCTTAAATTTTAATGGGATTACTAAAGCGACTAATAACTTCTTTTATCGGCATAAAATTCATTCCAGTATTTTTTACAAATTTACTCCCATCAAGATAAGTTTTCATTGGACGGTTATCCAAAAACTTAAAACAATTTAATGGCTTTTCAACCACCTCGCCATGGATATTTGCAACATTTAGAAATTGCCTTGCCAATTCGGCACGTGAAAAATATTCTGAGTTCGACAAATGATATAGTCCTGTTAAACCTTTTTCCAGTGAAATCAAAATGCCTTTAACTACATCATCCACATACGTAGGTGAAAAAATCTGTCCCTCAATACAATCAAGACATATGCTATCTGAAACCCTCCGATACAACTCTGAAAAAATATGCTCTTCTGAAGGGTCATCACCAACGATTTTACTTAACCTCAGTACTAAACTCTCAGGTATTTTTGATAAAATATATCTCTCCGCTTCGAATTTCTGACTTCCATACTCATTTATCGGATTTGCCTCGTCTGATTCGTCGTAGTATCCTCTTTCACCATCAAAAACATTGTCTGTAGAAAGAAACACCGTTTTTATGTTTTGTTCGCTTAATTTTTCCACTAAACTAATAGTACTTTTTACATTAATGTTATAAGATAATTCTTTTTGCTGTTGGCAAAAATCTATTTTAGTAATAGCAGAACAAATTACTGCAACTACTTTGTCACTTTTATCAATAAAAAACTCAGGTATTTTTTCAAAAATATTGTCCGTCAAAAGATCATATTTTAGCAACCCGTTACTATATTTTGATGTGTATGTTCCTACAACATCATAACCCACTTTTTTTGATAGACTATAAACATGGCTGCCAATAAAGCCAGATGCTCCAATAACAATTAATTTCATACTATTTATTCTCCTTATATTTTCTGTCCCATAAATTGCATCCTTTGCACAACTGTATTTCTCCTTTTCTACCCATTGCATGAAGCTCTCTTGTTCTGCTAAATTCCTTTCCATTCCATATTTCCTTGATGGACTGCTTGATAAAATCCCCCATAGGATATTTGACATCATAATCAACATTGCATAATCCAATTTGACCATCAGCATGCATTGCAATCGATGAGAAAACAAACACACATGGTTTGCTGTCAATGTTCTTTTGGGTTTCCATCCCATTCAACATTACCTGACTCCCCCAGCTGTGTGCAGGCATAGCGTATGCTCTGTCTTTTGGTCCCACAATTCCACCCCAATATTCCAGCCACTCATCAACCTCATCCCTATTTTCATCAATTATAACCAACCTTATTCTAATGGTCATATCAGAGTTTTTATCATTTCTTATTTTTATCAGTTGAAGTGTATTATTTAAAACAGTCTCATAATTTAGCCCAACTCTAATCTTCTCATAAGTTTCTTTTCTAATCCCATCTATAGATATCATAATGTCATCAAGACCATTATCTATTAATTCAGATGCCAGTTCGGAGGATAGAAGCTGTGCGTTCGTTGTCAAAGTAACCTTTTTTATGCCTATACTTTTTAAGCTTTTCACTCGTTTAGCAAGCTTTTTATCGAGAGTAGGCTCACCATCTCTATTTAAACAAATAGTTTCAATCCAATCACTGTAACCACTTACTTCTGTCACAAACTTTTCAAATAGCTCATCCCTCATTACTGTTTTTTTCTTTTTCCAATCATTAATTGAGCACATGATGCACTTTGCGTTACAGGCATTAATTGTTTCGATCTCAAAATATTTAGGAAAATACAAACATTCATCTAAATTATTCAGGAAAATCCTTTTTGCAAGCTCATTATTCTTAACATTATCAGGAAACATTATATAACCCCCAATTTTGTTACTTTCTCACAAAACTCAGATACTGTTGACCTCTTCCAAAATAAGACTTGAAGTTAGGACTATTAGCAACTAAATCAGGTTTCATTTTGTCCATTTTGAGCATTTCAAGAACCTCAAGAAATGGCTGGGTAAGTTCTTCTGAAAAGCTTTCTATTTCAACTACAATTTCATTTAACAAATTTATCAATTCATCTATAAAGTTTGTATTCCGGGTTGCCACCAGATCTCTCGTTCTAATTCTAAATCGATCAAATAACTGATATAGCTTTTTATTCTCTTCAGAACTTCTCGGTAAAAGTATTTTTCTATAATCAATAAAGTTATGAACCAGTGTCCAGTATTGATTAAGAGCCATCTCATTAAAGCTTTTGTTTTCTCCATATACTGACTTATACCATCTCCAATCTGTAAACATACTTGGAGATGAACCATACACATCAAATTCATCACATAATACTTCTATTGCAGCAGAAATACTTAGTGTCTCAACGATTCCAACAGGACTAATTATATTATCAAGAATCCAGTCATCATGCCTCCGGCTCATTGCTGCCAAAGTATTTAAATGTGGAGAAAAAACCGGCAATAATATACTTAGCATTTTATCAACATCGTCAACATCCCAGATTAAGAGTTGTCCAATTAAGTGCCTCAAATTTTCAGAAGCACCGGAAATAGAATCAATACACGTTATTATCAGGACACCTCCTGGTTTTACATACTTTGCCAATAGCCGCAATAGATTTATGGGATCACTCATAGCAGGTAGCATTCCCTCACAAATAACAAAGTCATATAATAATTCACATTCATAATTTTCTAAGATAGTAGGAAAAATAACAGCATTATTAGTCCATTCATAGAATTCTCCAAATAGTCTTTCCATATCTCTGACTCCAGTAGGATTTCCTTCTACCAAATGATACGTTTTGGGTTTTAGGCTTGCTGTGTAAATTGAATTATAACCAGAACCCGGTCCTACCTCTAAAACCGTTTTACCTTCAAAAAAAGGTGGTAATAGACCTAATTGCTTATAGAGTCCTTCTCTTCTTTCAAAATGCCTTTTTATATCTGAAATATCTTGCCTTACAGGAGAAATTTTATGTTTTCCATAAAACTCAATAAATGAAGCTTCCATAATGTGCTCTCCTCTTAACCAGTTAATTACTACCTGTACTATTAATTAACTATTACTTTTGAAATACCTTCATTTAAATTCACCTACTCAAAATATATAAAACTATAATCTCCAGTGTATCCCCATTCCTTATACAGCCATTCCCACTCCTGCGGAGTATAAAAACCTTCACAGGTCAGTTGCCAATACAGCAGATTTGCCTTTTCAGCTTCGTTTCTGTAAGATTCCACCATTATATAACTATTACCCTTTGATACCCTCTCTATATGCTGTATGGCTTTCTTCAGATCAAATACATATAAATTGTGCAGGGTTGTTATGGAGTACACCAGGTCAAAGGTCTTATCCTCATAGGGAAGCTCCTGTGCTAGTCCAACCCTTAAGTTTTGCCTGATTTCTTCCTTGGAATTTTCAATTGCATATTGGGAAAAGTCTATCCCATAAACCTCTAATCCCGGTACCACTTGTGTAAATTCATATAGAAGAAAGCCTTTGCCGCAACCCACATCCAGTATCCTTTGACCCGGCTTAAGGTTATAGTATTTTGCCATTTCTTCCGCCACCACACGCCATCTTCCATCGTATTTATAGCCACCATAGCCATATTTTCTGTCCCCATCCCAATAGTCCTTACCAAACTCCTTTGCAACAGCGGCACAAGATGCTTTATCATCCCTTATTACCCTATCAACGTAATCCCTTTTTGTGCTTTTATGGAGTTTGGATACAAAATCTATATATGCCAAATATATCACCCTTGCTTTTATTTACTTTAAAGCGTAGCTTATTGTCTCTTTCTTTTTTAAAAGAGCTTTTGCCCTGTTTTTTATATCTTCCTTTGAAAGACCATTCATTTCCTTTAAGTCTTTATGGGAGCCATAGCCTTTACAAAACTTATCCCTTAAACCCATTCTTTCAAACACACATGCATCCGCACCATTTTCAAGTATCACTTCCGCAGCTGCACTTCCTAAGCCACCAATTATGCTATGTTCTTCAATGGTCATAATTACATGGGTTTCCCTTACAGCCTTAAGTAAAATATCTTCATCCAGAGGCTTAATTGTGTGAATGTTAATAACCCTGGCAGATATCCCCTCCTGCTGCAACTCCTTTGCAGCCTGCAATACATCAAAAACTATTGAACCTGTAGAAACCAGAGTAATGTCCTTTCCCTCTTGCAGGGTAACACCCTTTCCCGGCACAAAGTCATAGTCATCCTCATATATTTCCGGCTCTTTATTGGTTCCCAGCCTGATATAAACAGGCCCTTTAATTTCAGCAGCCCTTACAGTTGCTTTTCTAACCTCCATAGGACTTGCCGGAGAGAAAATTGTCAAATTAGGAAGCACCCTCATAACTGCCAGATCTTCTGTAGCATGATGTGTAGGGCCTAAACTGCTATATACAAAACCTGCACCTGTTCCAACAAGTTTTACATTCTGGTTTTGAAGGCACACATCATTTCTTACAAACTCAAAAGCACGCATAGTCAGGAAAGGTGAAATGGTGTAAGCAAAGGGTATTTTACCGCAACTTGCCAATCCTGCGGCTGAAGCCACCATATTGGCCTCTGAAATTCCATAATTAATAAATTGATCGGGAAAATCCTGACGATACTTATCATACACAATTGCCCCATTATCCGAGATCAGGGCAAGAACATCCTTATTGGTTTTAGATAAATCATACAAAGCGGACAGATATGCTGTTCTCATTAGTTTGTCAGCTCCTCCAATGTAATATCCAGTTCATGGAATACCATCTTCATTTCTTCTTCATTCGGCATCCTGTAATGCCATATAGGTACATTTTCCATAAAAGAAATTCCTTTGCCTTTGGTAGTATGGGCAATTACCACCTTTGGAACAGCATCAGCAGATGTGTTTTCCCCCAAAGCTTTTACAAGGGAACCCGTATCATGTCCATCCACCTCGACAACATCCCAACCAAACGCCCTCCACTTATTTTCAAAGGGCTCAAGCCCTATTATGTTTTCCAACCTATCCATTGCCTGAAGTTTATTGTAGTCAACAATAACCGTCAGATTCCCAAGCTTTTGCTGAGCTGCAAAAAGCGCGGCCTCCCATATGGAGCCTTCCTGACATTCTCCATCTCCTAAGAGTGCGAAAACCCTATAATCCTTCCTGTTGAGTTTCCCCGCCAGTGCCATACCCGATGCATAAAGGAAACCATGTCCCAATGCCCCTGTTGAAGCTTCCACACCGGGAACCTTGTGCATATCGGGATGTCCACCAAGAATAGAACCTTTCTTGCAATATGTGTCCAGTATTTTGCTTTCAAAGTAACCCGCCTGTGCCAAAACCGAGAACAGTGCCGCACTGGCGTGACCTTTACTAAGCACAAACCTATCCCTGTCCTCCCAATGGGGGTTTTTGGCATCATATTTCATTACTCCTCCAAAATATAATGCGGTAAGTATTTCAATTATGGACAGAGATGGAGCAATGTGGCCCCCGCCAGCTTGATATATCATTTTAAATATTTTTTTTCGAAGCTCTTTTGAAATATCATCCAATTGTCTCTCCACGATAACTCTCCTTATATAAAGTTTATATGATTATCATCTAATGAGAAAAAGGAATTCAACATCATATTTCTATCGTCATAAACACAGTGATGACAGCATTCCTCCTGTGCATTAAAATTCCTATATCTCTCATAAACCTCAGGTGAAAACCAGAGTTCCTTAAAGGATCGCTCCTTTAAATCACCTACAACACCGCTTTTTACATATGCTTTATCGTGGCAGAAATACACCTTGCAGTCGGCGGCTATTATTGTAAGAAATTCTTTTGCATAACATTTGGAATACACCCTTTTAAAGACTGTGGAAAATTCAAAATCTTCTTCATACTTGTTTATGACAATAAACCCTTCCCGGGTCAATTCACTCTTTGCCCTGTGGATCTGCTCTACCGCATCAGCTTTAAAGGGCTGATGGTAGTTATCGAGATCCTTTGTAATTCTTGTAGTATACTTTATATGATTCACTCCTAAATCCCGAACAAGCTTTGCAACCTCATAAACCTGATGGGCATTTTCGTGGTTGATAACAAAATTAATACCCAGCTCACATTCCTTAGGCTTTATCCGGGCAAAATTGCCAATATTCTCGCATACTTTGTCAAAAGAACCTACAGGTATTCCTCTGATTTTAGAATAAACTTCTCCTGATGCCGAATCAAAGGAAATTCTTACCCACTTGGCCCTGCACAGAGTTTTAGCTGCTTCGCCAGACAAAAGCTGTCCGTTTGTTATAATTGAAAGGTCAATACCCTTTTCCAGTAAGGATTCCATTGTCTCAACAATATGATCATAAACAAGCGGCTCACCGCCACCACTCAGGGTTACTCCTTTAACTCCCATACTTCCCATATCATCAATTATTTCCTGCATCTTTGGCCATGGAATAGAATCCTTTGGATTTACGTCATCCCTGAGTGCAAGGTCACTATCCGCATAACTGCAATAATAGCAGTGATGATTACATACATTTGTCGGCTTCAGTCTTATATATACAGGTGCCGTACGAGTACCGTCTTTTATAGATTTCAGTTTATCAAAATGGGTAAACACTTTCAGATTGCTGTAAGGAGTTGCTTTAATATCCATAACGAGCCTCCAGTATTTTTTGTTATGTTTACTATTTCTCATATGGTATAAAAATACACCAAAATGGGATTATATGACTAAATAAAATTTACATGACCCCCAGGATTTTTGAGTTCATGTAAATACTTGTTAATCTCATCCAGCCTGCATAATTCACGGCAATTTGTTATATCCATATTAAGAATTCTATTAACTACTTTTTTCTTATTTTCACTTTCCCATATATCAACAATGTTATTGTCCTTCAAATTTCCAAAGGAGAAATTTTCATCTCCAATATAGGCTATACATGCCCAAATTTCTGCATTTGAGTCAATATAGGCCCAGAAGGGAATACCATAGCACTTGTCATAGCACTTTTCTTTTGCCTTCTTTTTCATTGAACTCGATCGAAAAATCACCTGATATTCTTCAGAGTTCAATTCCTTAAGCTCCTCTTCCATATCAAGATATACTCTGTAATCAAAGGCAGGGTCAATTGTACATGTGCTCTTCGGATGCTTGGAAAAAGGTTTCACTGTAAAATAGTCAACACCAATCTCCTTAAGATTTTTAGCAAAGCCAACTACCTCATGTGCATTCTCAGGAATAAGGAGCATTTGTACACCTATTGTAGTTTTTAATTTATTGTCACGCTTTACTGCTACCCCACTCTCTATATTGATAACAGCCTTACTAAAATCCTCCGCTCCTCCCTGGTGGACTATCTGATGTGTCTTATCAGATCCTGCATTTACACTGAAACGAATCCACGTGAGAGAACCAAGACACTCCTTTGCTATTTCCTTTGAAAACAAAACGCCATTAGATGACATGGCAACATCAAGCCCAAAGTCTTTTGCACCGTTTATTATTGAAGGAGTATTCTTATTTAATAAGGGTTCTCCTTCACCCGCTACCACAATGCTCTTTAAACCTTTTTCTTTCATAACCTTCAAATTTTTTAAAATGAGATCCTTATCTAGAAATGCAGGCCTGTATCCAAGGTAGTCAAGCCCACAGAAAACGCATCTATGATTGCAACTCCCCGAAGGCGAAATCTCAATGCATATGGGATAAATATTGTCACCCTCAAGCCATTTTGCTACTCTCTCAGGATGTAATATTAACTTATGAGAATCAATTCTTAATTCGTCAGCCAAAGTATAGGACTCCCTTTTTAATTTTGTTATTTATAGTAAGCTTTTGTTTAAAACACTTATATCACTAAAACTTGAGCAGGGAATTTGCATACTTTAATAGTTCTACCTTGCCAATAGGTCTGGAATTACCTATAATATTTGATGCAATTGCACCTGCAATACTACCCAAAAAAGACCCTACCTCAAGAGGTGCATTAATACATGCACATAATACTGCCAGCGCGAAAAAGGCATCACCTGCTCCTACCGTATCCTGTACCGTAAGAGTTAATGCCGGATTCTTTCTAACTTCAAATTTCTTATCCACACCCATGCATCCAAGAGAACCTAAAGTAAGCCATCCCATCTTACTTTGCAGGTGTTTAACCAAATTTATCAACTGTTGTTCCTTATCCTCGGAACGGTTCGCAAATGCAAGCATGAGTTCTCTTTCATCTAAAGTAAACGTATCAGCTCTTTTATACTTTGTAATGAGATTTGTACCAAAATTCGAAGAATTTGTTTGGCAATTAACAGCTAGAAATGCAGCTTTTCCCTGAAGTATTTCCATTACCGTATTATCCACCAGTCCATGACCAAAGTCAGTTAAAACAACCATATCAAAATTTGATACAATCTCATTGAGGTTATTGTAAAAACTTTCTTTACTCACTTTAATATTCTGGCTATCCTCATTAAGGTAATTTATTGAAAAAAGCTTTTCATATTCTTCCCTAATTCCACGCCTTTCAACAAACCGCCTCTTTATTATAGTTCTAAATTCATGATCGAATTGCAAATTGACATGCATGTCCTTACTCAGGTCATTTAATATCTGGGTATGAATATGTGGTTCATCTCCAACTATTCCACACACTGTGACGTTGTCCGAAAAACTCGCCAAGTGCCTTGCCACAGCCAGAGAACCACCGAGATACCTCTCCTCTTTCATGTGTCTTGAGGAAAATGCTCTATCCTTTGACATTAGTCCTTGTACGCTGCAGAAAATATACTCATCTACTATAATATCTCCCACAACAAGTACCTTTAGAGACTTCATATCTTCTACAACACTTCGGATTTCATCTATAGAATACTTTTTTGAAAAATCTTTTGCATATGCTGTTGTATCAGGCGAATATACGGAAAAGTTGTTGTTGATAAGCTTTGATGAACTAAACACGACACCATTGGTAAAATAGACATCTCCGCCGTACGAACGAACCTTGTCTACTTCTTTATTTATATTTTGAGTGATATCATTTGATACGTCTTTGTATTCAGCTCCCTTTACATAAAGATCCGGCTTTATAGTATCAAACATCTCTTCGGCAGTAACAGACTTAGATAAAATGACATAATCAACACAACTAAGTGCGGCCAATGACTTCATCCTTAGTTCATCTGAAAAATAAGGATGCCCGGGTCCCTTATTAATATATGGTGCTGAAGTTACCGAAACTACCAGAATATCTCCGAGGCTCTTTGCTTCCTCAAGGTGGGCAATATGTCCGGGATGTAGTAAATCAAAAGCTCCATGGCAATGGATAACCTTCCGACCTTCTTCACGAAATCCTTCACGCATCATCTTGAACTCAGATTGACTTACAATCTTAGAGGTACTTTTTATAGCTAGCTTCATAAAGTATTCACCCTCTTTTACTATTAATATAATTCCACAAACCAGGTATCACGACAGAAGCTGCAGTTAAAGGTAGTAATTTTCGCTAAAATATTCAGAAGAACTACAAAATAAACTCTGTAAATTCCATAAGATCATTAAATACATAATCCGGGTTTATATCGGTTTCAGGAGTAATCCCATACCCAGTACGTACCAAAACTGTTTTGACTGATGCATTTTTACCTGCTAAGATATCACTGGATCGATCTCCAACAATATATGATTTACTTAAATCAATTTTATGTTCATCTCTGGCAGTATATATCATACCTGCTTTCGGTTTTCTACAACTGCAATTTATGCGATAAGGCAGTATTTCCTCTTTCTCCGGAGGGTAGTGAGGGCAATAATACAACCCATCAATGGGAATAATTTTCAGTAAATATTCATTAATTTGCTTAAGTGTTTCCTCACTCATCATCCCTCTGCCAACTGCAGATTGGTTAGTGACTATAATTGTCTTAAAGCCAGCATCACACAGCCTCCTGACTGCCTCTTGTGCAAATGGATAGATTTCTATCTGCTCTATAGAAGTAATATAGCTTTTTTCTTTGCATATTACTCCATCCCTATCAATAAATATTGCCGGAAAAAATTCCTCCATTATGACAACCTACCTTATTTATCCTTCAATATAATGTCTACAATCATGTGTATTACAATCTGATGTGCCAACTCAACAAATCCATACTCACCTGATGGAATGTAAACATTTACATGTCCTCTGGTTCTTAAAGGATTATCCCAGGAGAATCCCGAAAGGCTTATAACTTTGCAATTCATCTCTTTTGCCGCATCCACACCTTTAAGAATATTTTCAGACTTTCCGGAGCTGCTTATTGCAATCAAAACATCTCCCTCATTAGCAAACATTTCTATAGGTTTTTCAAATACATAACTATACCCATAATCGTTGCCAACGCAGGTTAGAAGCGAGCCTTCATTAAAGCTTATCGCACGAAGTCCACAGTTTTTCCAAAAATCCAAAGCACCGTGGCTCGCAATAGCAGCACTTCCACCATTACCAATAAATATTACTTTTTTGCCTTGAAATACTTGTGTTTTTATGACCTGAATAATTTCTTCAATGCCATCATTAAATCCAAGCTGTTTACCGGATTCATCACTAATAACAGCTTTATTAACAACCTCAAATAAATCACCGATATAGTTGAAAGCCTTCACTCTTTCACTTTCCCCTCTGTATGAGTATCGCCTATTTCTATTATTATCAGTCGAAATTTATTTAATAAGCACAAAACAAAAAATTTCTGTAATTAACACATGAATAAAAAACATAGAACTTAAATCTATTGAAAAGTAAAAAAACAACTCGAAAAGCTAAACAGATTAATAACTTAGAACTATGCTATCATATTAAAAAAAAAAAATCAACACTTTAGTACACTTATAGAAATTATTATTAGTATTGTTAAGATATACAAACACAACAGTATTATATTAATTCCAAATAATACCAGCATAACACATAATCCTTTTCCAATTAAATGCAATATAGGATAGCACAACAAAAAAGTGATTATATTAACCACTTTCTCAAAAATTACATATTAACCTAATCATTACACTATTTCAGCAAATCCTTAAGGTCTATTGCTTTTACATCAGCAGCCTTTTTGTTCTCGGCTTGAATTTCCAGAAAAATCTCTTTTCTGTAAATAGAGACACTCTTAGGAGCGTTAATACCTATACGAACTTGATCCCCTTGAACGTCAACAATGGTAATCTCAATATTATCATTCAAAACTATTGATTCATTTTTCTTTCTTGTCAGAACCAGCACCTATATTTACCTCCTGTCTACGGAGTTCTTCTACAATATAGTGTCTCACACTATATGCATCTGTGTCAAGGACAACCTGCATGCCACTGTTATTTTTTGTGTTAATAATTACAGGAGCTTTTAAATTCATAGTCATTTTTGTTAGGTCTTCCGGTACAACAACAATTGAAAGTACCATTACATCTTCAATATTCTCAATATTGAGGTTGACCACCGCTTCATCAGGGATTTCTATATCATAGTCCTTTAATATCTGGAAAGGGTTTGCTACTGCAAAAGCAAGCTGTCCGTCATCAACGCCCTGCAGCCATCTGAAAGGCGATGTCTCATCCCCGTCATACAACACTATGTATCTCTTTGTATCCTCAAACCCCAGTATTCCTTCTTTAAAGTTTATAACTTTACTCTCATCAATTTCAATTTCTCCAAAGTGCTTTGTCTTTAAAAGCATTTGATCTCCTCCATTTATTATTTACAGTTTATACATATGTGTTAATTTTATTCTCATTATTATAATCAAACTTTATTGATGCGTACTGGGATAAAAACACCTTGACCTGACTTGGCGAATAGTTTATGTTCAAATCGGCAGGAGTATACTTGCCATCAACACCGTTATTTACTCCTTCAGAATTCTTCTCGGGATCGAAATTCAATTCTCCCTTGACTGTGATTTTTGGAGCAACTTTCGGAATAAAGTCAATATTAAACTCGTGCATCTTCAGGCTATCCCTTCTGGCAATTTCAGCAATGGGGTTTCCTCCATTTTCGATAGCTGCCAGCGCATTACCATCCTGAACCAATTTGCCTATGTACTCATACGCTTTCTGATAACCTTTTTGGGCACCTTCCTTAATCATATCGCCATTGTTCTTCAACCCGGCACTTGCGAAAGACTCATACTGGTCAATCTCAACTCTCGGCAGTTCTATATCCATATTTACTTTTGCATGTTTCTGTCTAATTTCCAAGCTTGCATTCCGGGCTTGGATCTGAAGTCTGGATGGGCTTCTGTCAACGCCGATTTTTGCATAGGTCTGGGTTATATTAAGGCCCATATTGATCACCCCATTATAAACCTATTTCCAACCAAAGTCCTTATGACAAGAAGTCGACAAGTGAAGTCTGAATAACCCTGGCCCCCCCTGAAAGTGAAGCCTTATAAACATTTTCCTCACTCTTTAGCAGCATTATGTTTTGTGCCTGATCCACATCCTCATTTTCGCTCATTAGGGTTGTAAAATTAATTTCATCACTATCGAGCCTGTCGCTAGTCATCTCAAGGCGATTATACCTTGCGCCAACGTTTGCTCTGATACGAAGCAGATTGTTCATATCATCATCAATGTTTGCAATAGCATTACTTATCAGATTATGATCCCCCGTATTAAGTGCAGCTAAAAAATCATCCATATTCTGGATAAGTTGTCCCTTAGACGTAGCAGTAGCAATCCCTCCGTTATTGAAAAGATCACCGCCCAATACGTTTACATTTATATTGTCGCTAATACCTATCTCAAATATTATTGACTCATCACCATCCACACCTATAGCAAAAGTGCCATCATCATTCATCAGCTTTGTATCGGTCTTAAATCCCGAAAAAATATATCTTCCTGCATACGTTGAGTTTCCAATCCCAATCAGCTGCTGCCTGAGTTGAGCTACCTCCTGCTCTATCTTTTTTGTATCATCAGCCGTTGCAGTACTACTGCTTCCCTGAACAGCCAATTCTCTTGCCCTTTGCAAAATAGCTCCAACGTTTGAAAGTGCTGATTCAGTTATCTCCAACCAGGATAAAGCATCCTGAACATTTGTTTTATGCTGTTTTACCTGCGATACATCGGTACGAAGCTTCAGTGCCCTTGCTGCTACAACCGGATCGTCAGAGGGAACCGAAATCTTTTTTCCTGTAGCAAGTTTCGATTGATAACTCTCCATTCTTGAAAGGTTGTTTCCTACATAATAAATCATGTTGTTTACCAACATATTGTTTGTTATCCTCATAATTAACCCTCCATGCTTCATACAATCAGCAAACTAAACATTACACTCCAACCCTGTTAATAAGTATATCGTATATTTCCGCCATAGCATTAACCATTTGTGCAGCTGCACCATATGCCTGCTGATGTTTTATCAGATTAGCCATTTCTTCATCAATCGATACTCCCGAGTCAGACAATTTACGATTTTCAATCTGTTTTACTATAGCCGCCTGGTTTGCTGAAATTCTTATTGCCTGCTGCGAATCTATCCCTAATGAAGTTATTACAGATTTCATAAAATCTTCGGGAGCCCCTTCTGCAAACATTTGTGTATTTGTACGAAGTTCAATAAGCTTATTAATATTTACAATATTCCCCACTTCTCCAATAGTATCCGAAGTAGCTATTTTATTGAAATCATCCAATATATCCTTACTAACCGAAAAGTTTTTGGCAGTTATATTGCTGTACCTGTCTGCAATACCTGCAATTGTAATTTCGCCATCAATAAAATCAGCACTGCTTACTGCCTTGTTTTCTTCACCAAGCATAGTGAAAAATCGTACTCCAGTTGTTGTCCCACCTTTGCCATACCCGTCAGCATGTCCAGTCCCATCCTCAAGTACTCCGTCATTGTCATAATCAATATATCCTTCATTAAACGCCCTTGCAAAGGTTTGAACAAACTGGTTCAACTTCTTTATATAAGTTGGTATTCCGGCATATACCGGACTTCCATTTTCCCCTTCATTTCCATCCCTTATATCAATATAACCTTTTAATTCACCGCCCCTGATTACAAGCTTATTGCCATCCTCCCAACCGACATCGTAAAGGTTGGGAACATCCTCGTCGGGATTCAGTTTTGAACTTCTTTGAGTTACAGCAAGTTTGCTGAGGCTAAAATGGTCAATAAACGCCTTACCGCTTATAGTTATTACAAACCTTTTGTCTTCATTACCGTTTAGCAGCTTGCCGACCACTACCTCGTTTGCATCTATATTTATTATTTTTGAGAGTTTGTCAACAAGCAATGTCCTCTGGTCTCTCAGATCATTTGCAGTATTGCCATCGAGCTCTGCACTGTATATCTGTCTGTTCAACTGCTGTATCTGCGCGCCTATTGAGTTAATTTCACTGACTTTTGTCTCAATTCTGTCATTAACATCGATTTGCAGCTCTTCAAAATGTGTTGCAAGGCTGTTAAAATATTTTGCCACAGTAACCCCGCGCTCACTAACAAGGGTTCTGATGGCTTCACTTGCAGGATCTTTGGCGAGTTCCTGAAGTGAGCTGAAGAATTCATCGAGTATGGTATTAAACCCGCTGTCCGAAGGTTCATTAAATGTAACCTCCATATCAGACAGTAAAGCCTTTTTAGCTTCCCACTCACCGTAAGATACACTTTCACTCCAGTATTTTATGTCCAGATATTCGTCCCTGACCCGCTCAATTCCTATAACCTCCGAGCCGCTACCTACCATGCCAGTTCCATTATAAATAGAAATTGGTCTTGACGCAGTTTGTACAGCCTGCTGTCTTGAATACCCCGGCGTATTTACGTTATTTACATTATGGTTAATAATGTCAAGATTTCTCTGTGCCGTATAAAGCCCTCTCACTGCTACATTAAATCCGAAAAAGCTTTCTCTCATCGATTATCACCTACCCGCTAATCCCATTTTGTTTATTATTGTATCAAGCATACTATCAATCATGTTTATTGTTCTTGATGAAGCACTATATGCAAATTTGAACTTCATCATATTTGAAATTTCTTCATCCATCGATACTCCCATTATAGACTGCCTCTGGGAATCTGCTGAATTTACAAGCTTTTGCTGGCTATCGGTTATGTTACTTGCCTCCGAACCGCCATTTCCCACATTAAGTATGATTTGCTGATAATAGTCATCGGTGCTCAATACACCCTTCAAATCACTAAGGCAATCCTTTCCGCGCAAGTTTGCTATAGCGAGGGCAATGGTATTATCACCACTGGCTCCGCTTTTTGATGCGACAATATTACTTAAGTTTAAGAGATTGTCGTTAAGTTTAATATTTCCCATTTCAAGAGGATATGCTGAATTAATTGCAACAAAAAATGCTTCTCCATCGGTTGATAATGGTTTTGCTAAAGTTTTTCCACTTGAATGAAGGTTGTTTACCTCCCTTGCTAATATATTTACAAGTGCATTCAACCTTTTTTTCAAGTCCGGTAAGATATTCATCGACTGCTGTACGATGCTTATTCCCTTATTTACATCATTATTTATATCATTGTTTATATCAGCCATAAGTTTACTATAGTCCACTGAATTTATATCATACAGATTTCCAGAAGTACCGGTACTGATCGCATTCCAGCCTATTGTCTCGCCTGCTGCGCCAGTATCGTAATAGCTGTTGTCTGTGATGACAGATGTTTTTATACCTTTATCTCTTAGTGTATTTGCGTATGCATCAGCGGTTGATGATGTTACAACAGTCTCTCCGTCTATGCTTTCCCCGCTGAAAACGATCGCATATTTATTGGCTCCTGGTCTGAAGTCAGTTATGTCATCCAACGCTGTTACAACATCTCCAAAACTATTGCCCGTATCTGTGGCTACAGTTGATAAAGCTGCTACAGCTGCTTCAAACGCTGTCGTATCGTTTCCGTAGTTTTCATTGGAATTTACACTACTGCCGTAAGTTATAAGCCGAAGATTATAGTCAATTCCCTTCCTCTTCAACTCATCTATATATTGATTTATTGAACTTTTTACCTTTGATAAATTTGTGGTACTTGTATCCGATACATCCACAACGAAGGTTATATCTGCCTTGGTATTGGGTGAACCGTTTTCCACGCTCCCTGATGCGCTAAAAACCTCACCTCTCGATTCCATAAGTCCCTTTAATATACCGCTTTTTATAGGTACGACTGTTTCTGTTCCTGCAATTTTGGGTACATAAAACAATCCTGAAGAACTGTTTTCTTCAGCCACCAGCATCGTTTGCGTTCCCTTTGAAACCAAAAAATATCCTCCAAGTGTTATATCAAGCTGCCCATCCTGCATCTCAGTAACTTCAACGTTTGCAAGTTCAGATAACCTATCAACAAGAACATTCCTCTGGTCTCGGTAATCATTTGCAGCATCCTTAGAAATTTCATTTTTAAGGATCTCTATATTTAAATTTGCTATTTGGCTGGTAATGCTATTTACTTCATTTATCCTGACTTTAAACTCTGAGTTAAGGTCTTCCTGCAATTTATCGAGCTGGGCTCCTATGTGGTTTATCTGATCCACGAGCGCCTCTCCCCTTTGAACCACAAGTGCTCTCACAGTTAGACTATCCGGCTCTTTTGACAACTCCTGCCACGAATCCCAGAACTGGTTCATAACTTCCTGAAGTCCTGATTCCATAGGATCCGCAAGAATGGACTGTATATCCTGAAAGGTCTTGTCCCTGGTTTTCCAGTAACCTAAAGTCGTGCTTTCCTGCCTGTAAATGCTGTCTAAAAATTGGTGCCTTATTTGCCTTATCTGCTCAATGTCGGCTCCAAGCCCAAGCTGATATTTGCTATCGTTCTGGTACGGTCCGTTGCAGATTATTGCCTGCTGCCTGACGTAGCCCTTTGTATTGACATTGGCAATATTATGGCCCGTTACCGTCAACGCACGTTCGTTAACTGCCATCCCTGACCTTGCTATTTCAAAACTGGCAAAACCTACTGCCATATAACCGCCTCCAAGTACATAAAAGTAAACCTTATTAACAACTACAGAGATAAATTCTACAGCTTCACATCAAAGTAAGTCTTTTTCTTAACTTCATGCGTCACCCCTGTGTTGCCATAATTATTATCTGCTGCCGGTACGCTCGATAAAATGTTTATAGAAAAATTGATATAGTCTATAGAGTTTTGAATTAGTTTTGAATTCAAATCATTGACCTTCTTGACTTCCTCTATTATACCAAGCAGGTTTGTTTTATAGCCTTCAAGTCTATCAGCCTGGTTTTTGTCAATATGTTTTATAAGCTCAGTAACCGTTAATTGTGAAGACTTGGAATCAATATCTGTTGACAAGTCTCTGACAGTTTTCTCCCTCAAGTCCTCCAGTCTACCCATATCCAAGATAAGTGACTGCTCGAGCTTTGTAATATTTTCAAGTTCTTTAACCTTGCCCTTTATTATAATGTCCGTTTTATCTTGGGACAACTTCAAAATATCTTCATAAATCTTAGCTTCTCGTTCAAGTATATCCATTAACTCATTTATTTTCTGGCTGTTCATAAAATTTCCACCCCAGCTCTAATAAATTTTTTGCGGGAAAACCTGGGAAATAACCCATGCCCACCCGCAAATAATAAACTCTAAACCTTCTTATCTGTGGCCGACTTTAGTATCTTATCGGCAATATCCGTGTTCTTGACCTGATATTGGCCTGATCCATACTTTTCTGCCAAACTTTTTACCTTCTCTTCTCTTATGTCCGGTGTTTCTTTTAGGGCTTTCATAACTGTCTGATAGTCTTTAGCCCGGCTGGATATTGACAACACATCTTTCTTTGAGGCTACATTGCCTGTGTCATCAACTTTGCCAATTCTCTTTTGCTTGCTGTAAACCCCAGCGACTTTTGGGATTTCCCCCCAAATCTTCATACCTACCACTCACTTTCAAAATTTTTTTATATATTAACACTTGCTGTATTAACTTTATCATTAGTACCTTCAATTCTTACTCTCATTAATAATATCGACATCACCTAAAATTAATTAACATATTTTTATAAAAATCTCACAGTCATATAGACCTATCTTTGTTCAGTATACTCTATAGGTTATTTATTGAAGGGTATTTACTGTTCTTACCTCTTTCACACCTTAGCCCTATAACAACCATATTATACCTCCTATTTTGCAAAAGCCGGTATTGTTAATGCCACATTTTCATTGTACCATTTTGGAATTAATCTGAATATATTTCCCTTCCAGTAAAAACTCTACCTAAGAATAATAAAAATTCCCGGCAGTTCACCGGGAATTTTTATTATTCTTATTGTAACTTCATTATATACTTATTTATTTTTGCACTCACTATTTATACGTCCGTTTTATTAAGGTATCTCATCCCATTTGATCTTTTTGTTGTTTCATCTTCAGTCGGCGCAACTTTGTTCATTTGATTAGTTGTGGATTTAATATCATTAGAGACCTCTTTTGAACAGTCATTACATAAACGACCTGTTGTTATAGACTTGCCACACCTCTCGCATTCCAGAATCATATTACCATCATTGCCTACTATCTCCAAGCGTCCTTCCTTAAGATACATTTTTATTTGCTGGACACTAACTTCCAGTTCTTGTGAAACCTCAATTATGGAAGCCTTCGGATGATCGTAAAGGTATTCCTTGACCCTCTTGTAGTCAACTTCATCCTGCTGTTTGCAATCATGACATATCGGAGCGCCGCCGATATAGTTAAATAATCTTTTGCAGCGTCTACAGTTTCTTATGTCCGGCATAAAATCCCTCCTGCTTCTGGCAATGTGATACACATCCCTTAGTTATTTTATGTGTCACATATTCATTCCATATTTTTGTGTTTTAATATAACAAAATTTAATCCTCTCTTAGCACAGTTACTAATACTTCCTCCCAGTAGCCACTACAGCTGCAGTAATTGTATCTGCACCTGCATTTTTCAATACCTTGCAACACTCGTTCAATGTTGTTCCAGTAGTCAGAATATCGTCTACCAAAAGTATTGATTTGCCCCTCACAGCGCTTACATCAGACACCTCAAAAGCATCCTTCACATTTTCCAACCTGTCAATTCTGTTTAAAAGACTTTGACTGTCGGTATTTTTTGTCCTAACAAGCAATCGTTGTGATTCCCTGATTCCAAGTAACTTGCCTAGCTGTTTTGCTATCAATCGCGCCTGATTATACCCCCTTTTACGCTCTTTTTTCCGGTGAAGAGGCACACTTAAAATTATGTCGACCTTTTTCCAGTCTGTCATTTCGCTTATTTTGCTATACATCATCTGAGCAAAAGTCATATTATAAGATGGTCTGTTAAAAAACTTATACCTTTTCAGAGCATCTTTTATAATTCCGGAATACTCACATATACATATTACATCGTCAAAATAACTATTATTTTTAATAAGATTTATTTTTCCATTTCTCAAATAGGGGATTTTTGGATTACAGTCATTACAGATACACAGCTTTACATCATAATTTAATAACTTGCCGCAAAATATACATTTCGGAGGAAATATAAGATTAAGAATCTCTTCAAACATCAGATTTCACCACCGAATTCAAAGAATAAGCACCAAAATGATTTCTGTTACTCAAAGAGGAACTTCAAAGACCCCAAAACCTATTTATTCAGAGGCTAGCAGATAAACAGTATAACAAGCTGAAATGAACATAATGTAACTTATAATTTAATTATATGCTTCTTGATAAATAATGTCAAACTATTGGTTCTCCAAAGGAGATGCATGTAATGAATGTGCAGAAAAATACTCACTCGTTCTCCATGGATACCGCTAATCGCATCAATTATAACCTGATACATTTCCTGAGCTTGTCAGCTAACCCCGAGTTTCTGTTTGTCTCTCTTTCGTTACTTATCATTACGTCAAGATAATCATTATTGCCCACAAGTACAACCAGTTTCCTCGCTCTTGTAACAGCAGTATACAGCAAGTTCCTTGTCATAAGTACCTGAGGACCTGGAAAAATCGGTATTATAACAACAGGGAATTCCGATCCCTGACTTTTGTGAATAGTCACTGCAAAAGCCGGTTCCAACTCATCAAGTATGCTATAATCATAATTTGCTGTCTTGTCATCGTCAAAGGTAACAACTATATTTTGTTCTTCATCGTCTATTTCCTGAATTATTCCTGTATCTCCATTGAAAACACCGGTACCTTCATCATCCTGCTTTGTCCATCGCAAGTTATAGTTATTCTTTATTTGCATTACCCTGTCGCCTTCGCGGAATAGAAAATCCCTGAACACCTTTTCTTTCTTGCCTTTATCCTTTGGATTCAGTACTGCCTGAAGCTCAGTGTTAAGGTTTGCTACACCAACAACCCCTTTCCTTACAGGCGTTAGAACCTGTATCTCCCTCATAGGTTCAAATCCATATGTCCCCGGAATCCTTCTGATACAAAGATCAACAATAGTTTTTACAATATCTTCTGCCTTGTTTCTTTTTACAAAAAAGAAGTCTTTATCCTTATAGTTCAAAACCGGCTTTTCGCCATTATTTATTTTGTGCGCATTAACAATAATAAGGCTCTCTTCGGCCTGTCTGAATATTTCCTTTAATTTTACAGTCTTTATTATTTCACTTCTTATCAGATCCTGGAGGACTTTTCCCGGTCCAACTGACGGAAGCTGATCCACATCGCCTACCAATATGAGCCTCGTACCAGGTTCTATTGCTTTAAGCAGATGGTTCATAAGAATTATATCAACCATTGACATCTCATCTATAATAATAACATCTCCATCTATGGGATTCGCCTCATTTTTAGAAAATACAAGCTCATCTTCCTTTCCAACATATCCAATTTCCAGGAGCCTGTGAATGGTTTTTGCTTCAAAACCAGTAGCCTCGGTCATCCTCTTTGCTGCTCTTCCGGTAGGTGCTGCCAGTAGAACATCATAGCCCTCACCCGTCAACAGGTTTATAATACTTTTTATTATAGTTGTCTTTCCTGTTCCCGGGCCTCCTGTAATAATCAAAACTCCGCTGACCAAAGCTTCCCTAACAGCATCCTTCTGGTTTTGTGCGAGTACAATTCCTTCTTTCTTCTGCACTTCAAGTACTTTTTCATCAAAATCGCTTATATCACCTTTAAATCTCATACTTGAAAGCTCAACCAGTTTTCTGGCTGTACCTGCTTCCGCATTATACAGAGAGCTTAAATAAACTCTGCTGCAAGCATTATCTCTTTCAATATAAATGGATTTATCCATCAATAGGCTGATCAAAGCATCCTCAATGTTATCTATTTCAACGTCCAGCAGATTTGAAGTATACTCTTTCAATCTGTCATCTTCAACAAATGTATGTCCATCCATTGCAATATGGGATAAAACATACTTAATACCGCTTGAAATTCTGAACTTTGATTTTGGGTCTACTCCTAATCCTCTGGCAATCATGTCCGAAGTCTTGAAACTTATGCCGATCTTTTCATCCGAAAGCTTGTAGGGATTATTCCTGATTTCCTCGATAGTATTTTCTCCATAAATCTGATATATTTTTGCACAATACGTCGGACTAATACCATATTCCTGGAAAAACATGACCACATCCCGAAGAGCCTTCTGCTCATAAAAAGCCTGTCCGATTCTCAAGGCCTTTTCATGGTTGATGCCTTTTATTTCAGACAATTTTTCCGGATGAAACTCTATTATGTTTATAGTGTCTTCCCCAAATTTCTTGACAATTTTTTTTGCGCTAGCCGGTCCCACCCCTTTTATAAGCCCGGAAGCAAGGTACCTTTCCATAGATTCAACCGTTTTTGGAAGCAGCTTCTCATAAAGTTCAACTTTAAGCTGCTCACCATAATCAGGATGAGTAACCCAATTACCCGATACCCTCAGCATTTCGCCAACGTTTACAAAAGGCATGAACCCGACAGCAGTTATTATTTCCTTCTCACCCTTAAGTTCACATACAGTATAACCATTTATTTCATTTGCAAATATTATATCTTGGACAATTCCTTCAAAAGTGATCACTATTCACACCTTATTCTCTATAAATTAACATCCATTCAGCTATCATTAAGTATATATCATCTATCGAATTTTTAAAAGAATAAGGTATTATATGTTATGTATGTAAGACTTATACTTTCCGCCCTGTATTCTCAATTCCGATTTCACGTTCCTCATTATCATCAAAATATCTAAAGAGCATTTCCTTCTCCGATTTCTTCAATACCTCGATACACTCATACTCTCTTTCCAATCTTCTTAAAATATCCAAGGTGTCATCCCTTGATCCCATATCTAGAACTGTAAGTCTGCCTCCCGGCATAAGTTTTCGTATAAAATCCCGTGGAAGTATGTTTCTTAATACCCCTTCAATGACCTCACCCTGGTTCTTTACAACCAAAACCAACTTTACCATGGAATTTTCATATTTTATTTTGTGTCTTATAGACATTATCAGCTCATAAACCAATGTTATAAATCCGTAAGCTGCACAGATACATATTACAGCTTCAAATACTATTCTTGGCATATAAACACCCCCAATTCCAGTTTATGAAATGATTCTCAATTCTGTTACTGCTAATGCCAAGAAAATTCGCTTCGCTCATGAATTTTCTTGTTCGCTAGGGAACCCTATGGTTCCCTTCGACGGATGCTTCGCATCCTGAGCACCCTCCTTAAACCGGGAAAGGGGAATCCCCTTTCCAAACCCCAGTATAGGAATTTACAAAAATAGGATTTTTATAAATTCCTATACTC
>Ga0208826_1000572_pt1 | contig 36981 bp, 29 predicted proteins | sample AD_UKC115_MetaG_FD_184451 | JGI IMG/M metagenome (GOLD analysis project Ga0208826, IMG submission 184451) | Active sludge microbial communities of municipal wastewater-treating anaerobic digesters from Hong Kong - AD_UKC115_MetaG (SPAdes)... | ecosystem: Engineered > Bioreactor > Anaerobic >...
GACGTCTATGGAATAACTTCCAGCAGACTGGCTTTTCCACTGGTTATCGTTGATAAAAATGCGTTGCAAAATTTTTCATTTACCACTCCTGCCGATGCCTTGCAAAGAGAACCCGGAATTTTTTTGGCACGCGATGGGATTTGGGCTACTTCTGTAAATATAAGAGGTTTATCTGAACAAAGACTTCTTTTTCTGGTTGACGAAGATCGATTGCTTACGGCAACAGATATTGCGGCTGCTTTGTCCACTGTAGATTTAAATGCTTTGGAGAGAATTGAAGTTATTAAAGGAGCCGGCTCGGTTTTATATGGAACAGGAGCGATGGGTGGCGTAGTAAATTTTGTCCCCGAGCGCCCCACTTATAGCCCTTTTCTGGAAAGTCATGGAAATGTAAATTCATCTTTCAATTCTGCGAATCAGTTTTGGAGCAACCATGCTAAAGTTCAGTTGACCAATCGTCAATGGTATCTGTCGTTAAACGGAAGTTATCGTACAGCCCAAAATATAAGAACTCCTGAAGGAAAATTACCAAACAGTCAGTTTAACGATGCTTCTTGGGGCATGCAGGCAGGGATGAAGTCGGTTGAAAATCAGGAATTGCTGGTCAATTATCAGCATTTTGAAGCATGGAATGCAGGTTTGCCAGGTGGTAGCGCTTTTCCCACAACAGCAAAAGTACGATACAAAGATGTACAACGCAATCATTTTAGTGCAGAATATATTTTTTCTGACTTAACTGATTATTTAAAACGCTTGAGCTTGAAGGCTTATACGCAAAATATCAGTAGAGATGTAGAAAATATTGTAAATAATTCTACGTCCATTTTTCCCTCCAGCAATAATAATACTTCAGGCATTAAAGCTGTTGGCGACTGGGAATATACTGCATACAACAAACTGACCTTGGGAGTCGAAGGCTGGATAAGAGATGCTAAGACTTCACGTATCAAAGAAGTTCAAACAAGTTCACAAATCAATGTGTTTGGTGAACAGCCGACACCCAATGCCCAGGTGCAGGATGCCGGAATCTTTGCACAATACAGTTGGGAATTTTCTCCACATTATTGGATGTTGAATGCCGGAATACGATTGGATTATCTGAAAACAACAAACGACAGCGCTTTTCAGCCGGTGTATAAATATTCCTATTTTCCTGAAAATCCGTCCATGCGAATTTATGAAGATATTCCCCGCAGTTTGCTTTTCAAGGCAGGAGAAAAAAATGAGTTTTCCTATGCTGCTCATGTCGATTTAATTTTTCATCCTACTCGTCGGCAAAAGTTGGCGCTTTCTGTTTCCAATTCCTATCGGGCGCCTTCTCTGGAAGAGTTGTTTAAATACATCGATCAGGCGGGAACCCTGCGTGTCGGCAATCCCGACCTAAAGCCCGAAAAAGGAATTTTTTCCAATCTTGGCTACACCCTTTCGGAAGATCATTTGTATGTGAAAACCGATCTTTTTGCCAATTATCTTTTCGATTTGATTGCCGAGCAGCACGGAACCTACACTTATCAGGATGAAAATGGAAATGTTTCACAAAGAGATGCACTTATCAATACGAATATAGACAAAGCACTCTTTTTAGGAGGTGAAATAGAGTTGCAATGGAAAATTAATCCTGTTTTTTCGATGATGACCAATTTTTCTTATACTCAGGGAAGAAATATAGATAAAGATGCTTTTCTTCCACAAATACCACCCATGAATGGATTATTTTCGGTGAATTATCATCAAAAAGAACTTATTGATATTTCATTTTCAGCTTTGTGGGCCGCGCGACAAGGAGATGTTGCTCCGGGAGAAAATCCAACGGCTGGTCATTTAATTTTTAATGCCGATGTACATACGGAGAAGTTGAGCATGAATAGAAATTATCTGCAGTTTTTTGCAGGAATAGAAAATATTTTTGATAAAGCCTATTACAATCATCTTTCCACTACTCGTGGAATATTACGTCTTGAGCCAGGAAGAAATATTTATGTCAAGGCACAATTGGGATGGTGAAAATTTTTTTTCTGAGAAATAGGATCACTGCATTTTACAGGCTGATAAATTAAAGGAGTAAAAAAGTCAGCATTCACTGTTTTTTTACTCCTTTGGATTGATTTTTTTGAGTCTCAAATATCTCAGAAAAAAATATCACATTTTTGACTTTTCAGAAATCGTAAAACTTCGTCATTAAAATTTTACTTCGGGCGCTTTTTCTGTTCCGTCCTGCGCTTCAAAATATGGTTTTTTCTCAAATCCGAATATTGCAGCTATAAGAGAAGTTGGAAAGCGCCGAATGGTTGCATTGTAGTTCATGGCCATTTCGTTAAAACGATTCCGTTCCACAGCGATTCGGTTTTCTGTCCCTTCCAGTTGCGCCTGCAATTCTATAAAATTCTGATTGGCTTTCAGATCCGGATAATTTTCGGTAATCATCAGCAATCTTCCCAAAGCACTGCTCAATTCTCCCTGAGCTGCCTGAAATTCCTGCAATTTTTCCGGCGTAAGCGAGGTGGGATCAACAGTAACTTGCGTTGCTTTGGCACGAGCTGCAGTAACTGCTTCCAGTGTCTGACTTTCGTGTGCAGCGTAACCTTTCACAGTGGCTACCAGATTGGGAATTAAATCGGCACGTCGTTGATATTGATTTTCAACATTTCCCCACTGGCTCGAAACAGCTTCTTCGGCCGAAACCAGTTTGTTGTAACGGGAAACTCCCCACAAAAGAATCAGTGCAAGAGCAGCGATAACAATGATAATGGTGTTTTTTTTCATAATTTTTTATTTAGAAAATTAGTAATTCGTTGCAAATAAGTATTTTAGAAAATTGAGTAAAATAGAAATCTTAATAGTTTTGATATTGAAGAATTTAAAAATGTCATATTTTACCAGCCACTGGTAGCGCCTCCACCGCCCGACATGCCGCCACCAAAGCTTCCGCCACCAAAACCTCCTCTTCCGCTAAAGATACTGCCAGCAGCAGCACCGCCGATAAATGCACTATTGTTGCGGGTAAGTCGCGGAATACGCCGGTTTTTGTTTTCTTCGTAGCCGCAAAACTCACACCGATAGGTAAGCCTTTCGGTTCCGGCATTGAAATAAGTGGGCGCCATGGTGAGTTTTTGTTCTTTCAAAATAAAAGCTTTGGTACCACATTTCGGACATTCTGTGTAAGTGCTGGGTTTATCGATAGTAAAGATTGCTTCGTTTTTACAATTGTCGCAAACAAATACATCGTAATCCACAGCATGAAGTTGTTCTTCAAATTGTTGGGAAAGTTTGAGATAAACATCTTCTTCTTTTTCCGGAACAAAGCGCATCTGACCGCCACAAACACTGCAGGGAAAAGGTTCTTTCCGAATTTTGCGAAGTCTGTAGTTGCCATACATCACCGGAGGAATAGTTGTAAATGGCAGAGGGAGCAACAAAAGCAGATAAACAGCTTTCGATAGTACAAGAATAGCAATGAATGCGGCAACTGGTAAAAATATTGCCATAACGCTGATGATACCGTTCCTTTCATTTTTTGCGGCTACATAACGTGCCATATTGCTATTGAGTCTTGGATTTTTTTTGACCTTTTCCATAGCATTGCCTATCCACAACCAAGTCAATACCAGCCAGATAAGGTAAAAAGCCAACGCAATAGGCATTATTTCTTTCCAATTTACAGGAGCAGTTTTCTCAACTTGAACAGGTTCTTTTAAAATAATAGCGTTGATACGTTGAATACCAGCCAGCATGCCTTCATCATAATTTCCCTTTTTAAATTCGGGAATCATACTTTCAATTTGTATGCGTTTGCAGATGGCGTCAGGCAGAATGCCTTCCAGTCCATATCCGACTTCAAATGTAACCTTCCGTTGATCCATTACGAAAAGCACGAGTAACCCATTGTCTTCTTTTTCTTTTCCTATTTTCCAATAATTAAAGAGCTGTTCGGCAAATGATTTAATATCTTCATTACCAATGGAGTTGACTAAAACAACTGCTACTTCGGCGCCCGACTTTTTTTCCAAAGAATCGAGCAAGTTGTTGATTTGACTTTCGGTTTCAACGTTTAAAATGCCATCAGGATTACTCACAAAAGCAGAACGATTCAGTTTCTTGGGGTTGGGAACTGTTTCAATGGTATAGGTCTGGCCCCAAACATAAGTTATTGTAAAAATGGCCAAGAATAGAAACAGAATTTTTTTCATTTCCCGATTTCTTGAATTCATTTATTTTTAATAATAGGAAGAAACGAGGGTTACCTCATAAATCAATGCCGAATAGGGAGGAATTGTAGAGCCGGAGCCATCTTTCCCATAAGCAAGTGAACTGGGAATGTAAAAAATGAAAGTTGAACCATCTCGCATCTTTGTAATTCCTTCTTGCCAGCCACTGATGGAACTCGAAAGATAATAATCGTACTGTCCTTCTTCGAACAATGTCCCATCAATTAAATATCCTTTGTAGTTGGCCGTTATCCAACTGCTTGCATTTGGTTTTCTTCCTACGCTTTGATGTATGATTTGATAACACAGTCCGCTGGAAGTAACTACAAATCCCGAATCGGATTGATGTTTCAACATCCACTGGTCATTCACAATTTTCCAATCTTCATAATTATCTTCTTTACATCCGGTGAAAGAAAAAATGAGTAGAGTCGAAATAAAAAGTAGGAAACGCGTTGGTTTCATAGGTTGATATTTTTTTACATTTTTTGTAGGAGAAATTCCATTCAACATATTTTAAAATCAAAATGTCATGATGGTTTTACTCTACTAATTTATTGAAAATGAATTAATTAATTAATATTTTGTTTATTTTGCTTTCTGTAAAGCTGAGAAAACGATTTTTTTGCAAATTTCGGAACAGCTCTTTTGGGTCCCCATCCCCAATAATTTAAAGGATAAAAAGCTGAATTTTTCATTACAGCAGGGAAAAAGTCAAATCCTTTTCGTTTCGAAGCAATCAGACGAAATCCTTTCATAGCTGCTTTCTCTGCAGCCGGTGAAAGTTGTTGCTCAACCGCTTTTCTTCTGTTTGCCAAGAAAATATCAGGCAATGGAATTTTTACCGGGCAAACTTCTGCACATTTTCCGCAAAGTGTAGAAGCATAACTCAAATGATAAAAATCGCGGAACCCTTTTAAAAAAGGCGTAATTGCTGAACCTATCGGCCCGCTGTACGTGGCATTGTAAGTGTAACCGCCAATGGTTCTGTACACGGGACAGCCATTCAGGCAAGCTCCACATCGAATGCAAGCCAGCGATTCGTAAGCTTCATCGTCTGCAAAAATACCAATTCTCCCATTATCGAGCAAAATTACATACATTTTTTCCGGGCCATCGATTTCTCTGGTCTGACGTGGACCTGTAAAAATCGTATTGTAGGCAGTCACTTGTTGCCCTGTTCCGTGAACGGCGAGTAATGGATAAAAAAGCCCCAATTGTTCCATTTTCGGAATTATTTTTTCGATACCGGCAAAAACTAGGTGAATTTTCGGAAAAGATGTGCTCATCAAAGCATTTCCTTCATTTTCGGTAACGGAAATTCCACCAATGTCGGCAATCAGAAAATTGGCACCGGTAACTCCAATTTGTGCTTGTGTGAATTTTTTTCGCAGCAGGCAACGAACAAAATCAGAAAGCTCTTCCGGCGTACTTTCGGGCGGAGTGCCGAATTTATCATGAAACAAATTGGCAATTTCGCTTTTTGATTTGTGCATGGCAGGCGTAACAATATGATAAGGTTTTTCTCCTGCCGTTTGAACTATAAATTCACCCAAATCCGTTTCAACCGATTCACAGCCCAATTTTGCAACTGCTGCATTCAACTCGATTTCTTCGGTAGTCATCGACTTGCTCTTCACCAGTAAACGAGCTTCGTTCTCAACCAGAATTTTTTCGACATAAGCAATTGCTTCTTCGCTATTTCGTGCCCAAAAAACCTCGACACCATGAGAGGTGATATTTTTTTCAAACTGAAGAAGATATTCATCCAGATGATTAAGAACTTCACGTTTTATGGCAGCTGCCTGATTTTTTGCGGCTTCTACATCTCTGTATCGTTTCATTCCTTTTTCCACAGCCAAGTCGTAGCGCGACATATTGAAGTCGATTTTCTTTCGATGGGCTTCATCAAAAGCAATTCTCGAGGCATCATGATAGAATTTTTTTGCCGTGTTCATGGTTGAAAGATAGAGAGTTGGTTATTTTTTAATTTCAAAAGTGAAACTTCCGATTCTGAATCCATCCACAAAGAAATCGGCACGATAGGTTCCTATTTGAAGAATTTCATCTACTTTCCAATAAATTACGTCACTCAATGTTTCGCCGGCATATTCAAAATCTTTTTTTGCCGAATAGGCAATGTATCTGTTTTCATAGAGAAAAACGTCATCTGGATTTTTTGTCATTACTTCACCATCAGGTCTGGTCAGGCGTAAATAAAGTGTTTTCATACCAGGTGGACAAGTAATGTTTTTCTGAATGGTATAATTAAACTGTAAAGTATTAATTTTTGAATATCTGCTCGTTTTGCGATTTCTACTATCCAACGTAATCATGCTAAAATCTGAAATATCCAGCATTGAAGCGCGGGTGACTACTTCCGTCAGGTTTTCCTTTTCTTTTGAAAGTTGTTTCACCGTTTCGTTGGCAGCTTCATATTTGCGTTTTACTTCCACGTTTTCAACACGCAAAACTTTGTTGGCAGCGCTTAACGAATCGATTTGATGAACGTATTGTGCCATCACTGTCCGCAAGGTGGCCAATTCCTTTTTCAATTCGGCAATTCGCTTTGCATTGGTTGCTTTGGTGATTCTCAGTTCCTGCAAAAGCTGTTGAACTTTTATTTTTTCGTTTTGAAGCAGTTGTACCAGCGAATCATTTCGAATGGTGGAGGAATAAGTATCGTATTCCAATGCCAGGTCGGAATAATCTTTTTCCAACTGTTCCTTTTCAAAATTCATCATTTCCACAATTTCTGCCATTTCAGCATCTTTCTGCTTGTTCCTTTGTACGAAAAAAATAGTGGTACCGATTAACAGTAGAACAACTACCGACAGTAAAATAAGGATCAAATTATTCTTCTTCATTCAGATAGAGATAATTAAGTTATTAAATAGTAGAAATTCATTCAATGAAATAGCTTATAAAAATGGCAAAACTTTTTCCAAATGTATTCCTCTGGAGCCTTTAAGAAGAATATTCTGTCCTTCCAGAGGAGACGATTCCAAATATTTGATTAATTCTTCCACATTTTGAAAAGAGAGATAGCTATCATTGACCTTTTGAAACTGGGGACCAACAAGCAAAACATTTTTAAAACCTTTTTGTTGAAGAAGTCGAATAATATTCCGATGTTCTTCTTCACTTTGTTCACCCAGTTCGAGCATATCGCCAATGATCAATGCTTTTGGTTCGCCTTCCATTTGTGCAAAGTTCTGTATGGCGGCACTCATGCTTGAAGGATTGGCATTGTAGGCATCGACAATCAGTTTGTTTTTTTGTGTTACTGTCAGTTGCGACCTGTTATTCTGTGGATTATAATTTTCAATGCCTCGTTGTATGGCGCTGTTTTCTACGCCAAAGAAAAAACCTACAGCTACCGCCGCCAAAATATTTTCGGCATTGTATGAGCCAATCAATCGGGTTTCTATCATAAAACTGCCCTCAGGTGTATGACATTTCATTTTCAGGAAAACAGAATTTTCCAGAATTTCGCCCGAAATCGCAGCCGGCTCTCTACCGGGTACGTTCAAACCATATTCAACAATTCTCTCATTTGTCGAGAAACCGGCATTTGCAGCCATTTCACGAAGAAAATTATTGTTTTTGTCAATAAAAATATTTTTCCCATGCCGAAAAACATAGTTGTACAGTTCGCCTTTAGTGCGCATGACGCCTTCAAAGGAACCAAAACCTTCCAGGTGCGCTTTCCCGACATTCGTAATCAGTCCATAATTCGGAGCAGCAATTTGGCATAATTGATCAATCTCACCGGGATGATTCGCTCCCATTTCAATTATTGCCAGCTGATGTTCAGGTAGCAATTGCAATAAAGTCAACGGCACACCGATATGATTGTTCAGATTTCCTTGCGTGGAAAGAACTTTAAACTTTTCTTTCAACACTGCGGTAATGAGCTCTTTTGTTGTGGTTTTTCCGTTGGTGCCGGTAATGCCCAAAACAGGAATATTCGTTTGTTTACGGTGAAAATGGGCCAGTTGCTGCAGGGTTTCCAATACATTGTCCACCAGAATAAAGCGATCATCAACAGCAAATTCCTTTTCGTCTACCACCGCAAAAGCGCAGCCTTTTTCCAACGCTGAAAGAGCAAAGGTATTGGCATTAAAATTTTCTCCTTTCAATGCAAAGAAAATAGAATTTGCAGGGCAATTTCTGCTATCGGTAGTGATAATCGGGTGTTGAAGAAATATATTGTATAATTGCATGGAGCGAATAAAGAATTTTACACTAATTCATTACAAAAATAGTGATAATCCTCTGAATGAAAGGAAACATTCAAATCATTTTAACAAAAAAAGCCTAACTCATTGATTGAGTTAAGCCTTTTTATAGAATGAAGCTAAATTTTCCTCTCGCAACTTAGAGATCAAATCCAATTGAAGCTTTGAATTCGTCACGAGTCAAAGTGTAATTTTCGCTGTTGTTGGTATCCAGCAATCCCCAGTCGTAACCCAGTCGGAGTTGGACACCCTGTACTTTTATACCAGCGCCGACACCCATTTGCAGATCAAAACGCGACTGCGGACTGTTGCCTTCGTCGTCAGTTTTGTAATAATCTATTGTTGTTTCCACCGTGCCTAAACCGCTGGTAACTTTTCCTGTCGATTTTTTGCTGATACCGATATTGAAACTTGGTCCGCCGAAAATAAACACGCCAACCTTATCACCCGCAGGAATGGTAAATGCCAACCGAACCGGAATATCTATCGAATGGAATTGGGTAGATATTTTTGTATCAACAAGCGAACTTTCGTAGGTTTTGGAACTGGTGAGAAAATTGTAGAATAATCCATACTGTAAACTTAGTGGCCCTTGAATTTGCAATTCGGCTGTCGGACCTACATGAAAACCGTTCAATGTGTTGAGCGTATCGCCTTCTCCTACAAAAGTTGAGGAATTGCCGTAGCCGGCTTCCAATCCAAAAGTCTGCGCATTAAGTGAAAAAGCTGTAAACAAAATGGCTGTAGTAACAAAAATCTTAACTTTTTTCATACTTTTTGATTTTAAGTTGATTACTTAATTTTAGTTGAACACCTAAAAACAAAAAATATACCATTGTGAATAGCAGAAACTATTATATGGGAGAGGAATCGATTTTTAGTTAATCTAAATTATTTATAAACAACAATTTAATTAAAACTCGTAACCAAAAGAAACAAACCAGCCACTTTGATGAAGGCTTTCGGTTTTGGATTTGTACAAATCTAAAATTCCAAAATCGTAACCACTCTTCAAACTATATTTTCGCCACTGAATGCCACCTCCCGCTCCGAGTTGGAGGTTCAGCCTTCTTAATACATTATCGTTATACAATTCGGAATGTGTGGTGTCCTGAGGAATGGTAACATGTTGAAATTCCTGAACAAGTTGGGTGAGTTCGGTTGTTAATGTCGAAACAGTTTTTTGGGGCTGATATAATCCGATGTTAAAATTTGGTCCGGCGTAGGCAAACAATTTGACCTTTTTTATGGTCAAGGTGTAGTTAAGTCTGACCGGAATATCAACAGCGTGAGAATAAGTGGTATAGCGCACGTACGTGTCATGTGGAAAAAGTTGTTCTTTAAAAGAATAGAGAAACGAATAATAACCGCCCACAGAATAGCTGAAATTGTTTTTCAAAGCGAAGTCGGCTGATACTCCAACTTGTGCACCATCAAAATAAGTGGCACTAAGGCCTGAGCCACTGCGCAACTGATTCAAATAACCGGCTTCAATTCTGTATGTCTGAGCAGAAAGAGGAAGATAAAACAATATTATACCGGAAAGAAAAAATACGAATTTTAGAGACTTTTTCATGAACGTGCAATTGTAAAAAGTTTTCTGCGGCAAAGATAAGTTTTTTTATTTTAAAGAGAAGCAAGCCGTAAAGTGAAAACAACTGAAGTTATGCTTTATCTTGTTAACGTTATTTTCTATATTATTTTCGAGGATGGTTGATTTCAACTTTTTTGGTTTTTTCCATAATTTTATTTCTTTGTTCGACGGCATCCACCACATTTTCTGCCAGTTGTCGGAAATAAATCGATAAAATGCTGTCTTCTTCCGTTGCTATGGGTTTCCCGGCATCGCCCGATTCCCGAATGCTTTGAACGATGGGTATTTGTCCCAGTAAAGGTATGTTGAATTCTTCAGCCAGTCGTTTTCCTCCTTCTTTTCCAAAGATATAATATTTATTTTCAGGGAGTTCAGCTGGCGTGAACCATGCCATATTTTCCACCAAACCGAGTACCGGTACGTTTACTTTTTCATTGGTAAACATATTAATGCCTTTTCTGGCATCGGCCAGCGCTACATCTTGGGGCGTAGTTACCACAATAGCTCCAGTAATACCCATTGTTTGTACCAGTGTGAGGTGAATGTCACCTGTTCCGGGTGGCAAATCCATAATAAAATAATCCAACTCGTCCCAATGTGCGTCGGTGATCAGTTGTTTGAGCGCATTGCTTGCCATTGAACCACGCCACACCAATGCATTGTCGGGATCGACAAAAAATCCGATAGACAAAAGTTTGATACCGTATTTTTCGATAGGGAGAATCAGTTCTCGGCCATCTATTTCCTCCATATAAGGTCGAGCATCTTCCAGTCCAAACATTTTGGGAATAGAAGGACCGTGAATATCGGCATCGAGAAGTCCAACTTTATATCCAAGCGAAGCAAGTGCAACGGCGAGATTTGCAGCAATGGTTGATTTTCCTACACCGCCTTTGCCCGAAAAAACAGCGATAATATTTTTTACGCCGGGAAGAATGGAATTTTCTTTTTCTGCCGGAATTTCTTTTTTATAAACCGCCGTTATGTTGCCTTTTATGTCCACTTCTTTTCCCACATAAGTCAATACAGCCTGCTCAGCTGCCTTAATAAGAGATTTGATGAATGGATCGTTGGGTTTTTCAAAAATCAGGGAAAAGCTCACTTTGTTTCCTTCGATGCGGATATTGTCTTGCACCATACCTAAAGATACGATATCCTGACCCTTGCCGGGATAACGCACATGTGAAAGAGCTTCAAGAATTAAATTTGGATAAAGAGTCATTATTTTTTAAATTCTAATGTTTTAAATTTTGGTTGTTTGATATTTTGGCCTTCTTCCAAAACTTTTGTATTGGTCGTGTTCGATTTCCAGGTCAGGTTCAAGAATTTCAGCTTTTTTTTGAAGCTTGAATTCGATATATTTAATGGCAATGCCTCTTTCGAGCCACTGTTGTTCATAAAAAGTTTTGATGTCGAGTATAGGATTATTGTAAGCAACGTGATACAAATCGTCGGTTGAAAATTCCACAGGGAATTGGTTCAGTTTTGCAAGCTCCTTTGTATAGGTAAACAAAAAATTACTGTCGGTTTTCAAATGAATCAGTGCATTCTCTACAGTGAAACGGCTATAGAGTTTCAGAAATCCAGACGAAGTAAGTCTTTTGGACACTTTCTTCATCTGTGGGTCGGGAAAAGTCAACCAGATTTCGCTGACTTCATTTTCGTCAAAAAAGTAATGAATCATTTCGATGCGGGTGCGCAGAAAGGCTACATTTGGAATTTTCTTTTCAAACGAATATTTGGCTCCCGTCCACATGCGAGCTCCCTTAATGTCCACGCCGATAAAATTTTTTTTTGGAAAAATTTCAGCCATGCCGACTGTATATTCTCCTTTTCCACAGCCCAACTCGAGAACAATGGGATTTGAATTGCCAAAAAAACTTTTATTCCATTTTCCTTTCATTTCGAAATTTGGATGTTCGTTCACCACTATTTGAGCAGGAAACTGAAAAACATGGGGAAAAGTTTCCATCTCGGCAAATTTTGCCAGCTTGTTTTTACTCACGGTTCAAAAAGTTCGTTTTACTTTACTTTCTCAACTTTAATACCCACATCGTTAATACCTGACAAGATCGAATCGCGCATGCCCTGAATAATTTCGTAACGATAAGTTCCGGCATGTGGAAAACTAATTTTCTGAAGGTAAAGAACCGGCATTTCATAAACAGAACCAACTCCCGAGCCGAGCCATTTTCCCCGATGATCGGCCAGATAACATTCAATAGTGTCTTTTGTTACCGAGTCGTTCACGGGTGAGGACTGACGTAGAAAAAACCAGAGATTTTGATAAGGATACTCTCCTCTATGACGGATATTGATATAAACATTATACAGTGAGGCCGTATCAGAAATGGGAATGTCGAAGGTCAACACCGAATCTTTGTTCCATCCATTCGTAGGGAGTGTTCGATACTGTAAATAGACATCCTTTTGAATGCAGGAAACCATCAGACAGGTTATAGAAAAAAGCAAAACAAATTTATTTTTTGTCATTATCGTTGTTTTCTTTGTTTTGTTCATTTTTTTTAATCGGTTTTGCAATTCTATGTTCGGAAGCCGGCTGTCCATTTGTATTGGAAGAATTTTTTTGTTTTTTGTTTTTATTTTTGAAGCGTGAATTTTTTCGTTTTCGGTCGTCAAAACGAGTAACGCTTTCCTGTCCCACTACATTTTCAAAATCTTGTACTACAGGCTGTTGGGATGTACTTTCCGAAATATCTTCCAACTTTTCAGGTTTTATGCCTTTTTTGTTCATAGCAATCACTTCTTTGGCTCTTTTTACCGAAATGGTTATGATGTTAGCGCCGAAATTTTGTGCAGTGGAATAGGATATTTGCCCTTTGAAAACGTCTGTTTTGAAATGATAATAAGTATTGTCGAACGTTTCCAGTTGAATTTCTTTGGATGGAAATTCTTTCATGGCTTCCTGATAGGTATCCAGTTCATAGTTCATACAGCATTTCAGCTTGCTACACTGACCGGCCAATTTCTGTGGATTGAGCGAAATGTCCTGACAGCGAGCTGAACTGGTGGCAACAGAATTGAAACAGGTCATCCACGAAGCACAACACAATTCTCTGCCACAAGGGCCAATTCCTCCAATACGTCCTGCTTCCTGACGTGCACCTATCTGTTTCATTTCAATGCGCACGTGAAAAGTTTCTGCAAAAACCTTTATCAGTTCTCTGAAATCTACCCGTTCTTCGGCAATGTAGTAAAAAATGGCTTTATTTCCATCTCCCTGAAATTCCACATCTCCGATTTTCATTTTCAGATTCATTCTTTCGGCTATTTGTCTGGCCTGAATCATGGTGACATGTTCCTTGTTCTTGGCTTCCTGATATTTTTGCAGGTCGGTATCTTTGGCTTTGCGGTAAATTCGCCTGATTTCCATTTTTTCAGGATGCACATTGTTTTTTTTCATTTGCAGCAATACAAGTTTGCCTACCAGCGTAACTTCTCCTATGTCGTGCCCGGGTGAAGATTCTACTGCTACCATGTCTCCTTTTTCGAGAGGTATGTTGGTGCTGTTGAGATAATAACCTTTCCGTGTATTTTTAAACTGCACCTCCACAAAATCGGTTTCTTTCTGGGTCTCGGACAAATCGGCCATCCAGTCGTGAACGCTAAGTTTAAGGTTGCCACATCGGTTACAGCTTTTCTTTTTTATTTGGTAACCACCTATATCTAATCGATAATCCATAATTTTTGAATGCTGGTATTTAATTTTGCGGAAGATCAAAAAGAACACGTAGATTCTTTAAGCTCAGAAAGCGCTTGAATGGTTTTCCGCCTATTCATAAATTTTTATTTTTTCAGTAGTTTTGTGATTTTTAGCGCCAAATCAAAAAAAACCATTTTTGAATTGACATTCTGTTCGATGTGTCGTTCTGCCAACGAAAAATCACTCATCATGTCTTCGGCATTGGTTTCGTTGATGAACGGAGCAAATCCCACAGAAAATTCTTTTTCAAACGAAGTCATAAAGTTCAGTTCAGGTTGATGCAGGTTGAAAATAAAATTTTCACGAATCATGCGTTGTGCATAATTCAGAAATTTTTTTTGTCCTTCTCTTCCCACTGTTGCAGCAGCCATGTCTTCCGACCATTGTCGGATTTTTTTCAATGATGCATAATCGCCTTTGTTGCCAACTACCCATGCTAAACGCATAATATTTACAAAATGTTCAAAATTTTCCCTATTTACGTTATGCTCATCCATCAATGCCAAAGCTTTCAGAAAACTCCCTTCGGAAATTTGAGCAGCGTTGGCCGCTTCATTTTCAGAAATCTGGCAACGATTAACCAATGCTTCTGCAATTTCTTCATTGCTTAAGCGAGGAATTTTTACTTGCTGACAACGAGATAAAATGGTGGAGATAATTTCTTCGGGCGAATTTGAAACAAGCAGAAAAACAGTGTTTTCAGGTGGTTCTTCCAATATCTTCAGAAGCTTATTGGCACATTGGTCGTTCATCTTTTCGGGCAACCAAATAAGCATAATTTTGTATTTCGACTCATAAGTCATCAAGTTCACTTTCCGAATTATTTCGTCTCCCTCACTGGTATATATCATTCCCTGTTTGGCTTCACCTGAAATTTTTCGATACCAGTCGGTTTGGCTGAAATAGGTATGTTCTAAAAACATTTGTCGAAAACTGCCAACAAAATCATCACAAACCAGCAATTTTTTTTTCTCCGATTTGATAATTGGAAACACAAAATGCAAGTCGGGATGTGCCAGTTTATTGAATTGAATACAAGAAGGACATTTTCCACACGAATCGTTTTCGAGAGGATGCTCGCAACAGATGTATTGAGCGTAAGACAATGCCAACTGGAGCTTCCCAATTCCTTCTGGCCCATAGAAAAGTTGGGCATGAGGAATTTTCTGTTCCTTCACTGAGCGAATCAATCGCTTTTTTACTTCTTCTTGTCCTATAACTTGAGAAAACAGCATAGCTTACCGAAAAAATTATTCTCTATATTCATGCAAATTTACAAGATAATTTTGAAATTTTAATCCGACAGACAAAATTTGGTTTTTTCTGGTTGGAAATACGGAGTTTTAAGGAAGAATTTTTTTGAAATACAGAGGAAGTAATTCGGATATAAGAATCTTTTACAATTATTTGTTATACAGTATATAATGATTTATACAAAAGGAATTTTAAAAATTTAATGCAAAAAAAATTGTAATTTTGCAGAAAAAATGAGAACTATATGGCTTTAAAAGGAACACCCATTGCATTAGGAACGGACAAAATCAGCAAGTTACTGGTACAATATTCTTTGCCTGCTATTATTGCAATGACGGCATCATCACTCTACAATATTACCGACAGTATTTTCATTGGACATGGTGTAGGATCACTGGCCATCTCGGGATTGGCTGTAACGTTTCCGTTTATGAATCTGTCAGCGGCTTTCGGGTCGTTGGTAGGTGCCGGAGCGGCAACTCTCATGTCGGTACGGCTTGGACAAAAAGAATATAGCACGGCAAACCGAATTTTGGGAAATGTTTTTGTGCTCAATATGATTTTTGGACTATCCTTTATGATCATTTCACTTATTTTTCTGGATCCAATTCTTCTCTTTTTCGGAGCCAGCCCTGCCACGCTTCCTTATGCTCACGATTACATGCTGGTGATACTGATTGGAAATGTTTTTACACACATTTATCTTGGCCTCAATGGCATTTTACGTTCGACGGGTATGCCGGAAAAAGCTATGTATGCAACTTTGTTGACAGTATTGATAAATCTGATTTTAAATCCATTATTTATTTTTGTTTTCAAATGGGGCATCAGGGGAAGTGCTCTGGCTACTGTAATTTCTCAAATAGTCATGCTATCGTGGCAAATTCATCTTTTCAGCGACAAAAATAACTTTGTTCATTTGCAAAAGGGAATTTTTCGGTTGGATAAAAAAATTGTTAAAGATTCTTTATCCATAGGGATGTCGCCATTTTTAATGAATGCTGTTGCCAGTGTTATAGTCATTGTGATCAATCAAACTTTGATCCGTCATGGTGGCGATTTGGCCGTAGGTGCTTACGGAATAGTGAATCGGGTGAGTTTTCTTTTTGCCATGATTGTCATGGGACTCAATCAGGGAATGCAACCGATAGCCGGATATAATTTTGGAGCGAGAAATTTTAAACGAGTTGACGAAGTATTGAAACTTACCATTTTTATGGCGATGGGCATAATGACAGTCGGATTTATAATTGGTGAATTTTTCCCTCACGCCGCAGCTTCATTATTTACAAACGATCAGACACTTATCCGTTTATCGGTTGATGGATTAAGGATTGTATTTATTTTTTATCCAATTGTTGGTTTTCAAATGGTTACTACCAACTTTTTCCAAAGTATCGGTATGGCAGGCAAAGCCATTTTCCTTTCGCTTACCCGGCAATTGCTGTTTTTGTTGCCGTTCCTGCTTATATTGCCTACTTTCTACGGCTTAAAGGGCGTTTGGTACAGTATGCCGGCTGCCGACTTTCTGGCTACTATTGTTGCGGCTTATATGCTTTTTGTCAATTTCAGAAAATATGTCAACCGACACAATGATCATAAAATCGAATCGGTAAATTAAAACAAATAGAATCATGAATGAAAATTTTGTTATCAACATCGGACGCCAGCTGGGAAGCGGAGGACATTTGATTGGGCAAGGCCTTGCTCGCGAATTGGGAATTTCGTTCTATGACAAGGAACTGATTCAGATTGCCTCACAGGAAAGCGGGCTGGCAAAAGAATTTCTCGAACAGTTGGACGAAAAAAAAGGTCAGGGGCTTTTCCGCGGAATTTTTGGGCTGCGAAATTCTGTGATGACTGATGAGTTTTACTTTAATGATAATTATCCGAGCAGCGAAATGCTTTTTAAGATTCAAAGCGATGTGATACGCGACTTGGCAGAAAAGCAATCGTGTGTTTTTGTAGGTCGCTGTGCAGATTATGTGCTGAAAGATCATCCGAGAGCAGTAAATATTTTTATCACTGCCGATTTGCCCGACAGGATTGCCCGTGTATGCCGTGATCAGCATTTAACGGAAGAAAAAGCGATGGATTACATAAAAAAAATGGATAAAAAAAGAGCGGATTACTACAACTATTACACCGAAAAGCAATGGGGTGCCGCTGCTTCCTATCATCTGTGCATCAATTCATCCGTATTGGGAATTGAGGAAACAACAGCCTATATTCGTGAATTTGTCGAGAAAAAGTTGAATCTTACCAACAAATAGCGATGCAGTCAACTAAGAAATAGATTTAAATATCATTCAAAAGCTTTTTAAATAGTATTTTTTTGATGAAAAGTAGAAAACAGCCATCGAAATACTCAAGATATAAAAATCTTTAAATAATTCCACTTATCATGCGGTCTTTCCCTGAGATGTCTTTTTTTAGTGCAAGTTGTCTGAATCCGCATTCGGTAAGCAAATCAAGCATTTTCTTTCCGCTCTGATAATGAATTTCAAAATATAGTTTTCCCCCGATTTTCAAATTCTTACGGGCAAAGTTGGTGATTGTTCTGTAAAATCGAAGTGGATCGTCGTCAGGCACAAATAAAGCCATAGAAGGCTCATAATCAATAACATTGCGTTGTATTTCGCTTTTTTCGCTTTCAGGCACATAAGGCGGATTGCTGACAATCAAATCCCATTTTTTGTTGAATGCCGGCGGATTAAAAATATCTATTTCCCTGAAATTAATATTTACCTGATTTTGTTTAGCGTTTTCCCTTGCCACATCCAAAGCTTCAGGCGAAATATCAAAAGCATCCATTTCGGCCAATGGAAAGTTTTTTTTCAGACTGATGGCTATACAGCCGCTTCCCGTGCCAATATCCAGCATTTTCAAAGGTTTGCTTCTATCGTTTCCTAAACAGATCCATTCCACCAACTCTTCGGTTTCGGGTCGTGGAATCAGTACCGACTGATTCACCTTGAAAGGAAGACCGTAAAATTCGGTACTTCCTAAAACATATTGTAAAGGCTCGTAATTTTTTAGTTTTTTTAAAAAACCATCCAATTGATTGGCTGCTTCACGAGAAATTTGTGTATTTTTGTTTAGCAAAATTTCTGTTCGTGAAAATCCAGTTAATTTTTCAAGCAACAGATAGCCGATGGCTTGAATTTCACTTTCAGGATAAATTCCTCTCAGTTCGTCACTTATGTACTGAAGAATAACTTGCATGTTGCAAATTTAGTTGTTAATTTTGAATTCACGCAATGACAGGAAAATTCTTTTCAGCTTTTTTCTTTAATTTTAGCTTGATATTTCTCAAGATAAACTTTGGTAAAACATGGGTAATATCCTCTCCCAGATTTATCCCGATAAAATTAGCAGCAACCGGGAAAAATGATAAAACGAATGATCACTTCTGCAAATGATCGTAAATATTTTAATGTTTTATTTGTTCTAAACTTTTATGCAAAGTATCATGGATGTTGAAACAAAATACATGCAACGTTGTCTGCAACTGGCTTTGCTGGGAGATGGATATACGGCTCCAAATCCGCTTGTTGGTGCTGTTGTTGTGCATGGTGATACCATTATCGGAGAGGGCTTTCATCAGCATTTTGGACAAGCACACGCCGAACGCAATGCGATTTTTTCCGTGAAGCAACCCGAGTTATTGAAAAATGCTACTCTTTACGTTAATTTGGAACCTTGTTCACACTATGGAAAAACGCCGCCATGTGCAAATTTAATTATCGAGAAGGGGATTCCTTGCGTTGTAATTGGCACAATTGATCCAAATCCCAAAGTATCGGGAAAAGGTATACAAATGCTGAAAGATGCCGGTATTGAAACGTATGTGGGAGTTCTCGAAGAAAAGTGCCGAGAATTGAACAAGCGTTTTTTTACCTTTCAGGAACAAAAGCGACCTTTCATTGTTTTAAAATGGGCACAAACCATTGATGGATATATTGATCGCATCAGAACTAATGTCAGCGAACATCCTTTGTCGATTTCAAATGAAATAACCAGACAGTTGACGCACAAAATGCGTTCTGAAAATCAGGCTATCATGGTGAGCACCAACACGGTTTTGCTTGATAATCCAAGCCTCACTGTTAGAAATTGGGTGGGGAAAACGCCAGTTAGAATCACGCTCGACAGACAGGGAAGAATCCCACAAGATTATCATTTGCTCGATGGCTCTGTTCCTACATTGGTTTTCACCGAAATACAACACCCTAAACTTGCCAATGTGGAATATATACAGATTAATTTTAAAGAAGAAGGATTGCAGGGAATTTTAAAAAAAATTTTTGAACGTAATATTCATTCTGTTCTGGTAGAAGGAGGGGCACAATTGCTGAACAGTTTTATTGCAGAAAATTTGTGGGATGAAGCCAATGTGGAAGTAGCACCAATTGAAATCGGTAGTGGAATTACAGCACCGGTTATGACATGTCAGCCGGTAAACAGAAAAAATTTTGACGGACACGAATGGCTTCATTATTATAACACCAAAAAAACGATTAAGTAGATGTCGGAAATTATTTCGATTTTTTTTATTGCCTTGTATGCTTATACCATACTGACAACTATTTCTGTACTTTTGCTCGAGAACAGGAATCCGTCGAAATCTTTGTCATGGATGCTGATTATTCTTTTTCTGCCGGTGATTGGGTTGATTCTTTACCTGATTTTCGGGCAGGATTTGCGCAAGCAGAGAATTATTTCACGAAAAAGCATTTACAGTCTCGATAACCGCGACATTGCCTCGTTTGATTTCAGTAAAATCAATACGGATTTGCTGGATGCCCATCAAATGAATCTAATCAAACTGTTGTACCGAAATAGCGAAGCTGTCGGTTATGCCTACAATAAAATCGATGTTTTTTCCGACGGTAAAGAGGCTTTTGAAGCTATTTTTGAAGCAGTGGAACAGGCGAAGGAACATATTCATCTCGAATTTTACATTATCAGCAATGACAATATTACGAATCGGCTGAAAGATTTACTGATAAAAAAATCGCACGAAGGTGTCAGAATCAGGATTATTTACGATTTTATAGGCAGCTTTAACCTTTCTCGAAAATTTTTAAAAACTTTGAGGGAAGCAGGGATATATGTCCGTCCTTTTTTCCCGCTTCGATTCCGAATTTCACGCAGCCGAATCAACTATCGCAACCATCGCAAACTACTTGTAATTGATGGAAAAGTGGCTTTCACCGGAGGAATGAATATTGCCGATCGTTATGTGTATGGTAATCGGTTGGGTTATTGGCGCGATACTTTTCTCAAAATTCAGGGTTCAGCCGTTCACGGGTTGCAGCATCTTTTTTTGAGCGACTGGTATTTTGTGGAAAAGAAACTGATTACCGACAAAAAGTATTATCCTGCGCCCATGCAATTTGATAATAATCTGATTCAAATAGTTTCGAGTGGCCCCGACACCGAATGGGAAGCTATTATGCAGGGTGTAGCCAAAGCCATTATGTCAGCAAAAAAATATATTTACATTCAATCTCCCTATTACATGCCGACAGAACTGATAGAAGGTTGTTTGCAGTTGGCTGCCTTGAGCGGCGTTGATGTCAGGATAATGATTCCAACACGTTCCGATTCACCCATTGCCATTGCCAGCACTTCCAGTTATTTGGGAAAGGTGTTGCAAGCGGGAGTCAGGGTTTTTTATTATCAGAAAGGCTTTTTGCACGCAAAAACTATCGTGATGGATGATTTTATTTCAATTGTTGGCTCCTGCAACATTGATTATCGCAGTTTTTATCAAAACTTTGAAGCCAATGCTTTTGTATATGAAGAAAAAACAGCCTTAACACTTAAAGAGCTGTTTTTGCAAGACATCCAACACTGCGAGGAAATCACTTTGGAACAGTGGAACAACCGAAGAAAATCCAAAAAGCTGATAGATTCCTTTTCCCGTCTTTTCAGTCCGATTCTTTAAGAATTTTCTCCGGAAATTTAATAACTGTTACAATTTACGTGTGATTCCCAGCGTCGGAATACTTTCCTGCCTGAAACGATTGACGGCAGTAACTACAAAAGTATAATTTCCTTTGAATTTGTAGGGGAGAGTTCGCAAATCGATACAATTTTCGGTTGTGCGGGCAATGATGTTGGCAGGGTTATTCATGTCGCCTACTTCTTTTCCCTTAAAAGCATAAACCACATAATAGGCAGTTTGGCATCCACCTTCTTCGTTTACTTCTTCCCACAGGAGGAAAGCATCTTTTCCATCTCTCAGTACCCGCAAATTTTGCGGCTGAGCAGAGGGTTCTCCTACAATGTTTCTATTTACAGGACAAAGTGCAGGGTAACGATAATAGTTTGAACGCAAACTATCGTTCAAACCCTGTCTGTTCTGCAGAAAAGTTTTTGCACTGAAAAATACGGCACCGTCCACTTGTGAAAAAGAACGATTCATTTTGATTTGACGAATAATTTCATTCCCAGTCGTCCATGCAGAATTTTTTTTGTCGCCTAAAGAGGATGGTATTAGTCCGATATACAGATTTTTTCCGTATGAATTTTCTATCCACCATTTCAACAAAATTTCATAGTTTGCAACTTTTTTGCCGATTTCCCAGTAAAGTTGAGGGGTAACATAATCGATTGTTCCTTCGGCCAGCCATTTTAAAATATCGGCATATAAATCGTCGTAATTTTGAATACCTGCGCGAGTAGCCGAACCGCGCGGGTCAACATTATCGTTTCTCCAGACCCCAAAAGGACTTACACCGAATTCAACCCATGGTTTGATACTTTTAATGGTTTGTTGAACTTCAGCAATGGCCATATTTACGTTGTTGCGTCTCCAGTCCGCCTTCTGGCTGGGCGCAAACCCTCTGGGATATTTCATGAACGTTTCATCGTCGGGAAAATCTTCACCTTTTACCGGATAAGGATAAAAATAATCGTCAAAATGCACACCATCTACATCATAATGTTCTACAATATCTTCTACAACTTTATTTAAAAAATTACGTGTTTCATCCAGCCCTGGATTGAAATAATATTTTCCGCCATAACGAACAAAAAGTTCTGGTTGTCTGAAAAACAAATGATCTTTCGATAAAATCATGGAATCATTGTTTGTGGTAACCCGATAAGGGTTTAGCCAGACGTGTATTTCGATGCAGCGTCGGTGAGCTTCTTCAATAATAAACTGCAGCGGGTCGTAAAAAGGAGAAGGTTTCATGCCCTGTCGTCCCGTTAGCCAGTGAGACCAGGGTTCCAGTGTGGAAGGATAAAAAGCATCAGCCATCGGGCGAATTTGTAAAACTATGGCATTAATGTTATTTTCCGCCAGCTGATCAAGCATGTTGACAATTTCAGTTCTTTGTTGAGTTGGTAACAAACCATTGGAACTAGGCCAATCGATATTGGCAACTGTTGCAATCCATACTGCTCTCATTTCTCGTTTCGACTGTGCGTGTAAAACTGAAAAAATAATGAATAATAAAATTACTGTTAATCGAAATTTCCTCATAATTCTATTCGTGAAGTTTATTAAATATTATTTATTTTCTTTTTTGAACATTTATCTACCAAATAGACAATAGATTGATAGGGAATACCTGTATTGGTATTCAAACCAATTTCGCAAGTGCGGCTGTTACTGTAACCCACCTTAACGTTGGCTTTTTCTATTTGTGGACGGAGTTTTCTCAACGCATGAGCGTTCAGTTCGGGCATGGTAAATCCTTTATCGCCGGCAAAGCCACAACACCCAATTTCTTCAGGAATCATTACCTGAGTGCTGCAAAGTTTGGCTATTTTTACGAGTTTCGGCTGCAATCCCATTTTGATGGTTGAGCAAGTAGCGTGAATAGCAATAGGTTCATCGATAGGGGTAAAGTCCAACTTATCCAACAAAAATTCGTGTATAAATTCTACCGGCTCATAAAGAGGGAGTTGTTTCATCGAATTGCGCATGTGATAAAGACAAGGACTTTGATCACAAAGAATCGGAATTTTCCTGTTTTCGGAAGCTTCTCGAAGTGCCGCCTCCAATTCCGAAGATTTCTTTTCTGCTATTGAAAGTAATCCTTTGCTTTCCCAGATACTTCCGCAACACATTTTTTCCATGTTTTTTGGGAAAATAACTTCGTATCCTGCTTTGTGAAGTAGAGAAACGGTTTTTTCGATAAGCGGCGTTTGTTCGGGGTCATTTTTACTTGTTCCCATCATCTGATTCAAGCAGCTTGGAAAATAAACGACTTTCAGTGAAGAACCAGAACTAACTGATGTTGTGACTTCTATTTTACTTCTTCTTTTAGGCATAGCCGTCGTCCATAAAGGAAATATGCCACCACTTAATTTGTACATTCCTTTTGTAATGAAACTCATTGTTTTGTTTCCCAGCACATTTTGAGCAGTGGAGGCAATATACAGCACCGATTTCAAACCGGAAGCCACCCACTTGAAATGCTTGGCACTCCATCGTCCCAAAAATTGAGCTGTTGCTTTTGATTTCATGTTTTCGTTGCGAAGCACATGGATATAATCGCCAACATTTATCGAAACCGGACATGAAGTTGCGCAAAGACCATCGCCGGCGCAGCTTTGTTCACCCATAAAACTGAAACTTTTCTCCAATTGCTTCAAACGTCGAGCATTTTCATTGGTGTTTTTTAATCTTTTAATTTCGCGTTGAACCACAATTCTCTGACGTGAAGACATGGTGAACCCTGCGCTTACACAATTTACTTCACAAAAACCACATTCTATACATTTATCAATGAGCGGATGCACAGCCGGCATGGGTTTAATATTTTCCAAATGGCAACGCGGATTCTCATTGAAAATTACTCCCGGATTCAGTATTCCTTCAGGGTCGAAAAGTTGTTTCACTTGCTGCATAATGCTGAAAGCTTTTTCTCCCCATTCTTTTTTTACAAAGGGAGCCATATTTCTGCCCGTCCCGTGCTCTGCTTTGAGTGAACCGTGATATTTTTCCACCACCATTTCAATCACTTCATTCATCATTTTTTCGTATTGACGAATAAATTCCTCTTTATCAAATCGTTGGCTGATGATAAAATGAAGATTTCCATCGAGTGCATGTCCATAAATTACGGCATCTTCATAGTGGTTTTTTATGAAAATTTCGTGTAAATCGTCTGTTGCTTCGGCCAAATCCTCTATGCTGAAAGCCACATCTTCAATCAGACAAGTCGTTCCCAAAGGACGGGTACTGCCCACCGAAGGAAAAATTCCAGAGCGCATGTCCCAATAGACTTTGTATTCCGATTCTTTGTCGGTAAAATGCACAGGCAAAAGCGTTTGTGAATCACTCAGAACTTTTTCGACTTGCAAAATTTTATCTCTCAACTCATATTCATTTAATGCTTCAATTTTTATGAGCAAAGCGGCACTGTCGTCCGGCAAAGTTTTTAACTCAGGAATGGTTTCAAATTTGTCTTCTACTGAACGAATGGCTTTACGGTCGAAAAATTCAGCAGCACTCACAGGAGAAGATTTTAATTTTTTTACCGTTTCACAAGCCAAATGCATGTTTGCGAAATATGCCATAGCGCTTGCTTTATAAGGATAGTCGGTCGTTGTTTTCAATACTGCTTCCGAAAGAAAAGCCAATGTGCCTTCCGACCCAACCATTAAATGTGCAATAATATCGAATGGATCGTCAAAATCGATAAATGAATTGATGGATAAGCCGGTAACGTTTTTTATTTGGTATTTTTTTTCTATCAGTCGGTGTAAAGTTTCATCCTTATGTATTTCGTCTCGCAAATCTTCTATTTTGCGGAGAAATTCAGGATGAGTTTTAGCAAAAACCGCTTTACTTTCTTCGTCGCCCGTATCCAACACACTTCCATCGGGAAGTACAATTCTTGTAGAAATCAGCATTCTATAGCTGTTTTCACGTGTTCCGCAACTCATTCCCGAAGCATTGTTGACGATTATGCCTCCCACCATGGCGGATTTTATTGATGCAGGATCGGGTGGAAACTTTTTCCCGAAAGGTTTTAAAATCTGATTCACGCGTTCTCCCACTATTCCGGGTTGCAGGCGTATGGAAGAAGCATCGGGAGCAAGTTCGTATTTTTCCCAATTGTTACCGGCAAGTATCAGTACCGAATCGGAAATAGCCTGTCCCGAAAGGCTGGTGCCGGCAGCACGAAAAGTTACAGGAAGGTGATATTTGGTTGCAGCTCGTAAAAGCAAACTTACTTCGATTTCGCTGGCGGATTGAACCACAACTTTCGGCAACAAGCGATAGAAGCCGGCATCCGTGCCCCAAGCCAGTAAACGCAACTCGTCCGTATAAATTCGTTTTTCGGGAATAAAACCTCTAATCTCAGATAAAAATGAGTCTATCATTGTTGGATCAGTGATACAAATAATATTTTTTTGAAAGTTGAGAATAGGACTGAATATCTTTGTCCCAATAGTGCTGAATGTCAGATACCGAATTGTTAACTTGAAACAGTATTCTTATTTGATCGGTTCCGCTCACCTTGTCGAACATAGAAAATCTTTCTTTATTGGCATTATCGAATACTTTCTTATCGGGATGTAACCGTGCAATTTCCTGCATGATGTAAAACTGAACCGAAGAAAGATGGGCTTTTTTGAAATCTACAATGTGAATCTGCACTCCCTGACAATTTTCCCCTTTTAAAGTTCCATAAAATGGCGTGAAAAAAATGGGTCGGAAAATGATGCCGGGCAACTCTAATCGGTTCATGGCATCGGCAAATTCCTGTGCTTTTATCCATGGAGCTGCTACCACCTGAAACGGAAGTGTGTAGCCCACGCCCACCGACACGTAACCCAACTCGCCCAAAATTCCAGTTACCGGATAATAGTAGGCTGAATGTTTATGCGGAATATGTGGAGAGGCAATAACCCATTCCAGTCCGGTATCTTCCCATTTCATGCTTCTTTTCCAGTTCTTCATTTTTACAACCGTCAGTTTGCATTTCTTTTTCAGTGCATTTTCTTCATTGAGCATCATGGCCAGTTCTCCACAAGTTTGACCGTAAATGTACGGAATTTTAAACTGACTGACAAAAGAAATAAAGGGATCTTCTGCCACATTGCCTTCAATTTTCTCTCCACCCAGCGGATTGGGGCGATCGAGTACAATGAATTCAATATCGTTTTCGGCGGCAGCTTCCATAGCCAAACCCATGGTGCTAATATAAGTATAGGAACGACAACCGACATCCTGAATGTCATACACCAATACATCAATTCCCTTCAGCATTTCAGAAGTTGGTTTGCGCGTACTTCCATAAAGAGAATATACCGGTAATCCCGTTTTTTCATCAGTGGCGTTGACTACCTTATCGCCTGCATAAACATCACCTCTAACTCCATGTTCGGGTCCATACAAAGCCACTAATTTCACGTTTGGAGCTTCAAACAAAATATCGATGGTAGATTTCAGGTTTCCATCTACGCCTGTCGGGTTGGTAATCAAGCCCATTTTTTTCCCTGCCAGCAATTTGAAATTATCTTCTCTGAGTACTTCAATTCCTGTCATGACCCGTTTGGCTTGCAAAGGGAAGATAAATAAAACAGCGAAAATAAGAATGAATAATCTTTGCATGATTTGTTTCTTTTTAAAATGGTGCAAACGTTTGCATTGAAAAAACAAATGTAAATAAAAAAATGAATTACATAAATATATTCGATAATTTTTTTTTGATTATTTTTGGCAGATGATTGTTTATCAGATATTTAATTTTTAGTTTTTGTAGAGACTGTTTTCTGCTTTTCATCGAAACTCTGGATTTTTTCAAAATTAATTACCACTTTTTTTCTTTATTTAATCCCAAAAAATCTTAAAGAGTCGATTTAAAGTAGTAATTTTGCAGTTCAAAGAAATTTCGATAAAAATTTGATATTATGGCAGAAAAAAAATTAAATTTATTAGCTGATTTTCCTCCGGTTTCCACGCAGGAATGGATGGATAAAATCATTGCAGACCTGAAGGGAGCAGATTTTGAGAAAAAAATGATCTGGAGAACCAATGAAGGTTTCAATGTCAGGCCTTTTTACCGCGAGGAAGACGTAGAAAATCTGAAAATAACAGAATTGTTGCCTGGTGCTTTTCCTTATGTGAGAGGTACAAAAGCCGATAATGAATGGTTTGTGCGTCAGGATATTAAAGTTGAAAATGCACAAGAAGCCAATGCAAAAGCGCTGGATATTTTAAATCGAGGGATAAATTCCATAGGATTTCAACTCAAAAAAACTGATATCTCAAAAGAATTTATCGCTACTTTGCTTAAGGATATTGCAGCTGACTGTGTGGAGTTGAATTTCACGGTTTGCATTAGTAAGGCAGCCGAACTTGCCGATATTCTCTCCGAATATTTCATTGCCCAAAATTATGATGTAAAAAAATTGCAGGGTTCTATCAATTTCGATCCCATTAACCGCATGTTGCTGGCAGGGAAAAAACTGACAAAAGAAGAAATTGCTGAAAAGTCAAAAGCAGTAGTTCAGTCCATAAGCAGATTGCCTTTTTATCGGGTGATTGGCGTTAATGCAACTACTATCAGCAATGCTGGCTCTACCATCACTCAGGAACTTGGTTACGCATTGGCGTGGGGAAACGAATATCTTTCTTTGTTGATTGATGCCGGTGTGGATAAAGCTGTTGCCGCAAAAAAAATAAAATTCAATTTTGGAGTCGGAAGCAACTATTTTATGGAAATTGCCAAATTCCGTGCTGCACGCATGTTATGGGCATTGATTGTGGATGCTTATCAACCGCCCTGTCCCCGTCCCGACTGCCCCAATACAGTGAACGGAATTTGTAAATGTGCTGCGAAAATGCGTATCCACGCTGAAACGACCATTTTCAATCAAACCATTTACGATGCTTATGTCAATATGCTTCGCACACAGACTGAAGCCATGAGTGCAACCATTGCTGGCGTAGATTCTTTGTTGGTGCTGGGTTATGACACGGCTTTCAAAGCTTCCGACGAATTTTCGGAAAGAATTGCCCGCAACCAACAATTGCTACTGAAAGAAGAAGCACACTTCAGTGAAGTTGTCGATCCGGCAGCAGGATCTTATTATATCGAAACTTTAACAACCGAAATAGCCAATCAGGCTTGGAAGCTTTTCCTTGATGTAGAAAATGAAGGGGGATTCATTGCTGCCGTGCAAAACGGAAAGGTTCAACAAACGATCAAAACAACAGCGAATGAACGTTTAAAAGCTATTTCGAGTCGGAAAGAAATTTTGGTTGGAACCAATCAGTATCCGAATTTATTGGAAACAGCAGCCGAGAAAATCGACGCGGAAGCTCAACAGTGTGCTTGTTGTCATCACGAAGAAGGAACGGAAAAACTTCTACCTTTGCGAGGCGCTGTGGAATTTGAAAGTTTACGCTTATCCGTAGAAAAATCTTCCAAACGTCCAAAAGTTTTTATGCTCACCGTAGGAAATTTGGCCATGCGTTCCGCTCGTGCTCAATTTTCGGGTAATTTCTTTGGCTGTGCAGGATATGAAATTATCGATAATCTTGGATTTTCTTCTGTGGAAGAAGGCGTAAAAGCAGCGTTGGATGCTAAAGCCGAAATTGTGGTGCTTTGTTCGAGCGATGATGAATATGCTACGTTGGCTCCTGAGGCTTATAAATTGCTGAAAGACAAAACGATTTTTGTCGTAGCCGGAGCTCCTGCTTGTATGGAAGATTTGAAAAAAGAAGGGATCGAAAACTTTATCAGTGTAAAATCCAACGTGTTGGAAACCTTGAAAGCATTCAACACTAAACTGGGTCTGTAAAGTTGCAATTCATCACTGTCATTTTAAAAAAAAGATACTCCATTCTAAATTTTCTGAACCAAAATTTGAAGAATGAAAGAAAAAATAAAAAACGGAATTTTGGCAACACGACCATGGTCTTTTCCTGCATCAACGATGCCTGCACTGTTGACCATTTCGTATGTTTTTTTTCTAAAAAACGAACTTGGGTATGATGTTAATTGGTGGTTTGGCGTATTGGCACTTTTGGGCGCAGCCATTTTCCAAGCCAGCGGGAATTTGATCAGCGATTATTTCGACTATCAATATCACGTTGACAGAAAAGAATCTTTTGGCTCCAGTCGAATGTTAGTTGATCAGATTTTTAAACCCAAAACGATTTTGCATTTTGGCATTGTTTTGCTGGGCGTGGGTGTTGTGTTGGGTCTTTTTCTCTGTTATCGAACGGGAATCGATTTGTTGTGGATAGGAGCAATCGGCGTCGTGGCAACTTACTTTTATTACAAACTGAAGTTTGCTGCGTTGGGCGACCTGACTATTTTTATTATCTACGGGCCGTTGATTGGATTGGGTACAGCTTACGTCATGACCGGACAACTTCTGTGGCTTGCAGTGGTATTGAATATCCCGGTTGCTTTTCTGGTAGTAAATATTTTGCATGCCAACAACACAAGAGACATTCGTGATGACGGGAAAGCCAACATAAAAACACAAGCCATGTTGTTGGGTATCAAAGGAGCAAAAATTCAGTATGTTGTTCTGTGTATAGGAGCTTATGTGGGTGTAATACTGATGATTATTTTCAAAATGATTCATCCGCTTACTTTGCTGGTGTTGCTTTCGTTGCCTTTGGCAGTGAAAAACATCAAAAAAATGTTGACAGCAGAAATCGATAAACCAGAAAAGATTTTTGACTTGGATGCACAGACAGCACAGTTAGTACTTGTGTTCAGCTTGTTGTTTTCTATTTCAAATTTTATTGCAGCCTGGTTATGAAAAAAATTATTATTCCTATACTGATTGCTATCATTTTTTGGTTTGTCATGTTTTCTCCGTGGACCAAAGAATATGTTAACTTCTGGATGACCATGACAGCCGCCGGCTTAACATTAACATTGATGAGTGCATTTCTGGGGAAAGATTTCAAAAAGCAATTTTCGCTTTCGCTGAAAGATGTACTCATTGGTCTGGGGTCGGCTGTTGTTTTATACGTGGTGTTTTTCCTGGGCGATTTTTTTTCAAAATTGCTGTTCGATTTTGCAAAAGACCAAGTTGGGCAAATCTACATGATGAAAGAAGGAGAAAATCCTTTGCTGTTAAGTTTATTGCTCATTTTTTTGATTGGCCCGGCAGAAGAAATTTTTTGGAGGGGATATGTTCAGCGAATGCTGGAACCAAAATTCGGATCATGGGTAGCATTGATAGTTACAACCTTGATTTATACTTTAGTACATATCTGGTCATTTAATTTCATGCTCATCATGTCTGCCATGGTTTGCGGTGCATTTTGGGGATTGCTCTACAAATACAATAAAAATCTGGTTACTTTGATAGTTTCACATGCAGTGTGGGATGTTTCCGTTTTTATCTTGTTTCCTATCGTGTGAAAACAATGAAAAAAATCGCAAACGAAATAACAGTGATTCAATTTTTAAAATTTTGATTATTAGTTAATTATATTATTTAAGAAAAAAAGTAAACATTGAAATAAGATATTTTCGATTGATGACAGATTTTTTTTTCATCGTCGAAATGTCTGATTCAAAAAACAAAAAAATATGAAACCGAATTTTAACAACATTGATGTCAGCAACATTACTTCGAGTGGAGCTGTAACGCTAGAGACCGAAGAAAATTGGTTAACACCCGAACAGATTCCGGTAAAACCTTTTTATGAGAAAACCGACTGGAAAGGGATGGAACACCTACATTATGCAGCCGGTATTCCTCCATTTCTGAGAGGACCTTACAGCAGCATGTATGTAACCCGTCCGTGGACTATCCGCCAATATGCAGGATTTTCCACTGCTGAAGAGTCCAATGCTTTTTATCGTCGTAATTTGGCTGCCGGTCAAAAAGGACTTTCCGTAGCATTTGATTTGCCTACGCATCGTGGTTACGATGCCGACCACGAAAGAGTTGTCGGTGATGTGGGAAAAGCCGGTGTGTCCATTTGTTCGGTAGAAGATATGAAAATTTTGTTTGATGGAATTCCATTGAACAAAATGTCTGTTTCCATGACCATGAACGGTGCCGTTCTGCCTATTCTTGCTTTCTATATTGTGGCCGGGCTCGAACAGGGGGCTAAACTCGAAGAACTTTCCGGAACTATACAGAACGATATTTTGAAGGAATTTATGGTGCGAAATACTTATATTTATCCACCACAATTTTCCATGAGAATTATTGCCGATATTTTTAAATATACTTCGCAAAACATGCCCAAGTTCAATTCCATTTCCATTTCGGGTTACCACATGCAGGAGGCCGGAGCTACAGCTGACTTGGAACTGGCTTACACACTTGCCGATGGATTGGAATATTTGCGTACCGGTATCAATGCAGGACTCGATATCGATGCTTTTGCTCCACGTCTTTCGTTTTTCTGGGGAATTGGGATGAATCATTTTATGGAAATAGCCAAAATGCGTGCAGCCCGGCTTTTGTGGGCTAAAATCGTGAAACAGTTTCATCCGAAAAATCCAAAATCTATGGCGCTTCGTACCCACTCCCAAACTTCGGGATGGTCGCTTACTGAACAGGATCCGTTCAATAATGTGGGACGAACCTGTATCGAAGCTATGGCAGCGGCGTTGGGACATACGCAATCGCTGCATACCAACGCTCTGGATGAAGCCATAGCATTGCCAACTGACTTTTCGGCTCGTATTGCCCGCAACACACAAATTTATCTTCAGGAAGAAACCAATATCTGCAAGCAAATTGATCCGTGGGCAGGTTCTTATTATGTTGAATCACTCACCAAAGAATTGGCCGAAAAAGCTTGGAATTTGATTGAAGAGATTGAAAAACTTGGAGGCATGGCTAAAGCTATTGAAACCGGCATTCCGAAAATGAAAATAGAAGAAGCTGCTGCTCGTACACAAGCCCGCATCGATTCGGGAAAACAAATTATTGTCGGAGTCAACCGATATACATTGGAAAAAGAAGAACCCATCGAAATCCTCGAAATCGACAACACTGCTGTACGTATGCAACAGATTGAAAGACTGAAACAGCTCCGTGCTTCCAGAAACAACGAAGAAGTACAAAAAGCATTGGACGCCATCACCGAATGCGCCAGAACCGGTAACGGCAACTTGCTTGAACTTGCTGTAGAAGCAGCACGCGTCAGAGCAACATTGGGCGAAATTTCCGATGCCTGCGAAAAAGTTGCAGGTCGTTATAAAGCAACCATAAGAACTATTTCAAACGTGTATTCATCAGAAACAAAAAACGATGCAAATTTCCAGCGGGCTTCGCAGCTTACTGAAGAATTTGCCAAAAAGGAAGGTCGACGTCCACGCATTATGATTGCCAAAATGGGGCAAGATGGGCATGATCGAGGTGCAAAAGTTGTAGCTACGGGTTATGCCGATTGCGGTTTCGATGTGGACATGGGACCGCTATTTCAAACTCCTGCAGAAGCTGCCAAACAGGCTGTGGAAAATGACGTCCATGTAGTGGGTGTTTCTTCACTTGCTGCAGGGCATAAAACTTTGATTCCGCAACTTATTGAAGAATTGAAGAAGCTCGGACGTGAAGATATTCTGGTTGTTGCGGGTGGAGTTATTCCTCCTCAAGACTACGACTTTCTTTACAAAGCCGGAGTGGCTGCCATTTTTGGACCCGGAACTCCCGTTACCAAAGCTGCCTGCACCATCATGGAAATGTTACTGGCCGACTAAATGAACTTTTTTCTGAAAACTAAAAACAGGCTTTTTCATAAGGAGAGCCTGTTTTTTCGTTTCAGCAGCATAGATCACCCATAATTTATGTTAATTTAATATAAAAAAATAATTTGATTTTAAACTTTTTCTTTATTCACAAGTCCAATTAATAAAATTTCGCAGTTACAACAATTTTAAAAAATCAGAATTTATGAAGAAGAATTTAATTTTAATGGTTGGTGCCTTGTTTTTGATAAGTGTGGCAAGTCACGCTCAAAATCAAAAAAATGTTTCTGACAAAGAAGGCACAAAAAAAGAAATGAGACAAAATGCACCGCAGAGAATGTCGGCTGAAAATCGCGCTGAATATTGGGCTAAAGAGCTAAATCTGACCAATGAAGAAAAAGGAAAAATTACTGAATTATTTAAAAAACAGGATGAAACAAGAATGCAACAACGTTCCGATATGCAAAAATCAAGAGAAGAACGTCAAGCATTTATGGAAAGCCAGCGAAAAGCCAATGATGCAGAGATGGAGAAAATCATCGGAAAGGAAAAATTTCAGAAATACGATTCTATTCGTTCCGAAAGAATGCAGAAAATGAGAGACAGAATGAAAAATCGATAGATATTTTTTAAAGAGTTTTTAACAAGCAATTCGAAATTTGGCTCAAAATTTGTTTTGTGTTGAAAAGATTGTGTTGAAATTTAGGTATTAATTTTTAAGAAAAACACCTCCTGTGAGTAGCATAACAGGAGGTTTTTTTATTGCTCTGCAAAAAGTTTTACCCATCAGTATTTAAAATTAACGACAACAATTTCCGATTGTGTTCCAATGCGATATGGAGGCCCCCACAATCCGAGTCCCGAAGAAACGTACAGGTGGGTTTTTCCCTTCTTGTAATAACCGTAGCCTGCTTCAAACATCCATTTCACAATCAAATTGGCTGGGAAAACCTGACCTTCGTGTGTGTGTCCTGAAAGTTGCAAATCAACATTGTTTTGTACGGCTTCGTTCAAGGCTGATGGCTGATGGTCGAGCAGGATAACCGGTTTGTCAGCAGCAAATGTTGACAAGAGTGTGGAAAGTTTTTTCCTGTTTTTATCCATCCTGTCTTTTCTTCCTGCCAGATAAAAACTGTCATTAACCAGTAAAACGCTGTCAGTTAGTACTTTTATTCCTGCGCTTTCGTAAAATTGAAGTGTTTTTTGAAAATTTTCGGTGTAATACTCATGATTTCCGGGAATGGCGTATACGCCTAAACGAGCATTCAGATTCTCTAATTCCTCGTTCATCTTTTGATGCATCAAAGGCTTCAGCGACCGATCACAAATATCGCCGGCCAGTAAGATGATATCCGGATGCTGGTCGTTGATCAGCTGAACGTATTTTTTCAAATAGTTTTTGTCGATATCATTGCCCAAATGAATATCACTGGCTGCCACTATCTTTATTTCTTTGTTCTGAACAGGCTTGTTGCTTTGCAATTCGAGATGCACTATTTCGGGATGATTAAATTTGTAATTGCCAATGATCATGGCGATTGCAATCACCAGTAAACCGGACATCATGCTCCAGAATCGAAATGAAGTCATACCGGCCGGCGCAAAATGAAACAGATAATTTGCCATGCGGATTACGTCGACCACCAAAAAACAAAGGAAAAGATAAGCAACAACCAAAAGAAAAGAGTAGCCCGTAAAAGTAATGGCTTTGGCAAGCGGCAGAGGCATGGAATCGCCAAAAATTAAACCGACCATTGAACAAATAAAAAGCAAAAGATAGATGACGAGATAAACCGGCCGTGCAGACGGATACAATGCCAATGATTGCCAACCGCGCAAACCAACATATCCAAACAAAGCTGCAAAAATGGAAAATACTACCACAAAAAATCCGTACTTCATAATATTATTTTTTTCAATCTGTAATTATCCGCAAAATATCAGAAATAGCTCAATTGTCAATACAAACGCAAAAAAGAAAAAAATGTTTAGATACAACCAAAATAGTTTTTTCTGAATTTTTGGAAAGTTTCTCATTTGATGAATAACAAAAATCAAATAATTCCAAAATGAATTTTTTAAAATTGGGTTAAAGTTTTATACATCACATACTTTCTTTTTTCTGACCTACGATCTTGTATATCAATAAATAAGTTGTCAACTTTGCAGCTGCATGGTTTCATTGAAAGTTTTTTTCCCTGCCCGATTCTCATCAAATAAAAACGGTTTTTTATTGGAGTTGTGAAATATGAAAATTATCTTGTAAATTTGTTCTTCAGTTCAAGGTTTTACCCTGTTAACTTTTCAGGTTGGAAGTCAAGGTTAGCGTAAAAATCTTTACTTTAAAAGTTGCACCCATTAATTGAGTTTGCGGATTGCTTTAATCAATTAACCAAATATTTTTCCCCGATGAAAAAAGAATATACTTTTGATGAACTTTTTCACAAGGCAGCTTCTTACTGTTCCATTTCGGAACATTGCATTTCGGATGTGGAAGAAAAGCTTATGGCTTGGAAAGTGCCTCAACTGCAAAGGAAGAAGTTAATCGACAAGTTGGTGGAAGAAGATTTTATCAATGAAAAACGTTATGCTCTTGCTTTTGTACGGGATAAGTTCAGATTTAACAAATGGGGAAAAATTAAAATTGAGTTGGCACTGAAAGTCAAAGGACTGAACCCTGAAATCATTCAAATGGCTCTATCGGCTATTGATGAGGGAGAATATCAGGAAATGCTGTCTTCCATTCTCAAATCGAAACTTGCCACGCTCAAATACGACTATGAATACGAAAAACAGGGAAAGCTTTTTCGTTTTGCACAAAACAGAGGCTTTGAAACTTCGGTAATCGATCGCGTACTCCGCACCATGAACGAAAAGTTTTGAGCAAACCGAAGGGAATTCTAAAAGTTCAGAGTTTCGAGTAAATGATTTGTGAATAGTAAAAATGTTTTTCCCTGAAAGGACAAAATGCATCATTTCGAAGTTTGTGGGGATTTTTTCGATTTACGCCTTTAAGTGAAATTCCCTGTTTCTATAAAACAAGGAAAAAAATAAATTTTACTGGTGTTTTGGCAAAGTCAAATGAAAAGCCAGAAAAAATTTCAAAAACAGTTAGTTGAATTTAAAAATTTTTCTATAAAACCCAAACTCATGAAAATTACCCCATTTACACATTTTCACATGGCTCTAGGAGCAAAGATGACCGAATTTGCAGGTTTTTACATGCCGATTGAATATACAGGCATCAACGAAGAACATTTGACTGTCAGACGGGCTGCCGGCGTTTTTGACGTGTCCCACATGGGCGAATTTCTGGTGAAAGGGCCTCATGCATTGGCTTTTCTTCAAAAAATGACTACCAACGATGTGGCTGCCCTCCCGGTGGGAAAAGCGCAATATTCCTGTTTCCCGAACGGGAGAGGTGGAATTGTGGACGATTTGCTGGTGTATCGCCTCGATAAGGAAAATTATTTGCTGGTGGTAAATGCTGCCAATATCGAAAAAGATTGGAATTGGTGCATGCAGAACAATGCTGAAAATGCTGAGCTGGAAAATATTTCCGAACAAGTGGCTCAATTGGCCGTGCAAGGTCCCAAAGCTACGCAAATTCTTCAGAAACTCACGCCTGTTCGGCTTTCCGAAATTCCTTATTACTCATTTGCTGTAGGAAAGTTTGCCGGTGTGGAGCCGGTGTTGCTGTCCAATACCGGTTATACGGGAGCCGGCGGATTTGAACTTTATTTCCGTCCCGAGTATGCCGATACGGTATGGAATGCCATTTTTGAAGCCGGAGCAGAGGAAGGCATTCGCCCCATTGGGCTGGGAGCACGGAATACTTTGCGGCTCGAAATGGGCTACTGTCTTTACGGAAACGATATTGATGATACCACTTCTCCCATAGAAGCCGGTTTGGGCTGGATTACCAAATTTGTGGAAGGAAAGAATTTCATCGACCGTCCGTTGCTCGAAAAGCAGAAAAGAGAAGGTGTAACGCGAAAACTGGTACGTTTTGAACTTACCGAACGAGGTATTCCGCGTCATGGCTACCCAATTGTAAACAATGAAAACAAACCCGTTGGACAGGTTACTTCGGGCACCATGCTGCCCGATAGCAAAAAGGGAATCGGGATGGGATATGTGGCAACGGAATATGCGCAACCCGGTACGAAAATTTATATTCAAATCCGAAACAAGAATTTGGAAGCGATAGTGAGGAAATAGAAATTATTATTTTTTTATTTTGTGCATATCAAAAAGATACGCCCCATAAGTTTATCACAACTTTGGGGCGTACCTGTAAAAAATC
>Ga0208826_1000575_pt1 | contig 36966 bp, 31 predicted proteins | sample AD_UKC115_MetaG_FD_184451 | JGI IMG/M metagenome (GOLD analysis project Ga0208826, IMG submission 184451) | Active sludge microbial communities of municipal wastewater-treating anaerobic digesters from Hong Kong - AD_UKC115_MetaG (SPAdes)... | ecosystem: Engineered > Bioreactor > Anaerobic >...
CGCATCGATGGCCGATCCGGTCGATGCCGCCGAGTACTGCGGGTACAGCGGCAGCACCAGCAGTCGGCGCACGCCTTCGCCATGCAGGTGCGTGATCGCCTCGCGCAGCGCGGGCTGGCCGTAGCGCATCGCCAACTCCACGCGCACGCCGCTGGCAGCGAACTCGGTACGCAAACCCGCCGCCAGCGCGCGACTGAGCACGAACAGTGGCGAGCCTTGGGGCGTCCAGATGCTTGCGTAAGCCCGTGCCGAACGCGCCGGGCGCACGCGCAAAATGGCTCCGTGCAAAATCGGCCACCACAGCCAGCGTGGGGTTTCGATCACGCGCGGATCGCTCAAGAATTCGGCGAGATAGCGGCGTACTGCCGTGCTCGTCGGCGTCTCGGGTGTGCCGAGGTTGACGAGCAACACCGCCGTTTTCGCCGCGGGCCGCTGTGCGCCGGTCGTCTGCGGCGCGATAATGTCGGTCATGGCGCGATTATACGTGCGCTGATCGTTGCAATGATTGTCGCGGTGTTCATCGGCGCCGCGTTAGCTTGCTTGCTTTGCCACAGCGAGGTGGTCCGTGTGAAGCGCCGTATTTGGCTGGTCATGGTGTTGTTGGGTTGCGCCCCGCTCGCCTTCGCAGGCGAGGCGGAAAACCAGCGCGCGGCCAATGCCGTGCGTGTGCTGCGTGAGCTGTTGCAGGCGCCGGATCGAGGGCTGCCGTCGGGCATGATCGCCGATGCCTATGCGGTTGCGGTGATCCCCGACGTGTTCAAGGCGGGGTTGGTGATCGGCGGTCGCCACGGCGCTGGGCTGCTCGCGGTCAAAGGTGAGGACGGCGCCTGGAGCTACCCGAGCTTCGTGACCATGTCCGGTGGCAGCATCGGCTTTCAGGTTGGCGTGTCCTCAACCGATGTGATTCTCGTGTTCCGTACCCAGCGCGGTGTCGATTCGATCGTGCATGGCAAATTCACCCTCGGCGCGGATGCCTCGGTGGCGGCAGGCCCGGTTGGCCGCACCGCGCAGGCATCCACCGATGCGCAACTGAAGGCGGAAATTTATTCGTACTCGCGCGCGCGCGGCCTGTTCGCGGGCGCGGCGCTCGACGGTTCGGTCATCTCGATCGACAACGATGCGAATGCGGCCGTCTATGGCGCGGGCGTGACCGCACGCCGAATCTTTGCCGGCGGCGTCGGTCGCGTGCCCAATGCGATCGTGGATTTCCGTGATCGGCTGGAAGAATACGGGCGCTGAGGTTTCATGCGCGTCGATGCGATATCATCGATACCCTTGATTGCTGAAAATGGTTGGAGGCCGCCATGGGCGGAATGAGCATTTGGCATTGGCTGTTGGTCATCGTCGTGGTGATGCTGCTGTTCGGCGGCGGAAAGCGTTTGCGCAACTTGGGTGAAGATTTGAGCGCGGGTATCAAAAGTTTCAAGAAAGGCATGGCTGAACCTGATGACCAGGCGCAACTGAAGGCCGACCCTCCGGTCGCGAGCGAGCCTGCAAAAAACCCGGCTGACAAAGTCGACTCGCACTGAGTCGCCGGAGGCCTGTCCAGCGCCATGTTCGATTTCAGTTTCGGCGAAATCAGCCTGCTTGCGGTCGTCGCCCTGCTCGTGCTCGGGCCGGAGCGGCTGCCGCGTGTGGCCCGCACGGCGGGCGCGCTGGTGCGCCGCGCGCGCAATGGTTGGCAGAGCGTGCGCGATGAAATCGAGCGCGAGTTGCAAGCCGAGGAGCTGAAACGCGGTATCGAAGAAGCCAAGCGTGCGGCGGCGGATCTGCACAACGATATCCGCACCGCATCGAACGATATCCAGACTTCGGTCGAGCATGTCGCACAGGATGTCCACATGCAGGCGGAGCCATCCAGCGCCGGGCCATCCGCCGAGGCGTCGTTGATCCAGGCAACGCTATCGCCTGCGCCACCGGATGCGCCGAACCATGAGCTCCACTGAGCCCGAGGACAACGAGGGCGAGCAGAGCTTCATCTCTCACCTGATCGAACTGCGCGAGCGCCTGCTCAAGGCGGTGGCGGCGGTGGCCGTGGTGCTGCTGTGCTTGCTGCCGTTCGCCAACAAATTGTACGGGTGGCTGGCGCTGCCGCTGGTCTCGCATCTGCCGCAGGGCGGCACGATGATCGCCATCGAGGTGATCTCGCCGTTTCTGATTCCGCTCAAGTTCGCCTTCTTCGTGGCCCTCGTGTTGGCGATGCCGGTGGTGCTCTACCAGCTCTGGGCCTTCGTCGCGCCGGGCTTGTACAAGCACGAAAAACGCTTGTCGGTGCCGATCCTGATTTCAGCCGTGGTGCTGTTCTACATCGGCTGCGCGTTCGCCTATTTTCTGGTGCTGCCCGCAGTGGCCAAATTCACCACCAGCTTCGCGCCAGCGGGGGTTACGGTGTCGCCGGACATTGGCAAATATCTGGATTTCACCTTGCTGCTGTTCCTGGCTTTCGGGGTGTGTTTCGAGATTCCCGTGGTGCTGCTGATTCTCGTCATCGTTGGCGTGGTGACGCCGACGCAACTTGCCCAGGGTCGCCGCTACGCCATCGTTGGCGCGTTCGTGATCGCCGCGTTCCTGACCCCGCCAGATGCTTTGTCGATGTTGATGCTGGCCATTCCGATGTGCCTGCTATACGAGTTGGGCATCCTCGGCGCACGCCTGTTGATTCGACCGCAAACGCAGGATCGATCGGACTCTGCCGGCGCTTGAGTGCGAAGGGGTGCGCCGTGTTGCGAACGCACGTTGCTTTTCATTGCCTGCGGTATACAATGTTCAGGAATTCGATCCGAGCACGCTTTCAACCCTATTCGGAGCACCCTATGGCGAAAAACGAAGAAGAAGCCCGCGACGCCTCGTTGCGCGTTTCCAAAAAAGTGCGCGATGCGCTCAAGGCCGCGGCGGCGAATGCGGGCCGGCCTTTGTACGATGTCACCAACGAAGCGATCAACAATTTTCTCGCCAAGACTTCGACGGCGCGCAAGGGCAGAAAGTAGGCGCACGATGCACGCCGCAGCCACAGGGGCTGCGGGCACACGAAAAAAGCGGCCAATGGCCGCTTTTTTGATTTTGTCGCTGGGCAAAATGCGGCAAAGTATACTCTGGCTTCGCTCGCTCACTCGATCGGCGGCAACACGCCGATGACTTCACTGATCGTCGTCACCCCGCGCGCCACTTGCGCAGCCGCGGATACGCGCAGCGGGCGCATGCCTTCGGCGAGGGCAGCCTCGCTGAGTCGGCCCAAATCGAGTTCCGGCAGGATCATGCGCCGGATCGGCGCGGACACGCGCATCATCTCGTAGATGCCGGTGCGGCCAAGAAAGCCGGTATTGCGGCATTCAAGGCAGCCGGTCGGGCCATAGACTTTTGCCGGCGGGGCGATATTCCAGCGATGCACCAGCGCATCCCAGGCGCGCGGATCGAGTTGGGTTTCGGCCTTGCAGTGCGGACACAGCGTGCGCACGAGGCGCTGCGCGACGACGCCGGTCAGGGTGGATTGGATCAGATAGTGCGGCGCACCGAGATCGAGCAGGCGCGGCAGCGCACTCGGCGCGTCATTGGTATGCAGGGTTGAGAGCACGAGGTGGCCGGTCAGCGAGGCCTGAATCGCCATCTGCGCGGTTTCCAGGTCGCGAATTTCGCCGACCATGATGATGTCCGGATCTTGTCGCATCAGGGTGCGCACGCCGGTGGCGAAATCCAGATCGATCGAAGCCTGCACCTGCATCTGGTTGAATTCCGGCGAGACCATCTCGATCGGATCTTCGACCGTGCAGACATTGATGTCCGGCGTCGCCAGATGTTTCAGGGTCGAGTATAGCGTCGTCGTTTTGCCCGAGCCGGTCGGGCCGGTGACGAGCACGATGCCGTGCGGGCGCTCGACCAGACTGCGCCAGATCAGCTCTTCGTCCATCGAAAAGCCGAGTTGACGGAATTCCTTGACCACGATGTCCGGGTCGAACACGCGCATGACGACTTTCTCGCCGAACGCGGTCGGCATCGTCGACAGGCGCAATTCCACCTCACGCCCACCGATCGAGCGCGTCTTGATGCGGCCGTCCTGCGGCCGACGTTTTTCGGCGAGATCCATGCGCCCGAGAATCTTCACGCGCGCGGTCACCGCCGTCATCACTGGCGTGGGCAACTCGAACACCTTGTGCATGACGCCGTCGATGCGGAAGCGAATTGGGCTGGTGTCGCGGCGCGGTTCGAGGTGGATGTCCGAGGCGCGCTGTTCGAAGGCGTATTGCAACAGCCAGTCGACGATATGCACGACGTGGCGATCATCCGCGCCGACGTCGCCGGATTTGCCGAGTTCGAGCAGCTGTTCGAAGTTGAGAATCGCATTGCCTTCGGCCTTCGCGTCGCGCGCACGCTGGATCGAGCGCTGCACGCCGTAGAATTCGACCAGATAGCGTTGCAGATCGATCGGATTGACGACGACGCGGCGGATCTCGCGGCGCAGGACATGGCCGATATCGGCGGTCCAGCGCGTATCGAACGGCTCGCACGTCGCGATGGTCACGTGCTGCGCGGACACCTCCACCGGCAGGATGCGAAAGCGCTGCGCATAGGCATGCGAGACCACCTGAGTCACGGCCGCTACGTCGACCTTCATCGGATCGATCTTGAGATAGGGCAGCGCGGCCTTGTCGGCGAGCCATTGAGTGAGCACTTCCAGGCTCAGCGGTTTTTTGTCGCGCGGGTTGAGCAGCTTCAGGTTGGCGATCAGCGCGAGCGGATGCAGCTCCACCTTGTTCTGCGCCGAGCGCACGTCAGCGCGAACCTTGGTGGCATCTTCCTGGGCGAGCAGGCCATCGCGCAGCAGCGCGCCGAGCACCGTCTCCAGGTCGAGCTTGCGATGCGGTGAAAGCATCGCGTCGGCCTTGGGGGGCGGGGGCGTTGTCGGCGTATTGCGTTGCGGAGCGGTGGCCATGCGGTTTCCCCGATTCACCCGTGTTGCTGCGGCGCAGCGACGTTCCTGTCGATATACTAACGCGCTTTCCGCCGCCGACCGCGAATCAGAGACCATCAAATGCCCGGGCCGACTTTCCAAGACATCATCCAGACCTTGAACCGCTACTGGGCGGAGCAGGGTTGCGTGCTGTTGCAGCCGCTCGACACCGAAGTCGGCGCCGGCACGTTCCACCCAGCCACGTTCCTGCGCGCGCTCGGCCCCGAGCCGTGGGCCGCGGCCTACGTGCAGCCTTCGCGTCGGCCGACCGATGGGCGCTACGGCGAAAATCCGAACCGCTTGCAGCACTACTACCAGTACCAAGTGGTGATGAAGCCGAATCCGGACGACATTCTGGATTTGTATATCGGTTCGTTGAAGCAACTTGGCGTCGACCCGCTGGTACACGACCTGCGCTTCGTCGAGGACAACTGGGAGTCGCCGACGCTCGGCGCCTGGGGGCTGGGTTGGGAAGTCTGGTTGAATGGCATGGAAGTCACCCAGTTCACCTATTTCCAGCAGGCCGGCGGCCTTGAGTGCAAACCCGTACTCGGCGAAATCACCTACGGTCTCGAACGCCTCGCGATGTATTTGCAGAACGTTGATAACGTCTACGACTTGGTTTGGACGCAGGCACCGCATGGCGTGGTCACCTACGGCGACGTGTTTCATCAGAACGAAGTCGAACAATCCACCTACAACTTCGAGCATGCCAACGTCGAAAAGCTGTTCGCCTGGTTCGACACCTGCGAGGGCGAGGCGAAAAAGCTGGTTGAGGTCGGCCTGCCGCTGCCGGCCTACGAGCAGGTGATGAAGGCCAGCCACACGTTCAACCTGCTCGACGCACGCCGCGCGATCAGCGTGACCGAGCGCCAGCGCTACATCCTGCGCGTGCGCACGCTCGCGCGCGCCGTCGCGCAAGCGTATTACGCGCAGCGCGAGAAACTCGGGTTTCCCGGAATCAAGAACAAGAAGGAAGCCGCCTGATGTCCACGGCGATGAACAAATCCCTGCTGATCGAACTCGGTACCGAGGAGTTGCCGCCGAAGGCGCTCGATGAACTTGCAAGCGCATTCGCCATCCACATCGTCGACGGGTTGAAAAAGTGCGGCGTCGACGGCGATGCCGCGAACGCGAAAACGTATTGCTCGCCGCGCCGCCTCGCCGTACGGATTCCTGCCGTTGCCGCCCAACAACCAGCGCAGAAATCCGAAGTATTGGGGCCCTATCTCAACATCGGCCTCGATGCGAGCGGTGCGCCGACGCCCGCGTTGCTCGGTTTCGCAACGAAAAACGGCATCGCCGTCGAGCACTTGCAGCGCGTCACCGATGCCAAAGGCGAGCGCTTCGTCGCGCGCAGCGAAAAACCCGGCCGGCCGACTTCGGAACTGATCCCCGAAATCGTCGCCGAAGCGCTCAAGGCGCTGCCGATCCCGAAACCGATGCGCTGGAGCGATCACGACTACGCCTTCGTGCGCCCGGCGCACTGGCTCGTCATGCTCTACGGCAGCGACATCGTCGAGGGTGAGATTCTTGGCCTGAAGTCCGGTCGCGAATCGCACGGCCATCGTTTCCATCATCCGCAGTCGGTGCCGATCGCCGATGCCGATGGCTGGCTCGATGCGCTGCGCGCGGCCAAGGTGCTGGCCGATCCCGCCGAGCGTCGCGCATGCGTGCGCGCAGAGGTCGCGCGCGTGGCGAGCGAAACCGGCGGCGTGCCGCGCCTGTCCGATGCGCTGTGCGATGAGATCGCCAATCTCACCGAGTGGCCCGTTGCCATCGCCTGCACGTTCGATGCGGCCTTCCTCGCCGTACCGACCGAAGCGCTGGTGATGACGATGGAGACGAACCAGAAGTTCGTGCCGGTGTTCGATGCGAACGGCAAGCTGACCGAACATTTCATCGGCGTCGCCAACATCGAATCGAAGGATCCCGCCGAAATCCGCAAAGGCTACGAGCGCGTGATCCGTCCGCGGTTTGCCGATGCGAAATTCTTCTGGGACGAAGACCTGAAAACGCCGCTGGCCGCGCAGCAGGACGCGCTGAAAAACGTTACCTATCAGCTGGCGCTCGGCAGCGTCTGGGACAAAAGCGTGCGCGTCGCGGAACTCGCGCGCGTCATCGCGAATCGTGTGGGCGTCGATGCCGGCCTTGCCACGCGCGCCGCGGCCTTGTCGAAGTGCGACCTGCTCACGCGCATGGTCGGCGAATTTCCCGAACTGCAAGGCGTGATGGGCCGCTATTACGCCACGGCAAACGGCGAAAATGCCGACGTCGCGCAGGCACTCGACGAGTTCTACGCGCCGCGTTTCGCCGGTGCTGGCATCGCCCAAGGCAAAGTGGCGCAGGTGCTGGCCGTGGCCGAGCGGCTCGACACGCTCGCCGGTATTTTTGCGGTCGGCTTGAAGCCGAGCGGCAACAAGGATCCGTTCGCACTGCGCCGCGCCGCGTTGGGGCTGGCACGCACGCTGATCGAAGGCGGGCTCGCGCTCGATCTGAATGCGTTACTGATGGAAGCGCTGCAACTGCTGCCCGAGTCCGCGCTCGCCGCAGGGCTGCCCAAAGGCAAGGACGGCAAGTCGCCCGCACTCGATGCGGGTGCGCGACGCGACGCGCTCGCGACCGAACTGTACGACTTCGTGCTGGATCGCTTGCGCGGCTATTACGCCGATCAGGGCATATCTGGCGAAGCCTTCGAAGCCGTGCGCGCGCTGTCGCCCGCCGACCTGACCGACTTCGACCGTCGTCTGCGCGCCGTGGTCGAATTCACCAAGCTGCCGCAAGCGCGCGCGCTCGCCGCGGCGAACAAGCGCATCGGCAATATCCTGCGTCAGGCGGGCGACGGCGCGGCAGCGAAGTCGATTGACCCAGCCTTGCTCGACGCGGGTGCCGAAACCGATTTGCATCGCGCGGTCGACACGACCGCCCTCGCCATCGCGCCGCTCGCCGCACAAGGCCGCTACGTCGAAATCTTGCAGCAGCTTGCCGCGCTGCGCGAGCCCGTCGACACCTTCTTCGATGCGGTGATGGTGATGGTCGATGATGCGCCCAAACGCGCGAATCGTTTGGCACTGCTCCAGCGCCTGCGCCGCCTGTTTCTCGACGTCGCCGATATTTCCTTGCTGCCGAGTACCTGAAATCAACGTGCGTCAACCATCATCGCCGTGGCGACGGCAGGCAAGAATTTCGATATCCCCCGCGGCGATGCGGCAGACGAATGGACATACAAACACGAACGTCCGAATAGGGCGCTCGGCGGCACGGCACAGCGAAATTTGGCTCGCGCTGTCCGACCCCAGCCTTCGCGCCAAAGGCTGCACTTCCGATGCGGGTCGGGCAACGCCGTTAATCGTTGCCGGAAAATAGCCCGCCAAGCACACGCGGCCTGCGCGCGCCGGTGACGGTATGTACATTGGGTGCGGGGCGATTGCGCAGGCGTTCGCGCGCGAGCCAAGCGAAGGTCATCGCTTCGACGAAGTCGGGATCGATGCCGAGTTCGGCGATGCTGGCGACGGTAACGGGGGCGAGCGCTTGTGCGATTGCCGTCATCAGCACCGGATTATGCACGCCGCCGCCGCAGACCCAGACATCACGCGCATCGCGCGCGTGGGTGCGGATCGCGTCCGCGATCGTGATTGCCGATAGCGCGACCAGCGTTGCCTGCACATTTTTCGGTGCAATCACGAGGCCGCGCAGATGTTCGGCCAACCATGGCAGGTGGAACACTTCGCGCCCGGTGCTTTTCGGCGGCGGCACGGCGAAATAAGGCTCGGACAACAGGCGTTTGAGCAGGGTGTCGTCCACGTGGCCCGAGGCAGCAAACGCGCCGTCCTGATCGTAGGCTTGGTCGAGATGCTTTTGCGTCCACGCGTCGAGCAGGCAACTCGCTGGTCCCGTGTCGAACCCGCGCAAGGGCTGGTTTTTCGCGCCAGCCAATATCGTGATATTGGCGATGCCGCCGAGATTGAGCACGACGCGAGGCGTATCGCCGCGCGCCAGCATGGCGGCATGAAACGCTGGCGCGAGCGGTGCACCATGACCGCCTGCGGCGACGTCGCGGCGGCGGAAATCGGCGACGGTGGCGATGCCGGTCAGTTCGGCAATGAGGTTCGGATCGCCGAGCTGCATCGTATACGGCGCGGGGCCGAGCGGGCGATGGCGCACGGTCTGACCGTGCGAGCCGAGTGCGCGAATCTCGCCCGCGTCGAGGCGTTCGTGCTTCAGCAAAGTGCGGGCGGCAGCGGCGAATTCACGCGCAATTTCGACATCGAGCGCGCCGAGCGCATCGAGCGCGATTCGGCCATCGCCCTGCGCCAACGCCAGAATGCGTCGACGCAAATCCGGCGGGTAAGGATGAATCCGGCTCGCCAACAGCATCGGCTTGCGTACGAACGAGGCCAGCGCAACATCGATGCCATCGGCACTGGTGCCGGAGATGAGACCGAGATACAACGCTGTCACGAGTCGCGAGCGCTACTTTGTCGAAGCGAGCTGCGTGGCTTCGAGTTTGTTGAGTCGGGCGAGCATCGGTTGAGTCGCACTGCGAAAGCGTGCCAGTTCCGCCACCGGCAATGGTTCCGGCGGCAGCGAGGTGACCGCGAGCGGATTGCGATGCTGGCCGTCGACGCGGAATTCGTAATGCAAATGCGGACCGGTGGCGAGCCCGGTCATGCCGACGTAGCCGATGGTCGCGCCCTGCGAGACATGTTGCCCGACCTGATACCCGCCCAGACGCGACATGTGCCCGTACAGCGTCGTCGTGTGTGCATTGTGCTGAACGATGACGACATTGCCGTAGCCGGGCTGCCAGCCGCGGAAGGCGATCTTGCCATCGCCGGCGGAGCGGATCGGCGTACCTTGCGGCGCGGCGTAGTCCACGCCCTTGTGTGCGCGCATCGTGCCGAGAATCGGGTGCAGGCGCGCAGCGGAAAAATACGACGTGATGCGGGTGACATCGAGTGGCGTGCGCAAAAAGGTTTTCTTCAGCGGGTGGCCGTCCTCGGTGTAGAACATCGTTTCGCCGGCGCTGTTGGTGAAACGCAGTGCGGTGTGGCGTTTGCCCTTGTTGACGAAGGTCGCCGCGAGGATGTTGCCGTCGCGCAGGCGCTCGCCATCGCGATAGAGATCGTCGTAGATGACGGTGAAACTGTCGCCCTGTTGCAGATCGTGGTAGAAATCGATGTCGGAATTGAACGCATCGACAAGGTCGTGCAGCATCGGATCGCTGATCCCGGCCTCGGCACCGGCCGCGTAAAGCGACGAGTCGATGGTGCCGTGCCCAATGTGTGTGCGTCGCTCGATTTGGCGATCGATGGTTCGCTCGCGGATGTCGCCGCCGTCAAAGCTGGCGATCACGCGGGTGCGGTCGTCGCGATCGAAGCGGATCGCACGCAGCGAGCCATCCGCGTTGCGCAGGAAGGCGAATTCGTCGCCCGGTTTGATCTTGCTCAGGCAGGATTTGTTGGCCGGCTCGTCGAGCAAGCGCGCGAGGGTAGCGGCGTCGTAGCCTTGTGTGGAAAAAATATCGCCCAGCGTTTGTCCTGCCTTGACCGACACCACTTGCCATGCGCTCTCATCGAGCAACGGGTTGGCGTTCGCCGCATCAATCGCGGCAGACAAGGCCGCGTCTTCGGGCGATAATGTGGGCAGCGGCAGATTGAGCGTCGTTCGCGGAGCTTGCCCCGAATCGCGCATCGCGAGAGCCCAGGTCGGAAGCGTCGTACCGGCAACGGTGAGGGCCGCGAGAATGACGCCGGCAAGCACGACGTGACGATGCTGCCACGACCGTGTCGTGGCGATGAAATTTTGTGCAAGCGTTTGCTTCGGGAGGTTGGCGGACTCGACCGTGTCGCCATTTTGCGCGGCGCGGGATGCGGCGGTGGAGTCGGATGCGGACTCGATGCCAGTGTGGTTTTTGTTCAGATTCACGACCGGGTTCCGACAAAACAGGCCGTACCATAGCCAGTCGAATTCGTGACGTCAATCCTTTGTTTTTAAAAGGGTTTCAGCGCGCTTTCAAATAATGTTTTTTTAACTTTGAACCAATCGAAACTGAACGGACGGTGGGCTCGTCTTTGTGGTTTTGTGTCAATGCGAGTGAAAGACGATGGCGACAGACATTCAAGCGGCGCTCGATCTGATCGGTCGCGGCGCCGAGGAAATCATCAAGCGTGAGGATCTGCTCGAGCGGCTCAAGCAGAATCGACCGTTGCGGATCAAGGCCGGATTCGACCCCACCGCGCCGGATTTGCACCTCGGTCATACCGTGTTGCTCAACAAGATGCGCCAGTTTCAGGATCTCGGCCACCAGGTCATTTTCCTGATCGGCGACTTCACCGGCATGATCGGCGATCCGACCGGCAAGAACGCGACGCGCAAGCCGCTCAGCCGCGAAGATATCCAGGCAAACGCGAAAACCTACGCCGATCAGGTGTTCAAGGTGCTCGACCGTGACAAAACCGAGGTGCGCTTCAACTCCGAATGGTTCGGCAAGATGGACGCCGCCGACATGATCAAGCTGGCCGCCAAGCACACGGTGGCGCGCATGCTCGAACGCGACGATTTCGCCAAGCGCTACAAGGGCAACCAGCCGATCGCGATCCACGAGTTCCTCTATCCGCTCGTGCAGGGTTACGACTCGGTCGCGCTCGAGTGCGACGTCGAACTCGGCGGCACCGACCAGAAATTCAATCTGCTCGTTGGTCGACAGTTGCAGGAAGAGGCGGGCCAACCGCCGCAAATCGTGCTGACCATGCCCCTGCTCGAAGGGCTCGATGGCGTGCACAAGATGTCGAAATCGCTCGGCAACTACATCGGCATCGACGAGCCCGCCATCGACATCGTCAACAAGACAATGAAAATCGGCGACGACTTGATGTGGCGCTGGTACGAATTGCTCAGTCTGGATCGTTCGGTCGCGGACATCGCGGCGATGAAGAGCGACGTGGTAAGCGGACAACTGCACCCGCGCGACGCCAAGCTGGCCTTGGCGCGCGAATTGGCGACGCGCTTTCAGGGTGCGGCCGAGGCGGCGCGTGCGACCGAGCAGTGGAATGCACTGGTGCGCGAGCAGCGCGTGGATGTGGATCTGCCCCTGCTGGACATTCCGGTGCCGGCGCAGGGCATTCGCGTCGCGCCTTTGTTCGTCGCGGCCGGGTTGGCGTCGAGCAATTCCGAATTGACGCGCAAGCTCAACGAACGCGCGGTGCGCATCGACGGTGCGGTGGTCGAAGATCGCGAACGCATTCTCGTCCCCGGTGGCGAGCATTTGCTGCAAGTGGGCAAGCGCGCGTTTGCGCGCGTGCGTTTGGTCAGCGCTTGAGGGTATCGATCAGGCGCTGCGTGCGCTCGGATGACGGTCGCGATCAGTGCAGCCAGCGCCCGCCGCGTTTGCGTTTGGGTTCGTTCTCGGCTTCGGTGCGGCGCGAGGAGTGGCTGAGTTCTTCCGGCGTCAGCGGGGCATCAACCCAGTAATGTGCAACCGCGTTGACCGCGGCGGGCAATTGCGCAAGGCAGTCGTCGTATTCCTGTTCGGACAACGGCGCGAAATCGGCGTCGGTGGCGAACACGCCTTCTTCGACTGCCAACGCCATGATCGGGCCGAGCAGTTCGGTCAAGTGCGAGTCGACGCCGAGGCGCGACTCCCATTGCCGCGCGCGTAGATCGACACCACGCGAAAACCCTTCGCACCAACCCTGCGCCGATAACGTCGTGTCGCCGTCGTCGAGCTCGATTTCGCCGAGGATCGGCTCGTAGTTCTCCTCGTCGAGTTCCATCTCCACGCTTTCGGACAAGCGCGCGAGCAGTTCGAGCACGCGTCGGCCCTCGCCGGCATCGGCAAACGGCTCGTGCAGCACTTCAGGCAGCCATTCGTCGGAGGAAATTTTCTCCGGGCCGATGCCGATCGCGGTCAGCAAACCATGCACACCGTCGAGCAACAGATGATCTTCGCCGGCTTGCGCGCGCAAAAATTGGTCGAGTTCTTCCAGTTCGCCATCGTCGAGTTCGGCGGGCCAATCGGCATGATGGGCAAAATGTTCCATGCGTGAAGTTTACTCCAGCTCCAGCAGCACGGGCGTGTGATCGGAAGGCCGCTCCCAGGTGCGCGGTACGCGGTCGATGCTCGCGGCGCGGCAGCGCGCACGCAGCGCCTCGCTCGCGAGCACGAGGTCGATGCGCATGCCGAGATTGCGGCGGAACCCGGCCTGGCGGTAGTCCCACCACGAATACTGCCCGGCCTCGTCGTTGAACAGGCGGAACGTGTCGTGCAAGCCGAGATCGACGATCGCGCGCAGCGCATCGCGCTCGGGTGTCGAGCAGAGGATTTGCTCCTTCCACGCGACCGGGTCGTAAATGTCGCGGTCGTCCGGCGTGATGTTGAAGTCGCCGAGCACGACCAGGTTCGGATGGCGCCGGATCTCATCGGCGAGAAACGCGCGCACCTTGGCCAGCCAGTCGAGTTTGTAGGCGTACTTTTCCGTGCCGACGTCCTGGCCGTTGACGACGTACAAATTCGCGATGCGCAGATCGCCGACGCTGGCGATCAGGATGCGCCGCTGCGGATCGTCGAGGCCCGGAATGTCGGTGATGACATCGCGCGGCTCTTCGCGCGCGAGGATCGCCACGCCGTTGTAGGTCTTCTGTCCGGAGAACGCCACGCGATAGCCCGCGGCTTCGATCGCCTCGCGCGGAAACTTGCTGTCCTCCATCTTCGTTTCCTGCAGCGCGACGATGTCGGGCTGCGCCTCGGCGAGCCAGGTCGTCAGATGCGGCAGGCGCACGTTGAGCGAATTGACGTTCCAGCTGGCAATCTTCATCGCAGCGGTTCCGGGCGACGGGACGCCGATTATGCCTCACCCGCGGCAACGGCCTTCTGCCACAACGCAAGACCGTGCTCGGCGGAAACGCGTGCCGCGGCGAGCGCCTCGTTCGGCAGCGTGCCGAAATAGAATGGCCGACGCGGCACGCGCGCAAAACTCTTTCCGTGGATGCGCACGTATTCGTCGTGGAATTCCTTCCACGGATGCGCGGCCTTGGTCGTATTGCTGGCGACGCCGCCGTGGAACTGGTGGAAGCTCGCTTCGCCGAGCAACATCACGTAGTCGCCGCCTGTGCGCGCAACCGCGCGCTGAAAGAAATCGAGCGCAACCAGGCCGCCACCGCGTGCCACGAAACGTTCGTCGAAACCGCCGAGCGCGAGATACTCGTCCTTGCCGATGCCGAAACAACTGCTCTCGAACGGACAGCCGAACCAGGCCATGCCCGGGTCGGCGAACGCGCCGGCGATCGTGTACAGCCGATAGCCGTTGTCGCGCCAACCGCTGCGTGCGAGCAAGTCGTCCTCGGTGCACTGGTTGTAGCCCTCGGCCACTGAATCGTTCTGCTGTTTCGGGCCGAGGTGAAACGGCGCCGTGGCCAGAAACGGCGAATCGAAGTGTGCGAACGCGCGCTGCGCCAGCGCGTAGACGCCCGGCGTGAGAATATGCGCGCCGTCGATGATGACGAGCAGCTGTTCGCCGCGGGCGCTGCGGCAGGCGGCATTGATCGCCGCCGCGGGCGACACCGATTTCGTTTCGACGAACCGGTATTGGAACTCCGGCCCGAACGCGCGCACCTCGGCTTCGCTCAACGGCAGCGTCGAGCCATGGTCGAGCGCGATCACCTCGAACTCGATCGTCGCCGCGTTGTTCTGGTACGCGCGCGTCAACGAATGCAGCGTATTCATCGCCTCGCGGCGATTGTTGTAGAAGTTGACGACGATCGAAAGCATCGGCGGTTTTACGCCGCCAGGCCGTAGCTGCGCAGCAGCGCCTCGGGCTCGGGTTCGCGACCGCGGAATTCGACGAAGCTCTCGAGCGCCGGACGCGAGCCGCCGACCGCGAGCACGCTGCGGCGGAACGCGTCGCCCGCAGCGCGGTCGAACACGCCGGCTTCCTCGAAGCGCGCAAACGCATCGGCCGAGAGCAGCTCGGCCCACAGGTAGCTGTAGTAACCGGCCGCGTAGCCGCCGGCGAAGATGTGGCCGAATGCGTGCGGCATGCGTTGCCATTCCGGCGGCATCACCACGGCGACTTCGTCGCGCACCTCGCCCAGGATTTCCATCGCGCGCGCGCCGCGCGCGGGATCGAATTCCAGATGCAGGCGGAAGTCGAACAGGCCGAACTCGAGCTGGCGCACGAGGAACAGGCCGGCGTGGTAGTGGCGCGCGGCGAGCATGCGCCGGAACAATTCGTCCGGCAGCGGCGCGCCGGTCTGCCAGTGCTTCGCGAACAACGCGAGCCCCTCGCGCTGCCAGGCGAAGTTTTCCATGAACTGACTCGGCAGTTCGACCGCGTCCCACTCGACCCCATCGATGCCGGCGACGCTTGGCAGGTCGATCTCGGTCAGCATGTGGTGCAGGCCGTGGCCGGTCTCGTGGAACAGCGTGACCACGTCGTCGTGGGTCAGCAGCGAGGGCATGTCGCGGGTCGGCGGGGCGAAATTGCAGGTCAGGTAGGCGACCGGTGGATGCACGCGCGCACCGTCCGCGTAGCGCGAGCGGCAGGTGTCCATCCACGCGCCGCCGCGCTTGCCCGCGCGCGCGTAGAGGTCGAAGTAGGCGCCGGCGATCGTCTTGCCTTGCGCGTCGACCACGTCGTAGTAGCGCACATCTGGATGCCAGACCTCGACGCCGTCGCGCGCGACGAAGCGCACGCCGAACACGCGCTCGACGATAGCGAACAGGCCGGCGATCGCCGCCTCGGCCGGGAAGTACGGTTTGAGTTCTTCCTCGCTCAGCGCGTACTTCTTCACGCGCAGTTTTTCCGCGGCGTAGGCCACGTCCCAGGGTTGCAGGTCGGCGATGTTCAACTCGCCGCGCGCGAATTCGCGCAGTTCCTCCAGCTCGCGTTGCGCGACCGGTTTCGCGCGCGCGGCGAGATCGCGCAGGAACGCGAGCACGCGTTCGGGCGTGCCCGCCATCTTGGTCGCGAGCGAATCCTCGGCGGCATTGGCAAAACCGATCAGCCGCGCGCCTTCGTGGCGCAGCGCCATGATCTGCTCGATGCGCCGCGTGTTGTCGAACCGGCCCGCGTGCGGGCCCTGATCCGAGGCGCGCGTCTGGTAGGCCGCGTAGACGCGTTCGCGCAAGCCGCGGTCGTCCGCGTAGGTCAGCACCGCGGTGACGCTGGGCTGCTTGAGCGTGACCAGCCAGCCTTCGCCATCCGCTTCCTCGGCATATTGTTTGAGCAGCGCGCGCTCGGCCTCGGGCAGGCCGGCGAGTTGCGCTTCGCCGATCTGCTCCGACCAGGCTTCGGTCGCATCGAGCACGGCATTCTCGAACTCGTTCGACAGCTTCGACAATTGATTCGCGATCGCCTTGAAGCGCGAACGCGCCGGTTCTTCGAGCGCGACGCCGGCCATGCGGAAATCGCGCAGCGCATGTTCGACCAGGGTGCGCGCGGGGCGCGGCATGCCGGCGAAACCGGCGCCGTCGGCGACGGCCTTCACCGCGGCGTAGAGTTCGCGATTCTGGCCAAGCTCGGTGGAGAACTCGGTGATTTTCTCCAGCGCCGCCGAATACGCCTCGCGCAGCGCCGGCGAATCGGCCACGGCATGCAGGTGCGATACCGGCGACCAGGCGCGCTCCACGCGCATCTCGAGCACCTCCTGCGGCAGCATCGTGTTGGCGAAGGTGCGCGGCGATGTCGTCGCGGTCAGCGCATCGATCTGTCGCTGATAGTCTTCGAGCACGACGTCGATGGCGGGCTCGACATGTTCCGCGCGAATCGATGCGAACGGCGGCAGAGCGGTATCGGCGAGCAGGGGGTTGATGTCATTCATTGTAAAAATCGGATGGCAGGAGCGTGGCCCGATATTCTCGCATTCGCGGGCATGGCGGGTGGGGAGTTTCACACGTTGATGCCCCGCTTCAGGAAAATCAAGACATCGCCGCGTTAGCATGCACGTATGAGCGAGGTCGAATCCGAGCGTTCGATGGCAGAGCTGTCCGAATTTCTGCGCGGGATCGACCTGTTCGCCGCGCTCGACCCGAACGGCATCGCGGAGCTTGCCGGCGAACTCGAACCGCTGCAGCTACCCGGCGGCAGGTTGCTGTTCGACGAAGGCGACACGGCCGATGCACTCTATGTCGTTCGCAGTGGCAGTCTTGGTGCGTATCGGCGCGAACCGAACGGTGTTGTCGCTTTGCTCGGCATGATTGGCGCGGGCGAGGTGGCCGGTGAAATCAGTCTGGTCGCGCAGAGCCCACGTCCGGCGCTGTTGCGGGCATTGCGTGACAGCGTCGTTCTGCGCCTGTCGGCGGCGAGCTTTCATCGGCTCATCGCGAAGTATCCGCAGGCGATGATGCGCACGATCGCCATGACCGCGCGGCATCTGCTGGCGCGGCCCGGCGCGGCCCGGCATTCGGCACCGCGCACGTTCGCGATATTGCCGCACGGTGCCGGCGTCGATGCGCACGACTTCGCGCGCCGTCTCGCCTCGGCGCTGTCGCACCTGGGTGCGTGCGCCTTGATCGATGCCACGACGGGGCGCGATCGCGACGTCGCCTGGCTGCAGGCCATCGAAGACACGCACCGCTACGTGCTCTTGCTCGGCGATGCCGGAGAGACCGCCTGGCGTGAGCTGTGCGCGCGGCAAGCCGATGTTTTTCTCCTCCCGGTCGACGCCGCACAGCCGGCGAGTCCGTGGCCGGAGGTGGCCTACATCAACGCCACGCGCAGTGCATTGCGACCGCGCCATCTCGTGCTGCTGCATCGCGGCGATATCGGCTGCGGACGCGCGGCGGACTGGTTGGCGCAGTTGCATGAGGCAACGCACCATCACGTTCGCGGCACGCACGTCGATGCCGACATCGCCCGCGTCGCGCGGCTTCTGACCGGTCGCAGCATGGGTCTGGTTTTGTCCGGTGGCGGTGCGCGCGGCTTCGCGCACATCGGCGTCGTGCGCGCATTGCGCGAGGCGGGCCAGCACATCGACTGCGTCGGCGGCACATCGATCGGCGCGATCATCGGTGCGGGCGTTGCCGCCGACTGGTCGGACGACGCGATGTTCGATAACTACCGGCGCGCCTTCGTCGCCGGCAGACCGTTGCGCGACTACACCTTTCCTTTCGTCTCCCTGACCCGCGGACGACGTGTTTCCCGCCTGTTGCGCGAAGCCTTCGGCGAACGCGACATGCTCGATCTGCCATTGCCGTTCTATGCGCTCAGCGCGAATCTGACGCTTGGCGTCAAACAAGTGCATCGCAGCGGCCCGCTTTGGCTGTGGTTGCGTGCGGCCAGCGCCATTCCGGGCGTGCTGCCGCCCGTGTTCCATCGCGGCGAGGTGTTCGTCGACGGCGCAGTCATCAACAATCTGCCGACCGACCCGATGCGGGCGGCGCACGTTGGCGACATCGTCGGCGTCGACATCGGCGCGGACGATGCGCTGTGCGCTCAAGTCGAAGAATTCGCTTTGCCGTCGGCCTTCGCGCTGACCTTGCAACGGCTGCGCAATCGCTCGCTGCGCCCGGGCATTCTGCATATTCTTTTGCGCGCCGGCATGATCAATTCGGAAGCCGCCAGCGCCGCACGGCGCGCGCAGACCAGCCTGCTGCTGGCGCCGCCGATGCGCGACATCGGCCTGCTCGACTGGCATAAATACGAACAGGCGATCGACGCCGGATACCGTCATGCGCGCGAGGTGCTCGGGCGTGGCGCCAAGCCGCGCGGCTTGCCGTGATGCGGCGCCGCGCGGATCAATCGCGGCTGCCGCGCGAGCGGTACTCGACCAGACTGCGCTCGACTTGCGGCGCGATCTCCTCGACCGCTTCTTCGCCTTGCTGCTTGGCCGACAAGCCGGTGTAGATGACGTTCTGCGTCCAACCGGCGCCGAGTTTTTGTCGGCCCTGCACGGAATACGTCGTCACGTTGAGCTGGGCGGTCGTCGCATCGACATTCATGCCATAGGCCGGCAGGTTTTGTTGCCCGGTCGGTCGGGCGTGAACGATGACGACCGCATCCACGCGCCCCCCTTTGGCGAGAAAAGCGAGCAAGGACGGCACATCCACGCGCTGGCCGGAAAGATAACGCCCGGCACCCGGCATCATGTCCATGTCGGCGAGGCGATAGCCACGATGCGACAACGTTTGCTCGATCGCGCGACCAGCCGGTTCGGAAACGGTGATGTCGCCGCCCGACAGCACGGCCACGGTCGGCACATGCGGCCTCGGCGGCGCGACCGGGGGCGGCGGCGCGATCTTGGCGATCTGCGTCGGTGCGGATGCGGATGGCGGTGCAAGGGATTGGTCGGTGTTGGCCGCATGTGCGTTGCCGGGCACGGTGTTGGCGGTAGGTGCGGTTGCACCGGCAACGGCAACGACGGCAGCGCTCGATGCCGGCGGGTTGGTTGGCGAGGGTGGGTTGGCCGGCGGATTCGTGGCAGTCAGCTCGGCGACCGACGCGCCGCCCGCACTCGTCGCGATCGCGGTCATCACCGAAGTGGAATTTGCCGCATTTGCATCGTTTGTTGTTTTTTCCACATTTACCGCGGCACCCGAATTTGCGCTGCCCGCGGTTGCCGTGGCGCCGACCTGGACCGGGGGCGGAGCACTCGCGGGCGTGGTTGCTGCCAATGCCGATGTCGATGCCGAAACGGGCGGCGCGCCGGCATTCGCCATCGTTGTCGTTGGCGCCGTCGCGCCGACCAGGCTTGCCGGCAGCCACTGCTTCACGAATCCGAGTTGGTCGCGATACGCCCAGGCGCCGCCGCCGAGGCCGAGCAACAGCAAGGCCGCGATTGCGAGCGGCAGCGCGCTCGACGACGATTTTTTCGATGTCGCCGCCTGACGTTCGAGCAGCGAGGTGTGGCCGTTTTCAACGGCAGATAACGACGTGACCGCCGGCAACGTGGCGTGCGAACGCGGCGGCGTGGCGACGCCGATGGACGCCGTCGCCGCGCCGACGTTGGGCAGCGAGCGTGGCGTATTCGGCAATGCATTCTGGCCCGAAACCGGCGTTTTCATGCCGACCACGGTCGCCGCCGCCGGAGACGGCTGAGTGCGCAATTGCAACGCCGAGCCGTCGGCGATGGCGGGATGGCGCGCCAGGTCGGCGGCGAGTTCGCGACAACTTTGATAGCGATCCGCCGGCTCCTTGGCGATCATGCGCGAGAGGATGCGCGAAAGCTCGGGATCGACATCGGTGTTCAGCGCGCGCACGTCCGGAATTTCGGCCTTGACCACTTCGAGCATCAATCCCAATGGCGATTCGTCGGTGAACGGCATGCGCCCGGCGAGCATCTCGAACAGCACGATGCCGAGCGAAAAAATGTCCGAGCGCTGATCGACCAGCTTGCCGAGGCAAACCTCGGGCGAGAGATAACCAGGTGTGCCGACGAACTCGCCGGTCGAAGTGAGCTTCTTGGAAATGTCCGCACTCGACAAGGCAATGCCGAAGTCGGCGATCTTCACGTTGCCGCGGGCATCGATCATGATGTTGCCGGGTTTGATGTCGCGGTGGATCACGCCGCGGTCGTGCGCGGTGGCGAGGCCGAGCGCGGTCTGGTAGATGACCTTCGCCGCCTGCTCGGGCTTGAGCCGCTGTTCGCGCTTGAGCACGGAACTCAAGGATTCGCCGTCGACGAATTCCATGACGAAGAAGGTCTGGCCCTCATCCTCGCCGATGAAGTAAATCTGGATGATGTGTGGATCGTTGAGCGCGGCCATGCTGCGCGCCTCGCGCAGGAAGCGCTCCTTGATCCCCGCATCGTGGGCGAGCGAATCGGCCAGCACCTTGATCGCGACATAGCGATGCAGCGACGCCTCGTAGCCCTTGTAAACCACACCCATGCCGCCGCGGCCCAGTTCGGCGACCAGATCGTAATGGCCCAGTTGCTGCTTCATGACCCCTCCAAGGCGCGGTGCGCCTGATTCAGAACGAAAACGTTCAAGTGGGAAAAAGTCTAGCACCGCACATTCCGCGCGTCCGCGCAGCGATTGGCGGGAGCGACCGTGCGGAATCGACGGCATATGCGCGAATTGGATCACATTTCATGGAAATACCGGGGCGATTGTTCCCGTCACACAGCGACCCTAGACTTGTGGCCCCATGACCGCCACCGATTTCACCGCGCTCCGTTCCGATTCCGCCGCGCCGCGCTGGCTGTGGTGGGCGCTCGCGGCCTGCCTGCTCGCCGGGCTTTGGCGGCTCGGCGCGCTGGTCGCGCACGAACCGCTGATCGCGCTCGCCAACAGCTACGACGAGGTGCGCTACAGCGCCTGTTTCGGCCTCTATCCCGATCGCCCCGACGCGGTGCCGCCCGAGCGCAACAGCCCGCAGGCACCGTATTCGCGCTACCGGTTCGTTACCGCGAAAAACCCGATCTGCTATTGGTCCACCGAATTGCTGTTCCAGGGCGCGGCGGCGGCCGTGTTCCATGCCGAGGAAGCCGCGACCGGCACGACGGTGCATTCGGTGCGCTGGATCGGCGCATTCAAGATCGCGGCAATGCTCGCGCTCTGGCTCGGCTTCAGCGTGGCCTGGCTGCGCCGGCGCGAACCGTGGTCGGCGCTCGCCAACGGGCTACTGCTGCCGCTGTTGTTCGCCGACCCGGCCAACACGATCTATCTGAACACGTTCTACGCCGAGTGGACCGCGCTGCTCGCGCTCTACGCCGTCGCCGGCCTGATCCTGATCCATGCAGGCAAGCCCGCGCGCGGCCACGCCTTCGCCCTGCTCGCGCTCGCCGCCGCCGCGCTCGCGGTGAGCAAGATCCAGCATATCGTGCTGCCGTTCGGCATCGCCGTCGCGATGCTCGCGATCGGCCGCTGGCGCGACCGCGTCTGGCTGTGGAAAGGCAAGGCGCTGCTGATCGGCGCGCTCGCCGGCATCGTCGTCCAGGTCGTGCAGCTGCAGCGCGACAGCGACGCGATCCGTGCGATCAACGTGTTCAATCAGGCCGACGTCGTGTTCACCGCGCTGCTGCCGAACTCCGGCGATCCGGCCGCGACCGCGCGATTCCTCGGTCTGTCGCCGCAGTGCCTGCAATACTCGGGCAAGCGCGCCTGGCAGATGCCGGGCTTTCCGGCCGACCTGTGCCCGCAGCTGGCGAGCGTGTCGCGCGCGCGCGAGCTGCTCGCCCTGCTGCGCGAGCCCCGCATGGCGCTGCGCCTCGGCTGGGCCGGCCTCGCCAACCTGCATCCGTGGGTGGCGCCGGGGCTCGGCCTCGTCGAAGGCGGCGACTTCGCGCCGTTGCCACCGCAATTCTTCTCCTGGAGCGACCTGTTCGCCGCACGACCGCTGTCGCGCACGCTGCTGTTCGGCGCCCCGTTCGTCGCGCTGGTCGTACTGCTCTGGCGCCAGCGCTGGCGCGCCTGGCCGCGCCTGCTCACGGTCACCGTGCTCACCCTCGTCGTCACCCTCGGCACGCTCGCCGTCACCGTGCTCGGCGACGGCCTCGCCGACGTGCCCAAGCAGGGCCATCTCATTTACAACGTCGCGCTGGCGTGGTGGATTGGCGTTGTCGTCGTAGCAAGCCGGCTGATTGCTTGCCCGATTCAGGGGCTGCAGGCTAAAGGCGAGCAAGTTCCATGAGAGCTTTGCGTTTACCCTTGGGCAGGCTTCGATACCGAAGCAACAACGTGTGCTCGTTTATATCCCGCGCTAGCTTGCTCGTTGGATCCAATGTGGGGCGGCCATCCATTCCGATTAATTGCTGTCAGCGGCGCGAATTTTGTAAATGTGTCCCCATGACTGCCGCTTTTTCGCAGCAGTCCTTCGAGAAACCCAAGTCTCGGCAGTTGGTTGCGGAAACTCTCGACGTTCTGCATCGTTCGATTTCTATGTGAGTCTACGGATTCTGAAATTTGCTGTAGATACGGCATAAAACAAGGGTTTTTCTACCTAAACCGTCCATTGCGTTCCGATCAACACGCAAAATGCCGTCGAGCAGGCGCTGGCGCAGCACTGACAGAGCGAGAGCACGAACCATGAGCGATCTTCGAATCACCCGCCGCCGCTTGCTCGCAAGCAGCGCGTGGGCCGCGGGCGGTCTCGTACTGTCGCGCACCGTGCGTGCCGTGGACGAGGCCGCGAATTCCGCCGCGCCGCTGACCGAACTCGACTACGGGCAGGTGCAGCTCGGCGAGGGTCCGCTCGAAAAGCAGGCGCGCGAGAATCACCGCCTGCTGCTCGACTTCGACGAGGACGCCCTGCTCTATCCGTTCCGCAAGCGCGCGGGTCAGCCGGCACCGGGCCACGACCTCGGCGGCTGGTACGGCAGCGACGACTTCTGCCCCGGCGCGCATTTCGGCCAGTGGCTAGGCGGACTCGCACGCTATTACGCGATCACGGGCGACGAGCCCACGCGCGCCAAAGTCGGCCGCCTCGTGCGCGGTTTCGCGGCGACGATCGAGCCCGAGGGTCGCTTCTATCGCCACTATCGTTTCCCGGCCTACACCTACGACAAGCTGACGCAGGGTCTCACCGAAGCCAGACGCTGGGCCAACGACGGCGACGCGCTTGCCACGCTGCAGCGCGCGACCCGCGTCGCGCTGCCGTACTTGCCGCCGCGCGCGCTGCCGCGTAACGAGCACGCCAAAGACGGCGAGGACTTCAGCCAGCACGCCTGGGACGAAAGCTACACGCTTGCGGAGAACCAGTTTCTCGCCTGGCGGGCGAGCGGCGATGCGCAGCATCGCGAACTGGCGCAGCGCTTTCTCTACGACGAGTTTTTCTTCGCCCTGGCGCGTGGCGAAAACGCCTTGCCCGGCAAGCACGCCTACAGCCACGTCAATGCGCTCAGTTCGGCGGCGCGCGCCTATCTCGCGCTCGGCGATCGCCGCTACCTCGAAGCGGCGCGGCAAGGCCTCGAGATGATCCACGCGCAAAGCTTCGCGACCGGCGGCTGGGGCCCGGACGAACACTTCGTCGAACCCGGCAGCGGCAAGCTCGGCGCGAGCCTTGCCGCCGAGCACAAAAGTTTCGAGACGCCCTGCGGCGCCTACGCACACTTCAAGCTGACCCGCTACCTGCTGCGCATCACCCGCGATTCGCGCTACGGCGACAGCATGGAGCGCGTGCTCTACAACACCGTGCTCGGCGCCAAGCCGATCCAGAGCGACGGCCGTGCGTTCTACTATTCGGACTACACGCCCCGCGCGCGCAAGACATTCTTTCCGTCTGGGCACTGGCCGTGTTGCTCCGGCACGCTGCCGCTCGCGGCGGCCGACTATCGCATCTGCACGGGCTTCACCGATGCCCGGGGCATCTACGTCAACCTCTACGTGCCGGCACGGATCCGCTGGCGGCAAAACGGCGCAGCGTGCGGATTGGCGATCGCGACCGGCTATCCGTATGCGGGCGACATCGCGCTGACGTTGAACCTGCCGAGCGCGCAGACCTTTGTCGTGAACCTGCGCATTCCGGCCTGGGCCGAGGGCGCGCGCATCGCGGTCAACGGCCGGCACATCGGCCAGGCCACCGAACCCGGCACGTTCGCCACGCTGCGCCGCACCTGGCGCGACGGCGACCGCATCGAACTGACATTGCCGTTGCGCCTGCGCCTGCAGCCTGTCGATGCCGAGCACCCGAATCTCGTCGCGCTGTCGAGCGGGCCGCTCGTGCTGATGCGCGTGGGCGACGACGGCGCGGCGCCCGCGTTGCCGCGCGACGCGTTGTTGTCGACACAACGTCCGAGCGACTCCGCGCGCGACTGGCGCGTAAAAGACGGCACGCGCGCCGTCACGTTGCGCGCGTTTGCCGACATCGCCGACGAAACCTATTGCGCGTATCAGGACGTGATTCCGACATGATCGAACTGTTCTACTGGCCGACGCCGAATGGGCGCAAGATTCCGCTGTTTCTCGAAGAAGCCGGCGTCGACTACAAAATCACGCATGTCGATATTGGCAATGGCGACCAGTTCAAGCCCGACTTCCTCGCGATTTCGCCGAACAACCGCATGCCGGCGATCGTCGACCATGCGCCGGCCGACGGCGGCGCGCCGCTCAGCGTGTTCGAGTCGGGCGCGATCCTGCAGTATCTCGCCGAAAAAACCGGAAAATTCCTGCCGGCGGACGTGCGTGGCCGCGTCGAGTGCATGCAGTGGCTGTTCTGGCAGATGGCCGGTCTCGGCCCGATGACCGGCCAGTACGGTCACTTCCACGTCTACGCGCCGGAACCGATCGCGTACGCACAGGAGCGCTATGCGCGCGAGGTCGGCCGTCTGCTCGGCGTGCTCGACCGCCGCCTCGCCGGGCGTGAGTATATTTGTGGAAACGAATACAGCATCGCCGACATGGCCTGCTGGCCGTGGATCGACGCCTACGACAAGGCGCCGTTCGATCTGACCCCATTCGCCGAAGTGCGGCGTTGGCGCGCAGCCATTGCGGCACGACCGGCGACCGCGCGCGCCGAAGCGCATCGCAGCATGCGTGCGGACTCAGGGCCGATGACCGATGCGCAGCGCCGTATTTTGTTCGGGCAGCCAAGTCATTGAGCCGAATCGGCGGCGCCTGTGCGCACTACGGGCGCGGCGCAAAATTCGGCAAAACAAGCACTTGCGACGGTAGATTTATACACAAAGCGGCATTCGCCGCAAATGCCGCTTTGTACACTGAACCCGCCGTATAAAACACATAACTTTTTCATGTAAATCAACAACATAAAAGTTTTCAAGCCAGCCTTTCCTGAACCAACGCCAACTAATCCATTTCCCCCGCAAACGCAAGCCGAAGCGCTATGCACAAACTTATCCACAGCCCTATGCGCGCTTTCGTCGGAGCCTCATGGCGCCTAAACTTGGCGCCCGCGCCGCTGTGTTGGTGCTGAGGTCATTCTGGATAGCGGCATGCGCAACACCATCCTCGTCGCCGGTTCGGCGAATCTCGATTTTGTCGTGCGCGCCGAGCACGTGCCCGCGCCGGGCGAAACCGTGCTCGGGCGCGATTTCTCGACCTTCCCCGGTGGCAAGGGCGCCAATCAAGCCGTCGCCTGCGCGCGCGCCGGTGGGGCAGCGACGCAGATGCTGCTCGCGCTCGGCAACGACGCCTTTGCCGCGCCGCTGGAGATTTCCCTGCGCGAGGCGGGCGTCGCCCTGCACATCGTGCGCGCCGCATCGCTGCCCACCGGCACCGCCTTCGTGTGCTTGTCCGACAGCGCGGAAAACGCCATCACCGTCGCGCCCGGTGCCAACGAGGCACTGCGCGCGGAACATCTCCCCGCGCTCACCGACATCGCCTGCCTGCTGCTGCAACTGGAAACGCCGATCACCACCGTCGCCGCCTACGCCGCAGCGGCGCGCGCCGCCGGGGTGAAGGTTGTGCTCAACGCGGCACCGGCGCGTGACTTGCCCGCCACGCTGCTCGCCCATCTCGACGTGCTCATCGTCAACGAAGGCGAACTCGCGGCCATCGTCGGCCCGTGCGCGAGCATCGCGCAGGCACTCGAACGATTGGATGTACCTTGCGTCATCGTCACCCTCGGTGCCCGCGGCGTGTGTGCTCGCAGCCACGGCCACTATCACTGGCAATGCGCGTATCCGGTTGCCGCCGTGGACACCACCGGCGCAGGCGACACGTTTTGCGGCGCGTTCACGGCCGCGTTGTGCGCTGGCTTGGCGCTGCCGCAGGCCCTCGCGCGCGCGAGCGCGGCGGGCGCGCTGGCGTGCACGCGTCTGGGCGCGCAAGCAAGCATTCCCACTGCCGCCGAGGTGGAAGCGTTCCTCGCCCGCCATGCCGACAGCGCCGATGCAGCGGATGCGCGGCGGCAACTTGCCGCCTACTGCGGTATCCCGATCGACCCGACGGCGACGTAACGCCCAAACAGCGAGCCTTTTGCCATGCCCGATTTGCCTGTGTCGCCGCACGCGCTGTGCGTTGCCCCGATGATGGATTGGACCGATCGCCACTGTCGGTTTTTCCATCGTCTGCTTGCGCCGCATGCGCGTTTGTATACCGAGATGGTGACCACCGGCGCGCTGTTGCACGGCGACCGCGCGCGTCACCTCGACTTCGATGCGGCCGAGCATCCGCTGGCGTTGCAGTTGGGCGGACACGAACCCGCGCATCTGGCCGAATGTGCGCGCATCGGCGCGGACTGGGGCTACGATGAAATCAATCTCAACGTGGGTTGCCCGTCCGATCGCGTGCAATCCGGGCGCTTCGGCGCGTGTCTCATGCGCGAGCCGGCGCTGGTCGCCGAAGGGGTTGCGGCGATGCGCGCGGCGGTGGCGATCCCGATCACGGTGAAATGCCGCATTGGCGTCGACGAGCAGGACGAATACGAAGACTTGCACCGCTTCGCGGAAACGCTTGTCGCGGCCGGCCTTGAAACCTTGATCGTGCATGCGCGCAAGGCCTGGCTGCACGGCTTGTCGCCCAAGGAAAACCGGGAGATTCCGCCGCTCAACTACCCGCGTGCGTACCGGTTGAAGCAAGAATTTCCGCAGCTTGCGATCATCGTCAATGGCGGCATCGTCGATGTGGAGGCGCTACCGGCGCACCGCGCGATGGTCGATGGCGTCATGCTCGGTCGTGCGGCGTATCACGATCCATTTGTGCTCGCGCGTTGCGAACAGAGCGTGTTCGGCACGCCGCTGCCGCAACGCGATGAGATCCTGATGCAATTGGCGCCCTACATCGCGGCGCACGGCGCGCGCGGCCAAGCGCTCAATCACATCGCGCGGCACATTCTCGGGTTGTACTTGGGCCTGCCCGGCGCGCGCGCGTTCCGGCGCGCGCTGAGCGAGCGCATGCACTTGCCGGGTGCAGATTTTCGCGTCATCGAACAGGCGCTTGCGTGCTTGCGCGAGCACGCACGTGCTGCTTGATCTGCGCAAGCGCGAAACCGGACGCGTCAATTCAGGCTCAATTCAATCGCCGCTCGCATAGTGTCAATCCCCGAGAGCCGTATCCTTGGCTGCCAAAAAACGATCCGCTGATTTGCCTTGTCATGAAACTGCGCTGCGCCACACTGTCCCTGCTTGCCGTCCTGGCGCTGTCGTCGCATGATGCCGGTGCGGCGCCGCTGACGATGTCACAGGCGATTGCCAAGGTGCAGCGCGAAACGCACGGCAAGGTGCTGTCGGCGGAAACGAAGACGCAGGGCAAAAAGGAAATCTACCGGATCAAGGTGTTGACGCACGAAGGTCAAGTGCGCATCGTCGAGGTTCCGGCGGAGTAGATTGAGCGGCAGAGTGTTCGCGTCGCGTCGCGGACGATGGCATCAACGAGGAAGCATGGCATGCGCGTATTACTGGTCGAAGACGAAGCCCCGCTGCGCGAAACCTTGGCCGCGCGCTTGAAGCGCGACGGCTTCGCTGTCGACACCGCCGCCGATGGCGAGGAAGGTTTGTTTCTGGGTCGCGAAGTGCCCTTCGATGTCGCCATCATCGACTTGGGTCTGCCGAAAAAATCGGGCATGGACTTGATCAAGGATCTGCGCGATGCCGGGCAGAAATACCCGATTCTGGTGTTGACCGCGCGTTCGAGCTGGCAGGACAAAGTGCAAGGTTTGAAGCACGGCGCCGACGACTATCTGGTGAAGCCGTTCCATGTCGAAGAGTTGCTCGCGCGCATCAACGCACTCGTGCGCCGCGCGAGCGGCTGGACCAAACCCACACTCGAATGCGGCCCGGTCGTGCTCGACACCACCGCGCAGACCGTGCATGTCGCGGGCGCCCCGGCCGACCTCACCAGTTACGAGTACAAAGTGCTCGAATATCTGATGCTGCACGCTGGCGAGCTCGTCTCCAAGGCCGACTTGACTGAACACATCTACCAGCAGGATTTCGACCGCGATTCCAACGTGCTCGAAGTGTTCATCGGTCGCCTGCGGCGCAAGCTCGATCCGAACAACGCCTTGAAGCCGATCGAAACCGTGCGCGGACGCGGCTATCGCTTCGCCATTCCGCGCAGCGAAGGCAGCGCAGACGCGCCGGACGCCGCCGCCGCAAAATAATCTCGTTCGCGAATTCGCATGGCGCGCCGACCGCTCTCCCTGCAAGCGCGCTCGCTTCTCGCGGCCAGCGTCGTGCTGGTGGCGTTTCTTGGCTTGACCGGGCTTGCGCTTGATCGGGCCATTTACCAAACCTTGCTCAATACCCTGCACGACCGCTTGCAGGGTTACGCCGAAGCCTACATCGCCAAGTCCGACGTCAGCCGCGCACGCCGTTGGATTCCTCCGGAAATCGATCCCGAACCGTTCTTGAGTCCGGACAGTGGCTTTTACGCCGCCATGGTCGGCCCGATCGAGGTCGATGGCGTGCGCCGCGACAATTGGCGTTCGCAATCGGCCTACGCCATCGCCGACCTGCCGCAACTGGAGGCGACGTTGAAGCCTGGTGCCAGCGCGTTCACCGCTTCGCCGATCGATGGCGCAGGCGGAAAAGTATATGTGTACAGTTATGGCCTGTCCTGGCCGGTGCCGAACAAGGATCCGGTATTCACCACCATCCACATTGCCGAAGATGCGCACCACCTGGAAGCACAACGCAACGTATTCCGACGCAGCCTGATTTTCAGTTTTGGCGGGCTCGTCGCCGGCCTGCTGCTTTTGTTACTGGGTCTCGTGCGCTGGATATTGGAGCCGACGCGGCGCATCGCCACCGAATTGGCCCGCGTCGAGCGTGGCGAGCAGGAACAACTCTCCACCGATTACCCGCTGGAACTCAAACGCCTGGCGCGCAACATCAATCAATTCATCGACAGCGAGCGCACCAACCTCAAGCGCTATCGCAACACCCTGTCCGACCTCGCCCACAGCCTGAAAACACCGCTCGCCGTGGTACGCAGCCAACTCGAATCCGGCAGTGACGGTAAGGAGTTGCGCGGTACCGTGCTCGAACAAATCGGGCGCATGGATCAGCTCGTCGTCTACCAACTTTCGCGCGCGGCAGCGAGCGGGCATTCCACCTTCGCGGCACCCATTGCACTGGACGCGCATGCCGAAGAAATCGTCGCCGGTCTTGAAAAAGTCTATGCCGCGAAAAACATCCTGTGCGAATTCGAGATCGAGCCGAATGCCAGGTTTTACGGCGAAGTCGGCGACCTGCTCGAACTGCTCGGCAACCTGCTCGAAAACGCCTTCAAGTGGGCGGCGCATCGCGTGCTGTTGACCGCACGCGTCATCCCCGGCGCGCCCGGCACGCGCCGCACCGGACTGCTGTGCATCGTCGAGGACGATGGCCCAGGCATCCCCGAGGACAAGGTCGATCGCCTGCTCCAGCGCGGCGTGCGCGGCGACGAGCGCGTGCAAGGCCACGGCATCGGCCTTGCCATCGTGCAGGACTTGCTCAAGGCCTATCGCGGCAACCTCACCGTGTCGCGCTCGGAAAACCTGGGCGGCGCGGCCTTCGTGGTGCGTTTCGCGCCGGATTGAAAGCGCGCGAGGGCAGGCAAGCGGTGCCTGCGATCAGGCATCAAGCAGTACCGCGTGCGCCGTTGCGCCCAAGCCAGTCAACGTGTTGTTGTTCGATCCGCGTCTGCGCGTGGCCGATCTCGCCGCGCTCGGCGTGCACCGCGTCAGTACCGGCGGCACACTAGCCGCCGCCGCGTGGCGCGGTTTCGATCAGGCCGCACGACAGCTTGCAGAATCCGGCACGTTGCCGCCGCGCGGGTAGCTGTAACGCCGAGTTTGGGCGTTGTTGGGAACGCTATCGCAGCTCCAGCCCAAAGGGTCCTCAGTGGCTCGCCGAAGCGTCGGTGGCACAAGATGAGGCCCTGATACTGGCCTTCAAATCGGCGGGAACCGGAGCTTCATTTCTATGCAAAATGTAGCCCGAGGAACGGCACCGTTTTTCGTTATTCGCGATGTTATAGCCTGCCTTCAACAGGCCCCTCGCCAAGTCATAGTCGTTTACAGCCAACGCCGCGTTGAACGCCCCGAGGTCGTGGCCTGCATTGGGGTCACTGCCTTGATCCAGCAAGAAAAACGCGCCTTCGTTGAAACCACAAGAAGCTGCCACCGTTAACAGCGACCAAACGGACTTGGAAGTGAAGTAATCCGCCGAGGAGGCAGAGTATGCGGCTTTCACCATCGGCAGATCGTGCCGAACGATTCCGGCAAACAAAATTCCGGCTCTGGCGGATGAGTTTTTGCCAGAAGATTTGACCGAACGTTGCGCTTCGGTCGAGCCTTCGCGCAAGGCGCGCAGATAGGCGTCATCAAACGACTCGTCCTTGAAGATGTCGTCGGGAGGATTGTACGTGCGCAACGTCTTGATAGTCGCGGCATCAAGATGTGCAAGACGTTGGCACTGCTCCGTTAACGGATTCGCTTCGTCGGCGTGAGAGGTTTGGTTCACGAGAAGGGCGAGGGAAAACAGGAGCGCAGAAAATATTTTCATGGCGTTTTCCTGCAATGAAGCGCGTAGGTTGGGGTTCGCGGTCGCTCACCCCAACCTACGCACTGAATAGTTATACGGCAGACCGCATGGAGGGCAATAGAAGTAAAACCACGACTGCCACACCAGCGACAGTGCCAAACGGGAGATACCAAAGACTGAGCAGGGCTGTTGACAAGAGCGACCACCAAGCGAAGTGGACGCCTCGAAACACAAGAAAGCCAAAGATGAGCCAGCTAATGCCAAGAATGATGTGCGTGAGCTTGACTGTGAGGCCGGTTGGGCTGAGGCCAACGCTTGCGACAACCTTAGACCAAGGCCCAAGCTGTCCGGCATAAGCGCCGGAACTGGGAGTTGTATAGCTGCCAGTAGCGAGAGCTTTGGCGCCGTCAAAGAGAAGCCAGCCGCCAATGAGCAGCGCAACAATGAAAATGATGTACTTGATCATCAGGCACCTCGATGTCTTACTGCCGTATAACTACTATTCGCCGGAGTCCACGACCTTCTTGGTGGCGGCTTTCTTCACGACCTTCTTCTTCGCTGCGACCTTCTTGGTCGGCGTTTTTTTCGCGGCGGCTTTCTTCGCCGGTTTCGCTTTCACGGTCTTCGCGGGTGCGGCTTTCGCCGCCTTGCCGAAACGGCCGCGCTTCTCGGGCGCAGCAGCGATGAGTTCGGCGCATTCGGCTTCGGTCAGGCTGGCCGGTTCGCGATCTTTGGGAATCTTCGCGTTCTTCTTGCCGTCGGTGATGTAGGGGCCGTACTGGCCGCGCAGAACCTGGATCGCGCCGTCTTGAAAACTCGCGATCACGCGGTTGCGGATCGCTTCTTCTTTCTCGCGCAAAATTTCCAAAGCGCGCGGCAGTTCGAGTGTGTAAGGATCATCCGGCGGCTTGATCGATGCGTAGGTTTTGCCGTGTTTGACGAACGGGCCGAAGCGGCCGATGGCGGCGCTGATTTTCTGGCCGTCGTCGGCAATGCCAAGATCGCGCGGCAGTTTGAACAAGTGCAGCGCATCTTCCAGCGAAATCGTGTGGATGCTTTGGCCGGGGCGCAAGCTGGCGAAACGTTTTTCTTCGTCGTCGCGGCCGCCGAGTTGGGCCATCGGCCCGTAGCGACCCAAGCGCACTGACACGGGTTTGCCGCTGACGGGGTCATCGCCGAGCACGCGCTCGCCGCCCGCTTCGCTGCGATCAACGCTTTCGGTTTTGTCTTCGACCAGCGCCTTGAATGGCGTCCAGAATTTTTTCAGCAGCGGCACCCATTCCTCTTCGCCGCGACTGACGGCGTCGAGCTCGTCCTCGAGTTTGGCGGTGAAGTCGTAGTCGACGTACTGGGTGAAATGTCCGGCAAGAAACTTGCCGACGGCACGGCCGATATCGGTCGGGCGGAAACGGCGGCTGTCGAGCGTGACGTACTCGCGGTTGAGCAGCACCTGGATGATGCTGGCATACGTCGACGGACGGCCGATGCCGTATTCCTCCAGCGCCTTGACGAGGGAGGCTTCCGAATAGCGCGGCGGCGGCTCGGTGAAATGCTGGTCGGCGGCGATGTCGGCGAGCGGCACGGCTTCGCCGATCTGCATCGCGGGCAGCTTGCGGTTTTCGTCGTCGTCATCCGCATTCTTGGCATCGCGGCCTTCTTCGTACACGGCAAGAAAGCCCGCGTCGACGACGGTGGTGCCGCTGGCACGAAACATCGAATCGCCACCCGCGTCGAAATCGACGCTGACGGTGTTGAGCGTGGCGTGCTGCATCTGGCTTGCGACGGCGCGCTTCCAGATCAACTCGTACAATTTGCGCTGATCGTCGTTCAAGTACTGCGCCATCTCGCGCGGCGTGTGCAGCGCGGAGGTGGGCCGAATCGCCTCGTGCGCCTCTTGCGCGTTTTTCTGCTTGCTGCGATAGAAATTCGGCGCTTCGGGCAGGGCTTTCGCGCCGTAGTCGCGCGCGATGACCTTGCGGATTTCGCTGATCGCATCGGCCGCCAGGCTGACCGAATCGGTACGCATGTAGGTAATCAAACCCACCGTGCCCTCACCGCCAATGGCGACGCCTTCGTACAAACCCTGCGCCAACCGCATCGTGCGCGAGGTGGAAAATCCGAGCTTGCGCGCGGCTTCTTGCTGCAAGGTCGAGGTGGTGAACGGCGGCGACGGGCGGCGCTTGCGTTCCTTGGATTGCACCTCGGCAACGACCAAGCGGCCTTGCGCGGATTTGATCAGCGCCTCGCGCGCGGCATGCGCGTCGCGCTCGTTGGTCAGGTCGAACTGCTCGAACTTCTTGCCGCGCAGCTTGAGCAAGCGCGCGTTGAAGCGCTGATCGGGATGCGCGCAATCGGCGGCGATGGTCCAGTACTCCTGCGCCTTGAAGGCTTCGATTTCTTCCTCGCGCTCGACGATCATGCGCAGCGCGGGCGACTGCACGCGGCCCGCCGACAGGCCACGCTGCACCTTGCGCCACAGCACCGGCGAGAGATTGAAGCCGACCAGGTAATCGAGCGCGCGGCGCGCCTGTTGCGCATCGATCAGCGGATGCGAGAGTCGACGCGGATTGGCTACCGCATCGCGAATCGCGTGCGGGGTAATCTCCGAAAACACCACGCGATGCACGGCCTTGCCCTCGAGCAGCTTCTTCTGCTTGAGGATCTCCGAGATGTGCCAGGAGATCGCCTCGCCTTCGCGATCCAAGTCGGTCGCAAGATAGATTGCTTCCGCCGCTTTGGCAGCCTTGGCTATCGCATCGACATGCTTTTCGTTTTTCTCGATCAACTCGTAGTGCATCGCGAAATCGTGCTCGGGATCGACCGCGCCCTCCTTCGGTTTCAGATCGCGCACGTGGCCGTAGGAAGCAAGCACCTGAAAGTCCTTGCCGAGGTATTTGTTGATCGTCTTCGCCTTGGCCGGCGACTCGACGATAAGCAGATTTTTTGCCATGACGTATGTTTTCCGCGGGCGCTTTGCCCTGACCCGTTGCAACGTGTTGCGAGGGAAATTCAAAAATTCGGTGGGAGAATAATGCGACTACCTGAACGGCGAGCCCTTTTTCCAGTCAAACCCGCCAATGGGCTTGCTGTCAAGCGCCACGGCGACGCGCTCGGTATTCCTTGCTCGCCGACAACCCTGCGCGACGCACATAATGACAACGGAAAACCAATCGGCGCCCCGAACCCGCAAACCCACGTGAACGATACCCGCCCACGAATCTTCATCGCTGGTGCCAGTGGCGTGATCGGCCGCGTTCTTTGCCGCCTGCTGGTCGCCGATGGCCACGCGGTGGTCGGCACCACCCGCTCGCCGGAAAAGCTGGCGATGCTGCGTGGCATTGGCGTCGAGCCGATGCTCGTCGACGTGTTCGACGCGGCCTCGTTGCGCGAGGTGGTTTGCCGCGCACGGCCCGAGGTAGTCGTGCATCAGCTCACTGATTTGCCCGACGCGCTCGATCCGGCGAAGATGGCTGCGGCGCGCGTGCGCAATGCGCGCATCCGCGAAATCGGCACGCGCAATCTCATCGCCGCCGCGGTGGCCGCGGGCGCGCGCCGACTGGTGGCACAAAGCGTTGCCTTCGCCTACGCGCCGGGTTCACTGCCGCATGACGAAACGGCACCGTTGAACGTCGATGATGCGGATGCCGGGATCACGGCGCGTGGAGTTGCGAGTCTCGAGGGCCAAGTGCTTGCGGCTCCGGCCGCAGGCATCGTTTTGCGCTACGGCAAATTCTATGGGGCCGGAACAGGTTTCGATGCGCCGCCACACGGTGGCCCGGTGCATGTCGAAGCTGCTGCCGATGCCGCGCGGCGCGCATGCACTCGCGGTGCCGCAGGCATCTACAACGTGGCCGAAGACGAGGGTGTCGTGTCCAGCAAAAAGGCCATCGCCGAATTGGGTTGGGACGCAAATTTCCGCATCAGCGCCGAGCACGGCCAATGACTCACGACGCAGATCGGCGATGGTTTCGAGCGGCGCCCCCGCCGCAGGCACCTTGGCGCTAAGCTTCGCAGCATGCGCCTGTGGACACTGCACCCCAAATACCTCGACCCGCAAGGCCTGGTCGCGCTGTGGCGCGAGGCGCTGTTGGCCAAGGCGGTGCTGCGCGGCGAGACGCGCGGCTACACGCATCATCCGCAACTCGCGCGTTTTCGCGCCCACCCACAGCCGCGTCTGGCGATCAATGCGTATCTTGCGGCGGTTCACGACGAAGCCACGCAACGCGGCTATGCGTTTGACCGCAGCAAAATCGGTGCGCTGCGCAGCATCGAACCCATCGCGGTCGGCTCGGGCCAGCGTGATTTCGAGTGGGATCACCTACGCCGCAAGCTCGCCGCCCGCAATCCCGACGTGCTTGCGCGATGGACGAACGTCGCCACGCCGCAGTGTCATCCCCTGTTTCGCTGCCGACCCGGGCCGGTGGCTGCGTGGGAGCGGGTGTAGAGCGGCGAGGGCATGATCGAGAGCCTCTCGCTGGTCGCCTGGTCGCGGGCACCTGCGCGTGGTTTGTTCGCGTAATCCTTCGCCCGAAGCAAACTGCCTGTATTTATCGGCAACACCTGCGAAGTTTCAAGCGGGCACGACAGTCAAGCGCACGCCAAGCGCCACGCATACGCGCTGGATAGTTTCAAAGCGCGGTTGCGAACCCGGGCGCAACGCTTTGTACAGTGCCTCGCGTGCGATGCCTGCGCTCTTTGCCACATCAGCCATGCCGCGCGCGCGCGCAACGGTGCCGAGCGCATCGGCCAGTGCTGCGGGATCGTTTTCTTCCAGCACAATGGCAATGTACTCGGCGATGGCTTTGTCCGTGTCCAGATGCTCGGCCATATCAAACGTCTTCAACTCGGAATTTTTGATTTTTCTGGCCATGATTGAACCCTCAATGGATTTCGCAAGCTTCTTGGCGGCAGTAATGTCCGCCTTTTGTGTGCGCTTGGTACCGCAGCCAAGCATCACGATCACCACAGAACCTTGCTGGATGTAATACCTGCGCCAGCCGCTGCCGAAGTGCTCGCGCATTTCGCTTACTCCTTCGCCGACCAACGCAACGTCACCGAAATTCCCCGACTGGGCCTTTTCCAGACGACGGGCGAGGCGACGGCGTGTCATGCCGTCTTCGATGCCCTCCAGCCATACCGAGAAAGCGTGAGTTTGCTTGACGGTATACACAACTCAATTGTAATCGATCGATTACGGTTTGCAATCGCCACATCGCGCATCACAGACAACGATTCGACGGCTTCTAATGTTCGGAGCTGCCCTGGCTGAGCGCATAGCGCCCATTCTCCGCTGTCACCACCCCATCGAGTTCGAGCACCAGCAGCATCGAGGAAAGTGCGGCTGCGGGCAGGCCGGTGCGTTGGGCCAGTTCGTCGAGGGCCGCCGGGGTGTGGTCGAGGGCGTTGAGCAAGGTGGCGTAGTCGGGGTCGCGGCTGCGCGCGCCGCGCGCGCGTGAGGCGGCAGGATTCTCGTCGCTGCCGTTCTCGTTCGATGCGAGGCGCGCGCGCAGGCCATCGGCGAGCAAGGCGCCGACGCCGTGCAGCTCGTCGAGCACTTCTTGCGCGGTTTCCACCAGCTTGGCGCCGTCGCGAATCAGCTTGTGACAGCCGCGCGCCAGCGGGCTGTGGATCGAGCCGGGCAGGGCGAACACTTCGCGGCCTTGTTCGGCGGCGTAGCGCGCGGTGGTCAGTGAGCCGGATTTGAGGCTGGCTTCGATCAC
>Ga0208826_1000576_pt1 | contig 36961 bp, 42 predicted proteins | sample AD_UKC115_MetaG_FD_184451 | JGI IMG/M metagenome (GOLD analysis project Ga0208826, IMG submission 184451) | Active sludge microbial communities of municipal wastewater-treating anaerobic digesters from Hong Kong - AD_UKC115_MetaG (SPAdes)... | ecosystem: Engineered > Bioreactor > Anaerobic >...
CGCCCGGCGCCTCGTCGTTCATGCCGGCATGCGCCCCTGCAGGCGCGTCGGCGGTCGGGCGCGGTGCGGCGGGATCACCACGCTCAGCCGGCCAAGGCCTGGTCCAGCCGTTCGCGCAGCTGCGCCGGCGGCAGGGCACTCAGGTCGTGGCCGATCTGGCGCTGCACCAGGCGCTGCAGCGGAGCCTCGAAGCTGGCATGCAGCATCCCCAGGAAGCGCGGTGGTGCCACGAGCACGAGCCGGTCCATCCGCTGCGCGGTGCGCGCCTGCTCGAGCAGGTCGCGCAGGCTGCGGGCGAAGCGCTGCTGGCTCTTGTCGTGTTCGTCGGTGTGCGGCTCGATGGCGTGGCGCGCACTGCCGTGGCTCTCCTGCGTGCGCGGCAGGGCGCCGAGATGGCGTTGCGGTGCGCTGCCGTCGGGATTGGTGTGGCAGGCGATTTCGGTCAGGGCGCCGTCCGCGGCGCGGGCGAACAGGCGCGCACGGGCGCCGTCGGCCACGAGGATCCAGGTCTGGCTCATGTTGACCTCCGCGCATGCGCAGGGGGCGCCGCACTGCGCCGGGCGTCGGGACGGTGCCGGTGTACCGGCCACGCGGCCACTCTAGCGCCGCACCGGCGCGGGGCCTTGACGACCGTCAATCCGCGGGGGATCGCTGTGCACTCGCCGCCGCGGCCGCCTTGCCGCTACCCTTGCACCTTTATTCCGGGCGATCCCCATGTCCCTCATAACGACCCCGATTTCCCACGGCGAGTTGCTCGACAAGATCACCATCCTGGAGATCAAGGCCGCGCACATCGCCGACGCGGCCAAGCTGGCCAACGTGCGCACCGAACTGGAGCTGCTGGACCGCACCTGGGCTGCCGACGCGGCCGCGCAGGTGGATCTCGGCGACGCCCGCGCACGGCTAAAGGCGGTCAACCAGAAGCTGTGGGACATCGAGGACGCCATCCGGCTGAAGGAGCGGGCGCAGGCCTTCGATGCGGAATTCATCGCGCTGGCGCGCGCGGTCTATTTCACCAACGACGAGCGCGCGGCGATCAAGCGCGAGATCAACCTCAAGCTGGGCTCGGCGCTGGTCGAAGAGAAGTCCTACCAGGACTACCGCGCCGGCTGAGGGGGCGCTGCTCCCGCGGCTCAGGCGCGCGGCGCGCGGCCGGCGCCGGCCGCGAAGGCTTCCAGGCGTTCGATCACGTCGTCCACGGCGATCAGGTCCATCACGCCGGCGTGCTCGATCTTGCTGCCCCAGGGCAATTCCGCCGCCGGACGGCCGCGGAAGCGGCGTGCCGCGGCGTCGTAGCGGTCCACGCACCAGCGGCGGTCGGAGTAGGGGCCCGAGCGCTGCGGGTTGCTGGCCGCGTGCAGGCCCAGGACCGGCGTGCCCACGGCATTGGCCATGTGCATCGGGCCGGAGTCGGGCGTCAGCACCAGACTGGCGCGCCGGCACAGGGCGAGGAACTGCTTGAGCGTGTCCTTGCCCACGAGGTCCAGCGGCGGCATGCGCGCGTGCGCCAGGATGGCGTCGGCGAAGTGGCGCTCGAAGGCGCCGGGCCCGCCGCACAGCACCACACGCCAGCCCAGGCTGCGCGCCGCGTGGTCCATCACCGCCGCATAGCGCTCCGGGCGCCAGTTGCGCAGGGCGTGGCTGGAGCAGGGGCTCACCAGCAGGGTGGGTGTGTCGCCCGGCAGATGCTGCGCGGCGAACGCCTGGGCGGCGTCAGGGATCGGGATGTCCCAGCGTACCGACGTCTGGCGCAGGCCGAGCGGCTCGACGAAGCTGCCCATGGCGTCCAGCACGTGCTCTCCGCTGCGCGCGGCGATGCGCCGGTTGACGAACAGGCCGTGCAGATCCTTGGCGCGGGCCCGGTCGTAACCGATGCGCAGCGGCGCGTGCACCAGGGCGGACAGGAGGTTCGCGCGCAGCGCCACCTGCAGGTGCAGCAGGGCGTCGAAACGGCGCCCGGCCAGGGCGCGGCGCACGGCGCGGTAGCCTTGCAGCCCCGTGGCCTTGTCGAAGACCACGAACTCGACGCCGGGGATGTCGCCGACCAGCCGGTGCTCGAGCTTGCCCACGATCCAGGTGAGCGCGCACTGTGGCCAGGCCGTCTGCAGCGTGCGCAGCAGGGGCACCACGTGGGTGACGTCGCCCAGGGCGGAGGTGCGCAGCAGGCACAGCGAGGTGGGGGGCGCGGATGACACCGGTTTCATGCGGGATTGTTAGACTGCGCGGAAATGACGGTCTCGACGATTGCGGCAGCCGCTGCGGGCGCCGCCCAGCCGATGCATCCAGCGCGACTCCAAGCCACCGCCGACGGTGCGATTCTGTTCGACCCGGCCTGCGCGGCACAAGCCGATGGGGCGTGGTTCGACGCCGCGGCCTGGCGCGACCGCGGCCTGGCCGAGCGCGCCGACGCCGGGCGCGGCGATGCCTGGTTCCTGCGCGCGCCCTGGGGGGCCAGCGTGCTGCGCCACTACCGTCGCGGCGGTCTGGTGGCGCGCGTCCTCGGCGACCGCTACCTCTGGACCGGCGCCGAGCGCACGCGCTGTTTCGCCGAGTTCCGCCTGCTGCAGGAGCTGCTGGGGCGCGGCCTGCCGGTGCCCGCGCCAGTGGCGGCGCGCTATGTGCGCCGCGGCCTGCACTACCGCGCCGATCTCATCACGCGGCGGATCGTCGGCGCCGAGACCCTGGCTGCCCGGCTGGCCTCGAGCGACGCGGACGCGGATCTGCTCGCGCGCGTCGGGGCCACGGTGGCGGAGTTCCATGCCGCCGGTGCCTTCCATGCCGACCTCAATGCGCACAACGTGCTGCTCACGGAGGGACGCGTGTGGTTGATCGACTTCGACCGCGGCGCGCGGCGCACGCCGGCGCGCGCCTGGCAGCAGGCCAATCTGGCGCGGCTGCGCCGTTCGCTGCACAAGGTGCTGCCCGGACGTGCCGCCGCGGACATCGACGCCCGGCTGTGGGCACCGTTGAGCGCCGCGCACGCGGCGCGGCTGGCCCAGACCGCCAGCGGGGGGCGCGGCGCATGAGGCTCGACCTGCATTTCCTCGGCGTGGGCTCCTCCCAGGCGGTGGAGCTGGGATCGTCCGGTGCGGTACTGGAGCGCGATGGCGAGCCACTGCTGCTGATCGACTGCGGACCGGAGACACTGACTTCCTATCTCGACACCTACTCAACACCACCCCCGGCGATCTACGTCACCCATACACACCTTGACCATGTCGGCGGCTTCGAGCGGCTGTTCTCGCGCCTGTACTTCGATCCGGCGCGGTGCGGCAGCACGCGCGTGTTCGTGCACGCGGCGGTCGTGCCGCTGCTGCAGGCGCGCGTGGCGGACTACCCCAACGTGCTGGCCGAGGGCGGGGCGAACTTCTGGGACGCCTTTCGCCTCGTGCCGGTGTCGCGCGGGTTCTGGCTCGACGGCCTGTGGTTCGACGTCTTCCCGGTGCGCCATCACGCCCCCGACACCGCCTTCGCCCTGGCGCTGCGCGGCAGCTTCGTGTGGACCGGCGACACCCGCCCGATTCCGGAGATGCTGGCGCGCCACGCCGCCGAGGGTGAGTTGGTGGCGCACGACTGCGGCCTGGTCGGCAATCCTTCGCACAGCGGCGCCGACGATCTGCTGCGCGAGTATTCCCCGGCGCTGCGCGCGAGGCTGCTGCTCTACCACTACGGCAGCGCGGCCGACGGCGCGGCGCTGGCGGCGCGCGGATTCCGCGTAGCGCAGCGTGGCGCGCGCTGGGCGCTGGCGGCGCCGCGGCCGCCGCGCTTCCTCGACCCGGTCGTCACGGCGTGAGCGCGCCCATCCCGCTGCAGGTGCTGAATACGCCGCGCGACATGCTGGGGCGGCCGCTCACCGATCTGCGCATCTCGGTGGTCGATCGGTGCAACTTCCGCTGTCCCTACTGCATGCCCGAGGACGAGTACCCCGAGCACCACCGCTTCCTGGACAAGCGTGAACGCCTGAGTTTCGAGGAGATCACGCGCCTGGCCACGGTGTTCGCCCGCTTGGGCGTGCGCAAGCTGCGCCTGACCGGCGGCGAGCCCCTGCTGCGGCGCGAGCTGCCGACCCTGGTGCAATGGCTGGCCGCAGTGGCGGGCATCGACGATCTGGCGCTGACCACCAACGGCGTGCTGCTGCCGCGCAGCGCCGCCGCGCTGCGCGCGGCCGGCCTGAAGCGCCTTACGGTGAGCCTGGACAGCCTCGATCCCGCGGTCTTCCGCCGCCTCAGCGGCGGGCGTGGCGAGGTGGCCGAGGTGCTGGCCGGCATCGCGGCGGCCGAGGCGGCGGGTTTCGCCCGGCTCAAGCTCAACTGCGTCGTACTGCGCGGCGTCAACGACGACGGCGTGCTGGACCTGGTGCAGCGTTTCCGCGGCACTGGCCACATCCTGCGTTTCATCGAATACATGGACGTGGGTACGCTCAATCACTGGCAGCGCGGCAGCGTGGTGCCCAGCGCGGACCTGGTCGCGCGCATCCACGCGCGCTGGCCGCTGCAAGCCCTGGACCGCAATTACCGTGGTGAGGTGGCCGAGCGCTACGCCTTCGACGACGGCGGCGGCGAGTTGGGCTTCATCAGTTCGGTCAGTGCGCCCTTCTGCGGCGACTGCTCGCGCGCGCGCATCTCGGCCGAGGGCCGTCTGTACACTTGCCTTTTCGCCCGTGACGGCTTCGACCTGCGCACGCCCCTGCGCGGGGGAGCCAGCGACGCGGAACTGGCCGATCTCGTGGCCGCCCGCTGGCGCCTGCGCGCCGACCGCTACAGCGAGCGGCGCGCCGAGCTGCGCGCGGCCGGCGTGCGTGAGAAGGTCGAGATGTTCGCCATCGGCGGCTGAGCCCGAATGGAGGAGGCATGGCAGTGAAAAGACACTTGACCCACGTCTCGGCGCAGGGACGCCCGCGCATGGTCGACGTGGGCGACAAGGTGGTCAGCGCGCGCACTGCCGTCGCGCAGGCGCGCCTGCGCTTCCCGCGCGAGGTGGCGGCGGAGCTGCTGCGCACCGGTCTGCGCGGCAGCAAGGGGCCGATCCTCGATACCGCAGTCATCGCCGGCACGATGGCGGCCAAGCGCACGCACGAGCTGATCCCGTTCTGCCATCCGTTGGCGCTGGAGCGCTGCGTGTTCGACTCGGAGTGGACCAGCGACCGCGACCTGGTGATCCGCTGCGAGGTGGCCGTGTCGCACAAGACCGGTGTCGAGATGGAGGCGCTGACCGGGGCCAGCGTCGCCGCGTTGACCGTGTACGACATGTGCAAGGCCTTGTCGCACGAGATCGTCATTGCCGAGGTCAAGTTGGTGGAGAAATCCGGCGGCAAACGCCGCGTCCGCGCCGGCAGGGTGGTGGCATGAGGCTGACCCTGCGCTACTTCGCCGCGCTCGGCGACGCCGCCGGGTGTTCGGAGGAGACTGTGGACATTGATGCGATCGACCCGCGCGCCCTGTATGCCGAGTTGGCCGCGCGCCATCGCTTTCCCTTCGCTCCGGAGCGCCTGCGCGTCGCCGTGAACGGCGCCTTCGCCGCCTGGGAGCAGCGTCTGCAGGACGGCGACGAAATCGTGTTCCTGCCGCCGGTGTCGGGAGGCTGAGGCCGTGGGCCACCGATTCGAACTGTGCGAAGCGCCCCTCGACGTCGCCGCCCTAGCGCGCGGCCTGGCCAGTGCCTCCGCGGGCGCCTGCGTCAGCTTCGAGGGCTGGGTGCGCGAGCGCAACGCCGGGCGCGCGGTGCAGCGCCTGGCCTACCAGGCCTACGCGCCGCTGGCGCGCAGCGAGGGCCAGCGCATCGTCGACGCGGCCGCGGCGCGCTTCGCCATCGAGCATGCCGCCTGCGTGCATCGCGTGGGTCTGCTTGAGATCGGCGAGCTCGCGGTATGGGTCGGCGTCAGCGCGGGCCATCGCGACGCCGCCTTCGCCGCCTGCCGCTGGATCATCGACGAGGTGAAAGCGCACGTGCCGATCTGGAAGAACGAGCACTATTCCGACGGCGAGTCCGGCTGGCTGCATCCGGACAACACGCCGGTGCAGCAGGGTCCGTCGCTGCGCTGAAGTCCGCACGCGTCCTTGTGCCGGGGCCGGCAGGCGGCTATCATCGCGCGCCCTCGATCGCTCGGCCCGTCGCACCGCGAACGCGCACGGCCTTCGGGGGCGAAAAATCGAGTCCCAGGCGCGGAGAGGTGTCCGAGTGGTTGAAGGAGCACGCCTGGAAAGTGTGTAAGCGGCTTAACCCCGCTTCGCGGGTTCGAATCCCGCCCTCTCCGCCACTCGATTCGCGCAGCAGACGTCCTGCGCCTTCTCTATGGCGACCCCGTCGGTCCCCTCGCGACGATAGCTCGCAAACCCCGCCAGGTCCGGAAGGAAGCAACGGTAGTGAGTGATTCGGGTGCCGGGGTGCGGCTGGCGGGGTTGCCACCCTCTCGCCGCGGCCGCGCCTTGCCGACGCGCGTCGACGCTTCCCGCGACTCTTGGCACAATCGGGACTGATCCGAGGAAGCCGCATGTCGTACCAGGTTCTCGCCCGCAAGTGGCGCCCCAAGCGATTCGCCGAGCTGGTCGGCCAGGAGCACGTCGTGCGCGCCCTGACCAACGCGCTCGACACGGGGCGGGTGCACCACGCCTTCCTTTTCACCGGCACGCGCGGCGTGGGCAAGACCACCATCGCGCGCATCTTCGCCAAGTCGCTCAACTGCCTGCAGGGACAGTCCTCGGACCCCTGCGGCGAGTGCGCCGTGTGCACCGAGGTGGACGCGGGTCGTTTCGTCGACCTGCTCGAGATCGACGCCGCCAGCAACACCGGTGTGGACGACGTGCGCGAGATGATCGAGAACGCGCAGTACGCTCCCGCGCGCGGCCGCTTCAAGGTGTACCTCATCGACGAGGTGCACATGCTGTCCAAGAATGCCTTCAACGCGCTGCTGAAGACGTTGGAGGAACCACCGCCGCACGTGAAGTTCCTGCTCGCCACTACCGACCCGCAGAAGCTGCCGGTGACGGTGCTTTCGCGCTGCCTCAGGTTCAATCTCAAGCGCCTGTTGCCCGCGCAGATTGCGGGGCAGATGCGCCATATCCTCGACGCCGAAGGCACGGCTTACGAGCCCGCCGCACTGGCGGAACTGGCGCGGGCGGCCGACGGCTCGCTGCGCGACGGACTGTCGCTGCTCGACCAGGCCATCGCCTACGGCGGCGGCAGCGTGCAGGCGGGCGAGGTGCGCCACATGCTCGGCACCATCGAGCGCGCCCACGCGGCGCGGCTGGTCGAGGCCGCCCACGCCGGCGACGGCCCCGGGCTGATGGCGCAGATCGACCAGATCGCGGAGTTCTCGCCGGATTTCGACAGCGTTCTGGACGAGGTATCGGGCCTGCTGCACCGCGTGCAGGTGCGCCAACTCGTGCCGGAGTACCGCCTGGACGATGCCGAGGATGCCGCCGCGGTGGATGCGCTGGCGGCTGCCCTGGCACCCGAGGAGGTGCAGCTGTACTACCAACTGGTGACTGCCGCGCGGCGCGAGCTGCCGCTGGCACCCACGCCGCGCGCGGGATTCGAGATGGCCCTGCTGCGCTTGCTCGCGTTCCGGCCGCTGGAGGCGGGGGCGGGCGGGGCAGGGGACGGCAGCACGGCGCGCGGTGCGGCTGCGGCCGCCGCCACCGTCCAGCGCCTGTCACCGGCGGCGGCCGGCGTGACGGCTGCCGTCGCACCACCTCGCCCGCGCGAGACAGTCGCGGTTCCTTCCGTCGCCGCGGCGGCGGTGCCTGCCGCGGGCGCAGCGGCCGCCGCGCCGCCCACCGCTGCCGAGGCGACATCGCCGGCCGTGCCTCTGCCCCCCCTGGCCGCCGCTGACTGGGCCGATCTCATCGATCGTGCCGGCCTGCGCGGCCCGGTCGGGCAGTTGGCGCGGCATGCGGCCCTGCTCGGCGTGGACGGGCGCCAGTTGCGTCTGGCCCTGCGCAGCGAGCATGAGCACCTGATGTCGCCGGAGCTCCAGGCGCAGATGGAGGACAAGTTGGCGCAGGTCCTCGGCGGACCGCTGCGCCTGCGCTTCGAACGGCCCGTGGCCGGCATGGCGACGCCGGCAGAGCAGGCCGCGCGCGCGCGCAGCGAACAACAGCAGCAGGCGGAGGCCGCGCTCGATGCCGATCCGCTGGTGCAGGGCCTGGTGCGCGAGTTCGGTGCGCGCGTGGTGCCCAATTCCGTGCGGCCGCCCGCCGCCGATCCGGGCGACGCGGGCATGGGCCCGCGCTGACGTCCCGGGGGGCGGCTTGCCCGGCACGCGGCCGTATTGGTCGCGGCCGTTCCCGCCGGCCCACAGCCGAATTCCCACAAGGAGACAACGATGCGAGGTCCGCTCGGCAACCTGATGCAGCAGGCGCAGCGCATGCAGGAAGACCTGAAGCGCGCGCAGGACGAGATCGCCCGCCTGGAAGTCACCGGCAGCGCCGGCGGCGGCCTGGTGACGGTGGAAATGACCGGGGCACACGCGGTGCGGCGCGTGCGCATCGACCGAAGCCTGCTCGGCGGCGACGCGCAGATGCTGGAGGATCTCATCGCCGCCGCCTGCAACGATGCCGCCAACAAGGTGGCCGAACAGAGCCAGGCGCGTCTGGCCGGTGTGGCCGGCGGCATGAGTCTGCCGCCGGGCTTCAAGCTGCCCTTCTGAGCGCAGCCGCTGTCGCGGCGAGCCGTCTCCGCCTCCGCGCCAGGCGACGTGCTGCCGCGGGCGCCGCCGTCGCCGGGACCGGCCCGTCCGCCCGCGCGGCAGTGCATGCCGCGCCAGTGCTGCCAGATCCTGCGCCCGTTCCCCCGCCACGTTGTGATGCCGACGACCCCATGTCTTCCCCCCTCCTCAACGAATTGATCGACGCCCTGCGCTGCCTGCCCGGAGTGGGAGCCAAGAGTGCCCAGCGCATGGCCTTTCACCTGCTGGAGCGCGACCGCGACGGCGCACGGCGCCTGGCCGAGAAGCTGACGGCCGCGGCCGAGCGCATCGGCAACTGCACACGCTGCCGCACCTTCAGCGAGACGCCGGTCTGCGCGCTGTGCACCAGCAGCGCGCGCGACGCCAGCCTGCTGTGCGTCGTGGAGAGCCCGGTGGACCAGTTGGCGATCGAGACGGCCACGGGATTCCGCGGGCGCTATTTCGTGCTGCTCGGGCGATTGAGCCCTCTGGATGGCCTGGGTCCGCAGGAACTCGGCGTCGACCTGCTCGCGGCGCGTCTGGCCGAGGGCGAGGTGCGTGAGCTCATCGTCGCCACCAACCCCACTGTCGAAGGCGAGGCCACCGCGCATCTGCTGGCCCAGGTCGCGCGCCAGGCCGGCGTGCGCGCCACGCGCCTGGCCCACCCAGGCCGGCGTGCGCGCCACGCGCCTGGCCCACGGCGTGCCGCTCGGGGGCGAGTTGGAATTCATCGATCGCGGTACGCTGGCACATGCCTTTGGCGGTCGCCAGAACCTCTGACCGGCGGGTGCTTGCAAGCGCCAGCGCCGCCGCCCCGCTGCGCTATGCTTCGGAGCGACGCCGCCGCTCCGATTGCCGCCCATGACCGACACCCTCTTCAGCAAGATCGTGCGTCGCGAGATTCCCGCCGACATCGTCTACGAAAGCGATAGCGTGCTGGCCTTCCGCGACATCAACCCGCAGGCCCCTGTGCACGTGCTGTTCATTCCCAAGCAGCCGATCGCCACGTTGAACGATCTGGACGCAGGCACTGCCGCGCTCATGGGCGAACTCTACCTGGCGGCAACCTCCTGGGCGCGGCAGCAGGGATTCGCGGACAACGGCTACCGCTGCGTCATCAACTGCAACCGCGACGGCGGCCAGACGGTTTACCACCTGCACCTGCACCTGCTGGCCGGGCGCCAAATGCACTGGCCGCCGGGCTGATGCCCGCCATCCGCTGCCCGGTACGGGCCTACTTGCCCGGCTTGGGCGGCGGACTGGGCGCCTTGGGGTGCACCACGATCACCTGCGGCGGTCCCCACCAGCCCCAGGCAGGGCTCCAGAAGGGGTCGTTCCACGGCCCGAAGCCCCAGGGGTAGGGATCGTAGTAGCGCACCACGCGCGGCGCCTTGGGCCACAGGTAGATGGCGTCGGCGGCCACGCGCGGATACAGGTAATCGTATTCGCCGACCTTGCGCCGCTCGCTGCCATCGACGCGGCCGGTGACCGTCACTTCGCGGCCCCGCGTGTAGACCTCGGGATCGAAGAAGCCGGCGCGGCACGCGAGGAAGCGCCCCTGCTGCTCGTCGCGGCGCAGCGGCCGCGCATCGCTGCCGAGCGGACGGCCGAGGATCTCGAAGCAGGTGCTCTCGCTGGCGGGGTCGACTTGGATGATTTCCCCGCCCCAGCGCACGCGCTGGCTGCTGCTCCCCTGCTCGCGCGCCTGCTGCGGTGTGAGGGCGGCGAATTCGCCGTCGAGGGGCTTGGGTACGCTGGCGCAGGCACCCAGCAATGCGGTGGCGGCTAACGGGAAGAGGAGGCGTCGCATGGTCGAATCCTCGGTGGCGTATCAGGAAGACGGAACGCGGCGCGGGGTGGTCGCGGCGGCTGGCGGCAGCGCCCTGGCGCGTGAGAGGTAGTTTCGCACCGCGCGGCTGAACTCTTCGACATCGGCCGGCGCCGCCTGGATGCAGGCGTAGCGCAGCGTGACGTAGCGCCGGCCGAGGTTCTGCAGCTCCGCGCGTGCCTGCGGCCAGGTGGACACGGCGCGCGCGATGTAGTCCTGCGGTCCCTCGCTGGTGGCTCGCGGCAGACCGCGGCGCGCCAGCGCCCGTCCCAGGCGCGCCCAGGCGCGGTCCAGGGCATCGCCCCTGGCGCGCTCGCGGCGCAGGGCCCAGGCGAGGGCCGCGCCGATCACCAGACCACTGCTCAGCAGCAGGGCCAGCCCCAGCTCGCGCAGGCCGGCCCGGTCCACGCCGAAAGGCTGCAGCAGGCGGCCCTGACGCAGGCTGTCGAAGCGCAGCACGGCGTTGTTCCACAGGCGGTTGGCCAGATCCCAGCGGTTGCGCAGGGTCAGCCACCAGCCGGCGCCGTACCAGGGTTTGTCCGCGCCGTTGGCCGCCTGCGCGCCGAGTTGCACGCGCTGCGGACTGATCGCCGCGGTGGGGTCCACCCGCACCCAGCCGCGGTCGTCGAGCCAGATCTCGCTCCAGGCATGGGCGTCGGACTGGCGCACCACCAGGTAGCGGCCGAAGTCGTTCCAGTAACCGCCCTGGTAGCCGATGACGACGCGCGCCGGAATCCCGGCGGCGCGCATCAGCACGGTGAAGGCCGAGGCGTAGTGCTCGCAGAAGCCGGCGCGGGTGTCGAACAGGAAATCGTCCATGGCGTCGCGTCCCAGCGGCGGGGCGCTCAGGGTGTAGCTGAAGCGGTCGTGGAACAGGGTCAGCGCCGCGCGCACCACGTCCATGTCCTCATGGGCAGCCGACCGCCAGCTCCGGGCCAACGCCTGCGCGCGCGGATTGAACCCGGGCGGCAGCTCCAGCGCCTGCCGTCGCCACGCCGGCGTGAGGCCCTCCAGGCGGTAGTCGAGCACCGCCTCGGCGCGGTAGGTGCGCAGTTCCTCGATCGGGCGACCCACGCTGAGGGTGAAGTCGCGGTCCAGGCGTGCGCCCTCGGGCGCGGCCAGGGGCATGTCGAGCACGAACAGCTTGCGTTGCCGCGTGGGCTCCAGCGCGACCTCGTAGCGCAAGGGCGCACTGCGCCGCTGCAGCGGTTGCTCGCCGGTGCCGAGGGGGCCGCTGCCCTGGCCGCGCCAGACGGCACCGTCGTAATCCCACAGCACCTTGCCGCGCCAGTAGCGCTGGTCCGCGCGCGGCGGCGCGCCGGCGTCGAAGCTGACGCGGAAGGCCGGGCTGTCGTCGATCAGCAGATCGGTCAGGCTGCCCGGACTCATGTCGTCGCCGACGCCGGTGCGCTCCTGGGCCTGTCCCGGCGCGCCCCACAGGGGGCTGCTCAGCCGCGGCAGGAAGAGGAATGCCGTCAGGCCCAGCGGCAGAGCGGCGAGCAGCAGCAGGCCCGCTCCGGCCAGGTCGCGCCGCGCGAGGGCGAATCCCGCCTCCGAGTCCTCATCGCGCTCCAAGGCGCGCAAGGTGGCGAAGGGCGGCACCAGTCCCAGCGCCACCAGCAGGGTGCCGGCCAGGCTCTGGTCGAACAGCAGGGCAGCCATCAGCAGGAAGCTGGCGAAAGTGACCGCGCTGCGCGCGTCGCGCGGCCGCTCGCTCTCGCTGAGTTTGAGCACGAGCATGCCGGCCGCCAGGGCGCTGCCCGGATCGCGACCGAACAGGTTGCCGTACTGGGCGATGATGGCCAGGGGCAGGGCCAGGGTCAGCGGCAGGCGCACCCACCAGGGAAACCCGCCCCAATCCGGTCGCAGGCGGCGCTGCAGCCAGCGCACCGCCAACAGGGCAAGCATGGCCAGGTCCAGCCAGACCGGCAGGTGGGCCATGTGCACGGCCACGGCACCGGCCACCGTCAGTCCCAGCAGGTCGAAGGCATGGCGGTCCAGGCGCGTCACAGCAGGGCCAGTTCGCGCAGGCAGGCGTGTCGGTGGTGGGGGCCAAGGTCCGGTCCGAGGCGGCACGATGGCAGGTGCAGGGCATAGGGCCGGCGCTGCTCCTCGGCGCGGCACACCCAGTGTGCCAGCCGCGCCACGCGCGCCTCGGTGTCGAGCCCCTCGAGCGCGCGCCAGTCGAGCACCACCTCGCGCTGCGGCGCCTGCTCCTGCTCGCGCACCAGCAGGCTGTCGTGGCGTGCACTGGCCTTCCAGGCGATGAGCCGCGGCGGATCGCTGCTGCGGTAGTCGCGCAGGGTGGAGAACTCGTCACCGTCGCGCTGCCGCGCGAGGCCGCCGCCGCTGCGCAGGCTGTCGGGCAGCGGGGGGCCCTGCGGCTCCGGGCGTGGGTAGACCAGGGCGCGAAATTGCGGATGCAGCCAACTCCATACCCAGAACAGGCCGAGCGGGTAGGCGGTCCACAGGCGCAGCCGCGGCAGCTCGAGGTAGCCGCGCCGCCGCGTCGGCACAGTCAGCGCAAGGCGACCCTCGCCATCGGCCGGCAGGCCGAACAGGCGGCTGCCGCCGAGATGGTCCAGGCGCAGGGCCTGCCGCGCCCGTCCACCGGCATCGAATTGCAGCTGCAGCGACAGTGCCTCGCCGGCAAAGCAGGGCGCAGCGTGGATCGCCTGCAGGCGCAGTCCGTCGAGCGTGCGGAAGGCGACGAACATGCTCAGGAAGGCGCCGCCGCCGATCAGGCAGGTGAGCAGCACGGCGGCATTGTTGTTGTAGTTGAGCGCGCCCAGCAGCATGACGAACAGCATGAGGGCGAAGACCAGGCCAAAGCGGGTCGGCAGGACATAGATCCGGCGGCGGTGCAGCGCGATGGGCAGGGGCTCGGCCTGGCGCAGGCGCGTCAGCGCCGGCAGACGGCGCTCGGCCAGGGCGAGCGCGCCCAGCCACCAGGCGCGGGCGGTCAGGGGCATGGCGCCAGGGCGATCATGCCGTGCCCGGGGCAGCTGCCCTGGGCCTCAGCGCACGGGCACATCGGCCAGCAGGGCGCGGGCCAGCGCCTCGCGCGAGCGCGTGGCGCTGCCCTCCGGGGTAAGGCGATGCGCCGCGGCAGACACGAACACCGTCTGCAGGTCTTCCGGCAGGACATGGTCACGACCGCTCAGCAGGGCCACCGCGCGCGCCGCCTGCAGCAGGGCCAGGCCCGCGCGCGGCGACAGGCCGACGCGGATCTCCGGATGCACGCGGCTGGCGGCGAGCAGGGCCTGCAGGTAGTCGATCAGGGCCGGACTGGCCAGCACGCCGTGGGTGGCGGCGCGCAGCGCCTCGATCTGCGCGGCGTCCATGCACGGCTTCAGCGTGGCGATCAGGTCGCGCCGGTCGGCGCTGGTGAGCAGCTCGCGCTCCGCGTCGCGGCTGGGATAGTCCAGCGACAGGCGCAGCATGAAGCGGTCGAGCTGGGAATCGGGCAGCGGGTAGGTGCCGGCGAGATCCAGCGGGTTCTGCGTGGCGACCACGAAGAACGGCGTGGGCAGGGTGTGCGAGCGCCCATCCACGGTGACCTGTTGCTCGGCCATGGCCTCCAGCAGGGCGCTCTGCGTCTTGGGCGTGGCGCGGTTGATCTCGTCGGCGAGCACCAGCTGGGCGAACAGCGGGCCGGGGTGAAACTCGAAGCGCGCCGCCTCGCGCTGGTACACGCTGACGCCGATAATGTCGCTGGGCAGCAGATCGCTGGTGAACTGCACGCGCTGGAAGGACAGGGCCAAGGTCGCCGCCAGCGCGTGTGCCAGGGTGGTCTTGCCGACGCCGGGAAGGTCCTCGATCAGCAGATGGCCGCCGGCGAGCAGGCAGGCCAGGGCCAGCTTGACCTGCGCGCTCTTGCCCAGCAGCACGGCATTGACTTGCGCCTGGGCGCGGGACAGGGCATCGCGCAGGGCGGGGTCGAGCGGTGCGGGGCGGGAATCGGGCATCGGTAGGAGGGCGGAGTGGACGGAGGGAAGTCGGCGATGCGACAGGTCGCAAACACGAATCTGCGCCGTGGGCAGTGAAGCCAGTGTAGCCACGCCCGCGGCGTCGCGGCGAGCTTGGCGGTTATTCCTTGGCGTGTGGGCGCTGGTGCAAGTGTTCAAGCTTGGCCTGGCGTCCCAGCTGGCGCCCTTCGGTGACGAGGCGTTCTATTGGCAGGAGAGCCGCCGCCTGGACTGGGGCTACAGCGATCTGCCTCCGCTGACCGCTTGGCTGATCCGTGCCGGCGAGGTGTTGTGCGGCCACGGCGAAATCGGCCTGCGCGCCGTGTTCCTGCTGCTCGGCTCCGTGCTGCCCCTGCAGATCGCCCGACTGGGCACGCGCCTCTTCGGCGCGCGCGCCGGCGCCTGTGCCGGACTGCTGTGGCTGACCTTGCCCCTGGGCGGCTCGCTAGGCCTGCTCGCTCTGCCGGATGTGCCGCTGCTGTGCGCCAGCGTTGCCGCCCTGTCCGCCGTGGAGGCGGCCGCACGCACGGGGCAGCTGCGCCACTGGCTGGTTCTCGGCCTGGCGCTCGCCGTGGCCTGGCTCACGCACTACCGCGCCGCCGTGCTGCTGCTGTCCGGGTTGGTCTTCCTCGCGCTCACACCGCGCGGCCGCCGGCTGTGGCGCGCGTCCGGCCTGTGGGTCGCCCTGGGTGTGATGGGTCTGGGATTCGTGCCGCTGCTGCTGTTCAACGCGCGCCACGCCTGGGAGGGTGTGGCGTTCCAGCTGGTCGAGCGCCACCCCTGGGCGTTCCATGCCGACGCCCTGGTGCAACCGCTGGAGCAGGCGCTGGCCTGCACCCCGCTGCTCTACGCCCTGCTGCTGTGGGCGCTGTGGCGCTGCTGGCGCCGCCGCGGCGAGGGGGGTCCCTGGGACCTGCTGGCCACGAGTGGCGGCAGCGTGGTGCTCGGCTACTTCGTCCTGGGGCTGTTTGCCGACGACCTGCGTTTCCGCGCCCACTGGCCGCTGCCGGGCTACGTGCCCGCCCTGCTGGCCCTGCCGGTGCTGCTCGGTCCGGGCGCGACGCCCTGGCGCCGGCCGGTCGCGCGCGCCGCGTTCGCCCTGGCGGCGCTGGGCAGTGCCGCCACGTTCGGCTACCTCGCCCTCGCCGCCTGGCCGGCGCAGACCGCGCGGCTGGCGCCCTACAAGCTGTTTCCGGAGAGCTTTGTGGGTTGGCGCGAGGCGGCGGCACACGCCCGCACCTTGCTCGACTCCGCCGCGCCCGCGTCGGCGGACACGATCCTCGTGGCCGACCACTTCCTGCTCGCCGCCGAACTGGACTTCCAGTTCGGCGGCACGCGCCGCGTCTACGCACTGGACCATCCGCTCAACACCAAGCACGGCCGCGCACCGCAGCTGGCGCAGTGGCAGCTGGACGAAACCGCGCTGCGCGCCCACGCCGGGGCGCCGGTGCTGCTGGTGGTGCAGGACACGGGCGGGCGCGAGCGCGATCGGGCCGAGTGGCAGCGCAGCCTGCCATCGCGCATCGACGGCCTGCAGCGCGTGGACGGTCTGGCGCTGTTCGCCGGCCGCCAGCGCTTCTCCTTCTGGCGCGGCCGTGTTCCGGCCGCGACGCCGCCTACGGCACGCTGACGCCGGCAGCGCGCAGCAGCCGGCACAGGGCGATCAGCGGCAGGCCGACGAGGGCGCTGGGATCGCTGCTGTCCACGCGCTCGAACAGGCTGATGCCGAGTCCTTCCACCTTGAAACTGCCAGCGCAGTCCAGCGGCTGTTCGCGCGCCACGTAGCGGGCGATCTCCGCCGCGTCGAGCGAGCGGAAGCGCACGCGCGTGATGTCGAGCGCGGTCGCCGTACACCACGGCACCGTGCGGGTATCCACCAGCGCCAGGGCGGTGAGGAAGCGCACCTCGCGCCCGCTGCACGCGGTGAGCTGGGCGTGGGCCGCTGCGGCGCTGCCGGGCTTGCCGAGCACGCTGGTGCCTTCGGCCGCCACCTGGTCCGAACCGATGACCAGGGCGTGCGGGGTCGTCGCGGCGACCGCCTCGGCCTTGGCCAGTGCCAGGCGCGCGGCCAGGGCTTCGGGTGCTTCGTCCCCGTGCCGGCCTTCGTCCACCAACGGCGCGATCTGGCGGAAGGTGGGCGTCAGGCGGCGCAGCAGCTCGGCGCGGTAACGCGACGTGGAGGCCAGCACCAGATCGATATTCAGCACCAGATCGACACCGGGCAGTGCTGCGGGCATCAGCGCGCCTGCGCTGCGCGCAGTTCGTCGGCCACGTTCGCCAGCCGCTCCAGCTGTTGCGCCATGGAAAGGCGCGACTGCGCCAGCGCCTGCACGGCCGTGTCCAGCTCCGCTTGCGGCGCATCGGCCGCGTGCTGCTTGATCCACAGCCGGTGCTGCAGCAGGTCGCGCAGCGCCGCCTGCACCTTGTGGTCCGCCGCGAGGGCGAAATCGGCGTCGGCGCTCATTTCTTCGGGCAGGTCCACCAGCATGGCGCGCAGCTCCTGCATGCGCAGGCGGCACTGCTGCAGCTGGCGCTCCAGCTCGTCGGCGCCGTCAAGCAGGCCGCGGATGGCCGCTTCGCGCCGGCGCCAGCGCTGCTCACGCAGCAATTGGCGCACCAGCCAGGCCAGGGCCGCGGCGGCGAACAGAGCGAGGGCGACGAGGACGGGCAGCGGAGGCGAATTCACGCAGGCGGAAAAATTCCAGGCGGGCCGGCAGTCTGCCGCAGATGCGGGGGCAGGTAAACGCCGGCGCCCGGGCCCGCTCAGCGCGCAAGTTGCCGCGCCTGCGCGGGTTTTGCCTTGACTTCGGCGCCCCCCGTAACTATTCTCGCGCGCCCATGTCCGCATCCCTGCCCGAGACCGTGGACGCTTCGCGCATGGTCACGGCGCGGCGCTCCTTCGCCGGTACGCTGCCGCTGGCCAGCCTGCGGCGGCTGGTGCCGAGTCTGGCAGCAGCGCAGGGTGACGTGCGTTATGCATTGCAGTTCGACCGCGATGCGCTGGGGACCGCTTTCATCGGGGTGCAGGCGGAGGCAGCCTTGCCGCTGACCTGCCAGCGCACCCTGGAGCCGTTCGATCTGCCGGTGCGCATCGACACGCGCCTGGGGTTGATCACGCGGGAGGAAGACGAGGCGGCGCTGCCGCCGGGTTACGAGCCGCTGTTGAGTGCCGACGGGCAAGTGAGTCCGGCCGAGGTGATCGAGGACGAATTGATCCTCGCCTTGCCGGTGGTGCCGCTCAGCCCTGGCGGGGTGGGGAAGGACGAAACCGTGTGGTCGTCCGCAGCGGAGGACGCGGTCGGCGAGGTGCCGGCAAATCCCTTCGCCGCGCTGGCCCGGTTGAAGAAGTAGGGCGGCAGGCGTTTCTGCCGCCGCGTTCGCGCGGCGCGGAGCCGGCGGCGCCACGAGGCGGTGACGGACACGTCGTCGCGGTTTTCGCAATTCGCCGTTGCGGCTGTCCGGCCGCAGCGGCTCCATCGTACGTTTCGGAGATTCGCCATGGCAGTCCAGAAGTCCCGCAAGACCCCGTCCCGGCGCGGCATGCGTCGTTCGCACGACGCGCTCACCGCCAAGCAGCTGGCCACCGACCCGACCTCGGGCGAGGTGCACCTGCGTCACCACGTGACCAAGGACGGCTACTACCGCGGCAAGAAGGTGATCGACACCAAGACCGCGGTGCGCGACGAGGATTGATCGCCGCGGGGTCCGTCGACCCCGCGCCAGCGGTCCCTGGAAGTCCGGCGCGCTCGCGCCGGATTTCGTTTTCGGCCGACGCTGACCGCCGCGGCCGCCAGCCGAGGACACTGCCCTGATCCACGCCCGCATTGCCGGAACCGGCAGCTACCTGCCGGAGAAGGTCCTGACCAACGCCGATCTGGAAAAACTCGTCGAAACCAGCGACGAGTGGATCGCCTCGCGCACCGGCATCCGCCAGCGCCATATCGCCGCCGAGGGCCAGACTACCGGCGATCTCGCCGAACAGGCGGCGCGGCGCGCCCTCGATGCCGCCGGCGTCAAACCCGGTGAGATCGACCTGCTGGTGCTCGGCACTACCACTCCGGACCTCATCTTCCCGTCCACCGCCTGCCTGCTGCAGCACCGCCTGGGCGCCAACGGCTGCGCCGCCTTCGACGTCAACGCGGCCTGTTCCGGTTTCATCTACGCCCTGGGCGTGGCGGACAAGTTCATCCGCAGCGGCGCAGCCAGGAAAGCCCTGGTGGTTGGAGCGGAGACCCTCACGCGCATGCTCGACTGGTCCGACCGCAGCACCTGCGTGCTGTTCGGCGACGGCGCGGGCGCGGTGGTGCTCACCGCCGACAGCGCGCCGGGCATCGTCTCCACACACCTGCACGCCGACGGCGGCTACAAGGAGCTGCTGTGGAATCCGGTGGGCGTGTCCGCCGGCTTCAAGCCGCAGGAGAAGAACGCCGGCGTGCGCGTCATGATGACCGGCAACGAAGTGTTCAAGGTGGCGGTCAAGACCCTCGATGCGGTCGTGGAGGAGACCCTCGCCGCCAACGGCCTGGACAAGCACGCCATCGACTGGCTGATCCCGCACCAGGCCAATCTGCGCATCATCCAGGCCACCGCCAAGCGACTGGACATGCCCATGGAGCGCGTGATCGTCACCGTGGACAAGCACGGCAACACCTCGTCGGGCTCGGTGCCGCTGGCGCTGGACCACGCCGTGCGCACCGGCAAGGTGCAGCGCGGCCAACTGCTGCTGATGGAAGCCTTCGGCGGCGGCTTCACCTGGGGCTCCGCGCTCGTTCGTTATTGACCTTCGCGGCACGGAACGCAGCCATGCAGAATCTCGCCTTCGTTTTCCCCGGCCAGGGCTCGCAGTCGGTCGGCATGCTCGCCGAACTCGCCGCCGCCGAGCCGCCGGTGCAGCAGACGTTCGATGAAGCCTCGGCGGGCGTCGGCAAGGACCTGTGGGCGCTGGCCCAGCAGGGTCCGGAAGACGCGCTCAACCGCACCGAGAACACCCAGCCGGCCCTGCTGGCCGCCAGTGTGGCCGTGTGGCGCGTATGGCGCGCGCGTGGCGGCGCGCGGCCGGCCCTGCTGGCTGGCCACAGCCTTGGCGAGTATTCGGCCCTGGTTTGCGCGCAGGCCCTGTCGCTGGCCGATGCCGCGGCCCTGGTGGCCGAACGCGGTCGCCTGATGCAGGCGGCGGTGCCCGCGGGCGTCGGCGCGATGGCCGCGATCCTCGGCGGCGACGATGCACAGATCGCCCAGGTCTGCGCCGAAGTGGCTGGCAACGAGGTGGTGGCGCCCGCCAACTTCAATTCACCCGGTCAGCTCGTCATCGCCGGACACGCTGCAGCTGTGGACCGCGCCCTCGCGCGACTGGCCGAACTCGGCGTGAAGAAGGCGGTGAAGCTGCCGGTCTCGGTGCCCTCGCACTGTGCCCTGATGCGCGAGGCGGCGGACAGGCTCGGCGAGCGCATGGCCGCCCTGGCCTGGTCCGCGCCGACCATTCCCGTGGTGCAGAACGCCGAAGCGCGCCCGTACACCGAAGTTGCCGAGATCCGCGCCGCGCTGCAGCGCCAGCTCTACCTGCCGGTGCGCTGGACCGAGTGCGTGCAGTCGCTCGCGGCGGCAGGCATCACGCGCCTGGCCGAATGCGGTCCGGGCAAGGTGCTGGCCGGACTGACCAAACGCATCGACAAGTCGCTGGAGGCACGCGCCATCGGCGCGCCGGCCGATCTCGCCGCCGTCCTGACCGACTGGCGCGCCGACTGAGGCCCAGCTCCGGATTGGGCGATCGGCCCGCTCGCCCACCGTTCGCGGCCCGTCATGGCCGCCCACGCCAAGGAACCGAATCATGAGCAAGCCCCTGGAAGGCGACATCGCCCTCGTCACCGGCGCCAGCCGCGGCATCGGCGCGGCCATCGCGGCGGAACTGGCCGCGCAGGGCGCCACGGTGATCGGTACGGCCACTACCGAAGCGGGCGCGGCGGCGATCTCGGCGGCGCTGGCGGCGCACGGCGGCGCGGGGCGCGTGCTGAACGTGACCGACGGCGCGGCCGTCGACGCACTGATCGACGCCATCGCCAAGGAGTTCGGGCCGGTGTCGATCCTGGTGAACAATGCCGGTATCACGCGCGATCAGCTGCTGCTGCGCATGAAGGACGAGGACTGGCAGGCCATCCTCGACACCAACCTCACCAGCGTGTACCGCACCTCCAAGGCGGTCATGCGCGGCATGATGAAGGCGCGCCGCGGCCGCATCGTCAACATCGCCTCGGTGATCGGACTCACGGGCAATCCGGGCCAGGCCAACTACGCCGCGGCCAAGGCCGGCATCATCGCCTTCTCCAAGTCGCTGGCGCGCGAGATTGGTTCGCGCGGCGTGACGGTGAACGTGGTGGCCCCCGGATTCATCGACACCGACATGACGCGCGCGCTGCCCGAGGACGCGAAGAACGCCATGCTCGGGCAGATCGCTCTCGGCCGCTTTGGCGAGCCGGTCGACATCGCCCGCGCGGTGGCGTTCCTGGCGTCGCCGGCGGCGGCCTACATCACCGGCGAAACCCTGCATGTGAACGGCGGCATGTACATGCCGTAGAATCCGCGCTTCCGCGCCGTCGATTCAGGCGCTTGCACCACAGCATTCAAGGACATTCCACGCCCGTGCCGCTCCAGTCCGGAGCCCGGGCGCACGGCCCGGCCCGCACGCGCGGCGGCGTCGGTAGCAGGGCAGGATGCGTTCCACTACAATCCGCGCGCTTTTTTCCCTCCGGGAGGTTACCGAACTCATGAGCAGCATCGAAGAACGCGTCAAGAAGATCGTCGTCGAACAACTCGGCGTGAAGGAAGACGAGGTCACGGCGAACGCCTCGTTCGTGGACGATCTGGGCGCCGACTCGCTCGATACCGTGGAGCTGGTGATGGCTCTGGAAGAAGAGTTCGAGTGCGAGATCCCGGACGAGGAAGCCGAGAAGATCACCACCGTGCAGCAGGCGGTCGACTACATCAAGGCCCACGTCAAGGGCTGAGTTTCCGCCGTCATGGGGTCACCACGCTGCGCCTTCAGGGCGCAGCGCGCGTTTTGGGAGTTCGCAGCACACGCCGGCGTACGTCGGCGGCGTGCCAGGCGCCCGCGCGGGCCGCGGGCGGGATCAAGGCAAGGCAGGACAGCATGAGCAAGCGTCGCGTCGTCATCACTGGCCTGGGCATCCTTTCGCCCGTCGGCAACGATATCGCCACCGCCTGGAAGAACATCGTCGAGGGCAGGAGTGGCATCGGTCCAATTACTCACTTCGACGCCAGCGCCTATGCCACGCGCATCGCCGGCGAGGTGCGCGACTTCGATCCGACGCGCTGGATCGCGCCGAAGGACGTCAAGAAGATGGACGCCTTCATCCACTACGGCGTGGCGGCATCGCTTGAGGCGATGAAGGACGCCGGCCTGGAGGTGACCGAGGCCAACGCCGAACGCATCGGCGTATCGGTCGGTGCGGGCATCGGCGGCATCACCACCATCGAGAAGACGGCGCAGATCCTCGCCGAGGGCGGTCCGCGCAAGATCTCGCCCTTCTTCGTGCCCTCCACGATCATCAACATGATCTCGGGCAACGTGTCCATCATGACCGGTGCCAAGGGCCCGAATCTGGCGACCGTCACCGCCTGCACCACGGCCACGCACAACATCGGCCTCGCCGCGCGCCTGATCGCCTACGGCGACGCCGATGCCATGGTGGCCGGCGGCGCGGAATACTCCACCACCGGAACGGCCATCGGCGGCTTCTGTTCGGCGCGCGCCCTGTCCACACGCAACGAGGAGCCGGCCCGCGCTAGCCGCCCCTGGGACAAGGACCGCGACGGCTTCGTGCTGTCCGACGGCGCCGGCGTGCTGGTGCTGGAGGAGTACGAGCATGCCCGCGCGCGCGGTGCGCGCATCTACGCCGAACTGTCCGGCTTCGGCATGAGCGGTGATGCCTACCACATGACCGCGCCCAGCGAGAACGGCGAGGGCGGCGGGCGCTGCATGGTGAACGCCCTGCGCGACGCCAGGCTCGACACCAGCGCGGTGCAGTACATCAACGCCCACGGCACCTCCACGCCGGCCGGCGACGTGGCCGAGGTACAGGGCATCAAGGGCGTGTTTGGTGCGCATGCGCAGCGGCTGATGGTGTCCTCGACCAAGTCGATGACGGGCCACCTGCTCGGTGCGGCCGGCGGCGTCGAGGCGATCTTCTCCGTGCTCGCCCTGCACCACGGCATCGTCCCGCCGACCATCAATCTCGATGCGCCGGGCGAAGGCTGCGATCTCGACTTCGTGCCGCACAGCGCGCGCGAATTCCAGCTCGACGTGGTCCTGTCCAACTCCTTCGGCTTCGGCGGCACCAACGGCACGCTGGTGTTCCGCCGCGTGTGAGCGGCGCGCGCGGCGTGGCCTGCGTCACGCGCGAGCTGCCCGGTCGGCGCGATCTGCTCGCGCTGGCCGCGGCCGATCCGCTGCGCTACCCGTGTCTGTTGGAGAGCGTGGCCCACGGGCCGGCGCAGGCACGCTACGACCTGCTGCTGGCGTTCCCGCAGGCGCGGTTGGTGCAGGGGAGCGACGGCGTGGTGCGCGATGGGCAGGGGCGCGAACTCGGCTCGGCCTTCCTGCCGGTCCTTGATGATGCCGCCTGGCAGGCCGAGTGCAGCGCGCGCGGGGACGGCGCCGCGGCGGTCGATCTGCCGTTCCGCGGCGGCTGGGCGCTGTTCCTCGCCTATGAACTCGCCGCGGAGATCGAGCCGCGACTGCACGCGCCGCCGGCGCCGGACGCGGCGCTGCCGCGCGCCGTGGCGCTGCGCTGCCCCGCGGCCGTGGTGGTCGATCGCGCCGCCGCGCGCACGGTGCTGGTCGCCGAGGCCGAGCACGCCGAACTGCTGGACGCGCTTGCCGCCGACCTGGCGTCGGGGCGGGCCACGCCTGCGGCCGCCGCGCCCTGCCTGGCCACTCTGGAGGAGGACGAGCCGCAGCGCTTCCTCGACGGTGTGGCGCAGGTGCACGCCCACTTGCGCGCTGGCGATGTGTTCCAAGTGAACCTATCGCGCGAGTGGCGCGCGCGTCTGCGCGCGCCGATGGCGCCGGCGGCGCTCTACGCCAGCCTGCGCGCCGCCAACCCGGCGCCCTTTGCCGGCCTGTGGCAGGACAAGGACTGGGCCGTGGTCAGTTCCTCGCCCGAGCGGCTGGTCGAGGTGCGCGGGCGCCGCGTGCAGACGCGCCCCATCGCCGGCACGCGTCCACGCCTCGCCGGGGATGACGAGGCGGCGCGGGTGCGCGAACTGATCGGCCATCCCAAGGAGCGGGCCGAGCACGTCATGCTGCTCGACCTGGAGCGCAACGACCTCGGCCGCTTGTGCGTGCCCGGGTCGGTCGCGGTGGACGAACTCATGACGGTGGAGAGCTACGCCCACGTGCACCACATCGTGTCCAATGTGAGCGGCCGCCTGCGTGAGGGTGTGACGCCCGGCGAGGTGATCGGCGCGGTCTTTCCTGGCGGCACCATCACCGGCTGCCCCAAGCTGCGCTGCATGCAGATCATCGCGGCGCTGGAGCGCACCGGCCGCGGTGCCTACACCGGCGCCATGGGCTACCTCAACCGCGACGGCGACATGGACCTCAACATCCTTATTCGCAGTATCACCCAGGCGGGCGAGCAGCTGCGCTTGCGCGCCGGAGCCGGCATCGTGGTCGATTCCGACGCGGCGCGCGAACTGGAGGAAACGCGGCACAAGGCGCGCGGCCTGCTGCGCGCCCTGGGCGTGCCGGCCTGAGCGATGCCGAACGCGCGCGCCAGCGCAGGGACGTCCGAGACCGTGCTGGTGGACGGCATGCCGGCCGCGCAGGTCGCGAGCGACGACCGCGGCCTGCTGTACGGCGATGGCCTGTTCGAGACGGTGCTGTTCGTGGACGGCGCGGCGCCGCTGTGGCCACGTCACCTGCAGCGCCTGACCCTGGGCTGCGCGCGGCTGCGCCTGCCGCCGCCGGATGTCGCGGAGCTGGCGCGCGAGAGCGTGCTGGTCGCTGCCGGTCACGCGCGCGCCGTCGTGCGCATTACGCTCACGCGCGGCAGCGGCCCGCGCGGCTATGCGCCACCCATCGCACCGCAGCCGCGTCGCATCGTCGCCGCGCACGCTGCGCCCGCTCCGCGGCTGGATTGGTTGCGTGCGGGAATCCGGGTAGGCTTCTGCGCCACGCGACTCGCGTCGCAGCCGCTGCTGGCGGGCCTCAAGCACCTCAATCGTCTGGAGCAGGTGCTGGCCCGCGCGGAGTGGGACGATCCCGCCATCGCCGAAGGTCTCATGTTCGATTCCGCCGATCACCCTGTGTGCGCGACTGCAGCCAATCTTTTCGCCGTGGTGGATGGCGTGTTGCGCACGCCGGCACTGGACCACTGCGGCGTGGCCGGCGTCGCGCGCGCCGAAGTGCTGGCGCGGTGCGACGGGGCCGTGGTTGCGCCGCTCACGCGCGGCGAGCTGATGCGCGCCGACGAGGTGTTTCTCAGCTCCAGCGTACGCGGCATCGTGCCGGTGGCGCAGACGCCGGATCGGTCCTACGGCGTCGGCGCGACCACGCGCGCGCTGCAGGCGGCCTGGTTCGATCTGGGCCTGTCGCCACGGGTGGCGGGCTGATGGCGCATCCGGCGCGACGCCGTGTGAGCCTGCGCGGACTCCTCAGCGCACTGGCGACGCTGCTGTTCGTTGCCGCGCTCGCAGCGGGCGGCTGGGTCTGGTTCGACTACCGCAACTTCAGCGATGCGCCGCTGCACATCGCCAGCGCGGACGCGACGCTCGACATTCCGCCCGGCACCGCTTTCCTCGGCATCGTGCGGCGCGTGCGCGAGGGCGGCTACAGCGCCGCGCCGGAGCTGTACTGGCGCGCGCTGGCCTGGGAGTCGAAGAACGCCCAGTCCCTGCACGCGGGAGAGTACGCCCTGACGGCGGGCCTCACGCCGCGCGGCCTGCTGCGCAAGATGGCCGCGGGCGAGGTGATCCAGCACCGCTTCACCATCGTCGAGGGCTGGACCTTCCGTCAGTTGCGCGCTGCGCTGGCGGCCGAAGCGGGCGTGCAGCAGACCCTCACCACCCTCACCGACGCCGAGGTCATGGCGCGCCTGGGTGCGGCCGATGTGCCCGCCGAGGGGCGCTTCCTGCCGGAGACCTACAGCTGGGTGCGCGGCAACAGCGACCTCGACCTGCTGCGCCAGGCGCACGCCGCGCTGGGCAAGGTGCTCGCCGCCGCCTGGGACGGGCGCGATGCGGGCCTGCCGCTGCAGTCGGCCGACGAGGCCCTGGTGCTGGCGTCGATCGTGGAGAAGGAGACCGGCAAGGCGGAGGAGCGGCCGCAGATCGCCGGCGTATTCCTGCGCCGCCTCGGACTCGGCATGAAACTGCAGACCGACCCGACCGTGATCTACGGCCTGGGCAGCGCTTTCGACGGCAACCTGCGCCGGCGCGACCTCGAGGCAGACACGCCCTGGAACACCTACACGCGCGGCGGCCTGCCGCCCACGCCGATCGCTCTGCCGGGACGGGCGGCGATCGAGGCGGCCGTGCACCCGGCGCCGGGCAAGGCGCTCTACTTCGTCGCGCGCGGAGACGGCAGCCATGAATTCTCCGACTCGCTCGAGGCGCACAATCGCGCCGTGGCCCGCTACCAATTGCACCGATGAGCCAGCGCGGACGTTTCATCACCCTGGAAGGCAGTGAAGGTGCGGGCAAGAGCACCGTGCTCGGCGCCGTGCGCGAACAGCTGGCGGCGCAGGGGCACGATGTGCTGGTCACGCGCGAACCCGGCGGCACGCCCGCCGGCGAGGCCATCCGCACGGTGCTGCTCGATGCCCAGTTCAAGGGGCTCGCCGCCGAGACCGAGCTGCTGCTCATGTTCGCCTCGCGCGCCGAGCTGGTGCGCCGTACCGTCCGTCCCGCGCTGGCGGCGGGACGCTGGGTCTTGTCCGACCGCTTCACCGACGCCAGCTACGCCTACCAGGGCGGTGGCCGCGGCCAGCCGCTCGAGCGCATCGCCGAACTGGAGCGCTGGGCCGCCGATGGCCTCGTCCCTGACCTCACCCTGCTGCTCGACCTGCCGGTGCAGCAGGGCCTGGCGCGCGCCGGCGGTCGCGGCGCGGCGGATCGCATCGAAATGGAAAGTGCGGAATTCTTCGAGCGCGTGCGCGCCGCCTACCGCGCCCGTGCCGCGTCCGAGCCGCGGCGCTTCCGCGTGATCGACGCCAGCCGGCCGCTGCATGCCGTGCTGGCCGAAGTGCGCTCAGTGCTGGACGCCTGGCTGGGCGGCGTGGGGTCGGCGGCATGAGTCTTGCGCCCTGGCACAGCGAAGCCTGGACCTCGTTGCGGGCGCGGCTGTCGCGCGGGGCATTGCCCCACGCGCTGCTGCTGTGCGGCCCGGAAGGTCTGGGCAAACGCGCCTTCGCCGAGGCTTTTGTCGCCCTGGCGTTGTGCGAACAGCGCGGGGACGTCGCCTGCGGCCGCTGTCGCGCCTGCCAGCTGCTGGCCGCTGGCAGCCATCCCGACCGCGTGCGCGTGGGCCTGGAGGAGCGCGACGACGGCAAGCTGCGCAGCGAAATCGTGGTGGAGCAGATCCGCCGCCTGTCCGAGCGTCTGGCCATGACGCCGCAATTCGGCGGCCTGCAGTTGGTGCTGATCGATCCCGCCGAGGCGATGAATGCCGCCGCCGCCAATGCCCTGCTCAAGACCCTGGAGGAGCCCACGCGCGGCACGGTCATCGTGCTGGTCAGCGACGCGCCGGGCCGCCTGGTGGCCACCATCCGCTCGCGCTGCCAGCGCATCGAGTTCAAGCCGCCTTCGCGCGAGCAGGCTTTGGCGTGGCTGGCCGCCCAGGGGGTGGCCGAGGGCGCGGCATCCCTGGATGCCGCGAGCGGCAATCCCGGGCGCGCCCTGGCCCTGGCGCGATCCGGCGGCCTCGCCCTGCGCGCGGAGGTGGCGCGCGACCTGGCGGCGCTGTGGACGGGTCAGTGCCCCGCCGGCGAAGCGGCCAACCGCTGGGCCGGGTCCGAGGGAGAGCTGCGCCTGTGGTTCGCCGCCCAGCTCGCCGTGGACGAGGCAGCCGCCGCGGCGCGTGGCGCGCGCGGTCCGCTCGCCTTGACCCTTGCCCCCGATTTCCACAAGCTAGCCGCATGGCTGCGGGAGGCCGGGCGCGTGCGCGAACAACTGCGCACGCCGCTGCGGCCGGAACTGGCGATCCTGGATCTGTTGCTGGCCTGGCGCGAGATGGCGCCGCGGCCGCGGAGGGCGTGAGGCATGGGAGTTCCCAATTTCGGTGGCGGCATGCCGCGCCAGGGCATCCTGTCCCTGGCCATCAAGGACAAGGGCGCCCTCTACAACGCCTACATGTCCTACGTGAAGGGCGGCGGTCTGTTCGTGCCCACGGCAAAGAAGTACAACCTCGGCGACGAGGTGTTCATCCTGCTCACCCTGATGGACGAGAAGGATCGCCTGCCCGTGGCGGGCAAGGTGGTCTGGATCACGCCGGCCGGCGCCCAGGGCAACCGCACGGCCGGTATCGGCGTGCAGTTCAACGACTCCGCCGACGGCGAGGCTGCGCGCACCAAGATTGAGTCGATACTCGCCGGCATCCTCAGCGCGGATCGGCCCACGCACACGATGTGAACGGAGTTCGGCATGGGGCGTAGCCAGGAACGCGCAAGGACGGAGCGCCCGGCGCCCGTTCCGCGCGATTCGACGCATGCCGGGGCGCTCGCGGCGGCACTTGGGTTTGGCAGGCGTGTCGACCGCGGTCCGGCCAGGCAGGCATGCGCCTGCTGATTCTCGGTGCCGGCGGCATCGGCGCCTACTACGGCGCCCGCGCCATCGAAGCCGGCCACGAGGTGGATTTCCTGGTGCGGCCGGCGCGGGCCGAGCGCCTGCGCGCCGATGGGCTGCGTCTGTACAGCGACGTGGGCGATTTTGCCGCGCCGGTGTCCGCGCTGACCCACGTGCCGCACGGCTACGCCTGCGACCTGGTGCTGCTGTCGTGCAAGGCCTGGGACCTGGACAGCGCCATCGCCGCCATTGCCCCCGCCGTGGGGCCCGACACCCGCGTGCTGCCGCTGCTCAACGGCTTGCGCCACCTCGACCTGCTCGACCTGGCCTTCGGCCGCGGGCGGGTGTGGGGCGGCGTGGCGCATATTTCGGTCACGCTGCAGGACGATGGCAGCGTGCGCCACTTCGGCAGCGTCGCGCGGCTGGCCTTCGGCGCGCGCGGCGCTGACCCGCGTTGCGATGCGCTTGCGCCGGGTCTGCTGGCCCTGCGCGCCGAGGTGCGCCGGCGCGAGGATATCCTCACGGCGATGTGGGAAAAGCACGCCTTCATCGCCACGCTGGCCGGCATGACCTGCCTGCTGCGCGGCAGCGTGGGCGAGATCGTCGCCACGGCCGACGGCACCGCCCTGATGCAGCGCGCCTACGCCGAAGCGGTGGCGATCGCCTCGGCCCACGGCCACGCGCCGTCCGCCGCCGCGCGTGAGGACGCCCTGCGCATCCTCACCGCAGCAGACTCGCCCCTGAAGGCGTCGATGCTGCGCGATCTGGAGCGCGGTGCGCGCACCGAGGGCGAGCACATCCTGGGCGATCTGCTCGCCCGCGGCCGCGGCGCCGACATCGACATGCCCCTCTTGGGTGCCGCCTGCGCGCATCTGCGCGTGGTCGAGGCGGCCCGCAGCGCCTCGACCTGAGTGCGGGCCGAGTGGCCTCACTCGTGGCGCAGCGCCTCGATCGGGTCCATGCGCGCGGCGCGACGCGCCGGAAAGTAGCCGAACACCACGCCAATGGCCGCCGAGAACAGGAAGGCCAGCAGGTTGATGCGCAGGTCGAACAGGTAGGGCAACTGCAAAGCACGCGCCAGCCCGGCGCTGGCCAGCGCTGCGGTGGCCATGCCGATCAGGCCGCCGAGGGCGGACAGCGCCATGGCCTCGATGAGGAACTGCAGCAGCACCTCGCGCTCCAGCGCGCCGACGGCCAGGCGGATGCCGATCTCGCGCGTGCGCTCGGTCACCGACACCAGCATGATGTTCATGATGCCGATGCCGCCCACCAGCAGACTCACCGCCGCGACGGCACCGAGCAGCGTAGTCATCACGCCGATGGTGCCGGACAGGGTCTGCGCGATCTGGCGCGGATCGAGCACGTTGAAGTCGTCCTGCTCGCCCGCGCCGATCTTGCGCCGTTCGCGCAGCAACGCCTCGACGCGCGCGATCACGGCGTCGGTGTCGGCACCGCTCGCGGCTGAGAGCATGATGCCGCCGATGTCCGTCGTGCCGGTCACGCGGCGCTGCAGGGTACGCAGCGGCAGCACGATCAGGTCGTCCTGGTCGTTGCCCATCGCCCCTTGGCCCTTGCCGCGCAGCAGGCCGATCACGCTGCAGCTGAAGTCCTTGATCCGCACGTCGGCGCCGACTGGATCCTGCTGGCCGAACAGTTCGCGCCGCACGCGCTCACCGACCACGCACACCGCCTTGCCGGCGCGCAGCTCGGTGTCGCTGAACGGGCGGCCCGCGGCGAGGCTCCAGCGCGCAATATCGAAGTAGGCGTTGCTCGTGCCGACGGCGCTGGTGCTCCAGTTCTTCGCTCCGGCCACGGCGGTGACGGCGCGGTTCAGGGTCGGCGCCACGGCCACCACGCCGTTGACCTGATTGGCGAGAGCGTCGACGTCGGCCGACTTGAAGGGAGGGGCCGCGCTCGCGCCCATACCCATGCGCTGGCCGGGTCGAACCATCAGCAGGTTGCTGCCGAGGCTGCTGATCTGCTCCGCCACGGCAGCCGTGGCGCCGTGGCCCAGGGTGACCATGGTGATGACCGCCGCTACGCCGATGACCACGCCCAGGATGGTGAGAAAGGAGCGCAGCAGGTTGCGGCGGATCTCGCGCAACGACAGCAGCAGGGCGTTCCACAGCATCAGCGCGCCTCCGTGGCGGAGCGGTCCGCGCCGCTGGGCCGGTCGCTCTCCACGCGGCCGTCGAGGAAGCGCACACAGCGCCGTGCGTAGGCGGCCATGTCGGACTCGTGCGTCACCATGAGCACGGTGATGCCGCGATCGCGATTGAGCGTGGTCAGCAGGTCCATGATTTCGCGGCTGCGCTGTGTGTCGAGGTTGCCGGTGGGTTCGTCCGCGAGCAGCACGGCCGGGCGCGTGACGATGGCGCGGGCGATGGCCACGCGCTGCTGCTGGCCGCCCGACAACTCGGTCGGCGTGTGGTGGCCGAAGCCGTCCAGCCCCACCTGCGCCAACGCCTCGGCGGCGAGGCGGTGGCGCGCCGCGGCGCCTTCGCCACGGTAGAGCAGGGGCAGTTCGACGTTGTCCTGGGCCGAGGTGCGGCCGAGCAGGTTGAAGCCCTGAAAGACGAAGCCGAGGTAGTGGCGGCGCAGGCGCGCGCGCTGGTTGCGGTCGAGCGTCTCCACTGCGGCGCCCATGAAGCGGTAGCTGCCGCTGCTCGCCGTGTCGAGGCAGCCGATGATGTTCATCGCGGTGGACTTGCCCGAACCGCTGGGGCCCATGATGGCAACAAACTCGCCCGCGGCGATGCGCAGGTCGACGCCGCGCAGGGCCTGGAAGGCGCTGCGACCGCTGCCGTAGGTCTTGGTGACCTGATCGAGCGCGATCAGCGGCGCCGCCTCCGCGGTGTTCACGGCGGGGATTCCGTGCTGTCCACGATGACTGCCTGGCCGACGCGCAGCTCGTCGGTGCTAATCTCGGTCATGCGCCCGTCGGACGCACCGACGGTGACTTCCAGCGCCTGCGGCTTGCCGTCGCCGCCCAGCAGCCACAGCGTGCGCGTGGCGCCGGCGCGCGGCGCCGTCGTGCCGCCCCGGCGCGCCGTCTGGGGAAGGCGCGGCACCAGGCTGCCGACGATGCTGCGCGAGGCGGGCTTGCCCGCCGTATCGGGCGGGCTCCAGCGCAGCGCGGCGTTGGGCACCAGCCGCACCTGCTCGCGTTGCAGGGTGGTGATCTCCGCGGTCGCGGTCATGCCCGGCCGCAGGCTGAGGTCGCGGTTGTCGACTTCCAGCACGGTGAGGTAGGTGACCACGCCGTTGCTCGTCTGCGCACCGAAGCCGACGCGCGAGATCGTCGCCGGGTAGCGCCGGTCGGGATAGGCATCGACGCTGAAACTGGCCTCCTGTCCCACCTTCACCTGGCCCACGTCGGCCTCGTCCACGTTCACCTGCAGCTGCATCTGCGACAGGCTCTCGGCCAGAGTGAACAGCACCGGCGCCTGCAGCGCGGCCGCCACGGTCTGCCCCGGCTCGACGCGCCGCAGCAGCACCACGCCGTCGACCGGCGAGCGGATGGAGGCCTTGTCCACGTTGGTGCGGTCCGAGCGCAGCGCGGCGCGCGCTTGGCGCACGCCGGCGTTCGCAGCGGCCTCGTTGGCCTCGGCGCGGGCCAGCCCGGCCTCGGCCGCGCTGAGGTCGGCCGCTGCCGGGAAGCCGCCCTGCGAGCGCTGCTGCAGGCCGCGCAGACGCTGCAGGGCGAGCTGCGCCTCGCGCGTGCTGGCGCGGGTCTGCGCCACCTGCGCCTCAGCCTGCGCCAGGGCGGCCTCCGAGCGCGCCACCTGGTCCTGCAGGCGCGACAGATCGAGCTGGGCCAGCACCTGGCCGCGCGTCACCCGGTCGTTGTCGTCGACGAAGACGCGCTCCACCGTGCCGGACAATTCGCTGCCCACGTCGACCTGGTTGGTCGGCTGCAGGTTGCCGGTGGCGGATACCTTCACGATGAGGTTGCCCAGTTGGACCGCCGCGGTCTGGTAGCGCTGCGCGGGCGCCTGGCGCGCCGCGTACAGCAGCCACAGCGCGAAGCCTGCCGCGACCAGGGCCGCCACGGCGAGCCACCAGGGCCAGCGCCGCCCGCGACGACGGCTCCCGCCGATGACCGCGGCGACCGCGCCTTGCGGGGGATGCTGGGGTTCGCTCATGGGCGCTCCGGACGCCGGTTTGGCTCGGCGAGGTCAGGCGGCAACAGGCAGGCCCGCCGTCGCGCGAGCATGGCAGCAGGGGCGGAAGGCCGGCAAGCCGGCGCGACGTCGTGCCGCCGTGCCGCCGTTCAGGCGCTGGCGGCCGCCACCTGCCGCTGCCGCGCCAGTCGCGCTTCGCGCTGGGCGATGTAGACGTTGCTGGCGATGATGATGGCGGCGCCGAGGACGGTGTAGCGATCGAGCGTTTCGTCGAACAGCGCCCAGCCGGCCAGCGCCACCACCGGCAACTGCAGGTAGCTGATCGGCGTGAGCATGGACACGTCGCCGCGCTGCAGTGCGCGCGTCCAGAACATGTGGCCGCTGGTGCCGAACAGTCCGGCCAGGCCGACCCACAGCCAGGTCATGGGCTGCGGCCATTGCCACACCCACAGCGCGGTGGGTAGGGACAGCGGCACCCACAGCAGGGTGGTCATCAGCACGATGGCGTCCGCGCGTTCGGTGCGCGAGAGGTACTTGATGCTGATGGCGGTGGTGGCCGACAGCGCCGCGGCGAACAGCGGCACGAGGCTGGCCGTGGTGAAGCTCGCCGCGCCCGGCCGCACGATCACCAGCACGCCCACGAAGCCCACCAGCACCGCGCTCCAGCGCCGCACGCGCACGACTTCGCCCAGAAAGACCACCGCCCCGATGGTGACGAACAGCGGGGTCGAATAGGACAGCGAAATCGCCTGCGCCAGCGGCAGGTGCACGATGGCCCAGAAGCCGGCCAGCATCGAGCCGATGCCGATGACGCAGCGCGCGAGGTAGAAGCCGAACTTGTCCGTGCGCAGCAGGCCCAGACCGTGGCGCCACAGCAGCGGGGAGGCGAACAGCGCGCCGAAGAGATTGCGGAAGAAGGCGATCTCGAAGGCGTGCAGCTGCCTGGAAGCCAGGCGGATGGTGACTGCCATGGCACCGAAGAACACCGCGCTGACGGCCATCAGCAGCGCAGCGCGCAGCGGCGGATGGGCAACGGAGGCGGGCGCGGGTTCCGCCAGGCCGCTGGGGGCGGGGGAGGGCATGGAGGGGCGCAGGATAGCCGCGCCCGCGGCGGCCCGAAAGCGCCAATTCGGGCGGAACGTCCGATGCCGCCGCGCGCGCAACCGTGACGGCCGCGGCGCCAGGGCGGCGCGCGGTGCGGACTTGTCCTGTAGCGGCGCGCTTGCGTAGGCTCGCGGCGCACGCCACCAGGCTCCCCCGCATGAACACTCCGCCCGCCTTCATCGTCGCCATTCCCGCGCGCTACGGCTCCACGCGCCTGCCCGGCAAGCCGCTGCTGCCGCTGGCGGGCGAGGCGATGATCTTGCACGTGGCGCGCCGCGCGCAGCAGGCGGGTGCGGCCCAGGTGGTGGTGGCCACCGACGACGCGCGCATCGCGGACGCCCTGGCGGGACTGCCGCTCACGGTGTGCCTGACCCGCGCCGACCACGCCTCCGGCAGCGACCGTCTGGCCGAATGCGCCGCGCAGCTCGGCTGGGCCGACGACACCATCGTGGTCAATCTGCAGGGCGACGAGCCGTTGGCGCCGCCGTCGGGCATTCGCGCGGTGGCGCAGGCCCTGGCCGAGTCGGCGGCCCCCATGGCCACCCTGGTGACGCCGCTCGGCGGCATCGAGGAGCTGTTCAGTCCCCACTGCGTCAAGGTCGTATGCGACGGCAGCGGCCACGCGCTGTACTTCAGCCGCGCGCCCTTGCCCTGGGCACGCGATGCCCTCGCCGCCTCGCGGCATGTGCTGCCCGCCGGCGTGCCCTTCCTGCGTCACATCGGCATCTATGCCTACCGTGCCGGCTTTCTGCGCCGCTTCGCCGCCCTGCCGCGCACGCCGCTGGAAGCGGCCGAGTCGCTGGAGCAGTTGCGCGCGCTGGAGCACGGCCACCGCATCGCCGTGCGCCTGGCGCCGGAGGTCTTCCCCGCCGGAGTGGACACGCCCGAGGACCTGGCCCGCGTCGACGCCCTGCTGCGCAGTGCCGCGCCGTGAGGATCCTGTTCGTGTGCCTGGGCAACATCTGCCGCTCGCCCCTGCTCGAAGCGGTGGCGCGCGCGCGCTTCGCCCGCGCCGGTCGCGACTGGCACGTGGCCTCGTGCGGCACCGGGGGCTGGCATGCTGGCGAGGGCGCCGACCCGCGCGCCGTGCGCATCGGTCAGGAGCGCGGCTACGCGCTGCAGGCGCACCGTGCGCGCCAGCTCGCCGCGGCAGATTACCAGCATTTCGACCTGCTCCTCGCCGCGGATGCCGACAACCTGGCCGAACTGGAACGGCGCGCTCCGCGCGATTCGGCCGGGCGTGTGGACCTCGCCCTGCGCCGGGCGGGTCTGGCCGCGCCGCTTGAGGTGCCCGATCCCTACTACGGCGGCGTGCGCGACTTCGCCCGGGTGGTCGACCTGGCCGAGCAGGTGGCCGACGGCCTGCTGCGGCGCCTCGCCTGCGGGCATACTGCCGCGTCGGAGTGCGACGCGGAGGGCAGGCGGCCATGATGGACACAGGCACGGCGGCACTGGAGCTGCCGGAGGGGCTGGAGTGGGTCAACACCGAACACGCGCCTGCGCTGACGACCCTGCGCGGCCGCGTCGTGCTGCTGCTCTTCTGGACCTACGACAACGCCAACAGCCTCAATGCCCTCGAGGAGGTGCGCGCGCTGGAGCAGCGCTTTGCCGATGGCCTTACCGTGATCGGCGTGCACACCCCGCGCTACGCCGGCCAGCGCCAGGCCGCGGCCGTGGCCAAGGCGGTGAACCGTCTTGGCCTGCGCTTTCCCGTCGCCAACGATCCCGGCTACGTGCTCTGGCAGCGCCTGGGCCTGCGCGCCTGGCCCAGCCAGGTGCTGGTGGACGTGGACGGCAGCCACGCCGGGCTGTACGCCGGCGAGCAACGCGGCGCAGAACTGGCCGCGCGCATCGCGCAGATGCTCGAGCAGGCCGCGCGTCGCGACCAGCGCATGTACGAGCCCTGGCCCGAGGCCGTCCGACCCGAGCCGCGCCTGCCGCTGGCCTTTCCGGCACGTGTCCTGGCCACCGAGCAGCGCCTCTACATCGCCGACAGTGGTCACCACCGCGTGCTGGAGACCGGCCACGACGGGCGCATCCTGCGCCAGTTCGGCTCCGGCAGCGCGGCCCTGGCCGACGGGCGCGGCGGCGATGCGGCTTTCCGCGCCCCGCAGGGGCTGTGCCTGCAGCGCGATCACCTGTACGTGGCCGACACCGGCAACCACGCCATCCGCCGCGTGCGCCTGCAGGGTGGCGAGGTCGACACCGTGGCCGGCGGCCGCCTCGGCCGCGACCGTCCGCACGATCACGCCGAGCCGACGCAGGTGGCCATGTGCCAGCCCAGCGACGTGGCCGCCGACGGCGAGGCGCTGTATTGCAGCGTCGCCGGACAGAACCAGGTGTGGCGGCTGGATCTCGCCCAGCGCCGCCTGGATGTGTTCGCCGGCTCGGGCCAGTTCGGCATGGTCGACGGCGACGGCCCCTACGCCAGCTTCGCCCATCCCGCCGGGCTCGCCCTGCTCGGCGAGCACCTGGTGGTAGCCGACGCCGGCGCCTGCGCCATCCGCCGCGTGCGCCTGGCCGATGCCCATGTCGACACCGTGGTCGGAGGCGGGCCCTTCGAGTTCGGCGACAGCGCCGGCAAGGGCGCCGCCGTGCGTCTGCAGCACCCGCTGGGCGTCTGCAGCGACCCGCGTGGCCTGGTGTTCATTGCCGACAGCTACAACGACCGCATCAAGGCCCTCAACCTGCGCAGCGGCGAGGTGCGCGCCTTCAATCTGCCCCACCGCTTCCAGCAGCCCGAAGGCATCGCCCTCGCCGCCGGCGCGCTGTGGATCGCCAACACCAACGCCCACGAAATCGTCCGCGTCGACCTCGCCACCGGCGCCTGCCGGCGCGTCCCGGTAGGCGAATAGTTCCTCCGGGGCGGTCTGCCGCCGCCGCGCCCAGTGGCAAGGTCACCCGCCTCGTCCACGCAGCGGGCCACCCATCATCGCGTGCTACGACTGCGTTCGTCGCGCCTGATGGGTCACGCCGCGTAGCGCCCGCCGCGGAGCAGGGCTCGAAGGGGCTTTTCAAACTGCTCTGCAGACGATCATGGCATGAAGCAGACGCGGCAGCATCTCACGCAGGCGAAAGCGGCGATTGAAGCGGTAGGCCGCTTCACCGAGGTAACGGCGGGCGTACTTGGCCAGACGGATGGCGTGGTAGCTGCCGCCGATGGATCGCTTGACGTTGGAGAGCACGATGCTGACCCAGCGCGCACCACGTTCTTTGGTGGCCGCGCGCCCGCCTTCGCCTTGGATAACGGTGTGCGCGTGGCCGGCATCGGCGAAGCGGCGGAACGCCGACAGGCCATCAGCGTGCTTGCCCTGCAAGTACGCATCGGCTACCTCAGCAACGTCCCGATCGCTCAACGGGGAGACGACCTATCGATCACCAATATTCGCAAGAATATTTGTTATTGAGGTACCTTTATCGGTGGGGATGACTTCAATGACATCGCCTGCATCGCTGTGTTCTTGCCTTAGGTCTA
>Ga0208826_1000577_pt1 | contig 36950 bp, 34 predicted proteins | sample AD_UKC115_MetaG_FD_184451 | JGI IMG/M metagenome (GOLD analysis project Ga0208826, IMG submission 184451) | Active sludge microbial communities of municipal wastewater-treating anaerobic digesters from Hong Kong - AD_UKC115_MetaG (SPAdes)... | ecosystem: Engineered > Bioreactor > Anaerobic >...
CTAACCAACAGCCCCAAAGGGGTCTCAGGAAGCTACGCGCCCATATTCAACTATCAAACTACTAAGCGCTCTAACCAACAGCCCCAAAGGGGTCTCAGGAAGCTACGCGCCAAGTTGCAAAAAGATTATATCAGACCCCAGAATGCTCTGCAAGGGGACTTATGATCGCACCAGATCTGGACGCAAATAGAAAAAACCTTTACTTCGATCGCGTGCAAGTGATGACCCGTTCTTCATGTTAACATTTATTTACATGAATTTTCAATTTTGTTAAATATTTGATGTATAGAATATTATTAAATCTATTATAATATTATTATTATTAGGTTATTTATTGGTTATGCAAATTAGCGGTATATAGCACTCAACATTGGAGGGAACCATTGTACCAGTCTGCTATTCGCGTTAATTTGTTAAACCTGCTGCTCTCCCTATCAGACGCCCTTGACCTGTATGACCATACGCTTACGCTTCACCAACTGAAGACAGCTTACATCGCTTCTGAGATTGGAAAAGCTATTGATTTATCTCTAGAAGAAAGTACTGATCTGCTGGTTGCTGCTTTATTTCATGATATTGGCGCATTTAATGTAATGGGGACAGAAGAAATAGATGATCATGGTCTGGTTGTTTACCCCAAATGTCATTGCGATTTTTGTGCCAAGCTCATTAACCGATTACCCCTTTTCGAAAAAGCCTCAAAAATCATCAAATATCATGGAACGGATTTTGCTCTCCTGGATGAAGATCAAAACAGTTCAGTGGGAATATGCGCGCAGATCATCATGCTCGCTGACGAGGTGGACCGATTGATCTCAGGGGATCAATTCATTCTTTACCAGAAGAAAGCGATCATTGAAATTGTCAAGGATATTCCGGGTATGCACATCAAGAAGGATTTGATCGAGCCCTTCTTAATGTTAGCCTCAAGAGAATCTTTCTGGCTTGATCTGGCGTCACCCCGCCTGTATTCCATTCTCCTGCATAACCAGTCATGCAAAGAGACTTTCATTGACTTATCTTCCCTGCGAACCATCTCTGAAATATTCCGCGATGTGATTGATCTACGATCTCGTTTTACCTCCACACATTCTACGGGGGTTGCTGCAACAGCTGTGATGCTGTCGCAACGGTTATTATTAGCGGATGAAAGCATCACAATGATGGAGATCGCAGGTAATCTTCACGATATTGGAAAATTATCCATTCCATTGAGTATTTTAGATAAACCAAGCAGGCTGACTGGTGATGAATTTGAAGTCGTCAAAAAACACCCCTATCATGCCTATAACATTTTAAATTCGATTGAGGGTATCCAACCTATTGTGCAATGGGTTGCCTTCCATCATGAACGGTTGGATGGCAGTGGTTATCCTTTTCACTTGAATAAAGGAAACCTGTCCGCTGAAGCGAGAGTTATGGCAATTTCGGATATCTTTACCGCATTATCAGAGGAAAGACCTTACCGCCATGCGATGAGTAAAAGCGAAGTCATTGAAATATTGATTGATATGGCAAAAAAGAATTGGCTGGATGAAGACTTTGTATCGGTGTTATTGGATAATTATAACGACCTGGAAGAGAATATGAAATCAAACCAGGAAAAGATCAAAACATTTTATAAAGAAGAGTTCCTGCAAAATTACTTTTCATATCAAATTAAGCCACAAATGCAATTGAATTAAACACTCAGTCTTTGCTCGGAGAAGAATGGTACAGATTCGCCTAATGCCATTTTGGTATTGGGCGATTTCATAATTTATCAAGGTAGACTTCTTATGTTCTCATGTTTCTCCCTACAGAAAGACATTGTGTTATCATTATTTCTCCGTGAAAACTTCAGCATTTCTTATTGCTTTACTTTCTGCCCTGCTCTTTGGAGCCGCTACACCTATCAGCAAACCTTTACTGGAGGTTCTGACCTCATATCAACTGGCGGGTTTGTTATATTTGGGTGCTGCATTAGGTGTCTTATTCTTATTGATCCGTGAGAAGAAATTCACCTATCCCTGGAAGATGGACCGGAAGAATGCATTTCGCTTATTGGGCGCCATTCTTTTTGGAGGTGTGTTGGGTCCTCTGGCACTGTTGGCTGGTCTAAAGCTGGCTTCTGCGGCATCGGTTTCGATGTGGTTGAATCTCGAACTGGTAGCTACCGCTTTGATCGGGCATTTTTTCTTCAAGGATCATTTGACGGGCAAAGCCAGGATCGCTGTGATCGGCATCCTTCTGGCAGCCATCATTCTGGCTGCTGGAGAGGGTTTGGCGGGAGTGAAAGCCGGATTGCTGGTCATGCTCGCCTGCATCTGCTGGGGCATTGATAACCATCTTACTGCTTTGATCGATGGTATCACAGCAGCGCAGTCCACCTTTTGGAAAGGATTGGTGGCTGGCTCGACCAACCTGGTCATTGGTCTTGTTTTGGCACCTTTTGCCGGAACGATCGGAACAGTGGCAGCCAGTCTCGGTTTGGGAGTGTTCTCCTACGGGATAAGCATTTTGCTTTACATTGTCGCGGCTCAACAATTGGGAGCAACCCGCAGCCAGATGATCTTTTCCAGTGCTCCGTTCTGGGGTGTGCTGCTATCCGTGATTCTGTTGGGAGAAGAGTTTACCTGGAAACATGGGATTGCCGCAGTGCTCTTTATCCTTTCGATATTTGTCTTGCTGCAGGAGCAGCACATGCATCGCCATACACATGTGTCTCAGGAGCATGAACACCTTCATCGGCATGATGACGGTCATCATGATCACAACCATTCGGAACCTGTGACAGGCTGGCATGTTCACGGTCACATGCACAGATCTATTACCCACGCTCATCCACATTGGCCTGACCTGCATCACAGGCATGAGCATCTTTCCAATAAATAATCCATTACAATAAGGGCACTATAAAAAGGTTTCAGGGCAGTCTTCCCTTTTATTTTCTATGCGCCGTCTCAGTGGATACATTCTTACGATCATTTCAGCCGTTTCTTTTGGAGTCATGCCAATTCTGGCACGCGCCGCATATGCATCGGGCACTGATCCTGTTACGGTGCTTTTCCTACGATTCACTACCGCTACTATCATTATGGCAGCCATCCTCATCATTCGGAAAATCCCCTTACCAAAAGGTCGTACAATTTTCCAGCTTATGCTGATGGGCGGGGTTGGGTATGTAGGTCAATCGATGTGCTATTTCACTGCGTTGACTTTGGCAGATGCCAGCCTGGTGGCTTTGCTGCTGTATCTATACCCAATATTGGTTACAATCCTTTCATTTATTTTTCTCCATGAAAGAGTCAGCAAGGCAAAGATCATTGCACTGGTCATGGCTCTGGCTGGCTCAGCTCTGACCATTGGCTTCAGTGGAGAGGGGAAAGCTGGCGGCATCATCCTGGGGATCAGTGCTGCGGTTATCTACTCGATTTACATCGTGTCTGGCTCGAAGGTAATGGAAAAAGTGCAGGCGCTTCCAGCATCCACTATCATCATTTTTTCTGCAGCGGTAGTGTATTCGGGTGTCGTGGTAGTGCGTGGAGTAGTTTTTCCCACTACAACGGGTGGCTGGCTGGCTGTTTTTGGTGTGGCTGTGATTGGCACCGTGATCGCCATAGGCACTTTCCTGGCAGGCATGGAACGGATTGGGCCCATGAACGCTTCAACCATTTCAACATTGGAGCCCGCAGTAACGGTGATCCTGGCAGGATTACTGCTGGGAGAAGAGTTATCCTTTACGAAAATAATTGGCGGTGTGCTTATCCTGGCTGCAGTGATCCTGTTGACGCGAGCTGACAAGAAGAGTGAAATACCAGCATAATAAATGAATTTCGAAAATCTGTATGTATCCTTTCTTGACAAACCAGCAGCCCTTTGTTATCCTTCAGCCATCGTACAATAAAGGAAGAGTAAGAACAGTGATTCGCTAGCGGTAAGAAACCTATTGTCTCCAGCCCGATCAGGCAGATTGCCTGCCTGGGCATCGCCACTCAACCGGGTGGGTTTGACTTTCTGTATATGCAGAAAACCAGCAAACATTGGAGGCGGATATGCTTACCGCTCATCATTTAAGTAAATCGTACGATCTTCAAACACTTTTTGAAAATGTAACCTTCTCTATCAACCCTGGCGACCGCATTGGTCTGGTAGGAGCCAATGGCTGCGGCAAAACCACGCTGCTACGTATTCTGGCTGGGGCAGAACAACCCGACTCGGGTAATGTATATCGTGCATCCAACCTGAGGATAGGATATCTTCCTCAAGGATTTGAACCGGAACAGGGCATTACTATCGCGGAAATCATCGGTAAAGCCATAGGATCGATCACGGTGATGGAAACTCGCCTGGCAGAGCTTTCTGCAATGCTGGTGAAGGACCCGCACAACCTGTTCTTAAGCAAAGAGTATGACAGCCTGCTGCAACAGATCGAGAATGCTGATCCAGCAAGAGTTGCGACCATCCTCTCGGGGTTGGGGCTGGCAACGCTTAATCAAAATATGCCCGCAGCATATTTGAGTGGTGGGCAAAAGACCAGATTATCGCTGGCATTGGTGTTGCTGGCTGATCCACAAATTTTGCTGTTGGATGAACCCACCAACCATCTGGATATCAGTATGTTGGAATGGCTGGAGAAATGGCTGCGAGGGCTTTCCAGTGGGGTGCTCATTGTCTCGCATGACCGTACTTTTCTGGATAACACGGTTACCCGCATTCTCGAAATGGATATACTGCAGAAGCGAGTGAAGGAATATGCTGGAAATTACAGTGATTATCTGTCAGCACACCAGGATGAGCAGGAAAAACAAATCGCTGAATACAATGACCAGCGGCTACGTATCCGCCAGATGAAACAGGATATTGCTGCAGCCAAAAACCAAGCCGCCTATACCGAACGGCAAGCCAGCTCGGTTCGCATCGGTGGACGAGAAATGAAGATCAAAGGCGCCAAAGATTATCATCGGGCAATGGCGAAAAAGGTAGCCAAGAAAGCAAAAGCAAGAGAAAAACGACTTGAACACTATCTCGAATCCGAAGAGCGTGTGGAGCGACCGATCTTTGCGCCGAAAGTGCGTTTTGGATTCGGTAAAATTTCTCATCTGGGTCGATCAGTTTTAGAGTTAGATGATGTCAGTGTGGGATATCAGGCTGATGCACCACTATTATCGCATCTCAGGTTGCAGATTCAATCTGGCAAGAGGATCATATTAACAGGTCCGAATGGAAAAGGGAAAACTACTTTGCTGCGTACGATCGCGGGAGAAATTCCCCCCCTTGCCGGGCAGATATCCCTTGGCGGTTCGGTGAAAATGGGAATGATGGAACAAGACCAGAGCAGCCTGGATCCCATGTTATCTGCTGTGGATACCATCATGTTTGCATATCCCAATGAAACAGAAGCACGCAGTTACCTGTCCTCATTTTTATTTTTGGGGGATGAACCCATAAAACTTGTAAAATATCTCAGTTATGGTCAGAAAGCCAGACTTTTACTGGCAAAATTGATCGCAGAGGGTTGTAATTTTCTACTGCTGGATGAACCCATCAACCACCTGGATATTCCCAGCCGGACGCAGTTTGAAACAGCCTTAAGCCAGTTCAAGGGTACCGTACTGGCTGTAGTTCATGATCGCTATTTCATTGAACGCTTTGCAAATGAGGTTTGGTGGGTGAAGGATGATGGGGTGTGGGTGGAGTATCAGTTAACGAGTATCGCTGCCATCAGATGAGACCGGATTTATTAATCGGGTTACCACTGGTATAAACCTGTTGGTTCTTTTTTACATAGGCATCATAATCCTGTTTCCAGGCTTGCCGCGGATCCCAGCCAATGAGCCGTTCAAATGCCCGGTATAAGGTGGCGTTTTGTTTGGCGAATTGGTTGGGGTTGCGGAAATACATCTCGAGATAACCGGCAATGAATTCGCTGTTATTTTTGAAAACATACGGATTACCCAATGGCTGCGGGTCGGTCTTTGCTGCCTGACCGGTTTGAAATTTCTGATAACGATCTATCTCAAGCTGCTTTCCTTCCACGAACAAGTGATGGGCTTCGGGGTTGTATAACCTACCATCTCTTTTCAGCATGCCGGGTAAAAGGCCAGTCCCTTTACGGGAAATACCCCTCCAACTTTCGAAATGTTCAAGCATATGACCGAATTCATGGATGAACGGTGCCTGTGCCGGCATGGTGCCATAAAATCCTTCAAAAATACGCTGCATATATAGTCGAATGCATTTGAGGGTAAGATGATAATCACCACCGCCTCGCCCGCCTGCAGCAGCAAAATGAAATTTGGTTGGGTATACCCAGAAACTGCGTCGTTGTTTAAGAAATCTAGCCAGCATTTCCTGTTGAAAAAAGAAGATCTCACAAATATGCCCAGCGATCAGTATCTTAACTCCTTCGGGTACTGCTTGCTTTGATCGCTGTCCCGTGGGATCTTTCATCAGTACACGAAATTTTTTATTATTTAAAATTCCTTGCATCAATGCGTGAAATTCAAACTGCTGCTTTTCATCGAGAATTCGGAGAATGGGAAAGTAATGAGCCAATGCCCGGATCTGCCCTTTCAGTTGAAAAACCAGTATGGCTACCTGAGGCTGGCATTCGCTATCAGACAAACTTAGGTATGGCTGCACAGCATCCTTGAGCGCTCTGATCGGAATATCGCCAAAAGGCGCATCCAGAGTTAGCGAATCATCAAGGTCATACCCTCTTTCGCCGATCTGGATGCGCCCTTCTTTGGGCAGTACCCGGCATTGCCGGATATCGTCAAACTGCATTAAATCGTATTTTCCTTAGGATTGAGTTCAAGAGCTGCTTCTTGATGAGACTTATCATATTCAGCACGTTCGCGCATTTGCTGACGAAGAACCGCAACATCCTTGGGGATCAGGAATGCTGCAATGATGAAGAAGATTGCACACAGGCCCCAGGCACTTAAGCAGATGATCAACATTGCGGATTCAATGGAGAGCTGATCGGCAATGATCCCGGTGAGCAGTGGGGCGAGTGCTGCACCGCCAGATTCAATAAAGCTCTCGATAGCCAGACTGGTAGACCGTATTTCGGGTAGAGTTACATCATAAACTGTAGAAATAACATTTGGTGAAGCCAATGGCATGAACAACGCAGCGAGAACCATAAAGATTGTGAATTGAACCTGGTTATCCACTGGAGTTTTAAGAGCCAGGAAAAGGAAAATGGCTCCCAGTATCACACCCAGAGTACCGATGATGGCACGCCCGCTTGTAGTTTTTTTGAAAAGTGCATCTCCCAAAACACCGCCGAGAGGATATCCCGCAGCCAGGAAAATGATTGCCAATCCCATTACAATCAACTTTGCCTGATCATCATACATTCGTTCGTTGGTCAGGTACAAGAAAAAGAAGTAGGTGATCACATTCCAGGGGAAGACGCCAAAAAAGCCTTGCAGAAAGATCAGGATCATGGAAGGCTTCTTGAAAATACCTTTCACATGTTTCCATTCGAATTTGTAAACGCCAATTTTGTCCAGACCTTCCAGTTCGGGTTCACTTTTGCCACGAGGTGCTTCGCGTACTCCAAAGAAAATAACGATCGCAAGAAGAATCCCCAGCGAACCTGTGATGAAAAAGAGATTTCTCCAACCAATGACACCACCCAATGTCATCGCGGCGACCATGCCAATAAGATAACCCAACGGTTGTGTAAGCTGCATGATCCCGTACACTTTTCCACGCATTGTCGGGTTGAAATAATCGCTTACCAGACTGAACATACCCGGATAGCTAGAATCATCAATACCCGTGGAAGAGCGAGTGATTAAAAAGCTGGTGTAGTTTGGTGCGATGGCATTCAACCAGGTTGTCGATCCCCAGATGGCAGATGCCAATGCCATGAGTTTCGCTCTTGAAAATCTATCAGCCAGATACCCCCATACTGGATACAGAATTGCACCTACGAGTAACGCACCGGTAGAAAATGCACCAATTTGTGTATTGGTCAGGCTGAATTCTTTTTGAATATCGGGGGTAAGTGGGCTGATTAGCAGCTTATCGGATTGATGCAACAGCATGAAAACAAAGAAAACAGCCACAACAAACCAGCGGTATCCTGATGGTTTCTTCTTGATCATCCCTTGCTCCTTAGAATAGTTTGTTAATAATCACACTTCGAATAAGGAAGTGAGGTTTTTCATCCAGGAAGGATACTCTCTACCAGAGGGTGAAACCGAACATAACGAAAAGCTTCACCCAGTTCATAATCTTCCTGGCTTCCCATTAATTCAGCCTGTTGGTGCATAAAGAATGTTAAAGCTTGAAGAGGATTCTGTCTGGCGATTACCAGCATTTCGTTTTCTTCAACTCCAGCAACTATCGCCTGCCTTACCAGATCATCTACCAGGAACTCCACCTGAGTTTTATGGGCAGCTAAAGCTTCCATTTTCTTATCAAAGGTATCGGTGATGTCAATCACTTTATCCGTCAGGTTGGGATCTTCGGAATAGAAATATTTTTCAGCAACAAAGTGAGGCTTTAAGCCCTCTTCTAAATGTTGAGGGTAGACCAGTGGAAGGCTTGCGGAAAACACTGCGTCTGCAACAGCAAGAGCCACTGCACGATGATCGGGATGGGGTTCTTGTTTGTACAAAACATCTTCCGCTACCAGCACATCTGGGTGATATTGTCGGATCAAGCGAACAAACTGTTCTCGTAATATCCCTGGCTTAAGTAGATCAAGGTCTTGGTCATGATATTCAAGAAAGAGAATTTCGGTAACCCCAAGAATTTTGGCTGCTTTTTTAGCTTCTTCTTTACGAAGTCTGGCTAGCTCTTCTGCTTTAAGAATATAGCTACCCTTATTACCATCGGTGACGGTAACCAGGATGATCTTGTGCCCTTGTTGCCCCCATAAAGCTAATGTTCCACCTGCATAAAATTCTGCATCATCTGGATGAGGCGCAAAGACCAGGATTGTTTTCACGAAGGCAATCTCCGTTGTATGAAGGTGATTTATCGGTTATTCTAAAACGAGCAGTGAAAATATTATACTCTCAAACCCCAAGCCGGTTTCGGAATTGATACACATGAGCAGTATGATCGCGCAAATGCCACAATGACCTTCGTATTATTTTTCTCGGAGACCAGAGTTCACCTTGATTCATCTCAATTCTGCCCACTCCAACCAATTTTGGCAGAACCAATGTAAGCTGAGCTTTAGACATTTCCAGGCTTTCTTGCCATGTTTTGGGTTCCGTTTGAGGTTTAGGTGCAAGATCGAGTTGATCGAGATACCACAAGGCAGCCCGGCTGGTATGCTTAAGAATGCCTTCGATATTCCAACCCTCTTCTACTGATGTGAGCATGATCTCCTGGCTTAAACCTTGAGACGATCGGTGCAAATCCTGATATGACCATTCCAGGAGGAGAAGCAAGTTATCTATTTCGTCTTCCCGCAAGGGTATGGAGTCTGATGCGAAAAATGCATTTACCGCATAATCGGGGTGGGGTGGAAATGACCATTCGCGAATTATTTCTAATATGTCGAAGGTGATTTCGCCACAAGTTGATAAATACTTCTCTCCGTGCTCTTTCAGCCAGGAGGAATAGTGATGGATCGCCTGAGGTATCTGAGCTATTGTTTCTTTTTGATCAATTGTGCTGGAAAAACATCCTGGCAATTCAAGAACATGCCCAACCCAACGAGCCTCTACTTCTTCAAGGCAAACTGAATATTTCATTTTTCCCTCTCGGTAGAAGATAATCCGTGCTTGAAGTGTGTTAAAAACGGTTTATGGATACTACTTTGCAATGATCCATTTGGAAATATGGAGTGTTTTTAGGTCGTTGACAAACCATTCTTCTTTTCCCAAAGCTCTAAATATCCGCTTGGGAAGAATGATGAAATTGGTTTCTTTTCCAAAAAATAGAATAAAGACTTCAGAATTTTCCATGATTTTGCTTATTTTATGTAAATCAAACCTGACAGGTTTCGTCTCTCCGGGGCGGAAAAAATCCATTACTCCAGGACGTAAATTCACCCGATATTCCAACCGCCAGCCCTTGTTGCTCTTGAAATCCATTCCTGGTGCGACGAAATAAACAAGGACAGGCATGGTTATAAATATTGCTGCTACGACAATAACGGTGATCCAGCTTCGTTCTTCAGCGGGAATTTGGAATTGTTGCCAGCATAAATACGCAACAGCCAGAACACCTAATAGTGTTGTGACGAGTAAACGAGAGCTATGAATAAAGCGTAATCTTTGTGCAGAAATGACTTCGGGCTTTTCGTATTTGAGAGTGAATGTTGTATCCATGAGGAATATTATAGCATGTTGCATTTTCGACAATTCTCACTTGACAAAACGAATAATTATGATAAATTAGATATATATTATCTATTTAGTGTATAAAGGAGCTGATATGGCTGCAAGAACTGTTTCTAAGCCAATAGAGATCACTGATCCCCCCATTGCCACAAAAATCTTTGGCAGTACTCGTTGGGCTTGGTTGTGGCTGATCGTTCGTCTGATCCTGGGCTATGATTGGTTCAGCCATGGATTGGATAAACTTACTAATGCTGCCTGGATGAGTGGGGATGCTCTTAAAGGTTTTTGGATGAACGCTGTGATTGTTCCTGATGCTCCAGCCCGTCCTGCCATTGCATTTGACTGGTATCGTAGTTTTATCGAGTTTCTATTGACCAGTGGATCATACACATGGTTTGCTAAGCTGGTTGCAACAGGTGAATTTCTTGTGGGAGTAGCGCTTATTCTGGGATTATTTACCGGTGTGGCTGCTTTCTTTGGAGGTTTTATGAACTGGAATTTCATGATGGCAGGAACAGCATCTACCAATCCCCTTCTCTTTGTTGTCGCAGTACTAATCGTTCTGGCATGGAAGATTGCCGGGTGGTGGGGGCTTGACCGTTGGCTATTGCCAGCGTTGGGTACCCCTTGGAAACCCGGGCAATTATTTACAAAACGAGAGTAACATTACATTAAAGAAAACAGCCCCTTTCCTACCGATGTGAAAGGGGCTGCATTATTTGTAACCTTTTTAGAAGGGGACGACCTTGCCTGTGAGGAGCAAACAGAGTGAACCCAAAATACAGGTAAGAATGAACAGCATCAAGACAATCACAAAGCGCTGTGCAGGCGACATTCCTAAAAATTGTCCACTTGATTTCTTTACTCGTTTTGGTTTCTTCTCCCCCTCTGGTGGGATTTCCTCCTCATAAGAAGATGCGGCTGTGTTGCGCAAATCATCTAACATGGCTACCTCCCAGATTTCAGGCTATCTACCTAAATCATATCGCAAATGAACATCACCAGCAGTAATTTCTTTTATTGCACCATCATCTAATTCTACACGCAAATTCCCGTTTTGATTAATTCCCTGCATCTTCCCAGTAAAAGAGGTTCCTGCCATTGGGATGATGGTAACTTTTTCTCCACGATATGCCAGACGTTTTTCCCATTGCTCAAAAAAGTCTTTACTACCCATTTTAATTTGCTCCTGGAAGAAAATATCCAATATCCAGTAAAGCAGCTGCCACCGGTCGATCTTTTTACCTGTTACCTCATTAACGCTTATCGGAGGCAAAGGGAAAATATCAGTTTCGGGCACATAAAATGGTGCAATATTCACACCAATTCCAACGACTACCCCTTTACAGATGTCTCCATCCCAAACTGCCTCGGTTAATATCCCGGCAGTTTTCTTCCCTTCAATTAAAACATCATTTGGCCACTTTATTTGTGGTGATAACCCTACATGCTGTTCAAGTGCCTTACATACAACCAATCCAGCCAGCGGCGCATAAAACGCAATAGAAGCCCTCTTTATTTCTTTTGGTCGCAAAATTAGACTGAAAGTCAATGCTTCATCCGGGGAGCTGAACCATTGCCTGTTCATCCTCCCTCGTCCTCTCGTTTGATCGTTGGTAACAACCAGGCTGGCATCATGAGCGCCTTGCTCAAGCCAGGTGAGAGCCTCATCATTTGTCGATGCCATCGATTCGCGATAGTGTATATCTGCCAGGGGAATATTTTTTAATAGGTTGTGTAATACCAATTCATTCATGTCAGCAATTCTACCTGATTTAGCAATGTAGATTCTCTTATTTATATAGAAATACACCTGATGGTAGAATGAAGTATCCCATCTTGAGAGGTGCTCTATGCGTGAAGTTGTAATTGTTGATGCAATCCGTACTCCTATTGGAAGCCTGGGAGGAGCATTATCGGCAATTCGCCCTGATGACCTGGCAGCACACGTGTTACAAACACTGGTGAAACGCACATCCCTGGATGTTAACCTGATCGATGATATTTATTTTGGTTGTAGTAACCAGGCAGGTGAAGATAACCGGAATGTTGCCCGTATGGCTACGTTACTCGCGGGACTACCCTATACTATTCCTGCTGTAACCATCAATCGTCTATGTGCATCGGGATTAACCGCGATCAATCTGGCTGCTCAGACGATTAAAGCAGGAGAAGCAGATGTCATCATTGCTGGCGGGGTAGAAAGCATGTCGCGTGCGCCATACTCACTACCTAAAGCTGATCAGGCGTTTGGTTTTGGAAATTTGACAGCCTGGGATACGGCTCTTGGCTGGAGATACCCCAATCCTCGCATGGAAGCAACTTACGGAGTGGAGCCAATGGGTGTCACAGCAGAAAATATTGCAGAAATAACCGGTATCACCCGTCTGGAACAGGATACCTTTGCATTGCAATCCCATAAGAGGGCAATTACAGCCATTGACACAGGTCGTTTTCATGATGAGATCATCCCTGTTCCCATTCCCCAGAAAAAAGGCGATCCGATCCTGTTTACGACGGATGAAAGACCTCGACGGGATACTTCACTTGAGTCTCTGGGCAAGCTTCGCGCTGCATTCAAAAAAGATGGCACGGTCACTGCTGGAAATTCTTCTGGATTGAATGACGGTGCAGCTGCCTTATTGATCATGGAAGCAGAAAAAGCTAAGGTATTGGGCTATAAACCTTTGGCGCGATTTGTTGCTTCTGCTGCTACTGGCGTTGAGCCTCGTATCATGGGAACAGGACCCATTCCTGCCACCCGAAAAGTACTGGCGCGAGCTGGATTGAGCATTTCTGATCTACAACTGGTGGAAGTCAATGAAGCTTTCGCGGTTCAATCGCTGGCAGTGCTGCGCGAATTAGGCATTTCAGAAGAAATAGCCAATGTGAATGGCGGTGCTGTTGCGTTGGGGCACCCTCTGGGATGTTCAGGTGCACGTATCATGACCACACTGGTTCATGAGATGAAAAAGCGCTTTTCTTCAACATCTCACCCATATTATGGATTGGCTACCTTATGCGTGGGTGTTGGACAGGGTGTTGCCACTATTGTTGAAGCATTACCCGCATGATAGCTCTGGTTACCGGCTCTACAGGTTTTATTGGCGCTCAATTGTGCCGTACCCTGTGCGAACAGGGCATTCAGGTTCGTGCTTTTCATCGTTCATCCAGTAATACATTATTGCTGGATGGACTTCCTGTTGAACATGTGATCGGGGATATTACCCAGCCGGAAACATATACCAGTTCATTGAAGAATATCGATGTTCTTTTTCACACTGCTGCAGTATTGAACAGTCGAGAAGGTGTTGAAAAATTAACCGCTATCAATGTTTCCAGCACAAAGATGTTGCTGCAAGCTGCGTTAAAGCAGGGTGTAAAACGTGTGGTGTACACCAGCTCGGTGGCATCTTTAGGAGTACCAGAGCAACGTTCCAGGCATGGTAAACCCCATCCCCTTCTAAATGAATCTCACACCTGGAATTTTATTCCGGGCCATTGGCAGTACGGTTATTCGAAATATCTGGCTGAAATGGAAGTGCAGTATGCAGTCAGCCAGGGTCTGGATGCAGTCATCGTCAATCCTTCTGTGGTGATGGGCGAAGGAAATATCAATCGATTGACTAACTCTCCGATTGTTTTAGTAGCCAATCGTAGGTTACCGGTCACCGTTCCTGCAGGAATGAATATTGTGCATGTTAAAGACGTAACATGGGGTCACATTTTAGCCTGGCAAAAAGGCAAAACCGGAGAAAGGTACATTCTCGGTGCACATAATATCGACCTGGCTGTTTTGTTAGACATGATTGCCCATCTTACTGGTGGGAGAGCTCCCAAAATCACCATCCCTGTTCCATTGGCACGTAACCTCGCAAATACGGCAACAATGATACAAAAGATCATTCCATTTCCCCTGGATACCAATCTGCTGCACCTTGCTGGATACTACTTTTATTATGATACTAAAAAAGCCCAGCTTGACCTGGGATTGCCAGCGCCGTTATCGCTGGAATCTACTATTATGGATTCTTATCGGTGGTTTCAAAAAATGGGGACTGTACGTTCTTGATCTTTGTCAGCTGCTCTTCGCGAGGATGAATCTGCTGTTTTTTGGCGTTTGAACAGGTAGAGCGCCTGGTCTGCAAAATTTATCAGGTCTTCACCATTCAATGCCTGTTCAGGATAAACCGCAATACCAAATGAGGCTGAAAACTGCGAAATTCGATTATCTGGTAGATCAAAAGGAAATTGGGCGATCAATATTTCCAGGCGGCTGACAATCTGTTTTGCATTCTCCAGGTCACTTTCAGGTAATATGATCGCAAATTCATCTCCTCCTGTTCTTGCAATAAAATCGGTATCTCGTACAGCGGCTTGCATACATACAGCAAATTGGATTAGAAAATTATCTCCCGCTGGATGACCATAGGTATCATTGATCAATTTAAAGTTATCAATGTCCACAGCGATCAATGCAAATGTATGATCGTACCTGGCAGAACGCAAGATTTCATCGTGAAGACGTTTTCCAAAAGCACGCCGGTTTGAAATACCAGTCAATGCATCCGTCAATGCTTGATTCTCAATGACCTGATGCAGTCTGGCATTTTCAATCGCAATGGCGGCTTGATCACCCAATAGGTGAAGAAGGCGCATCTCCTCTTCTGTTGTATTGTGTGCTGTCTTGTATGCCAGATTCATCACTCCTACAACTTTGTTCTTGGAAATAAGAGGAACGCCTACTATCCCCCCGTGCCATTTTGGATGAATATCAGCAAACAAAGGATGTAATGCCATATCGTTGACTATGATAGGTTGTCCTGTCCGTGCAACATTGTAAGTGATTCCATCCTTTCTCGGCATTGCATAAGGTTTACTCGATCTTCTTTTTGCCCAACGAGCAACCCCAAAAGTGAGCACTTCATTTTCATAGAGAAAAATATGCGCATCATTCGCTTTTGGGAAAATTGACATGACGCTTTCCAGCACAGATTCCATAACATCCTTCAGGTCAAGCGAAGCGTTTACTTTTAAGCTGGTTTGGTAAAGAACTTCCAACTGATTATTCTGTTTTTTAAGGTTTTGAACCAGCTCAGCATTATCAAAGGCAGATGCAGATTGCCGGGCAATGAAACTGGCCACCATCTTTTCAAAATCATTTATATGGGCTTTAGGGTCACAAAAACCGAGAAGAAGAACCCCTAACATCCGGTCTTTACTGGAAATTGCAGTTATCAATATTTTGCTAATCTCCAATTTCTCGAAAGCCATACGTGCCTGGCTGCGAGGAGGTAATTCTTTTGTGTGGATGATTAAGGGATCACTTGCCATTTGAAAGCTGGTGATGCTAACCAGATCAGAAAGTACTTCCGAATTGATACAATTTTCTGGTTCAGGGTTGCAATGGATGCTGAATTCCTGAGTATCAGGATGATATTGTGCAAAAACACAGATATCAAGGTTGATCAGTGATTTGATATGGCTGAGTACGGTTCTGGCAATGCTTTCTTCATCCAGGCAACTGGCAATTAACCGATTTACCCGATTCAATTGCTTAAACAGATCTCTCGAATCATGATAAACGGTGAATCGATTATCGTTATCCTGAACTCCAGGTATGGCTGGGATAGTATCCTCTCCTTAAAAAATAGACTTTACCTTATGCGATAACCTCACAAGATTAAAATTAAATGATTTAATCTTGATATATCCTATTTTAAATGATTAGCAAACGATTTGCACTACCTTTTCTGTTAAGTTATTTTGTTTTCTCTTTTGCAAGGTTCTACCAATTTGCGACCACCCTGCGCGGTAGAAGGTTTTTCAAACGATCTTTCAGAATTTTCGCCAATCCAAGGTATCTTCCCCTTTCATCCATTGTCAACACCAATTGGCGGTTCGAAAAAGAACCTGCTGGTTTTCCCGGTATGTCAGAACCTCGCAACCAGGAGGTAACCTGATCAATTGGTATATTATAGCGCGAAGTATGGAATTGTGACTCAAATCGTGTCAACCATTCGTGAAAAGGAAGATATCCGTCAGGATTGATTTCTGCCATAGGTAGCCCACATGAAAGAATTGTCAGTGGCAGGATGTTCTGAAGAATAGCAAATGGTACTGCAATGATTTCTCTTCCCTGTTGTACTAACCCAAGATGATATTCTTCTAAAACTTTATCCAAATCAAATCCAAAATCATTCATCCATTGATCACAGATCACCTTGATTTGCCGATCGGTTAAAATTGTTCCAGGCAATCCTTTTGTTTTTGTTAATGCTATTCCTGGTTCAGATCTCGTTGTTTGCAGGCGAGTAAAACGGGCAGCAAAGAAACCAGCTGTGCCAAAAACATGCGGCCAAATCCTGGCAGTTTTTCTAACTTCATCTAAATAAATGGTATCGCCATCCCTCGATATCCCTTGAGCTTCAACAGGCAACCTGTAAGATACATCTTCCAATTGCAAAGAAGAACCAAAACGCTTCAGAACAGCATCAACGACTCCCTCATCTTCCAGTGGTGCCAGTGTACAGGTGGAGTACACGATCTGCCCGCCTTCCCTGGTCGCCAGGACTGCACTTTCCAATAACCGCTGCTGGCGCATTGCCAGATCGCTCTGCTCTCTAGGTGTGATGGCTCGTATTGGATGAGATTCAGCGCTTCGCAGTCCCTGCATCGAACAGGGAGCATCCAATAGCACAGCATCAAAAACGGCAGGGCACAATCCTCCTAGTTGCTCTCCCGGGTAGTGGGTAATGCCAACGTTCACCGTACCCCAATTCTGCAGTATCAACCGTAAAGCGGTAAGCCGTGAAGTAGATGAATCGTTGGCAATGATCAATGCATGATCATTCAATCGTGATGCTAGATGGGTGGTCTTCCCTCCGGGTGAAGCTGCCATATCCAACACTTGTGCCTCAGGAGGAAGGGGGAAATCAAACAACTCAGCGGGAAGCATTGATGCGGCATCTTGAATGTAATAGTCACCCAGCCTGTGCTCCCAGGTCTGGCTGACAGGCGTATTGCCGTGATCAATCCACCAACCAGTAGCGCAATAAGGTACTGATCGGGTCTTCCAGCCATAATACCCGGCCCATCTTTCTATGGATTGTTGAACATCAACTTTCAAAGGGTTCACCCGGATGGATGGTGATAACGGTTGCTCTATTGAATCGATTAATTTCTGGTATTCCTCTGCATTAAGAAGATGCTGGAAAGCTTCTGGTCCAGCGATAGGAGTCTTTTCAGATATACTGGTTTTTCTTTTACCCATTCGAATACTCCCATTGTGGCTGGATACAAAAAACGATTTCAGTCGGGAAAGTTACTTCTTCCACCTTCCAATCAAGTCCCTGCAGTGTGTTTGCTACCAACCGTCTTTGGCGGTCAACCAGCGAGTGCTGACCGGTCAAGTTTTCACTTGGAAGCGAAACCAGAAGCCACCTTACTTGCAATTGCTGCCAGAAAGCACGATTGCATCCATGTTGGCGTTGTTCGAAGCGATGAGCTTCCTTAAAGAAGAAAGCGACATCTGCTTTTATCTCTGGTGGTTCAACCAGGATATCTTTCTGTTCAGCCAGCGGTGCCATACCCCAACCCTGCATGAACTGGTTGATCAGTTGGACGCGCGGGAGATGAATATCATATGCATGATACTGCACTGTTTTTTCCAGACCCATCCAGGGAATGGCGAAAGGGTTAAGACCACACGCCAGATCCAGGATTACTTCAGGTTTCCCGGTGATAGAAAATAAACGGGAATAGAACTCTGTGAGAATGGGTAACCGTTCAAGGGTAGAAGCATGGGTCTGCAGTAGCTCATTGCAGATAACCTTCACCTTATCGTGATCACCCTGTGTAAAAGCCTGCTCTAAACTCATGTTTACTTCATCATAGTCAGGGTCACCTAAATATGGCGCAACCAGGTTATGCAGTTTCTTGCGGACTGCCTGTAAAGCCAGGGTTCTGGTTTTGTAACGGGGAAGCTCCTGCTCAATAAGATTGCGCAGTGTACTATCAGGCAGGTTGAGTGCGTGATATTTTCGGCTGTCACGGATCTCTGTAATGAAACGATTGAGTTCATCTTTATCAATATCTGCACCAGCCAACTGTCAAGAACCTCCCAGGGAGATACCAGCCACCATGAAAATAACCAGTATGATCAAATAGAAAACAATTAGCACAGCAGAAATGATCAATTGCGCAACGAAATAATGTCCCCAGACCGCAAAAGCCCTTTTCCAGAAGCTGGAACTAAAAAGTTCACTGGAAGGAATATGCTTTTGAATTTCCTCACGGAGAGTAAGACTATCAACATGTCTTGTAGCTAACCGCTCATGAAGTAGCTTATTCTCGTTTTCCACAGCAATGATGCGGTTTTCGAGGGTATTTAGATAGGTTATTAACTCATTCATCGAGGAGAAGGTAGTAGGTGTTATAGCATCCTCCTTTCAGGTAACACTTTGCTTCATGCTTCTATTATATGATGAACACCTTACGGTCGGGCTCTCTTTCTCAAAATGCTATAATCTACCCATGCCCAATATTCAAAAGCAAGAAACCCGTGAAATACAGATTGGGAGATCAACGGTACGCATCCAGGCAGAAATTCCTGAGGATTCGCTCATCGAGGTAAGGATTAGCGGGAATGAATCACAGAACTTCTCAACGGAAGAATCTATCCTGGTTGAAGAACAAAATTCTACGCGTGTCTCCAACGAATCCCTGGTGGATCAGGTAAAACATGTAAAGCTGGAAAGCCTGCTTTTTGCCCTGGCAATCCTTATTTATCTGGTCACCCGCTTTGTAGGGCTGGAAAAATACCCCATCTATTTCTTTACCGATGAGGCGATCCAGACGGTTTCTGCTGAAGAGTTTGTGGATAGGGGATGCAAGGGTAGTGATGGACAACTCTTCCCCACGTATTTCTTGAATTCTTACCAGTACAACCTGGGAACATCAGTCTACTGGCAGGTTATTCCGTATCTCATTTTTGGCAAGAGCATCATTGTAACCCGCGCTGCTTCAATGTTGGCAACTGTTCTGGCTGCGGTTTGGCTGGGTTTGATCTTCAAGCATGCTTTTGGTTCGACACGAGCATGGATGGCGGTAATGTTACTATCTATTGCTCCTGCCTGGTTTTTACACAGCAGGACTGCTTTTGAAACCAGTCTGGCATCCAGCCTGTTTGTAGGATTTCTCTATTTTTACCTGAGATATCGCCAGGGAGAAACCAAAAAAATCTACATGGCAGTCATTCTGGCAGCGCTTACTTTTTATGCTTACAGTCCTATTCGCATGGTGGTTGGATTAACCGCAATTTTCCTTTTCTTTTCCGATTTAAAGTATCATTTCCAGCATCGTAAACAGGTGGGTCTTGCATTTGCTCTCACTTTAGTGTGCGCGGTTCCTATGCTGCGTTTTCAGCTTGTTCATCCTGATGAAACTATGCAGCATTTACGTGTTTTAAATTCTTACTGGATACAAAACATCCCCCTATCGGAAAAGCTGCTGAACTTTTGTAAAGAATATTTTGCTGGATTGAATCCAATGTACTGGTTTTTCGCTAATGATCATGATCTTGCCCGCCACCAGATGGATGGGTATGGTCATATGCTGTGGGCGACACTTCCTTTTGCCCTTCTGGGATTGGGGCTTGTTTTTATTCGATTTCGCCAATCAGCATACCGGGTAGTTTTCTTCACCCTTTTGGCAGCACCTTCTGGTGCAGCATTGGCACAATTGGGAATCACTCGTGCACTGGTGATGATCATCCCTCTCACGCTGTTGGCCGCAATAGGATTGAACTGGCTGTTGGAAAAAACGATTAATCATTGGAAAAAAGCTTCCCATGTATTTGATCTGGTAGCTTTTGGTTGTCTTGCAGGGTTTAATATCTTTCTCTGTGTGCAGGCATTGACGGTTGGTTCTCTCTGGTATCAAGATTACGGTCTGGCTGGTATGCAATATGGCGCCAGGCAGCTTGTGACAGCCATTAATGAATACCTGGAAGTTCACCCCGATGCGAAAATACTGGTTTCACCTTCCTGGGCGAATGGCACAGACACCACTATGCGTTTTTTCTATGAAGGAGACCCTCCTTTTGAAATGGGTTCCATTGAGGGATATTTCAATGAACACCTCCCGATCACGGATACACTCTTTGTGATGATCCCTGAAGAATTTCGTCTGGTACAGGAAAGCGGTAAGTTTGAAAGTATTCATGTGGAAGAAACCATTCCATATCCCAATGGACAGCCTGGTTTCTATTTTGTCAGGTTGGATTATGTGAAGAACATCGATGAGATCCTGGCAAAAGAAAAAGCGGCTCGCCAGATCCTACAGAAAGAAGCTCTTCTTGTTCAGGGAGAGAAAACGGAGGTTTCTTATTCTTATCTCGATATGGGCAGCATTGACAAGATCTTCGATGGCGATGACCTCACCCTCATACGCACTTTCGAAGCCAATCCATTGCGGGTAAACCTGGCCTGGGATTCACCAAGACCAATAAAAGGGGTATTGGTAAGAGTAGGTGGTACGGCTACTACTTTAACCGTTCGCGTATATGATGATCATGGTACCCTCCTCATGGAAGATGTATCAAAATGGGATTCGGATCCCAATCCTCGCACTATCCCGGTGACTTTTTCAAAATCTCTGGATGCCAGCCGGTTGGAAGTGGAGGTTTTGAGCACCTATGACTCTGAACCTGCACACGTCCATTTATGGGAAATTACATTACAATAAATTGCATGAAACGCCAGATACGGTCTTTTGATCTGATCATTTATACATTATTGCTTTTCCTCGTATCCGCTACAGGGTGGTTGAGATTACAGCAAGCGATCATCTATTGGGATAAATTGGTCACTTATAAAATGGATGTGCCACCGCTGTATCTGGCAGTTAGCGGGGCGGTGTTTGGGATCGTTATGCTATTGGCAGCTATCTGGTTGTGGTTTGGGCTGCCTTATTATCGCAGCCTTACTGCGGTAGCGGTTGCTTCTTTCAGCCTTTGGTATTGGATCGACAGGCTTACACTTACACGGAATGATTCTATGCAGGCAAATTGGTTGTTTGCATTATTAGTAACCTTGTTTTTCTGGGTATTTACTTTTACAGTACTGGCAGCCCATCCACCTTTGAAAGTAAATACCGTTTCGAAAACGGATAATCCTGCATCAGCAGGAGAAAAGAGCCATGATGATGCAGGAAATTGAAGCAAAGTTCTACATTGCAGATCTACAAAAATTGAAAGAACGTCTGATCAGCCAGGGAGCACGCTTGATCGAGCCGCGCATTCTGGAGATCAATTTGCGATTTGACACGCCAGAGAACAAGTTTTTGCAGGAGCGACGTGTACTACGGTTGCGGAAAGACCGGGGAGCACATCTCACCTATAAAGACGATGCCAGGCTGGATAATGGTGCTCAGGTGCGCCGTGAGATCGAGTTCGATGTAAGCAATTTCGATCTTGCTCGCCAGTTCCTGGAAGTACTCGGATATAAAGTAGTAGTTATTTATGAGAAATATCGGGCTGTTTATGAGCTGTACGATACCGAAGTAATGCTAGATGAACTACCTTTCGGAAATTTCTGTGAGATTGAAGGAAAAGATGTAGATCTCCTTCAGAAGGTAGCTCAAGCTCTTGAGCTAAACTGGCTTAACAGCATTCCCATCAGCTATCTAGCACTGTTTGACTCATTGCGGAATCGAAAAAGCTTGAAAGTAGATCAACTAACCTTTCAAGCTTTCGAAGGATTGACCATCAACCCAGCAGATCTGGAAGTCGTGCCGGCTGATCAAACAATACTATAGTTACTTCTTTAAAGTTCGTGCTTTTTCCTGAAGTGCTTTGTCATTTTCACTGATAGGCTCTATTTGTATACCATGAGGTTGGGGTTTGCCCTGCAGATCCACATTTACAAAGGTTAAGAACCCTTCGAGAGCTGTCTGACCACGTACCGAAGCGTTAACGTAAGCCACCAGACTGGTCCGTCCGGTTAAAATGATCTTGCCGGTAAAGACGACAATTTCACCAAGCTGAACCGGACGGCTGAATTCCATCCCATGGATTTTGACACACAGGATATGTTCTGGACTGCACAGACTGGCCGCAGCGGTGAATCCTGTTTCAACAAACCATTCTGCAGAGCGACCAGCATACAATGTGCCATGATGGTTCAAATCTTCGCTTTTGACCAGATGATGGGTGGTAAGCGAGATAACATCCATAATTGGTTTATTCTCCTCTTCTCCCCAGGGTAGCACCATACAAAACAAACTGGGTTTCTCCATCTACATGGAAAGCCGCATTCAAAAGGTCGTCATCAAAAGCACCAATAGCGCAAACCCCACAACCGGTAGCTTCTGCTGCAAGGTATAAATTCTGGCAGACATGCCCGGCATCAAGGAATAAATAGCGATATCCTCGTTCACTGTATCGCCAGGTCATTCGCTCTACTACTGCCATCCAAAAAAACGTGACTGCACTGGTTGCAATTTGATTCTGATTCAAGCAAGCTTGTGTCAGAATTGGATTGATCTCTTTATCAAGGGTTACTTCTAGCAGAGTATGTTCAATAGCTGCATATCGGTATAAGCCGGGCTGCAGTCCGTCCACCCGGTTCACTAAAATGTATGTTTCGAAAGCATGCCGCGAACCCGCAGAGGGCACAGTGCGGAAGGTGACCGGTTTATCAGTGATTCTTTCCACTCCCTGGCACGCCCATAGAAAGAATGCCAGTTCCTGCAAGGAAATTGCTTCTTCAGTATATTTTCTTAAAGTGCGGCGTTTTTCGATTAACTCCTTAAAATCAAGATTATGTAAGGGGAAATCTTTTGGTTTAGGAAGAGCAATCATCCTGACGCCTTCCGGTATAGGAAGTTCTAGGGGTGGATAAGGCACACCCAGAGATTGTGCAGATGGTGGTTGCACACCTGGACGCGATGCGCGCATATATTCATTTCCTGTTGTCATTGGGTCCTCTTTTCTATCAGAAAAATAACCGCCTGGCGTCTTTCTGCCAGGCGGTTTGTGTATTAAGTCTGGCAATATTATTTTACATAATTAAAGTGGGCTGTGAGGGTATTCACGATGTAGTTTTCCCATAATGGGACCATTTGATCATATTTATAATCATGCGTCGAAAAAGTCTGAAAGATCATGCGCCCATCCATACAAGTCGCGAGAGTTCCATACGAGTTGTGCTCTTTTGGGTAAAGCCCAGCCAACAGTTCTGCATCTCCACTGCCTGTGGTTTCGAGCAGATCTCCTGCATCAGTAAACCAGTAGTTAGTCGAACTGTATAAAGGTTGTACCATATTGGGTGTGGAAATCACTGGGCTGCTGGTATCGAGCCAATACATGGAGTAATCAAGAGGATCATAATCGTAAGGGCGTTCCCAATTCCGGAAGAAATCAATCCCACATTTGCTCATAATGGGGGCGATTTTTCCATTGGCGATCATATCCAGGTGCCATAATTCAATGATGACCCCAGCGCCTTCATTGATTCGATCGATCACTCCTTCGAACATTTCACCACTAAAGCTGGTACGTACCTCTACCGATATGATCACCAGATCCCATTTTGTTGGAGAATAGATCTGTTTCTGGAAATTACCCAGGGCGTCGCCCACATTGGTCACATGTTTCAAACCAATTGAATCCGTTGCCTGGCTGACCCAAGGTTTCAGATCATAATATCCACGGATATCTTCAAAAACCAGAACATTCGCGTTCTTAATTTTTTCATTCATATCCACCGGGGCTTCTACTGTCGCGGGTATCGCAATGGTAGGAACAATTTTCGCTGGTTGTGTATAAGTAGGATATGGGGTATAAGTTGCTGCCACGGTCGCAGTTGGTGGGGGCTGGGTGGGTTCTATGGCATTCTGCGTTGCCTTTTCTGCCACATCGGTCTCACGGGCAGAAAGAGCAGCTTCAGTTTCACTGATATTCTTATCTGGTTCCTCAGTTGAATCTCCCCCTGGCAGGTTACAGGCAATCGAAACAATGAATAAGACCACAACACAAATACTCAAGGTGTGACGGTTCTTCATATCTTCCTCCATGCCAGAATGATGAAGTTATTATAGCAAAATTAATATTTGTCTCATACTACGAAATCTAAAATTTATGGATAGAAAAACCCGCTCTTCTTAGAAGAACGGGCGAATGGAGTAATGATCATTTTAAAGAAACTATTTCCAGGCAGCGCGCAGTCGTTGATAGGTTACTTCTAGCGCCTCAGGCAGTACACGTACTTCGCCCAGAGTACTCATAAAATTTGTGTCTCCCACCCAACGTGGCACAATGTGAAAGTGGAAGTGCCCGGGCACTCCCGCGCCAGCCGCTGCACCCAGATTGGCGCCGATATTAAACCCTTCTGGATGATAAACTTTTTCAAGAACAAATTCCGCTTTTGCCAGCAAAGCGATGATTTCATTCTGAACTTCTTCGTTCAAGTCGGGGAGAGTGGATACATGGGCATCAGGCACGACCATGATATGTCCGCTGGCATAAGGGTAACGGTTAATAATGACAAAAGCATGGTTTCCTCGGTAAATCACGAGGTTTTGAGGATCATCAGGATTAGCTATCGCTTCACAGAAAAAACAATTATGATTTTGAGCTGGCTGTTCGATGTACTTCATCCGCCAGGGAGAAAATATGCGTTTCATGGCACCACCTTACGATCAGATTTTGTGCCCCAAGTTGCGGTAAGGCTCTACTTCATTTTAAACCTCTTTTTCTATGCTCGCTACCCATATCGTTAAAGTATTAATCTAATTCTTATGCGATAACTCAGGATCGCTTTTAACCGAAGCTTTATCCTTGACCATAAAAACACGAAAAGCACTAAAATTCTTTAGAATGGTTAAGATGCCTCTCTTTATTATAGAGAGAAAGAACCTTCCAATTCGTTGAGAGGGCAGCAGTCAAAGAGAGACCGTATCTGTATTGTTTTGGAGAATGAAAAACACCTTACATGTGCTGCGTATATATATCTATTCAATATTTTTGAAAATAAATGTAATCTGGAGTGCCAATCTTTCCGCTGTTCCCAAATTCAAGGATCATATCGAGAAACTTTTCAGTGCTCATGTAATAATGACTGTCGTCATCGATCCAACCTGTCTGCATAGCCTCGATTCCATATGACTCCAGGCGTTTTTTCTCTTCAGTAATTTTCTTATCGGAAAACACATCCTTTATGTGGTGAAATCTAGAGCTATTCTGTTCAATAAAGGTTTGGCCCCCTTACGGGCTGGATTAACTCAATTTCCATATCTTTGTTCCAGGTCACTGCACAGATGAATTCGAAACCTTCTGTGATAGGTTTTCCACCAACGAAGAAGTTTCTTACTTTCTGTGGGGTGAAATGTCGTACATCCCAGGGGCCAATGCTGAATTTCTCCCAATAATCTTTCATGGCTAGGTTCACATCGTCGGTAACTACACAAAGTGGTGGGGCTAACTTTGATATACTAAACTGATATTGTTTTTATGATAAAGTAATCTTTTGTTTATCACGTTTTTTTCATTATGCAACCTTTTTTTGAAGGATGAATACCACATGATCAATATTGTAGGTACCGATGAATGGAATGCCACTCATCCAGGGGCGATCATAGGCTTGTTAGAGTTTTCATGCGTAAAGAACGATCTGGCTTGCCAGTCTTTGGATCAGCGCAAACGTGAGATTGAAGAATCCTTGCGAAAAACGTATGTAGGGTTTACTCGCAAAGATTTCCTTTCTCTTGATGTGATGTCGGCATATGAGCAATACTATAAACGGTTCGAGAAAACGTATCATGTACTTCTCCAGGTGGAATCAATTGTATTGAAGGGCAAGAAACTGCCAGATGTATCCCCTCTTGTCGATGCAAATTTTGCTGCAGAGGTTCAAACACATATTTTGACAGCCGGGCATGATGCATCGAAATTGATCGAGCCTGTTGTGATTGATGTGTCAAAAGTGAATGATGAAATGACAATCATGAATGGCACCACCCGGCAGATTCGGGCAGGTGACATGATCATGCGCGATCAACATGGTATATGTTGCTCGATCATCTATGGACAAGATGATCTTTCTCCTATAACACCAGAAACAACTCATGTGTTGTATGTCTCTTACGCTCCACCTGATGTGACCACTGCCGCAGTAGCGTTGCAAATGAAGAATATTGAGTACCATATACGTTTATTTGCTCCGCAGGCAGTTTTGGAACAAAACAGGTTGATCATTGCAAATTGATTATTTTGCAAAAAGCTTTTCAAAAAATTCACCAACATTTCGCGAATGGTTTCTCTTAATAAAAATGTTATTTACTTAACTTAGTTTTTCCATAATAATACAAAGTAGATTGATGAATTACGAGAGCCAGATAGACGGTTATCTCAAGCTGGATTGTTAAGAACGAGCGAGAGAGGCAAGACAATGACGGCTGATTCATCTCACCAAAATGACAACAAGCAAACAAGTTCAAAAAAAGCTGGAAGGTTGGATTATGAATTAAGTACCTTCCTGTTCGAGCATTCTTTTCAGGCAGTTATTTTTCTTCAAGAAGAAAAGATCATTTATGCCAACACTCGCATGGCTGATCTCTTGGGTTATCCTTACGAAAAGATCCTTAATTCCAGCCCCCGAGAATTGATGGAGTTTATCCATCCAAATGATCGACAGGCGGTCATCGAAAACTGGTCAAAATATAAGGCAAAACTGCCAGCACCAGCCAATATCGAGATGCGGTTGAACCATCCTGAAGGAAAAGAAGTCTGGGTAGAAGTGTATTCTGATACGGTCCTTTTACATGGAGTACCCACTGAACGGGTGGCGTTGATCGAGATCAGCTCAAGAAAACAGGCAGAAGCTTCTCTACTATTGCGCGATGCGGTTCTAGAGGTAATTGCCCAGGCTGCACAGCGTTTCATGGCAGCACCTGATTGGAAGAGCCAATTGCATTGGCTACTGCGAGAACTGGGTAAAGCAGTAAAAGTCAGTAGAGTCTACTTTTTTGAGAATGATCATCTGTCAGGGGAAGCTGAATATGCCAGCCAAATCGATGAGTGGTGTGAAAAAGGAATCACGCCACAGATCAATAATCCCGAATTACAAAACATGCCATTACGTTCCGGATGGTTCAGCACATGGTCGAAGAAACTGGAAAGAAATAAACCCATGGCAGGCATTGTACGTGAAATGCCCATTCGGAGCCAAAAAGAACTGTTGCCCCAGGACATTAAATCTATATTGGTTCTACCGGTACAATCAAATGGGCAATGGGTCGGTTTCATTGGGTTTGATGACTGTGTCCGAGAAAGAATTTGGGGAACTGTTGAAATTGAGACCCTACAGACAGCCGCAAGCCTGTTGGGGAACGCTATTCATCACCAACAGGTCAGCCTTGCTCTGCAGAAAGCTAATGAAGATCTGATCCAGTGGAACAAAATGCTTAAAAGTCTCAATCGTGATGCAAACCTGTTAAACGAATTCAGCGAACTATTCCAAAATTGCATCACCGAAGAAGATCTATATGCAGTTGTTCAAACTTTTGGGAATGAACTTTACTCTAATGGAAATGGGGCTTTGTATATCCTTAACAATTCGCGCACAAAGATGGAAGCCAGAGCGACATGGGGAACATTAAACCCTGAGGAAAACATTTTTGAGCCAATGGAATGCTGGGGTTTTCGGAGAGGACATCTCCATCGAAGTTCAAACCTATCACCTGGAATGAAATGCCAGCATATCATCCCCAATAGTACTGGTCAGGACGAAGTGTTGTATTTATGTGCGCCAATTATTGCTCAGGCAGATATCCTGGGGATGCTGCATGTTCGCGTGTTCGCTGCTCACCCGATTGGGCAGGTTGAAATATTGACTAACACCATTGCAGATCATATCGGGGTTACTCTAAACAATCTACGATTGCGCGAAAACCTCCGGCAGCAGTCCATCCGCGACCCCCTTACCAATTTATTCAATCGGCGGTATCTTGAAGAAACCCTTGAACGAGAATTGCGAAGAGCTGCCCGATATCAACGTCCGCTGGGAATTATCATGTTCGACATCGATTATTTCAAGAGATATAACGATACTTATGGACACGAAGCGGGAGATCGGGTTTTACATTCTCTGGGGCAGTTTCTTTTATCTCATTTAAGAGCTGAAGATATTGCTTGCCGGTATGGGGGTGAAGAGTTTGTTTTGTTATTAATCGAATCCAATTTAAAAGATACCTACCAGCATGCAGAGACGATACGTGAGGGGATCAGTAGAGTGCGACTAGAATACCAAGATCGTTTTCTGGAACCAATCCACCTTTCTGGAGGTGTCGCTGCATTCCCGGAACATGGCATCAGTTCAATGGAACTCATTCGCGCTGCAGACAAAGCTTTATATACTGCAAAACATCAGGGGAGAAATCAGATCGTCAGTGCAGGAATGTGATACTTTCTCTTGACAAGAAAAGGTATTTATTAGATAATAATAGTACAGATGTTCTATTGTTAACCCTTTTCCTGAAACCTTGCGGTCCCATACAGAAGGGGATAGTAATCCATGAACCGCATATCACTAAGTAAGAATAATTTTCCCGTGCAACGGATGGTGTTGACTGGAAGTAGAAGCAAGATGATATCTGAAGTACCATTGACCACACGCCAACAGCAGGTTCTACAAGAGTTAATGAAAGGACTATCCACCAAACAGATGGCATTGAAACTAGGGTTGAGTGAAAGAACTGTACTTATGCATATTCATGCGTTGAAAGAGCGTCTCGGCGCAGCTTCTCGCGAGCAGGTGATACTGATCGCTCTTTCTTCTGTGGTGGTGAAAAAGGAATCTCAGGAATAGAATACCTTGCGAGTTTCGCAAAGGCAATTATTCACCACAAAGGGCATAATGGGTACAAAGAGTTTTTCTTTTTTTCGTGCATTGCATGGTGATTTTTTTGGTTTGCTTCGGGGAAGCCAGCGCGTATAAGCAGGTTATTTTATTCCCCCTTCGCGAAGCCCTAACAAAATGTCATGTCATTCTGCAAGAGTATAGCGACTCAAGAATCTCGCATTGAAAACCCAGAGCAAAGCCCTTCGAATGTTGACAGGTTAAGTTTGCTTAATCCCTGCAAAAAACCTATCGTCATTGCAAGATATGCGGTCTGTACAGATCGAAATAATCTCATACATGAAATAGTGCATTACGAACGTGCCTTTTTACCAAACTCTTACGAAAAATGATGTCATGTTGAGCGAAGCGACCTGCACCACATGCAGTGTGGGTGAACATCTTGCCTTGAGTTTTTTATGCAATGTATGTTTGATCAGCCGTATTGTTTCTCTTGATAATAGAATCTATGCACTGAAATTCTAGAGCGAGACCCTCCTCCGCATGCAGTGTCACTTTGCTTGAGGTAACTGTGAACTTTTGGGTTTCCTGCAAGTGGTTCAAGATTAAGCATCCCATTTATTTTCCCTATGCCAAGCCTCTACCTTTGGGGATTAGCATTGTCAACCAGGATATTGTTTCCATACCTGGTAAAGACCCAATCTACCCCCTTCGCCATCAGATTCGAATGTTTGGATAACCTCAAACCCGCTTTCAGATGACAGTTTCGCAAGCTCTTCATGAGAGAGGAGGTGGACGTACCGCAAACCCGTCTTTTCGCTCTGCCCTGGTGCATGTGCTCGCCAATCCAACAGTGTATCTCCAGGCTCTAATTGATCGAAATCAATGGAAACCATCGACCAGGGTTGGATACGCTTGACCAGCTTTGGGCTATTCTGGAACTGCCAGCACGATAAAAGTACAATTCCCCCCGGTTTGAGCCACTGGTATATCTGTTGAAAAAATGCCAGCCGATTCTGATATCCGGGAATGTGATGGATGGTAGCGAAGCTCATCACCCCATCAAACTTTTTAGGAAAGGCATCTGCTTTCTTTGATAGTGCTGACAATACAGATCCCCAATCTCCTCCACCAATATTCGCCTGCTGCAGCCATACATTTTTACCGGTTTTTCTAACACTTTCTGCCCGTAATTCAGCTTCTTTTAAAAGAACCTGGCTGAAGTCCAATCCGGTGAAAGAACCTCTTACTGCAATATCCGACCAGGCCGAAAGAACTGCCCCGTTTCCGCAACCCAGGTCCAACCAATCTCCCTGCATGGAGATATCACGCATCAAGCGCATGATACCTGGTTGGATACGCTGCCGTGTGGCGGCAAATGGTTCGCCATATTCTTCATAGAAAACCTGGTTGATCTGGATAAGTGCCTGTACTGTCTGACCATCCATCCCGCTTTCATCCTTTACGAATTATTTACTCATCTCCATTGTAGAACTGGGCTGGAATAATGTATACTTCTCAAACATTATAAGCAATAAAGATCAACCTCAGGAGAGAATGTATGGAAATTGATCCTTCTCTGGAAGAACGTGCACCCGATGATGTTATTCAATTGCAAATCGGTATGGTAAAGAATCAGGAGTCATTAGCTTCCATCATTAATGCAAACCCATCCATTCTACTTGTTTTAAATAAATTCCGGCAGGTTATTTACGCTAATGAAGCATTATTAGAATTCCTTGATCTGAAGAGATTTGATGATATTTATGGAATGCGCCCTGGAGAGATATTACAATGTGAACATGCTTCAGAACGACCAGAAGGCTGTGGGACAACTGAATTTTGTAAAACCTGCGGTGCACTGAATGCCATTCTCACAAGCCAGAATGATCTTACAGATATTCAAGAATGTCGTATCATCCAAAAAGATACGGGGGAAGCGCTAGACTTGCGTGTATGGACAACTCCTTTATCTGTTGACGAAGAACAGTTTACCATTTTTGCCTTGCAGGATATCAGCAATGAAAAACGGCGAGCCTTACTGGAGCGTATCTTCTTTCATGACATCCTCAACACAGCAGGAAACATCCGAAATTATGCCATTCTGATGAAAAATGCTCCCTCCGAAGAAATTCAGGAATTTATCGAAGACTTACGTCGGCTTTCTGAAGGATTGATCGATGAAATCCAATCACAGCGCGAAATTACCCGTGCCGAGAATGGGGAATTGACAGTCAAACCAGTTCTCTTTAAACCATCAGAACTGATAGAGGACGTAACAGCGATGTATCATCGGCATGAAACAGCTACTGGTAAAAAGATCGAAGTAAACATCAGCCACCCTGGATTATCGATAATTTCTGATCCCACTTTGTTAAGAAGGATCCTGGGAAATATGATTAAGAATGCACTTGAAGCCAGCCAACCTGGAGATACAATCACTATAGCCTGTGAACCCGATGAAAAGAATGTATATTTTCGGGTATCTAACCCCTCAGTGATACCGCCACTGGTGCAGTTACAGATCTTTCAACGGTCATTCTCAACCAAAGGCACGGGAAGAGGACTGGGGACCTACAGTATTAAATTGTTGGGAGAGAGATATCTGGGTGGGAGAGTTACTTTCCATTCAGGTGAGGGAACGGGAACGATCTTCTGCCTTTCACTTCCTCAACAGATATAAATTATTCACAATATTGTTCAATCTATAAGCCTGACAGTGTGGATGAATGACAACATAAACAGCCACAACCTTGTCGGGTGTATTTATGATGCCATCTCTCTCATGTATAATGAACTGAGATCAACCAACATCAGGAGGAAATTATGCCGCGCGCAACTATTCATTTTCCAGAAGGCTTTTATTGGGGCACTGCCACTGCATCTCATCAGGTAGAAGGTCGTAATACAAATAATAACTGGTCAGTCTGGGAACAAATACCCGGGAAAATAGTGGATGGTGGCACTGCTGGATTAGCCTGCGATTGGTGGGGGGGGCGATGGAAAGAGGATATGGATCGTGCAGCAGAAACAGGACAGAATGCTCACCGGTTCTCAGTAGAGTGGAGCCGTATTCAGCCTGCACCTGATCGTTGGGATGAAAATGCGATAGATTTTTATCGTGAAATGGCTCGTGGGATGATCGAACGGAAGATCACGCCCATGGTTACTTTGCATCATTTTACCGACCCACTATGGATGTACGAACCTTCGCAGGATGGCAATTCCTTAGGGGCAGGTGGCTGGGAACGAGATGATGCCCCCGAATTGTTTGCGAAATTTGTAAAAAAAATTGTTGGTGCTCTCAAAGAATACGTGAATCTCTGGATCACCATCAATGAGCCGAATATTTATCTCACCGGGGGATGGTTGGGAGGCGCTTTTCCGCCTGGTAAAAATGATCCAAAAGCCGCTATGAAAGTTGCCACCAACCTGATCAAAGGGCACGCAGCAGCCTATAAGATCATCCATGAATTGCAGCCTGATGCACAGGTAGGAATCGCTCACCATTTCCGAAATTTTAGCCCTGCACGTCGCTGGTTCCTTCCCGATCGTATTCTTGCCAGTACCATATTTAAAAGTTTCAATAATGGTTTCACTGACCCGCTGGCAACTGGGAAGATGCATATCCTGAATTATCGAACGCAAATTCCTGAAGCGGCAGGAACGCAGGATTTTGTTGGTATCAATTATTATAGTAATGATCTTACAAAATTCGTCCTGGATCCAAAACGCCTTTTCATGCAGCTAGGTTTTCCACCTGATGCACTTCTCAGCCCGTCTGGTTTTATTGCCAACTTGCCCGAAGGTATGTTTGGGGCGATTAAATGGGCAAGGCAGTATGGTAAACCAATTTATATCACTGAAAATGGGGTAGAAGATGCTTCAGACCTGTTCCGACCCCGATACCTGATTGAGCATGTTTTTCAGGTATGGCGGGCTGTCAATTTTAACTGGCCAATAAAAGGATATTTTCATTGGAGCCTGGTGGATAATTTCGAATGGGAACGCGCCTGGACTCAGCGCTTTGGATTGTGGGGGCTGGATATTACTAATCAAATCCGTGTCCGCCGACGCAGTGTGGATTTATATGCCGCCATCTGCCATGAAAATGGTATTTCTTCTGCAATGGTGGAAGAATTTGCTCCACAGATTGTCCCACTGCTATATCCGGAATAGGATAATTAATTTTCCCAAAACCCTTATAAGCACCTGATTTCAGGTGCTTTTTTGTCATCTGGCAAGATTCATGCAACAATAGGCAGTATGAATACAAATTTGTTTTCGAAAATCAATACCTGGTTTAAGGAGGTAGTCATGGATAAGAAACGTTTATTCATCATTGCAGGTGGAGTGATATTAGTACTCATTGTGGCAACCATCCTTCTTGTGGCGTGTAATAAGAAAGATGAAACGGAAGTAGCTGAAGCTGTTGTCTATCCTGCATGGCAATATACCACAGTGGTAGCACGCTGCGAGTATGACCGAAATACTCAAGACACCGTTTGTACTACCAAGGATGGTATATCCACTGCAACCAATCTACTGGCTGCCAAAGGCGCAGAAGGCTGGGAACTGGTATCTGTCTTCGGTGCCAACAATGATGGAAAAACTATGAGTGTATTTGCCTTCAAACGTCCAGCAAATCCCGACTAGGCGATTTCTGCCGCGAGAACGAATATGCGAACAGATCCGTAGAACCGGCAGCGGGAGAGGAGACCCTCTGCTTGTTCTGCGTTTCTGTTTATTTGTGAGAAACTAATGGTTTTATAAGGTAATGAGATCCGCGGAGAAATCCGCGGTTTTTATAATAAAGACGGGTGCCAATTGCAGCGATCACTGCCAATTTTGAATAGCCATTTTGTAGGGCGATCTGCCCTGCAAGCTCGATCAGGTTTGTGCCAAGACCAATGTGCTGGGCAGCCCCTTCTCGTTCTTCTCCAACAGGTAATGATTGCCCATAGATGTGTACTTCGCGAATGATAGCTGCTCCCTTTAGATCATTAAGCATTTCCCTCAAACCTGCCCGGTCATGAATAGGATCCCGGAGGTCAGAAATATCACTCAAGAGTTCCTTATCCATTTTTGGCAATGACAGGCGAAGATATCCGGCAATCTTCCCCTCAGGGGTTTGATATTCGAGAAAGTGTTCTTCAGAGTGCACGGGATGATAAATGGTTTTTACTAAAGATAATTTCTCTGGGTCGATCTGCAATCCACGCACCTCGCGACAGCGGATGCAGCCACATTTCTTCCCCCGACGTTCTAGCTCTGCCAATACATCCTGTCGCAAACTGGTACGCTTGTTTCCCGCGATTACATGAGATGAAGGAATATCCCGGATGATGCGGTTCACACGGCAGTAAAGAGGAATTTCTGGTTTTACCGTGGCAATGAGACCAATCAAATCCTCAGTACTATAAGGATGATACTCTCCCTTCAGCCAGTGCTGGTAAAGGACAGTGTTTTCTAGAAGCTGGGTCGGATAGATCTTGATCTCATCGGGGCAAGCACCCTGCCATAATCGGGTAAAATCTTTACAATCGCTTTCGATCGTTGCACCCAACAGGTTGGGCATCCAATGGAGCACGATCTTAAATCCTGCTGCGCGTAGCATTCCGCAGGCCTGCAAGGTTTGGGCTACCGTATGCCCGCGCTGGTTGATCAATAGTATTTCATCATCCATTGACTGTGCGCCTAATTGAACTTTGGTAACCCCTAACTTGCGAAACCATGCCAATCTTTCAGGTGTAATTTCGTCTGGACGTGTCTCAATGACCAAACCCACATTCCGGTGTTCACTGGTTTCATTTGCAATTTGCGCTTCTTCCAATGATTGGCTGTCAAAGCCATTTAAAGCATCCAGACAACGCTGGATGAACCATTCCTGGTAATCGATAGGGTATGCGGTCCAACTGCCTCCTAAAATAAGCAACTCTATCTTGTCGATCGGATGCCCGATTGCCTCATAAGCATCCAGGCGGGATGCAGTTTGCCGATAAGGGTCAAATTCATTTTGTACAGCGCGAGCTCCACCAGGCTCATCAGAAAGATAACTTTTTGGCATCATGGATTCTGTGGGGCAAAAGATGCAATGCCCCGGACAGGGCGCTGGACGGGTTAACACAGTCACCGTTGTGACCCCCGACAGTGTACGCATTGGTTTCATGCGGATGCGGTCGAGCAAATTGCCATCCGGTTGCCATTCTCCACTATCTACAAGTTGGCGGTACGCAGCTACCAGCACATGTTTGGCGATGATGCCCCCTTCGGGTAATGGATTCCGCAGCAGGGCACGATGCAGATCACTGCCACTGCGCATTTCTTCCAAAATGCACCGAGCAATCTTCATTATTTCTGGGGAATAACGCCGGGCTTCCAACCAGGCTTTTTCATCACGTGGCATGAGTACCTCAAGTTATGTATTTATATCATATTCCAATATTCTCTTTCACCTTTTGTAATGGGCTCTTTGACTTCTACTCTTTTTATGATGCCAATCGTATACTATAAATAGTTCAAGTGAGGTGATATGAAAGAAGAATTGACATCTCAAGAAACTGCATCATATTTTGGTGCTCAATCTACATGGGGTGTCACCAAACACATGGGGGGTTTAAGTACAACAGACCTTCTGGTCGAAAAGTGCCGAATTGGGGAAAACAGTCAGGTTCTGGTCATTGGCTCTGGCTCGGGTATTCCCTCGTGTCATATTGCTCAAAAAAGTGGTTGTACACTTATCGGTATCGACTTAGAAGAGCGGATGATCAAATGGGCTTCCGACCGTGCAAAAAAATGTGAATTGATCGAGCATGTGGTTTTTAGAACTGCTGATGTACAAGCCCTTCCATTTTCAGATCAATCGTTCGATGCCGTGATCAGTGAATCGGTATTGGCGTTTGTTCCGGATAAAGTTCTAGCAACCCGAGAAATACTGAGGGTGTTAAGGCCATGCGGCAGATTGGGGGTCAATGAATGTATCTGGCACCAACCTCCACCACAGTATTTGCTTGATTTCACCAGGAATTCTATGGGAAGTGTGGAATTTTTATCAATTTCAGGCTGGGTTGAACTGTTCGAAAAAAATGGATTTGAGATTTCTTTCACTGAATCGCGCTATATAAAGATGTGGCAGCAGTGGTGTGATGAAATGCAACAGCTTCGAGAAGGCAGTGAGTTCAAAGAGAATTGGGCTGCTTGGATGCAATTTTGGGGGCTGCTTGTAAAAGATAGGAAATTTCGAGCATATGCCAAACAGATCGCACCGAGCTTCAAAGTGATCAGGTCGCTTTTCCGATATTTAGGATACGGTTTGATCATCGGGCAAAAGCCAGAATAGTGGACTCTTCGATAGTATTTTCCATCAACCTGTCATCCCATGAATAAATCTGGATGATGGTATTTAAATGAGGTATAATAATTGTCCCGTAAAGGAGATGGCTCACTAGCTCAATGGTAGAGCAACTGACTCTTAATCAGTGGGTTCAGGGTTCGAGTCCCTGGTGAGTCACTTTCTATTTAATCAACAAAGAGGGTTCAGGGTCACCGTCGAGGTGCGATGTCGAGTCCCTGGTGAGTCACTTTCTATTTAATCAACGAAGAAGGTTCAGGGTCACCGTCGAGGTGCGATGTCGAGTCCCTGGTGAGTCACTTTCTATTTAATCAACGAAGAAGGTTCAGGGTCACCGTCGAGGTGCGATGTCGAGTCCCTGGTGAGTCACTTTCTATTTAATCAACGAAGAAGGTTCAGGGTCACCGTCGAGGTGCGATGTCGAGTCCCTGGTGAGTCACTTTC
>Ga0208826_1000579_pt1 | contig 36840 bp, 37 predicted proteins | sample AD_UKC115_MetaG_FD_184451 | JGI IMG/M metagenome (GOLD analysis project Ga0208826, IMG submission 184451) | Active sludge microbial communities of municipal wastewater-treating anaerobic digesters from Hong Kong - AD_UKC115_MetaG (SPAdes)... | ecosystem: Engineered > Bioreactor > Anaerobic >...
CGGGCCAGGCAGCGCAGGCCTCGAGCACGTAGCGCAGCACCAGGGGCAGGTCGGCCAAGTACTGCGGCTTGCCGTCGCGGTAGCAGAGGCGGCAGAAGATGCCCAGGACCTTGAGGTGCCGCTGCAGCCCGGTCAGGTCGAACCAGCGGCGAAAGGTGGCCGGGTCGGCCGCCGGCAGGCCGGCGGCGACGAGGCGTCCGCGCAGGTCTTCGGCCCAGGCGCCCACGCGCGCCGCGGGCCAGGCGATGTAGCAGTCGCGCAGCAGGGAGACGGCATCGTAGGTGCAGGGTCCGCGCATGGCGCCCTGGAAATCGATCACGCCCAGGTCGCCGTCGGCCAGCAGCATCAGGTTGCGGCTGTGGAAGTCGCGGTGCATGAAGCGCTGCGGCTGCTGTGCCAGGGCGTCGAGGATGCGGCGGAAGGCCAGCTCCAGCACGTCCCAGTCGCCACAGCCCGGATCCAAGCCAAGGTGGCGCTGCAGGAACCACGTCGGCATCAGCTCCAGTTCCTGCGTGGCCCAGGCGGCATCGAAGGCCGGCAGGTCGGCGCAGGCGGCGCGCTGCTGCATGGCCACGATGGCGTCGAGGGCGCGGCCGTAGTGCTCCTCCACATTGGCCGCGGTCAGTTCCGGCAGCAGGGTGCGGCTGCCGAAGTCCTCCAGCAGCAGGAAGCCCTGTTCGAGATCCTGCGCCCGCACCGCCGGCGTGCGCAGCCCGGCGGCGCCGAGGCGCGCGCCGATGGCCAGCCAGGGGCGCACGTCTTCCAGCGCGGGTGGTGCATCCATCACCACCCAGCTCGCCGCGCCGCAGCGCACGCGCCAGTAGCTGCGGAAGCTCGCGTCGGCCGAGGCCGGGGCGATCGAATTCGGGGCGGCGCCCAGGGTCTGGGCGACGAAGTCCTGCAGCGCACGCCGCCGCGCGTCGGGCGCAGGCGTCATGCCCTGGTCCCGCGACTGCCTAGGCAAGATCGCCTATGGACGCGATCGGCGCGGCTTGCGAGCTTCCGCAGTTGGCGCCCGCGCCGGGCGGGTGTATACAAGCTGGCATTGGACCGGTGGCTGCGGAACATGGTGTCGGCGGTCGGCTGGCAGACCGGGTCTGCGGGAGGCAAGAGCGCAAGGAGCGCCGCGATGATAGACCTGCATTGTCACATGCTGCCGGGGATCGACGACGGCGCCGGGGATCTGGCCGTGGCCGTGGCCATGGCGCAGGCCGCCGTTGCCGACGGCATTCGCGTGACCGCCTGCACCCCGCACATCTACCCGGGTCTGTACGAGAACGACGCCGGCGGCATCCGCCGCGCCCTCGCCGCGTTGCGCACCGAGCTGGCACGGCGAGGCATCCCGCTCGCCCTGGTCCAGGGCGCCGACGTGCACCTGGTGCCGGAGGTCCTGGACGGTCTGCGCCGGGGGCGGATCCCCACGCTCAACGGCACGCGCTACCTGCTGCTGGAGCCGCCCCACCACGTGGCGCCGCCGCGCTTCGAGGATGCCGTCTTCGCCTTGGCGGCGGCCGGCTACGTGCCGGTCATCACCCACCCGGAACGGCTGAGCTGGATCGAGAACCACTACGAGGTGTTCGTGCGCCTGGCCCGACGCGGGGTGTGGATGCAGGTCACCGCCGGCAGCGTCACCGGACGCTTCGGCCGGCGTCCGCGCTACTGGGCCGAGCGCCTGCTGGATGAAGGTTGGGTGCATATTCTGGCCACCGATGCCCACGGCGTGGCCAAGCGGCCGCCCCTGCTGGCGGAGGCGCGCGAGGCTGCGGCGCTGCGCGTGGGGGCGGAGGAGGCCGAGGCGCTGGTGCTGCAACGGCCCAAGGGTGTGATCGACAATGCCGACCCGGCGGGCCTCAAACCCGTGCCGGGCGCCGGAGCCGCGCTGCCACCGCCCTCGCGCTGGCAGCGCTGGTTCGGCCAGGCCAGGCGCGGCCCGTGACGCCGCCGACGACGAGGAGACCATGATTCGTACCACCGTATTGCTGCTGCTGGCCGGACTGGTGCTGCTGTGCGCCGGCTGCGCCTCGGCGCCGCGGCCCAATGCCAACCAGCCCGTGCCGCTCGTGGCCGGCGCCAGCGGCGGCTTCGCCCGTCCGGACAGCGCGGGCGGCGACCGCCCTGACTCCACCCAGGCCGAGTACCGCATCGGTCCGCACGACCTGCTGCAGATCAGCGTATTCGGTTCCGAAGAGCTCTCGCGCAGCGTGCGCGTGAGTTCGCGCGGGCAGATCTCGCTGCCGCTGGTCGGCGCCATCGACGTGGGCGGCAAGACGGTGGAGCAGGTCGAGCGCGGCATCGCCGCGGCCCTGTCCAAGGACCTCATGCAGGATCCGCAGGTCTCGGTGTTCGTGCAGGAATACACCAGTCAGCGCGTGACGGTGGAAGGTGCCGTGAACAAGCCGGGGATCTTCCCGCTGACCGGCCCCACCACCCTGCTGCAGGCGGTGGCCATGGCCGAGGGCATGGGGCAACTGGCCGACGAGACCGCGGTGATCGTGTTCCGCGTGATCGACGGCAAACCGCCGCGAGGCGCCGTCGCGGCGCGCGCGCTGAGTCCGCCGCGCGCCGCATCGTAGCGGCAATGCGTACAAGCACGTATCTTGCAAATCGCAGCACCGCATGGCATCAAGCAGCGAGCCCGACCCATGCGCGGCCTGCGTGCGCATGACGTCGGAGCGGCGGCCGGGCCGCCGCGTGCGCGGGGACAGCAGAAGTCACAACCTGCACCGGTTCCGCGCGGACGCGGCGCCAGCGCGCGGGCGGCGCGGCGGCAAGACACACTCACGACAGGACGTTGCATGCACCACGCCCTTGAATCCACCCGCATCGCCGTCGTCGGCCTGGGCTATGTCGGCCTGCCGCTGGCGGTGGAGTTCGGCAAGCACTTCGACACCGTCGGCTACGACATCAACGCCGCCCGCGTGCGGGAATTGCGCGAAGGCCGCGACAGCACACTGGAGTGCAGCGCCGAAGAACTCGCCGCGGCCACGCGCCTGCGCTACAGCGACCAGCTGGCCGACATCGCCGCCTGCACCGTCTACATCGTCACCGTGCCCACGCCGGTGACCGAGCACAAGCAGCCGGACTTCACGCCGCTGATCAAGGCCAGCCAGGCGATTGGCGGCGTGCTGAAGAACGGCGATCTGGTGATCTACGAATCGACCGTCTACCCCGGCGCGACTGAAGAGGTCTGTGTGCCCGAACTGGAGCGCGCCTCCGGCCTGCGCTTCAACGCGCACTTCACCGTCGGTTACAGTCCCGAACGCATCAATCCCGGCGACAAGCAGCGGCGCCTCACCACCATTCCCAAGGTCACCTCTGGCTCCACGCCGGAGACTGCGGAATTCGTGGATGCGCTGTACCGGCGCATCGTCGTCGCCGGCACGCACCAGGCCCCCAGCATCAAGGTGGCCGAGGCGTCCAAGGTGATCGAAAACACCCAGCGCGACGTGAACATCGCCCTCATGAACGAGTTCGCGCTGATTTTCCACCGCCTCGGCATTGACACCCAGGACGTGCTGGCCGCCGCGGGCACCAAGTGGAACTTCCTGCCCTTCAAGCCGGGCCTGGTCGGCGGCCACTGCATCGGCGTGGACCCGTACTACCTCATCCAGAAGGCGCAGAGCACCGGCTACTACCCGGACCTGTTGATCGCCAGTCGCCGCATCAACGACGCCATGGGGCGGCACGTGGCCGGTGAGGTGGTGAAGCTGATGGTGCGACGTGGCTTTGCGGTCGCTGGGGCGCGCGTGCTGATCCTCGGCTTCACCTTCAAGGAGAACTGCCCCGACCTGCGCAATACGCGCGTGGTGGACCTGGTGGGCGAATTTCGCGGTTTCGGCGTGCAGGTCGATGTGCACGACCCCTGGGCCGATGTGGACGAGGCGCGGGAGGAGTACGGCATCGATCTGCTGGCGCAAGCGCCGCAGCACGGAGCCTACGACGCCATCGTCGTGGCCGTGGGGCACGATCAGTTCTGCCGTCTGGGCGGGCAGGGCGTGCGGGCCTATGGGAGGGAGTCCGGCTGCGTGGTGTACGACGTGAAGAGTGCGCTGCCGGCAGCCGATGTGGATGCACGGCTGTGACGACACTGCGCGACCGGCTGATCACGAAGGAACGAGGCAGGCGCAGGCTGCTGCCGCAGCACAATTGGAGGGATTGGAAGGCGTCTTTGACTGACGTGCAGCGGGCGATACGGCGACCGATGACGCGGGACCCCCATCACGCTTGGCCTTCCATCCCTTCCGAAGGAGCAAGCACAGATGGCTTCTAGCGCTCGGCGCTTTGCCTGGAAGCTGGGGAGAAAGCTCTATTGCTGGGGACGGCTCGACTCGCGCAACGATCCGGCGATCAATGGCGAGTACGACCTGCTGGAACAGGTGATGGCGCTGGCGCGCCGTCCCATCGTGCTCCTGGATGTGGGGGCAAACCGCGGTGAATGGACGCGCAGGGCGGTTTCCCTGGCGCGTGCCCGCAACCTCGAGCTCACCGTGCATGCCTTCGAACCGCTTTCAGGCACGCGGGCCCTGCTCGAGCAGGCCGTGCGCTCACTGCCTGAGGTCAAGGTCGAGGCCGTGGCCCTGTCCAACTCGCCCGGAACGGCGTCCTTCTACTTCCAGCGATCCGGCGCGGGCACCAGCTCATTGCATCCCGTTTCGGGATCGCAGACCGAAGCCGTGCCACTGACCACGCGGAGGTGAGGGCGTCGCGCCCGCGCCGTTCCCGCAGCGCCACCAGCCCCCTCTCCCAGCGGGAGAGGGCGGGGGGTGAGGGCCGCGCCTTCACCGCGATTTCACGCGCCGCGCCCGCGCGCGGCGCAACGCTAAGTCGCGGCGCTTCTGAACTCATGCCGCACGGTGCTGGCGTGCCGGCGCCGCGCGGCTATCATGCCGCGCTCGGCGTCTTGCGCCGCATCCCCGCACTGCCATGGCCACGCCTTCCCATCTCGACCGCCTCGAAGCCGAGAGCATCCACATCTTCCGTGAGGTGGCGGCGGAGTTCCGTCGCCCGGTGATGATGTATTCCATCGGCAAGGACAGCTCGGTGCTACTGCACCTGCTGCTCAAGGCCTTCGCCCCGGCGCGGCCGCCGATCCCGCTGCTGCACATCGATACCGGCTGGAAGTTCCGCGAGATGATCGCCTTCCGCGACCGCCGCGCCGCCGAGACCGGGGTGGAGCTGCTGCGCCACACCAATCCCGAGGGCCTGCGCGAGGGGGTCAATCCCATCACCCACGGCGCGGCGGTGCACACCGACATCATGAAGACCCAGGCGCTGAAGCAGGCCCTGGACAAGCACGGTTTCGACGCCGCCATCGGCGGCGCGCGGCGCGACGAGGAGAAGTCGCGCGCCAAGGAGCGCATCTTCTCCTTCCGCACCGCGCAGCACCGCTGGGACCCGAAGAACCAGCGCCCGGAGCTGTGGAACCTGTACAACGGCCGCGTGCACCCGGGCGAGAGCGTGCGCGTGTTCCCGCTGTCGAACTGGACCGAGCTGGACATCTGGCTGTACATCCAGCGCGAGGGCATCGAGGTGGTGCCGCTGTATTTCGCCGCCGAACGCCCGGTGGTGGAGCGCGACGGCGCGCTCATCATGGTGGACGACGAGCGCCTGCCGCTGCGTCCGGGCGAGGTGCCGCAGCGCCGTCGCGTGCGCTTCCGCACGCTCGGCTGTTACCCGCTCACCGGCGCCGTCGAATCGCAGGCCGACACGCTGGAGGCGGTGATCGCCGAGATGGTCGCTGCGCGCACTTCCGAGCGCCAGGGCCGCGTGATCGACCACGATCCGGCCGCCTCGATGGAGAAGAAGAAGCAGGAGGGGTACTTCTGATGGCCCGTGACGCGGCAACCGACCGGGCGGCGGCGCAGCCGGCCGCCGACATCGCCACCTATCTCGCGCGCCACGACCGCAAGGACCTGCTGCGCTTCGTCACCTGCGGCAGCGTGGACGACGGCAAGAGCACCCTGATCGGGCGCCTGCTGTACGACACCCAACTCATCGCCGAGGACCAGCTGGCCGCGCTCGACGCCGACAGCCGGCGCTTCGGCACGCAGAACGGCGCGCTGGATTTCGCCCTGCTGGTGGACGGCCTCGCCGCCGAGCGCGAGCAGGGCATCACCATCGACGTGGCCTACCGCTTCTTACGCACCGACCGGCGCAAGTTCATCGTCGCCGACTGCCCGGGCCATGAGCAGTACACGCGCAACATGGCCACCGGCGCGAGCACGGCGCAGCTGGCCGTGGTGCTGGTGGATGCGCGTAAGGGCCTGCTCACGCAGACGCGCCGGCACAGCTACATCGTCGCCCTGCTGGGCATCCGCCACGTCGTGCTGGCGGTGAACAAGATGGACCTGGTGGACTACAGCCAGGCGCGCTTCGCCGAGATCGTGGCGGCCTACCGCGACCTGGCCGCGCTGCTGGGCATTGCCGAGGTGACGGCCATCCCGCTGTCGGCCCTGCTCGGCGACAACCTCACCGCGCGCGGCGAGGGCACGCCCTGGTACGACGGCCCGACCCTGCTTGAACACCTGGAATCCGTGGCCATTGCCGACAGCGTGCGCGAGGGACCCTTCCGCCTGCCGGTGCAGTGGGTGAACCGTCCGGACCAGAACTTCCGCGGCTTCGCCGGCACCCTGGCCCAGGGCCGCGTGCGCGTGGGCGAGGAGGTGGTGGTGCTGCCTTCGGCGCGGCGCTCGCGCGTGGCGCGCGTGCTCGGACCCAACGGCGATGTGGACAGCGCGGTCGCCGGCGAGGCGGTGACGCTCACCCTCAACGACGAGATCGACGTCAGTCGCGGCGACGTGCTGGCTGCAGCCTCCGCGCCACCTGAGGTGGCCGACCAGTTCGCCTGCCACCTGCTGTGGCTGGGCGAGCAGCCGCTGCTGCCGGGGCGTCCCTACTGGCTCAAGCTCGGCACGCGCACGGTCGTGGCCACGGTCACCGAGATCAAGCACCGCGTGGACGTGAACACGCAGGAACACCTCGCCGCCAAGCGCCTGGCGCTGAACGAGGTCGGGGTATGCAACCTGAGCCTGGACCAGCCCGTCGCCTTCGAGTCCTATGCGCGCTGCCGCGAACTCGGCGGCTGCATCCTGATCGATCGCCAGAGCCATGCCACGGTGGGCGCGGGCTTCCTCGACTTCGCCCTGCGCCGCGCGCAGAACATCCACTGGCAGCACCTGGACGTGGACCGCCAGGCGCGCGCCCTGATCAAGGGCCAGACGCCGCGCTGCCTGTGGTTCACCGGCCTGTCCGGCTCGGGCAAGTCCACGATCGCCAACCAGGTCGAGCGGCGCCTGCTGGCCAGCGGTTATCACACCTACCTCCTCGACGGCGACAACGTGCGCCACGGTCTCAACCGCGACCTCGGTTTCACCGCGGAGGACCGCGTGGAGAACATCCGTCGCGTGGCCGAGGTGGCGCGCCTGATGGTGGATGCGGGGCTGATCGTGCTGGTGTCCTTCATCTCGCCCTTCCGCAGCGAGCGCCGGCTGGCGCGCGACCTGTTCGCGCCGGGCGAGTTCGTCGAGGTGTTCGTCGACACGCCGCTGGAACTGTGCGAGCAGCGCGATCCCAAGGGCCTGTACCGCAAGGCGCGCAGCGGCGAGATCCGCAACTTCACCGGCATCGACTCGCCCTACGAGCTGCCCGAGGCGCCCGAACTGCACCTGCGCACGGCCGAGGCCGCAGTGGACGATCTGGCGGGCGAGGTGATCGCGGCGGCGACTCGGGCGGGGTAGGGGTTTGCCGTTGCCGTTGCGGGAGGCAGAGCTAAAGCCGAAGCCAAAGCCGATTACGCAAAGGACGCAGAGAAAAGCCTCGGGCTGTAAGCGGGGCCGCCTTGGCTTTCCTCGGTGGCATTTGCCCACACTGCCCTGGATCTTGATCAACCGGCGGGTGCTCTTCTTTGCGATCTCTGCGTAACCTCTTTCGCTCCTGACCAATCAGTGCTTGCCCTGCTTGGCGCCCTCTGCGTAGTAGGCTTCTTCTTCCCCGACCATCCAGCGCCTGCGCCCGCCGGTGGGGCGGGTGATTTGACCGCGGCGGGGCTAAACCGTACCATTTCGGTACGTTTTGAGGCCTCGCCCATGCTCCGCGTCAGCAAGCTCACCGACTACGCCACCGTGGTGATGACCACGCTGGCCGAGGCGCCGGCCGAAGTGCTCAGCGCCCAGGTGCTGGCCGAGCGGGCGCGCCTGGAAGTACCCACCGTGTCCAAGTTGCTCAAGCAGCTCGCCCACGCCGGCCTGATCGACTCCTTCCGCGGCGTCAACGGCGGTTACCGCCTGGCGCGTCCGCCCGAGGCGATCTCCGTGGCCGAGATCGTCATCGCCATGGAGGGGCCCATCGGCATGACCGAGTGCAGCGCCCACGAGGGCCTGTGCGACCACGAACAGCACTGCGGCGTGCGCGGCAACTGGCAGCGCATCAACCAGGCCATCGCGCAGGCCCTGTCCAGCGTGAGCCTGGCCGACATGCTCAAGCCGCCGGGCAACCGGCGCGCCATCGCCACGCCCCTGCGCGTGGCCCTGGTCTGAAGGGAAGCCGCCATGGCCACCGAACGCCACGACATCGAAACCGCGCTGAACCGCCGCTACGAGGCCGGTTTCGTCACCGACATCGAGACCGAGAGCCTGCCGCCGGGGCTGTCGGAGGACGTGATCCGCGCGCTGTCGGCGAAGAAGAGCGAGCCGGCGTGGATGACCGACTGGCGTCTGGCCGCCTACCGCCACTGGCTCACTATGGCGCCGCCGCACTGGGCCAAGCTGGCCATCGCGCCGATCGACTTCCAGGCCATCAGCTATTTCGCCGCGCCGAAGAAACAGCCGAAGTCGCTGGCCGAAGTCGACCCCAAGCTGCTGGAGACCTACGACAAGCTCGGCGTGCCGCTGCACGAGCGCGCCAAGCTCGCCGGCGTGGCGGTGGACGCGGTGTTCGATTCGGTCTCGGTGGGCACCACCTTCCGCGAAGAGCTGGCCAAGGTTGGCGTGATCTTCTGCTCCATGAGCGAGGCCATCCGCGAGCACGCCGACCTGGTGCGCCAGTACCTGGGGAGCGTGGTGCCGGTGGGCGACAACTACTTCGCCGCGCTCAACTCCGCGGTGTTCTCCGACGGCAGCTTCGTGTTCATTCCCGCCGGTGTGCGCTGCCCGATGGAGCTGAGCACCTACTTCCGCATCAATGCCGGCCACACCGGCCAGTTCGAGCGCACCCTCATCATTGCCGAGGAGCGCGCCTCGGTGAGCTACCTGGAAGGCTGCACCGCGCCCATGCGCGATGAGAACCAGCTGCACGCCGCAGTGGTGGAGCTGGTGGCCCTGGACGATGCCAGCATCAAGTACTCCACCGTGCAGAACTGGTATCCCGGCGACGAGAACGGCGTCGGCGGCATCTACAACTTCGTGACCAAGCGCGGCGACTGCCGCGGCGCGCGCAGCAAGATTTCCTGGACCCAGGTGGAGACCGGCTCGGCCATCACCTGGAAGTACCCCAGCTGCGTGCTGCGCGGTGACGACTCGGTCGGCGAGTTCTACTCGGTGGCGCTCACCCACCATCGCCAGCAGGCCGACACCGGCACCAAGATGATTCATCTCGGCCGCAACACCAAGTCCAAGATCATCTCCAAGGGCATCAGCGCCGGCCGCGGCCAGAACACCTACCGTGGCCTGGTGAAGGTGGAGAAGGGCGCCGAGGGGGCGCGCAACTACACCCAGTGCGACTCGCTGCTGATCGGCAAGCAGTGCGGCGCGCACACCTTCCCCTATATCGAAGTGAAGCACCCCGGCGCCATCGTCGAGCACGAGGCCACCACCTCGAAGATCTCCGACGATCAGCTGTTCTACTGCCGCTCGCGCGGCATCGGCGAGGAAGACGCCGTGTCCATGATCGTCGACGGCTTCTGCAAGCAGGTGTTCAAGGAGCTGCCGATGGAATTCGCGGTGGAAGCCAAGAAGCTGCTCGAGGTGTCGCTGGAAGGGGCGGTCGGATGAGGTTGGCGCCTTGTCCCGCTGCCAGAGGTTACCCGCAGGACGGTTGAGGCGGCGGGGCGGTGCGCCCTCACCCCAACCCCTCTCCCGGTGGGAGAGGGGCTGCAAGCGGGGGCAGTTCCCTACTCCCCTCGGCAGAAGATGCCTGCAGGGCGAACGGGGCTGTTCCCTTCCCCCGCGGGGAGAAGGTGCCCGCGAGGCGAACGGGGCTGTTCCCTTCTCCCGCGGGGAGAAGGTGCCCGCAGGGCGGATGAGGGTGCGCGGCGGATCGGGACGTCCCGTTCCCGCCGAACCCTCACCCAACCTCTCTCCCGCCGGGAGAGGGGCTCACGATCAGGAACGCACATGCTGAAGATCGACAACCTCCACGTCCGCGTCGCGGGCAAGGACATCCTGAAGGGCCTCACGCTGCACGTGAACGCGGGAGAGGTGCACGCGATCATGGGTCCGAACGGGGCGGGCAAATCCACGCTGGGCAATGTGCTGGCCGGGCGCGAGGGCTATGAGGTCACCGCCGGCACGGTGGAGTACGACGGGCGCAACCTGCTGGAGCTGGCGCCGGAAGAGCGCGCCGCCGCGGGCGTGTTTCTCGCCTTTCAGTACCCGGTGGAGATTCCCGGCGTCAACAACACCTATTTCCTCAAGGCCGCGCTGAATGCGCAGCGCAAGGCGCGCGGCGAGGCGGAACTGGATTCCATGCAGTTCCTCAAGCGCGTGCGCGAGAAGCTCGCGGTGCTGCACATCTCCGACGACCTGATGAACCGCGCGGTGAATGCCGGCTTTTCCGGCGGCGAGAAGAAGCGCAACGAGATCTTCCAGCTCGCCCTGCTGGAGCCGAAGCTGGCCATCCTGGACGAAACGGACTCGGGCCTGGACATCGACGCGCTCAAGACCGTGGCCGACGGCGTGAACCACATGCGCGATCCGGCGCGGGCCTTCATCGTGGTCACGCACTACCAGCGCCTGCTCGACTACATCGTGCCCGACGTGGTGCACGTGCTGGCCGACGGTCGCATCGTGCAGAGCGGCGACAGAACCCTCGCGCTGAAGCTGGAAGAACAGGGCTATGCCTGGATCAAAGAGCGCAAGCTCGCCGGCGCCGGGGCCTGAGCGGTCATGGGCGCCCTGATCGACTCGCTGCTGGCGGCCCCGCCGCCGGCGACATCGGAGCCGGACTGGCTGGCGCCCCTGCGCGCTGGCGCGCTGGCCGCACTGCGCACGCACGGCCTGCCGGCGGCGCGCGCGGAGGCGTGGAAGTACACCTCGCTGCGTGCGCTCGATGCGCGCCGTTTCGAGGCGACCGACCCGGCTGCCCGCGACCATGCGGTGGCGCCGGAGCTGCTGGACCTGCCCGGCGCCGAGGGACCGCGCCTGGTGTTCGTCAATGGCGCGCTGCGCGCCGATCTCTCGACGCTGGCGGCGCTGCCCGCCGGCCTGGAGCTGGTGCCGCTGTCGCGGGCCCTGGCCACGGGCGACGCCGCGGCGCGCGTCGCGCTGGCGCCGCGCGCCGGCTCACCGGAGGACGCCTTTGCCCAGCTCAATACCGCCCTGGCGCGTGAGGGCGCGCTGCTGCGCGTCGCTCCCGGCGTGCGCATCGACGCACCGGTGCAGTTGCTGCACCTGGGCGTGGCCGGTGCCGCCGACGTTGCCTGGCACCTGCGTCACCGCATCGAACTGGGCGCCGGCAGCGCCCTGTGCCTGATCGAGCGCCACGCCGGCGCCGGCCACGCCCACCTGGGCAATGTCGCGCTCGCCGCGGACATCGGTGCGGGCGCAAGCCTGCAGCTGCTGCAGCTGCAGGAGGCGGCCGAGGCGTCCAGCCTGATCCGCCGCAGTGACCTCAGCCTGGCAGCCGGCGCCCGCGTCGACGCGACCGCGCTGGAGTTCGGCGCGGCGCTGTCGCGCCACGACGTCCTCGTGCGCCTGGACGGTCGCGAGGCGCACTTCGCCTCGCGCGGCTGTTTCGCCCTGCGCAGCCGCCAGCACGGCGACACGCGCCTGGACGTGCGCCACGAGGTGCCGGATACGCGCTGCGACCTGCTCTGGCGCGGCGTGGCCGACCAGCGCGCACACGGCGTGTTCCGCGGCGCCATCACCATCGCCGCCGGCGCGGACGGCAGCGCCGCGGCCCTGTCGAACAAGAATCTGCTGCTGTCGCCGCAGGCGGAGATCGACACCCAGCCGGTGCTGGAGATCTACGCCGATGCGGTGCAGGCCAGCCACGGCGCCACCGTCGGCCAGCTCGACGAGCGCGCCCTGTTCTACCTGCGCTCGCGCGGCGTGCCGGCGGCGCAGGCACGGGCCATGCTCACCCTGGCCTTCTGCGCCGAGGTGCTGGACGCCATTGCGGCGCCGGCGCTGCGCGAGCACCTGGCCGGGCGGCTGCAGGCGCAATTGCCGCCAGCGGCGGAGGCCTGACGTGGCCGAGTCCGAGGTCCGCGTGGTCGACACCGACCTGGCCGAGCACTACGCCTGGGGCGCCGGCTGCGACGGCTGGCATCTGCTGCGGCGCGACGACCTGTCGGTGATCCGCGAGCGCGTGCCGCCCGGCGCGGGCGAAACCCGCCACCGCCATGCGCGCGCGCGCCAGTTCTTCTTCGTGCTGGCCGGCGAGGCCGTGCTCGACCTGGAGGGCACGCCCCACGTGCTGCGGGCCGGGCAGGGGCTGCACGTCGCGCCCGGGCAGGCGCACCAGTTCCGCAACGAATCCCCCACCGCGGTCGAATTCCTCGTCGTCTCGGCGCCGCGCAGCCACGGCGACCGCGAGGACCTGCCGCCCACGGACACCGCATGAGCACCGCCGACGCTGCCACCCCCTTCGATCCGCTGCGCTACCGCGCCGATTTCCCCCTGCTGACGCGCCAGGTGCACGGCAAGCCGCTGGTCTATTTCGACAACGCCAACACCGCGCAGAAGCCCGCCAGCGTGATCGCCGCGGTGGACGACTTCTACCGCTGCCACAACGCCAACGTCGCGCGCGCGGTGCACACGCTGGGCGAGGAGGCCACCAGCGCCTACGAGGCCACGCGCGACAAGCTGGCGCGCTTCCTCAATGCGCCCTCGCGCGACGAGATCGTCTTCACCAGCGGCACCACCCAGGCGATCAACCTGGTCGCCTACAGCTACGCCCTGCCGCGTCTGGCGCCGGGCGACGAGATCGTGGTGACCCAGATGGAGCACCACGCCAACATCGTGCCCTGGCAGCTGGTGTGCGAGCGCAGCGGGGCGAAGCTCCGGGTCGCGCCGATCACGCCGCAGGGCGAGCTGATCGAGGAAGCCTTCGTCGGCCTGCTCGGGCCGCGTGTGAAGCTGGCGGCGGTGACGCACGTGTCCAACGTGATCGGCACCGTCAATCCGATCGCGCGCCTGGCGCGCGCGGCGCGCGGCCGCGGCATCCCGCTGCTGGTGGATGGCTCGCAGGCCTGCCCGCACCTGGTGGTGGACGTGCAGGCCCTGGGCTGCGATTTCTACGCCATGACCGGGCACAAGCTGTTCGGCCCCACCGGCACCGGTGCGCTGTGGGCGCGACGCGAACATCTGCAGGGCATGCCGCCCTTCTTCGGTGGCGGCGAGATGATCCGCACGGTGAGCTTCGAGAAAACCACCTTCGCCGACCCGCCGCACAAGTTCGAGGCGGGCACGCCGAACATCGCCGGCTTCGTCGGTTTGGGTGCGGCGCTGGACTACGTCGAGGCGGTCGGGCGCGCGCGCATCGGCGCCTACGAGCGCGAACTGCTGGCCTATGCCACGGCGGCCTTGCAGAGCGTGCCGGGGCTGCGCCTGATCGGCGAGGCGCCGGACAAGGCCGCGGTGCTGTCCTTCCTCGTCGCGGGCGCGCACGCACACGATCTGGCCACCCTGCTCGACCACGAGGGCGTGGCGGTGCGCTCCGGCCACCACTGCGCGCATCCGCTCATGCAGTTCTATGGCGTGCCCGCCACGGTGCGCGCCTCGCTCGCCTTCTACAACACGCGCGAGGAAGTCGACCGCTTCGTCGTCGCGCTGGAAAAGGTGCGTACGCTGCTGGCGTGAGCGTGCCAAGCCTGCCTGCCCGCCGCGCGCCCAGAATCCCGCCATGACCGCCAGCGACCTCTACCAGCAGCGCGTTCTCGACCACCAGCGCGCGCCGCGCCACTACGGCGCGCTGGCGGCAGCCACGCACCGCGCCGACGGCGAGAACGCCCTGTGCGGCGACCACCTGCACTACGACGTGCGCCTGGCCGACGGGCGCATCGCCGCGCTGGCCTTCACCGCCCAGGCCTGCGCCATCACCACGGCGGCGGCGTCGATGCTGGCCGAGCTGGCCGCCGGTATGGACGTTGCCGCGCTGACCCGGCTGGAGGCCCGCTTTGCCGCCTTTCTGCGCGGCGACGCCGAGGCGGATCCGACGCTGGGCGAGCTCGTCGCCCTGGCCGAACTGCGGCGCTACCCGGCGCGCCGGCAGTGCGCCCTGTTGCCCTTCGCCACCCTGCGGGCGGCGCTGGCCGGCGCGTCCACCGCCACCACTGCAAAGGATTCCGCATGAGCGCAGCTCTCAGCTTCCGTGCTGCCGGCGCCGCCGACCTGGCGGCGGTGGTCGCCCTGGTGGAGTCGGCCTATCGCGGTGAGAGCAGCCGTCGCGGCTGGACCACCGAGGCCGACCTGCTCGATGGGCAGCGCACCGATGCCGACAGCGTGCGCAGCCTCATCGACGCCGCCGACAGTCGCGTGCTGCTGGCCGAGCGCGGCGGCGCGCTGCTGGCGTGCTGCCACATCGCGCGTGAGCGCGGCGAGGACGGCGCGCCGGTCGGCTACTTCGGCATGTTCGCGGTGGTGCCGGACGGGCAGGGCGGCGGCATCGGCAAGGCCGTGCTGGCCGAAGCCGAGCGCCTCACGCGCGACGGCTGGGGCTGCGCGCGCATGGAGATGACCGTGATCGACGTGCGCGCCGAGCTCATCGCCTGGTACGAGCGCCGCGGCTACCGCCGTACCGGCATCACCAAGCCGTTTCCCTACGGTGATGCGCGCTTCGGCCTGCCCCGGCGCGACGACCTGCGCTTCGAAGTCCTGGTCAAACCCCTGCGCTGAGGAGCTGCCATGAGCGATTGGATCCCCGTGTGCCGCAGCGCCGACCTGCTGCCCGGCGAGCACAAGGTGGTGTGGGACGGCGACACGGCCATCGCGGTGTTCAATATCGACGGCGAGTTCTACGCCATCGAGGATGTCTGCACCCACGACGGCGGCGAGCTGGCGGAGGGACCGCTGCACGGCTTCGAGGTGGAATGCCTGCGCCACGGTGCGCGCTTCGACGTGCGCACCGGCGCCGCGCTGTGCCCGCCTGCCTATGAACCCACGGCCAAGTTCCCGGTGAAACTGGACGACGGCGTGGTCTACACGCGCGACGACCGCGGCGACTGACGCCGAGCCGGCCGCGCGTGCCGTCGTGATTCCGGGACACGCAGTGGCCTGCGCTCCGCCGCGGGACGGAGCGCCTTTCGGACTTGTAAATGCGAATGAGTCGCAATAGATTCTTCTCCGCCTGAGCCATCGCGGCCGGCCGCACGCCGGCCGCCCTGCCCCTGCGGCGTGGCTCCCGAACCTCACTTCAACGGAGATGCGCGTCCATGCGCAGGAAATCGCTTTGCCTGGTCATCGTCCTGGTCTGCGCTGCGCCCGCGGCGGCCGAGGACACGCTGCAGCTGTTGGCCATGGAGCGGCTCGACCGCGTCGACGTGGAGGCTGTGGCGCCGCGCAAGCCGCAGTTCGAGCGCAGCAGCAGCACGGCCAGTCGTACCGACACGCCGCTGCGCGACCTGCCGCAGTCGGTGGCGGTGGTGACACAGCAGCAGATCGAGGAGCGCGCGGACCATTCGCTCAACGAGGTGCTGCAGCGCGTGGGCGGCGTGTCGGTGACGATGGGCGAGGGGCGCCGCGACCAGGTGGCCATCCGCGGCTTTTCCGCGCTGTACGACCAGCTCTGGGACGGCGTGCGCAACGACGCGCCCTACTACCGCGACCTCGCCAATGTCGCCGCGGTGGAGGTGCTCAAGGGGCCGGCCGCGGCCCTGTACGGCCGCGGCTCCTCCGGCGGCATCGTCAATCTCGTGACCAAGAAGCCGCTGTTCGACGCACCGCTGCGGGAGAGCGCACTCGGCCTCGGCGCCTACGGCTGGCGCCGCGGCAGCCTCGACGTCGGCGCCACGGCATCCGACACCGTGGCCTGGCGCGCGAACGTCGCGGCGGAATCCGGCGGCAGCTTCCGCGACCACTACACCCTGCAGCGCCAGCTCGCGGCGCCCGCGCTGGACTGGCGCTACGGCGCGGACGGCGAGCTGCTGCTGCAGGCCGAACTCCTGCGCGACCGCCGCACGCCCGATCGCGGCATCACCGGCCTCGGCGCCCGGCCGGCGCCGGTATCCATCGGCACGTCCTACGGCGATCCGCTGGGCGACCACCTCGATACCGATGCCGCGCAGCTGAAGGCCGTGTGGCAACAGGGCCTGGGGGCGGACTGGCGCCTGCGCAGCACCCTGGCCTGGTTCGACGTCGACAGCGACTTCAGCAACACCTACGCCACGCGCCCCAGCGCCGACGGCCTGCGTGTCGAGCGTGGGCAATACGACGCCGCCACGGTCCAGGGCAGTCGCAGCGGACAGTTCGAGCTGCTGGGCGCGCTCGGCCGCGGCGCGCTGCGCCAGCAGCTGTTGTTCGGCGCCGAACTGGGCTGGCAGGACAAGACCACGCAGCGCCACACCGGCAGTGCGCCGACGCTGGACCTGTTCGCTCCCGACCTGTCGCAGCGCCCGAGCTACTCCGGCGTGCTGGCGGCCGACAGTGATTTCAGCGGCCGCGTGCTGGGCCTGTACGTCCAGGACCAGATCGACCTCGGCGCGCAGTGGAAGGCCCTGGCCGGCCTGCGCTGGGACCGCCTGCACCAGCGCCAGGACGACCTGCTGCGGCCGACCCTGGCCCCGCTGCAGCGCACCGACACTGCGACGAGCCCGCGCCTGGGCCTGGTGTGGCAGCCGAGCGCCGCGCACGCCGTGTACGTCAGCGCCAGTCGCTCCTTCCAACCATCGGGCGAGGGCCTGGCCCTGGCCGCGAACAATGCCGATCTGGAGCCGGAAACCTCCGCGCTGCTGGAAACCGGCTACAAGGGCGACTGGTTCGACGGCCGCCTCGGCGCCAGCGCGGCCGTGTTCCGCCTGGAGCGCGACCACATCAAGACCGCCGATCCCAACGACCCCACGCGCCTCATCCCGGTCGGCCAGCAGCTCACGCGCGGCGCCGAGCTGGGCCTGCAGGGGCGCGTGGGCGCGCGCTGGAAGCTCGATCTCGCCCTCACCTGGCTCGATGCCGCCATCACCCGTTCCACCGGCGTGTCCAACGGCGTGGCGCTGCAGGGGCGCCGCCCGGCCAATGTCGCGCCGCGCAGCGCCAGCCTGTGGTCCAGCCTCGATCTCGACGCCGGCCTGACCCTGGCCCTGGGCGCGGTGGCGAGCGCGGTGCGCTACTCGGCCAACGACAACCTGGTCGCGTTGCCGGGCTACGTGCGCCTCGACGGCGCCCTGATCTGGCGCCGCGGGGCGGACGAGTTCGCCCTCAACCTGAAGAACCTCGGCGACACGCGCTACTACGAATCGGCCCACACCACGCACCAGATCATGCCCGGCGCGCCGCGCACGGCCTATGTCACCTGGCGCCGGGACTGGCCGTGAGCGGCGCAGTGCCGCCTGCCGCGCGCGGCAGGGCACCGGCTTGGCGCACGTGGATGCGGCAACTGCACCTGTGGGTCGGCGCCTGGGGTGCGCTGGCGGCCATCGCCTACGGCGCCACCGGCCTCGTACTCAATCACCGCTTCGGCGGCGGCCTGCCCCAGGGCAGCAGCCGCGAGCTCGGGGTGGAACAGGTGGCCGTGCCCGCGACGGCGCGGGCGCGCATCGAGGACTTGCGCGCCTGGCTGGAAGCGCGGGGCGCGCGGGTGCAGGTGCAACGCGAGCAGCCGGCCAGCGCCACGCAGCCGCTGCGCTGGGTGCTGGGCGGCGGCTCGGCAGGCGAATCCTTCCTGCTGGAGTACGTGCCCGGCAACGCCACCGCGCAGCAGCGGCGCAGCGCGCACAGCCCGCTCGCCGCCGCCCTGCGCCTGCACAAGGGCGTGGGGGGCGGGCTTGCCTGGATCGTCTTCGCCGACAGCATCGCCCTGGGGCTGGTGGCGCTGGGCTTAAGCGGCCTGGTGCTGTGGTCGCGCGGACGCACGCCCGCGCAATGGCTGCGCAGCCTCTGCGGCCTGTCCCTGCTGGGCTTCGCCGGCGTGCTGTGGCTGGCCGGTGTCTGAGGGGGCGGTGGACGCGCCGTCGGATCTTTGTTCTTGCCAATACGAATGATTCGCACTAAATTCCCGCGTCCGCTCGTTCCCGGAGTCCGCCCCGTGTTGCCTCTGCGCCCGGCCCGCCGTCTGCTGCCGAGCCTGGCCGCCTGCCTGATCGGCGCCGTCCTTGCCGGCCCCTTCGCCGCGGCGGGAGGTGCGCCGGCGCGGCCCACGGCGGCCACGATCGGTGCCCGCGCCTTTGCCGATCCCTCCCTGTCGGCCTCGGGCCGGCTGTCTTGCGCCTCCTGCCACAGTCCGGCGCACGCCCACGCGGCCCCGCCCGGCAGCGGCGTGGTGCCGCCGGGCGGCGCCGCCGGCGACACCCCCGGCTTCCGCGCCGCGCCCTCGCTGCGCTACCTCAATGTGGGCCTGCCGTTTGCCTTCGACGCCGAGGGCACGCCGCGGGGCGGCTTCAACCGCGACGGCCGCGCGCAGACGCTGCTGGAACAGGCCGCGCGCCCCCTGCTCGCGCCGCACGAGATGGCCAATGCCTCGCCGGCGGCCGTGGTCGAGAAGCTGCGCCAGGCGCCCTATGCGGACGACTTCCGCCGGGTCTACGGCGCGGACGCCCTCGACGACGTGGACGGCGCTTTCTACCGCCTGCTCTTTTCCATCGAGCAGTACGAGACCGGCGCGCGCGAGTTCCGCCCCTTCGACGCCAAGTACGACCTGTTCCTGCGCGGCCAGCTGCGCCTGAGTGCGCAGGAGCTGCGCGGTCTGGCCTGGTTCGTGCGGCCGGACAAGGGCAACTGCGCCGCGTGCCATCCGGCCACGCGCGGTGCCGACGGCAGCCCGCCGCTGTTCACCGACTTCAGCTACGACAACCTCGGCGTGCCGCGCAATGCGGCCATTCCGGCTACCGCCGATCCGGCCTACTTCGACCTCGGCCTGTGCGGGCCTGATCGCAGCGATCTGGCCCTGCGGCGCGAGCTGTGCGGCGCCTTCAAGGTGCCGACTCTGCGCAATGTCGCCACGCGCTCGGTTTTCTTCCACAACGGCCGCTACACCACGCTGCGCGACGCGTTGCGCTTCTACGTGCGCCGCGACACGAACCCCGAAGAGTTCTACCCGCGCGACGCCGACGGCACGCTGCGCAAGTTCGACGACCTGCCCCCCGACCTGATCGCCAACGTCAACACCACTGAGGCGCCCTACGACCGGCGCCCCGGCCAGGCACCGGCGCTTTCGGACGCCGAGATCGACGACGTGCTCGCCTTCCTTGCCACGCTCACCGACGGCTACGACCCCGTCACCGGGCGCGCCGATCCCGCGCGCAGCCTCGGCCACGACTGAACCCTGCGGAGACCTTCCATGCCACGCCGTCTGCCGAGCCTTGCGCTCGCCATCGCCCTCGCCCTGAGCGGCACCGCCCGCGCCGACGAGGCCGACCTCCGCGCCGAAGTGGCGCAGCTGCGCGCCGAACTCGCCGCCCTGCGCGGGGAAGTGGCGAGCCTGCGCGCCGCCCAGGCCGCGCCGCTCGCTGCGCCGCCGGCCCCGGCCGCTTCCGCGGCGGTCGCGGCCTCTAGCTCCGCCTCCGCCGGGCGCACGGCCGCGGCGCCGGGAGCGGCCGCCGACGTGCGCCGCGTCGCCACCACCAGCGACAACGCCACCACGCTCACCGGCTACGGTGAGCTGAACTACAACCACCCCTTCGGCGACGCCGGCGCCAGCCAGGCCGACCTGCGCCGCGCCGTGCTGGGCTTCAGCCACCGCTTCGACGACGCCACGCGCATCGTTGCCGAGTTCGAGTGGGAGCACGCCGTCACCTCGGCCGACGACGCCGGCGAGGCGGCGGTGGAGCAGCTGCTGGTGGAACACGAACTCCACCCTGGCCTCGGCGTGCGCGCCGGCCTGATGCTGGTGCCGCTGGGAATGCTCAACGAGCGGCACGAGCCGCCGACCTACTACGGCGTGGAGCGCAACCTGGTCGAGACCGCGATCATCCCCACCACCTGGCGCGAGGGCGGCCTGGCGCTGTACGGCAATACCGAGGGCGGCCTGACCTGGAGCGCGGGCCTCACCACTGGCTTCGATCTGTCGAAGTGGGACGCCACCAGCGGCGAAGGCCGCGAGGAGCCGCTGGGCAGCATCCACCAGGAGTTGCAGCTGGCCAAGGCGCGCGATGCCTCGGTGTTCGTGGCGGGCAATTGGCAGGGGGTGCCTGGCTTGCTCGTGGGCGGCGGCGTGTTCACCGGCAAGCTGGGCCAGGGCCAGGACTTCGCCGGCCGCGACGCGCGCCTGCTGCTGGGCCAGGTGCACGCGCGCTGGCAGCCGGGGCCGTTCGATCTCTCCGCCCTGTACGCGCGCGGCCGCATCAGCGGCACGGAAGCGCTCAACCTCACCTTCGTCGGCCAGCCCTCGCCGGTGCCGCAGAGCTTCTGGGGTGGCTACGTGCAGGGCGCCTGGAAGCTGTGGCAGGACGGCGACGCGGCGTTCGCGCCCTTTCTGCGCCATGAGTGGGTCAACACCGCAGCCAACTATGCGCCGGTGCCGCCGGGTCTGGGGGCCGCGCCCGCCGCGACGCGCCGCGTGTGGACGCTCGGCGCCAACTGGTGGCTCAACCCGGCCGTGGTGTTCAAGGCCGATCTGCAGCGCGAGCCCGACGGCGATCTGGATCGCCTCGACCTCGGCATGGGCTACATGTTCTGATCCGCGGCCCGGCCATGGCGGAGTGCCCCGTGTTCCCCGATCCGATCTGCGCGCCGCTGCGTCGCGGGGCGGGCCCGCGATGAAGCTGCGCTGGATCGCTGCCCTCGGCGCTGTGCCGGCGCTGCACAGTGCCTATGCTGCGGTGTACCTCAGCACCGAACAGGCGCAGCGGGCGGCGTTCCCCGCGGCCACGGCCTTCGTGCCGGCCGAGGGCGACGCGGAACGCCCGGCGCTGGCCGTGTGGGAGGCGCGCGACGCGACGCAGCGCCTGGGCTGGCTGCTGGTCGACCGCGTGATCGGCCGCACCGAGGAGATCACCTACGCGCTGGCCCTCGACGCCGCCGGCACGGTGCTGTCGCTGGAGGTGCTGGAATACCGCGAAACCCACGGCGGCGAGATCCGCCTGCCGGCCTGGCGCAAGCAGTTCGTCGGCCGCAGCGCGGCGCATCCGCCGCAGTTCGGCAGCGACATCAAGAACATCGTCGGCGCCACGCTGTCCTGCCGTCACGTCAGCGACGGCGTGGCGGCGCTGCTGCAGTTCCACGCGCGCCGCTTGGCGTCGCGCTGAGGACGGTCGTGCTGCAGCGTGCGCGCCTCGGGCTCGGCACCCTCGTGGAAATCCGCGTGGCGGCGCCGACGGCCGCGATCGAGCAGGCGGCGCTGCAGGCCGCCTTCGCGGCGGTCGGTCGCGTGCACGCCGCGATGAGTTTCCACGCCGCCGACAGCGAACTCTCGCGCCTCAACCGCGAGGCCGCGCAGGCGCCGCAGCGGGTGTCTGCCGACACCGCGGCGGTGCTGGCCCTGGCGCTGGAACTGGCCGCGGCCAGCGACGGTGCCTTCGATCCCAGCGTCGGCGGCGCCCTGGTGGCCGCCGGCGTGTTGCCCGCGCCGGCGGGAGCGCCGACGCCCGATGCCGCGGCCGAGTGGCGCGACGTGGTGCTGGACGGCGATCGCGTGCACTTCCGGCGCCCGCTGTGGCTCGACCTCGGCGGTATCGCCAAGGGCCATGCGGTGGACGTGGCGCTGGCCGCCGCGCTGGCCGCGGGCGCCGGCGCTGTGCAGGTCAATGCGGGTGGCGACCTTGCCGTGGCCGGCGACACCGCGGCCCTGGTGCAGATGCGCGTGCCCGGACGCGGCGCGCGCCTGCTGCCGCTGGCCGAGCTGCGCGACGGCGCCGCCGCCGGCAGCGCGCACGGCGTCGACGAGACGCTGCCCGTTCACCTGGATCGGCAGAGCGGCGCGCCGCCGACCACGCCGCGGGCCGTCACCGTGTTCGCGCCGCGCTGCGCTCTGGCCGACGCCCTGACCAAGCCCGTGCTGTGCGATCCCGCGGCAGCGGCGCCGCTGCTGCAGCGCTACGGCGCCAGCGCCTGCGTGCTGGGGCCGGACGCCCGGCTGCAGCGCTGGGGGCTGGCCGCATGAAGGGCCGCCTGACCATTGCGCCGCGCCCCACGCCGCGCCTGTCGCGCAGGCACGAGCGCCTGGTGTGGGCCATCCTCGGCCTGACCTGGGCCAGCGGCGCGCTCTGGCTGCTGTTCCGCTATGGCCTGCAGCAGCCGGGTGAATTCGGTCCGCTGCCGCACCCGCTGCAGGGCTGGTGGCTGCGCCTGCACGGTGCGGCGGCCTTCGCCGCGCTGTGGCTGCTCGGCCTGCTGTGGGGCCTGCACATTCCGCGCGGCTGGACGCAGGGACGGCGGCGGCGCAGCGGCGGCAGCGTGGCTGCGGCCGCCGGTGTGCTGGTGCTGTCGGGCTGGACGCTCTACTACGGCAGCGAGGACCTGCGCGCGCTCGCCGCGCCACTGCACTGGGGGCTGGGGCTGGCTGCCCTGCCGCTGGCCCTGCTGCACATGCGCCGGCGCCGACGCGGTGCCGCGGGCGGCGTCGACTGAATCACGTCGTGTCGACCAGGCGCTGCAGTTTCACCAGGATCAACTCGCCGCTGCCCTTGAGCACACGCTGCGGGCGTGCGACGGCACCGAAGCACAGGGTCTCGCCCTGGGTCACCTGGCCCAGGTGTGGCGCATCGTCCAGACTGATCCAGCCCGACACCACGTGCGCCAGCCACTGCGTGCCGGCCTCGGCGAAAAACACCATCGGTCCGACGATCGGCCGGGCGTAGACCTCGCCCTGCACGACGCCGCGACGCACCATCAGGTTGAAGTCGCGCGTGGGGCCGTCGAGCAGGCGGCAGCTCACCGGCGCCTCGCCCGCAAAGGCGTGCCGCGCATAGCGTCGCTCCAGTCGCACCGGTTCGGCCGCGCCCAGCTCCAGCTCCACGCCGCCGCCCTCCAGCAGCAGCAGGGTACGGTCCACCCCGGGAAACACCGAGAAGTCGCCGTCCTGGGCGATGTCGGCGATGGACACGCGCCAGTCGAAGTCCGCGCCCTCGGCCGGTTCGCGCGCGATCTCGGTGGTGATGCCACCGCCGTTCTTCCAGCGCATGGCGCGATAGTCGGCAGCGCGCAGCACGCGGGCGTTCATGCGCCCCCCTTGAAGCGCTGCAGCACGAGCAGGCTCGCGCCGTAGGCGACGAGCGTGGCCAGCACCGCGGCGGCGAGGCTCAGCCAGAAGCCCACGCCCGCCCGCAGCAGTGCGGCCAGCACCACGAACAGGGCCAGCGAGGGCAGCACCAGCCAGAGGATGTCGAGCGAGAATGCTGCGAGGCGCTGCGCATCGTGCGTATCGCGCCACAGCCACAGCAAGGCCAGCAGCGAGCTCAGCGGCAGCGACACCAGCAGGGCGCCGGCCACGGTCGAGCGCCTGGACAGCTCAGACGCCCCGGCGATGACCAGGGCGGACACGAGCGTCTTGAGCAGGAACGCGCCCACGGCCTCAGCCGAGCAACTGCTGCAGCTGCGCGGCCGAGCGGCGCAGACTTTCTTCCCAGCTCCAGCCGACGATGGCCTCGCCGGTCAGGGCATCGGCGAAGTCCTCCGCTTGACCTGGCGCGAGCAGATGGCGGTAGTCCACCGTGATCTCCGTGCCGGCGGCCAGATCGTCCGCGGCGAACACGAAGCCCAGGTGCCACAGTCCGGTCGGCGCGAAGGCGTGGTTGATGTAGCACTCGTCCGGCCATTCGGGCGTGACCGTGTAGCGGTCCTCGAACCAGCGCACGGTGGCCGGCAGCAGTTCGGCCGCGTTCGGCAGCGCCGCGATCTCCTCGAAGCGCCACACGCGCGCAATGGCGTCGGGTGCGGTGATGAGGCGACCGCGCGGCAGCGCTTCGTCCAGGAACAGGCCCTGGCCAGCGCCCGGAATGCGCGAAGGAGCGACGTGGTACTTCGGCAGGATCATGCGCGGTGCGGGGCGGTACGCGGGGCGCGCAGTGTAGCCCAAGCCCCGCCGCGCCACGGCGCCGCCCCCTGTTGCCCGGCGGGGATCCCGGCGGCCCCGGCGCGGGCGCGCCAGTCCCGCCCCGCCCGGCCCGCGCCCGGGGGGCGCGGCCGGGCGGCGGCGGTCCGGTTCAGCTCGCCGGCTGCGCTTCGGCCTTGGCCGCGGGCTTGCTCTCGGCCTTGGCCTTGGGAGCGGCGTCGCCGACCAGGATCAGGTCGCGGTTCTTGTCCACCAGCTTCTGGCCGATGCCCTTCACCTGAGCGAGCTCGTCGGCGCTCCTGAACGCGCCGTGTTCCTTGCGATAGGCGACGATGGCTTCGGCCTTGCTTTGGCCGACGCCCTTGAGCGCGGCGGCGAGGCTGGCGGCGTCGGCGGTGTTGATGTTCACCGCGCCGGCGAAGGCGTTCGCGGCGAAGGCCAGCGACAGGGCAAGGGCGGCGAGCAGGGACTTGAACATGGCGTTTCTCCGTTGGCTGGGGTTGCGGTCGTGCCGGCGGGTAGTGCCGGTGCAGACAAGGTAGGCGCGCACCGTCGGGGCTGCGTCCGCGCCGCGCGCGCCAGGGCGTGCGGCCGTCCCGCGCCGCGCGGTAGGGGAATTCCTACGCGGCCGGGTGGCGCCGCGCCGCGCTGCTAGAATTGCCGCCTTTTCCCCTCGCAGGAACCGCCATGGACACCGCCCGCGCTCAAGCCTTCATCGACGCCAAGTGGGACGACGAGATCGTGCCGCAGCTGGTGGAGTACATCCGCATCCCGAACAAGTCGCCGATGTTCGACGCGCAGTGGGCGCAGCACGGCTACATGGATGCCGCGGTGGAACTCCTGGCCGGCTGGGCGCGGCGCCAGGACGTGCCCGGCATGGCGCTGGAGGTGGTGCGCCTGCCCGGCCGCACGCCGCTGATCTTCATCGACATCCCCGCCAGCGGCGGCGCGGCCGGCGACGACTGCGTGGTGCTGTACGGCCACCTGGACAAGCAGCCGGAAATGACCGGCTGGTCCGACGGCCTGGGGCCGTGGACGCCGGTGATCCGCGGCGACAGGCTCTACGGCCGCGGCGGCGCTGACGACGGCTACGCCATCTTCGGATCGCTCACGGCCCTCCTGGCCCTGCGCGAGCAGGGCGTGCCGCACGCGCGCTGCGTGGTGATGATCGAGGCCTGCGAGGAGTCGGGCAGCTACGACCTGCCGCACTACGTCGACCACCTCGCCGCGCGCATCGGCAGGCCCTCGCTGGTGGTGTGCCTGGATTCCGGCTGCGGCAACTACGAGCAGCTGTGGCTGACCACCTCGCTGCGCGGCCTCACCGGCGGCAACCTGACGGTGAAGGTGCTGGAGGAGGGCGTGCACTCCGGCGACGCCTCGGGCGTGGTGGCGTCGAGCTTCCGCATCCTGCGCCAGCTGCTGTCACGCCTGGAGGATCCGGCCACCGGCAAGGTGCTGCCGCGCGAGCTGCAGGTGGAGATCCCGGCGCAGCGCCGGCAGCAGGCGCGCGAATCCGCCGCCGTGCTGGGCGATGCGGTGTATTGCAAGTTTCCCTTCGTGGACGGCATGCGGCCGATGGATGCGGACCTCACCGAGCTGGTGCTCAACCGCACCTGGCGTCCGGCGCTGTCGGTCACCGGCGTAGGCGGCATGCCGGCGCTGGACTCCGCCGGCAACGTGCTGCGTCCCTACACCGCGGTGAAGCTGTCGCTGCGCCTGCCGCCCACGCTGGAGGGCGGCCCTGCCGGAGATTTCGTCAAGCGCCTGCTCGAGTCCGATCCGCCCTACGGCGCCAAGGTCAGCTTCGAGCTGGAGAAGGCCTCCACCGGCTGGAACGCGCCGGCCCTGGCCGGCTGGCTGGAGCAGGCGGTGGACCGCGCCTCCCGCGCCAGTTTCGGCGCGCCGCCGGCCTACATGGGCGAGGGCGGCACCATCCCCTTCATGGGCATGCTGGGCGAGAAGTTCCCGGGCGCGCAGTTCCTCATCACCGGCGTGCTGGGGCCGCACTCCAATGCGCACGGCCCGAACGAATTCCTGCACATCCCCACCGGCAAGCGCGTCACCGCCGTGGTCGCGCAGGTGGTGGCCGAGCACTGCCAGGCCAGCGCCAAGGGTCTGACCGCCGGCGTAGCCGCCAGCGCCGCGCACAGCCACCACGGCGACCACGGCTGCTGCTGAGTTGGCGTTGCTGGTCCGCGCCGCTGGCCCGCGCCGCGGCGCGCGCTAGCCTTCGGCGCGCTTGATGCCCACGCGCCAGGCGAACACGGCGGCCTGGGTGCGGTCGGTGAGGCCGAGCTTGCTGAGCACGTTGCTGACGTGGGTCTTGACGGTCTTCTCGCCGATGCCGAGGCGCTCGGCGATCTGCAGATTGGTGCAGCCGTCGGCCATGAGGCCGAGCACCTCGCCCTCGCGCTGCGACAGGCGCTCCAGCGCGGCGGCAGCGGGGTCCTCGCGCGCGGCGGGCTGACGCACGCTGCGCAGCAGACGCGCGGCGATGCGCGGATGCAGCACGGACTCGCCGCGCGCGGTGCGGCGCACGGCGTCGGCCAGCGCGTCGGCATCGGCGTCCTTGAGCAGATAGGAAAGGGCGCCGGCCTGGATGGCGTCGACGATCTTCTGCTCGTCCTCGAAGCTGGTCAGGATCATCACCTGCGTGGCGGGGCTGGCGGCGCGCACCGCGCGCGTGGCCTCCACGCCGCCGCCGGGCATGACCAGGTCGACCAGGGCGACGTCGGGGCTGAGGCGCGCGCACAGCGCGGCCACGCTGTCGGCGCTGTCGGCCTCGCCGACGATGGCCAGATCGGTGCAGGTTTCCAGGAAGGCGCGGATGCCCTGGCGCACCAGCACGTGGTCGTCGGCGATGACGATGCGTATGACGGGGGCGGCGTTCATGCGGGGCTCTCCTTGTAACGGCAGTCGACGCGCACGGTGGTGCCGGCACCCGGCGCGCTGGTGAGTTCGAAGCGGCCCTCGCGCAGCGTGGCGGCGCGGGCGCGCATGTTGGAGAGGCCCATGCCCTCGCCGGCATCGGCGCCGCCGATGCCGTTGTCGGCGATGCACAGACGCAGCGCGTCGCCGCCGCCCGCCAGGCTCAGCTGCACCCGGCGCGCGCCGCTGTGGCGCAGCACGTTGGCGAGGGCTTCCTCGGTGATGCGCAGCAGTTCGTCGCTGGTGCGCGGGTCGGTGTGGAGGTCCTCGTCCAGGGCCAGCTCCAGCTCCAGGCCGTTGAGGCGCGCCCAGCGCTCGGCCAGGTCGCGCAGGCGCGCGGCAAGCAGCGGCCGCGGTTCCTCGCTGCTGCGCAGTTCCTGCAGCATCTCGGCCAGCTCGCGCTGAATTTCACTGGTGAGGCGCGCCGCTTCGTCCAGCCGCGAGGCGGCCGGCTGCTGCGGCGGATCGAGCAGGCGTCGCGCGGCATTGAGCTGCAGGTTCAGCGCGAAGGCCTTTTGCTTGACCGTGTCGTGCAGGTCGCGGGCGAGGCGCGCGCGTTCCTCCAGCGTGGCCAAGCGCGCGCGCGAGCGCATCAGGCTGCGCAGCTCCTGCGCCATGCGGTTCAGCTGGCCGGACAGGCGCCCGAGCTCGTCCTGGGTATCGTCGGTGATGAGGGTGGAGAAATCGCCGCGGCTCCAGGCGCTGGCGGCGGCGGCGATGCGGTTGAGCCGGCGCGTCACCCAGCGCACCAGGAACACGGCGGAGGCGACGGCGAAGACCAGCAGGTAGGCCGCCAGGATGGGCCACTCGAAGCCGAGTTCGCCGGCCAGCTTGCGCCAGGGCGGCGGCAGGCGCAGCTCCACCAGCAGGAAGCCCCGCGTCGCACCGGCGCCGTCGCGCACGGCGGCCAGTACGCGGCGCACGCGCTGCGGTGTTTCCGCCCCGGGCAGGGTGAGCGCCGCGGTCTGCTGGCGCGCCTGCGCCCACACCGGGTCGTCCGGGGCCGGCGGCGCGGCCTCCCAGCCGCCGTCGTGCGGTGCACGCGCCAGCGGCACGCCGCGCGCATCGAGCACCGCCGCGGCGATGGGCGCGGTGGACAGCTCGGTGAGCACGTACGACGCCTCCGGCGACAGCCCCTGGCGCGGGCGCTCCAATTGCAGCACCAGCGACTCGCTCCAGGTGCCCAGGCTGGCCGACAGTTCGGCCGCGTCCGCCTGGGCCGGCCAGATCCGCGCCAGGTCCTGCGCCGCCTCGGTCGTGGCATCGGCCAGGCGGCCGCGGTCCACCGCCGACATGAGCTCGCGGAACTCGAAGGCGAACACCGTCCACTCGACCAGCAGCAGGGTCGGCAGGGACAGCACGATGTAGAACAGCGCGAGCTTGACGGTCAGGCCGCGCGGGCCCTGCGGCAACACGGACATGCGGGCGGCGGGTGCGGAGGGAGCGACAGTGTGCCGCGCGCAGCACACGCCGGCCAGCGGACGGTTGCCGGCGTCGTCTCCGCCGCGGGGCCGAGTGGGCATCGGTCGCGCGGCCGTTAAGCGCGGCATGGGGTGGGCGTAGCCTCGCCGCCGACCTGCGCCGCCCGTCGGGCCGTTCGCCCGCGGCCGCACGCAGCGGCCGGCGGGTCCGCGCCGGGACGGGGCGCGCCGCGGCGCCGGGGAAGCCCGCGGCGGTTCACGCCGCGTCGACGCGGCGCCCGTTTGGTCTGCCGCGTGCCCACGTCATCCATTGCACTTCTGTTCCGGGGAAAACTCATGCGTACCGCCGATGCCCGCCGCGCCCTGCCGCGCGCGATCCTGCTTGTCCTTGCCGGCGCGCCGCTGCTTGCCGCAGCGGGCGAGTCCACCGTCCTCGACACAGTCGAGGTCACCAGCAGCAAGATCCCGCAGTCGCTGCGCGACAGCGCGGCCGCGGTCAGCGTCGTCAGCGGCGACGAGCTGCGCGCCCGCGGCGCCTACGACCTGCGCACGGCGCTGAGCCTGGTGGCCGGCGTGGAGATCTCCCCGGGCGGCGACGGTGGCCCGGCCTCGGCCGTGCCGGCGCTGTGGGGCCTGCGCGAGTTCGACGCTTTCCTGCTGCTGGTGGACGGCACGCCCTGGGGCGGCGCCTTCACGCCGGCCCTGGCCACGCTGGACCTGGCCAACGTCGAGCGCATCGAGGTGCTCAAGGGCGCCGCGCCGGTGAGCTACGGCGCCACCAGCTTCGTCGGCGTGATCCACGTGATCCACTACGCCGCCGGCGAGGGGCCGGCGCGGGTGGAAGTGGCCGCCGGCAGCCGCGGCAGCGTGCGCGCGTCGCTGGCGCTGCCGCTGTCGCACGCCGCCGCCGGCGTCCGCTCCTCCCTGCTGCTGGACGGCGAGAAGCAGGAGCTGCGCGACGACCGCGCCGGTTATGACCGCTTCCACGGCCTTTACCGCGCCGCGGCCGAGCTGGGCGAAGGCCGCTTCAGCCTGGATCTCGACGGCAGCGTGCTGCGCCAGGACCCGACCAGTCCGCACCCGCGCGAGAGCGGCGTGCTGACCCCGCGTTTCCCGCTCGACGCCAACGTCAATCCGCGCGACGGCCGCATCGACGAGAACCGCGTGCAGCTGGCGCTGGGCTACGTGCGCGACACCGCCTGGGGAGAATGGGACACGCGCTTTGCCGCGGCCCAGTCCGACACCGACACCACGCGCGGCTTCCTGCGCGAGGACTTTGCCGACGACGGCGTGACGCACAACGCCGACGGCTATCGCCAGAACAAGACACTGACCGAGGTCTATTTCGACACCCACCTGGTCACGCGCCTGTCTGAGCGCAGCACCCTGGTGTGGGGCCTTGACCACATGTACGGCGACGGCGAGCAGAAGAGCGCGAACTTCGAATACGCCGTGCTGCCCAACGGCAGCAATGCGCCGGACTCGCACGATCTGCCCGTGGACGAACGCACGCGGCTGACGGACCGCCGCAACTTCACCGGCGCCTACGCCGAGTTGCAGGTCGCGCTGACCGAAGCCTGGCGCGTGGAGGCGGGACTGCGCCTCAACCACACGGCGGAGAAGCGCACGGGCGAGGTGGTGCCCAGCGACGCGCCCGAGGAGGCCGAACGCGCCAGCGACCGCCGCAACGACACGCGCTGGTCGGGCGTGCTCGGCACCAGCGTCAAGCTGTGGCGCGACGGCGAGAACGGTATGACCGCGTACGCCAGCTACCGCAACAGCTACAAGCCAGCGGTGATCGACTTTGGCCCCGAGGCCGAGGGCGACATCCTCAAGCCGGAGACCGCCCACAGCATCGAGGGCGGCCTCAAGGGCGAACACGCCGACGGCCGCTTCGAGTGGGAGCTGTCTCTGTTCCAGATGGACTTCAGGAACCTCGTGGTGACGCAGAACGTGGACGGTTTGCCCGGCCTCACCAACGCCGGTGCGGAAAAGTTCAAGGGCGCGGAGCTGGAGGCGCGTTACGCCATCGACGGCGATCTCTCGGTGAAGGGCAGCTGGACCTACCACGACGCGCGCTTCGGCGACTACGTGCAGCTCTTCGGCGACACGGCGCGGCAGTTGCGCGGCAACCTGCTGGAGCTCTCGCCGCAGCACCTGGGCAGCGTGGGTCTGCTCTTCGCTCCGGCGGAAGGCTTCAACGCCAGCGTGGTCGCCAACTGGGTCGGTCCGCGCTTCCTCAACAAGCGCAACACCGCGTTGGCCCAGTCCTACACCCTCATCGACGCCGGCGTGGGCTACCGCTTCGATCGCTGGGAGCTGCGCCTGGACGGCTACAACCTGACCGATCGCCGCGACGCGGTGGCCGAAAGCGAGCTGGGCGACGCCCAGTACTACCGCCTGCCTGCGCGCAGCGTGATGGCCAGCCTGCGCTACCGCTTCGGACCTTGAACGCGCGCTGCGGTGCCGGCGCGACCGGTACCGCAGCGGTGCAGGACATCAGGGCGTCGGCAGAAGCACGGCGGTAGGCTGCGGCTGGCTTTCCTGCGGCCAGTTGTCCGGCCAGTTGTCGCGCAGCACGATGCCCGTACCGTCCAGGCGGCCGTTGCCCAGGGTCACCAGCGCGCGTGAGCCGCCGTTGGCGTCGAGCACGCTGTTGCCTTCCACCGTGACGTCGGTGAGGCGCGCTTCACCCAGGTTGAGCAGGGCCGAGGCGGCGATGACGTCCGGCCGCGCGCTGCTGCGGTTGCCGACAAACTGCGTGCGCGCCAGTTCCACGCGGCCGTAGTTGAGCAGTACGCCGGCGTCGCTCTGCGCGCCGAGCAGGGCGTTGTAGCCGATCAGGTTGTCGGCGCCGCGCAGCACGCCGTAGTTGCGCAGCACCGCCTCGCTGCCGCTGCTGTCGGTGATGCGCACGCCGTCGAGGTGCAGCACGCCGCGGTTCACCACCGCGCCGTCGCCGCCCTCGGCCAGGGTCAGGTCGTGCAGGGCCAGGCGTCCCCCGGCAGCGACGCCAAGCAGGGCGAAATCGCCGTCGCTGTAGCGGCGGATCTCCGCGCCGTGGCCGACGATGGTCAGGCTGCGCGTCACCTCGGGCAGGCCCAGGCGCAGGCGCGGATCGGCGCAGTCCTTGAGGACGTACAGGCCGTGCGGCGCCAGCTCGATGCGCAGTGGACGCTGCGCGCGGTTGGCCTGGCGCATGGCGGCGACCAGGCCGTCGCTGTCGTGGTCGGCGAGGCTGACGGTGTCGGCGTGGGCCAGGGCGCTGCAGCCCAGGCCGCACAGCAGCATTCCGGCAAGAAGTCGGAGCGAAGGCATCGGTTTTCCCCTGCGTGTGGCGAACGCGCGACCGAAGGTGCGCGGGACCGCTAGAGTGAACGACCTAAACCGTCGCGCGTCCGTGACGGGCGTCGCGCTGCGCGGCACAATACGCGCCCTTTCCGCCAGTCCAGCGCGCATGTCCCGTCGCATCCAGTGTCGCCGCTCGCCCATCCACGGCAACGGCGTGTTCGCCGCGGTCGATCTTCCGGCCGAGACCACCCTCGTGCAGTACCGCGGCCGCCTGCTCACGCACCGCCAGGCCGATCGCCTGTATCCCGGCGCGGAGAGCGGCCACACGTTTCTGTTCATCCTCAATGAACGCTACGTCATCGACGCCAACGTCGGCGGCAACGTGGCGCGCTGGATCAACCACAGCTGCGCGCCCAACTGCCGCGCGGTGCTGGAGGAGGATCCGCGCGATCGCCGGCGCGATCGCGTGCTGATCGAGACGCTGCGTCCCATCCGCGCTGGCGAGGAACTGACCTACGACTACGGCATCAGTCTGGAAGAGCGGCACACGCCGCGCCTCAAGCGCATCTGGGCCTGCCGCTGCGGCGCACCGGCCTGCACCGGTACCATGCTTAAGCCCAAACGCGCACGCGCGGCCTGAGCGCCGCGCCGCCGCTCAGTCGGCGGCGGGGGCGGCGAAGCGCGAGCGGAACGCGGCCAGGTCGAGGACGGCACTGGCGCGGCCGTCGTTGAGCAGCAGCACCTGCTGCGCCAGCGCGGCCACCTCCTCGGGCTGGTGGCTGACGAGGATCAGCGGCAGGTCGACCTCGGCGCGCAGCGCGCGCAGGTAGCGCAGCAACTCGTCGCGCGCCTCGCGATGCAGGCCGGTGAGCGGCTCATCCAGCAGCAGGGCCTGCGGATCGGCCAACAGGGCGCGGCCCAGCGCCACGCGGCGCGCCTCGCCGCCCGACAACTGGCGCGGACGCCGTGCCAGCAGCGCGCCCAGGCTGAGCAAGTGCACCACGGCGTCGAAGGATGCCGCCCCGCCGCCGCGCGCCAGGCGGCCGAACAGCAGGTTATCGCGCACGTTCAGGTGCGGGAACAGGCGGCTATCCTGGAACACCACGCCCAAGCGGCGCGCCACTGGCGGCAGGTCGATGCCCGCGGCTGCGTCGAACAGCACGCGGCCGTCGAGCACGATGCGACCGGACTGCGGCCGACGCAGACCGGCGATGGCCAGCAGGGTGGTGGTCTTGCCGCAGCCGGAGGGACCGAACAGTGCCACCGCGCGCGACGCGGCGCGCCAGTCCAGCTCCAGTTCGAAATCGGCACGGCGCAGGCGCAGGGCCAGTTCAAGCATCGCGCTGGTCCTCGCGGCTGCGATCTTCGCGGCGCAGCAGGCCCACGCCCAGGGTAGCGAGCAGCGCCAGCGCCAGTGACAGCATCACCAGCCGCCCGACGGCGGCGTCGCTGCCGGGCTGGTTGAGCAGTTCCCACAGCGCGATGGACAGCGTGCGCGTCTCGCCCGGAATATTGCCCACGAAACTGATGGTGGCGCCGAACTCACCGAAGGCGCGGGCAAAGGCCAGCGTGAGGCCGGCCATCACGCCGCGCCGCGACAGGGGCAGGGTGACGCGCCAGAAGCGCCGCCAGGGGCCTGCCCCGAGGGTTGCCGCCGCCGCCTCCAGGCGGCGGTCGACGCCGTCGAAGGCGGCGCGCAGGGACAGCACCAGCAGGGGCAGGGCCATCACCGCGGCGGCGAGCGCCGCGCCGCGCCAGCGGAAGGCCACGCCAAGGCCGAGGCGCTCCAGCGGGGCACCGAGCGCGCCGTGCGGACCGAACAGCACCAGCAGGGCGTAGCCCGTCACCACCGGCGGCAGCACCAGGGGCAGGGTGAGCAAGGCCTCGAGCAGGGCCTTGCCGGGAAAGCGTGCGCGCGACAGCGCATAGCCCAGGGCCAGCGCCACCGGCAGCGCCAGCAGCACGCCCACGGCGGCGATGCGCAGGCTCAGCGCCACGACTTGCCACTCGGCGGTACTCAGCACCGCCATGCTCAGGGAGCGGGAACGGTGAAGCCGTAGCGCGCGAACAGGGCACGTGCCGACGCGGAGGACAGCGCGGACAGCAGGCGCCGGGCCGGCTCGCCATCGTGACCCTGCACGATCGCCGCCGGATAGACGATCGGTGGGTGGGAGCCGGACGGGAAGCGATCCACCTCGCGCACCGCCGGTTCCGAGGCCGCGTCGGAGTGGTAGACAACGCCCAGGGCCACGTCGCCGCGCGCAACCAGGGCCAGCGCCGCGCGCACGTCGTCGGTGGCGACCAGGCGGTCCTGCACCGACGCCCACACGCCCATGTGCTCAAGGGCGGCACGGGCATAGCGCCCGGCCGGCACGCTGGTGGTCTCCGCCAGCGCCAGGCGGCCTGCGCCCAGGGCGGCGCGCAGGGGAAATTCGGGGGCGATGCGCAGCGCCGTGACCGCGGTGCGCGGCGCGATCAGGACGAGGTCGTTGCGCAACAGCACGCGACGCGACGCCACGACGATGCGGCCGCGGGCGGCGAGGTAGTCCATCCATTCCGTGTCGGCGGCGATGAAGAGATCGGCCGGAGCGCCCGCCTCGATCTGGCGGGCCAGGGCCGAGGTGGCGGCGTAGCTGGGAATCACCTCACCCAGCTCTGCCTGCGCCGGATCGGTCAGCCAGGCGTCCAGCGCCGGTTTCAGACTGGCGGCCGCATACAGGCGCAGTGCTTCGGCGCGGACCGGGGAAACCAGCGCGAAGACGGCCAGCAGGGCGATCAGGCGGAAGCGTGCGGACGCGGGCATGGCGGTGCGGTCTGCGGCGGCGGGGCGGCAGTCTAGCGCGGTGGGGAACGCCCGCGTGCCGCCGCACCGCGCCGGCGTTGACGTCGGTCGATCCAGGCGCGACCCTAGCGGCCTCGGCCGGGACGCTCCACTCCCGGCAGGCATCGGGGGAGCGGGTTTGGCCGGCAAGGAAAAAGTGATCGCTGTGGTCGGGGTGTCCGAAGAGGACACCGCGCATTTGCGCCTCATGCTGCGCAAGGCGTCCGAGCACCTGAAATTCCAGTGGCGCTGGGGCGTGGAGGACGGCGCGGACCTGGTGGTCATCGACCCGAGCACCTTCTCCGGCAAGCTGGCGCGCAACCGCTTCGGCGCGATCGGCGCGCGTTGCGCGCTGCTGCTCGACGCGGACGCCAAGGACGACGCCGACCTGCAGTTGCGCCGTCCGCTCAAGCTCAACCAGTTCCTCGCCGTGCTGCGCCAGGTCGAAGGCAACGTGGTCGAGGGCCTGGAACTGGTGCCGATCACCGATGACTTCTACTTCCGCGACGATGCCGGCTTGCAGCCCGAGCACAGCCTGGACGAGTTGTCGGCCTTCGAGTCCGACTACGACGAGAGCGCGGCGGGTGAGAAGCCGCTGATCCGCAACAGCGGCGAGGCCGACTACGGCCTGGACGAGATGCTGCAGCAGGAGACCGACACGGCCGCGCACAAGCCGCGCTTCGCGGTGCCGGTGCAGCTGAAGTCGGATACCGCCATCGAGGCCACGCAGCCCAGCGCGCGCAGCGAGCAGCGCAGCGCCGAGCAGGTGTCGCAGCTGCGTCCGGGCGGCATGCGCATCGACCCGGACGCCGCGCCGCCGTTCAAGCGTGCCGCAGCGGAAGACCCGGGGCAGGCGCAACCGCTCTCGGCCTATCTCGCCAGCAACCTGCTCGGCGGACCGGCGCGCCTGCGGCTGGAGCCGGCGCCGCCGCTGGTGCTCGATCCCAAGCTGCAGGCCTTCCACAGCCCGGGCGGCCTGGCCGCGCTGGAACCCTATTTCCGCGCCAACTTCCAGCGCAGTGCCTGGGAAGCACTCACGTCGGCCGAGATCGCCGCCCTGCGCGAGAGCGAACCGGCCCGCCCGTATGAGTTGCTGCGCTGGCTCGACGCGCGCCTGCAGTCCGGCGGCCGTCTTGCCGGCCACCTCGATCCGGGCGGCACCTATCGCCTCGTGCGCGACATCGACCTCGGCGCCGACTACGCCGCGGCGCGGCGCGTCGCCGCGGTGCTGGCACTGCCGCACCGCCTGCACGAGATCGCCACGGCTGCCGCGACCGACATGGCCGAAGTGTTCGATACCGTCAACGCCTACGAGTCCATCGGTTGCATCGAGTGGACGCCGCGCGCGCCGCGCCACGTCGATGCCGCGGCCGAGGGCAAGCGCGGCCTGCTGGGCAAGCTCAAGCTGCCCTTCGGCAAGAAGTGAGGCGCGGCGGCCCTCAGGCCGCCGGCCACAGCCAGGCGAACACCAGTCCGGTGAGCACGGCGTAGATCGCACCGTCCACCGCGTATTTCGCCACGCTCGCCCAGGGATGCGCCCACCAGATCGCGTTGGGCACGTTGCCCAGAGAGAACGCCAGCAGCGCCGCCGTGCCCGTTACGCGCAGCACCTGGGCGAAGGGCGCGCCTGCGGCGAGGGTGTGGGCGCCAAGGTAGGCCACGCACGCGGCCACCAGCAGGCAGTAGCCGAACCACTGCGCAAGATAGACGCCGAGATTCATGGCGCCGTCGGCGCGCAGCAGCACCAGGGCGTTGGGGCCCTCGCGGAATTTCTCCTGCATGGCCGGCTCCTGGAGCCGTTCGGGCGTGCAGTAGGGCAGCTGGTACAGGCCGGGGCGGCTGGCGCCGCGGCGCAGCGCCGCGCGCACCTCGTCTTCGTTGGACAGCCCGCGGTAATCGGGCCCGTGCCAGGCCCGCAGCACCATGTTGAACAGGCTGGAGGCGAAGAACACGGCCAGCGCGGACACGAGAACCGGCAACCACAGGTGGGCAAGCGACATCGGCGTAATCTCCCTATGACGGCGGTGAAGGAGGGCCCGGGGCGGCTTCGCGCGCGATGCGGCCGCTCCGTCCTGGGGACGGGCGCGG
>Ga0208826_1000582_pt1 | contig 36628 bp, 38 predicted proteins | sample AD_UKC115_MetaG_FD_184451 | JGI IMG/M metagenome (GOLD analysis project Ga0208826, IMG submission 184451) | Active sludge microbial communities of municipal wastewater-treating anaerobic digesters from Hong Kong - AD_UKC115_MetaG (SPAdes)... | ecosystem: Engineered > Bioreactor > Anaerobic >...
ATTCTATATCACTCTTTGATATATTTGCATCATCAAAGCTGCTCATTTCATTGAGCATTTTGATGGCAGCTTCTATTATATTGAAGGAAAGTACGGCTCCTGTTCCTTCACCAAGTCTCATTTCAAGTTTTAAAAGTGGTTCCAGTCCTAACTCTTTTATTATGGGCATATGGCTTTTGACGGCTGACTGGTGGCCTATAAACATGTAGTCGCGTACCTTGGGATTTATTCTGTAAGCCAGGAGAGCTGCGCTTGAAACGGGGAATCCGTCAACTACAAAGGGAACTTTCCTGTCTGTGCATTCCAGCATAAATCCTGCCATTTCACCGATACAGAAGCCTCCGGTTTTCATCAGCACATCCATGGGACCGTTGAAAGGTGAATGTATTTTTATGGTTTTTTCCAGTACTTCTCCTTTTTTTGCAAGCATCTGTTTGTCTATAAGTGTTCCTACATCAAGAACTTCTTCAATGGGTATTCCCATTCCTGCACACATTGCTGCCGCAGTTGTGGTATTGCCTATTCCCATATCGCCTATGGCCAGCAGATCGGCGCCTTCATTTATGGCCTGTGAAGCAACTTCACGTCCGTATTTTATGCAAAGTTCAGCCTGTTCTGAACTCATAGCAGGGCCTGAAGAAAAGTCCATAGTCGATCTTCCGATCTTTTTATTTATTACCTTTGTTTCTGCGGAAAAATCGTAATCTACTCCTGCATCTACTATATAAACCGACGTATGGTTGTGTCTGCCGAAAACATTTATGGCTGCTCCTCCGGCAAGAAAGTTAAATACCATCTGCGCGGTAACTTCCTTTGGGTATGCCGATACGCCCTGTTCTACTACTCCATGGTCGCCGGCAAAAACATAAACTCTTTTGTCTTTTGGAAGGGAAACATCGGAACTGCCTTGTATAAGGGCATATTTTAAAGCTATTGATTCCAGCAGTCCAAGACTTCCTTTTGGTTTGGTCAACATGTCAATCTTTTTTTGAATTTTTTCTTTAAGCAGCATTTTTAGCCCTCCTGATATAATTTTAAGTGTGTTCTGTCTTTAGTATATAGCTTACGGTGATTGATGTCAATGTTTTGAGGCAAATGGTTCCAACAACGTACTTAGGTGGTATAATCTTTCTGATAATCTAATCTTTATTAAAAAGCATATACAGTGGGGTGATACAATGGAAAAATTTGTTTTCAGCAATCCGACATGTCTTATATTTGGTAAGGATACCATAAAGCGTATAGGCAAGGAGATAAAGAAACGCGGAGTCAAAAATGTGCTTGTTCTTTATGGTTCAGGTTCAATATTGAAAAACGGTGTTTATGATGCCACAATAAAGTCTCTCAAGGATAATGAGGTCGGTTTTATTCAGCTTGGAGGTATAAAGCCCAACCCCGTACTTTCAAAGGTGTATGAGGGCATAAAAACAGCCATGAAGGAAAAAACAGATGGTATATTAGCAATTGGCGGCGGGAGCGTTATTGATACTGCCAAAGCTGTCGCCGCAGGTATAGGTTATGACGGGGATGTCTGGGATCTTTTTGAGGGAAAGGCACCTGTCAAAACCAGTGTTCCCATTTTTACCATACTAACCATATCTGCAACCGGTTCAGAGATGAACAGTGGAGCTGTAATAACCAATGAAGGTGAAAATAAAAAATGGTCTATAGGTTCTCCTGATTTATTTCCTAAGGTTTCGATAATTGATCCTTCGGTTCAGTTTTCCCTTCCGTGGAATCAGACGGCCAACGGTGCTGTGGATGCAATTACTCACGTGCTTGAGCTTTATTTTGATAAGACCGAAAGCAATATGATAATGGACGAGTACTCTCACGCTATCGTAAAGACGGTCATAAGATCTACCGAGTCTCTGATGAAAAATCCTTCTGATTATGATGCAAGAGCCAACCTTGCGCTTAGTGCCACACTTGCCCTGAACCAAACCAATTCTATGGGAAGGCAGGGGGGCGACTGGTCCTCACACTGGATCGAACACTCTTTAAGTGCTTTTTATGATGTTGCCCACGGTGCCGGTCTTGCCATAGTAATGCCGGCGTGGATGGAGTATGTTTATGCTGAATGTATGCATAAATGGGTTGTGTTTGCCGAAAGTATTTTTGGTATAACCACAGGTACTCCTGACGAAAAGGCAAAAGCAGGAATAGCCGAACTCAAAAAGTTTTATAAGAAGATACAGCAGCCAACTACTCTCAAAGAAATAAACATTCCGTATGAAGATCTGCCTAAGATAGCCGCTAATGCTTCCTTGAAAGGTAAAATCGGAAATATGAAACGTCTTGACCAGAACGATATTCTTAATATTCTTAAGTTGGCATACTGATATTCCCGGCTTTGCCGGGAATTTTTTCTATATATTCGTCGAGTATACTGATCAGTCTATTGTTTTCCTCCGGGGTTTTTACCGAAAACCTTATGTGGTCTTTCAGTCCGAATGAGTAAGTATCCCTTACCATCATATGGTTTTGTGACAACTTTTCAAGGAGTTCAGTTTTTTCTTTAACTTTTATAAGAAAGAACGGTGATATGAACTGGGTTCCAAGGAGTCCGTTAAGTCTTTGTCTTTCAAGGTTCAGTTTTTGCATAGAGGTTTTCAGAAACTTTCCGTCATCCTCTATTAGTTTTTGCATAAACAATCTGCCGATTGAGCCTATGCTCCACGGAGGTCTGAACCTGTGCATTTTTTTGTATGGATCTATAAAATAGCCTGTTCTTATGCCTGCAAGTCCGTAGGATTTGGTATATGTTCTCATATGTATGGCGCCATCAAAAACCCAATTTTTTTCCCAACCGGGTATATCTGGTATAAAGTCCATGAAAGCGTCATCTATAACAGGGATACTGTTATTTTTTATGGTCTGTTCGGTAAAATCTTTTAGTTCAGGGTAAGTATAGAACCTTCCGGTCGGGTTCTTGGGGTTGTTCAAAAAGACCAAGCAGTCTTTGATGTTGCTTTGGACAACGGAATCAACTTTAAAAACTTCTTTTCCAAAAAGCCGGGCCGTTCTTTCGTACTCTGAATATGAGCCTTTCTCAACTACAATATTGTTTTTAAATGCCATATTGAGGACGTAAAGTGTTTCGGTAGTTCCGGCAGTAAGAAAAATTTTATGTCCAATAATACTTTCAAGTGTCTTTTCAATATCTTCAAAGTAGATGTACCTTTGTGAAAGGTTACTCAACTCATTTTCGTAGTTCCTGAAAAAATCAGGATGGTAAGGGTTTACAGATATTGAAAAATCAGTCCACGAAAGAGGAATGTTTCCCCCGTGTTCAGCCATGAGAAATCTTGAATCATCCATATGCACACAGCTCCTATAATACATGTCATCGCGACAATTAAGATATAGTAAAGCATTGCCCTGTCCAGATCCTTTTTTTCAGGCTGTCTGTACTGCGGGTTGAGGTCATAAACTCCGTTCTTTTTAAGATTGATCTTAAGAAGTCCGGACATACTAGCCATGGGCTTGGTTCCGTTTATTTTTATTCCGCCGAACTTTAAAACGCTTTTTGCAACTGAAGCGGGTGAAAAAACAAAGAAAAACAGGACACTGAGACGTGCAGGAATATAGTTCAGAACATCGTCGGCTCTTGCGGCAAACTTTCCAAACTTTTCATACTTTTCGTTTCGGTAGCCTATCATGGCATCCATGGTATTGGTGACACGGTAAATAACCACACCGTATATTCCAAAAATTAAATAGAAAAAGATAGGAGAAAGCACCGAATCGACGTAATTTTCTGCAAGGGTCTCCACTGCAGCGGAGTATAGTTCACCTTTTGAAAGGTTGGTGGTGTCTCTGCTTACAATCATTGAAACCGCATTTCTAAGAGCGGTAGTGTTATCTTGGCGGCATCTTCTGACATGAACGTAGAGTGAGGAAATAGCAAAGCATGATTTCAGAATAAATACATGGAAAACTGCTGTAAGAAAAGAGCCTGTATGCATCAGCAGAAATGTACCAAAAAGAAATATGAAGCAGGTCAGTCCATATGTGAGCATTCCGTTTATTATAGTATGTTTGAGCCGTTTGTCCAGAAAATTCACCACCGCTCCGATATAGTGAACAATATGGAATACCAGATAAGGCTCTCCGAAAAGACAGTCTGCAATTACAGCAATTATCAGTGCCATTGTAAGATCTCCTTCATATCAATATGTTCTGATACATAATCCGAAAAGCTGCTTATCTCATCGTATAAAGAGTAGGTTCCAAAATCTTTTTCTTCATATCCTTTTGATCTGCGTAAGTAGTTTAGGAAAAAGTTGGTGAAGTCATGGTTGTAGAAAAGTCCGTGCAAATAAGTGCCCATGATATTATCCTTAAAAAATCCGTCTTTGTGGCTGTCAAAGTCAATAAGCCAGTTTTCAGCGCATTCGGTTCTTCCGTGCCGCAGTTCGTATCCGGATATAAAAAAGTTTCTTCCCTTGAAAAAAACTTTTCCTTTAACGCTTTCAGTTATTTTTCTTTCTTCAAAGTGTGTTTTCAGAGGAATAAGTCCTAGTCCTGCGATATTGCTTTTACTTTCAAAAGAGTCATCTATGCTCCGGGTGAGCATCTGAAAGCCTCCGCATATTCCCAGAATAAAGCTTTTATTTTCAGCTGCCTGTTTTATCTTTTGAGATATTCCTGTCTCGTTGAGCCACAAAAGGTCACTGACGGTTGATTTTGATCCCGGAAGTATTATCAGGTCGCCCGAAACCTCTTGGGCAGTTGAGATATACCTTACTCCGTTTTTTTTCTGCAGGGGTTCAAAATCCGAAAAGTTCGAGATATGGGGATACCTTACTATTCTTATATCTAGCTCGCCTGTCTTGCTTTCCCACGAGATAAGAGAGTCTTCTTCGGGTATGGAGTGTTTTTTGTAGGGAATTATACCGACTGTTTTGATTTTATACCGGTCGTATAGGTAATCGATACCGTCTTTCAGCATTGATTTGTCGCCGTAGTACTTGTTGAAGATAAAACCTTTTACCAGAGCTCTTTCTTCCTTGTTGAAGATCTCCATGGTTCCTACTATGCCGGCGAAAGATCCTCCCCTTTCTATATCTGCAACGATTATGGTGTGGGCTTTTACAGCTTTTGCAACCGCCATGTTGGTGATATCGTACTTCATGAGGTTCACTTCTGCGGGACTGCCGGCGCCTTCTATTATTACATAATCATTCTGCTGCATGAGTTCCTTAAGTATTTCAATTCCTTTTTCAAAAAACTCCGACTTTCTGCTCTTCATATACTCCTGGGGAGAGTATTTGGCGTAGTATTCCCCGTTAAATACCACATAGGTCATGTGATCCTGCGGTTTTAGAAGAATAGGATTATATTTGACGCATGGAGTTTTTTTACATGCAACTGCCTGAATGTACTGGGCGATGCTCATCTCTCCGCCAAGAGGTGAAACTATTGAGTTGAGGGACATATTCTGCATTTTGAAAGGGGCAACACTGTATCCCATTTTGGAAAGTATATTGCATAGACAGGCGCACACAAGAGTTTTCCCTGCGCCAGAAGAGGTTCCCGTTACCATTATAGGTATAGCCATAATGCATCATCCTTTTTTGAAGATCTAAAGTAAAAATGTGTAAAGCTGCCTAGAGTTCTTTGTTTTAGTAGTCCTTCCACCGAAGTTTTTTTTGATGATTCCATAGTTATTTTTAAAGCATTTGGTTTTTCACCGTAGGACATCTGAGCATAGTGGAACTCATGACCTTTAAAGATGTGGTCTGAGTTTTTCATCTGTATGTTCTGATAGCCAAAGTTTCCCTGCATGGAGGGTTTCATGTTGCTGGAAACGTCAAAGAAACCGACCATAGGATACTCTCCGATACTTTTTCCCAGATACATAAAACCTCCGCATTCTGCCAAAACTGGTTTTTCAGATGTACAGAGTTCATATAAAGAGCGGAGCATAGGCTTATTGGCGGAAAGTTCCCTTGCATAAAGCTCAGGGTATCCTCCCGGTAAGTAATATACATCGGCATCCGGAGGGATACTGTCCTTTATAGGTGAAAAAAACACAGGTCTATAGCCACATTTTTCAAAAAAATCGATATTTTCGGGGTATACAAATAAAAAAGCTTCATCTGATGCTATGGCAACTGTTTTTTCGCAGATCCTTCCTTTCGTGATTTTTTTTACAGTATCCGGAATTTTTGTACACAGACATGAAAGATCCATGTTTTCTTTTATTATTCGTGCAGAGGATTCTGCGGTCTTAATGACTTCATTGCAACTGGTATCAAGACCAAGATGTCTGCTTTTTACGGTTAGTGTTTCATCATACGGAAATCTAAAAATTTTTTCTATTCCGGTACTGTTAAAAATATCTTCTTTCTGGAGATTAAAAAGTTTTTCGGACTTGCTTTTGGTAATGACAACAGCGGATATTGAACTTTTCATACTGGACATAATACCTTTTATTACAGCACCCATGGTGTGAATAGAAGGATAACTTTCAATAAGCAGAATGACGGGCAGGCCAAGCCGGTCTGCCACATCATCGCATGAAGCATATCCTTTTTTTATTCCATCCAGTACTCCCATAGCACCTTCTATTATAATATCAGCATGTCCTGCGGATAAAGAGAAAAAATGTTCTTTAAGCTCATCTGTATCCATAAAGAAAGAGTCAAGGCTGTATCCCCTTTTTCCTGTAATTTTTTTATGAAAAAGAGGATCGATAAAGTCCGGCCCTGTTTTAAAAGATACCGCAGTTTCTTTCAGAATGCGCAGAAGTCCCATGGTGAAAATGGTTTTTCCGCTTGATGTAAAGAGAGAAGTAACAAAAAAAACGTTCTGCATTTTATTATTTTCTTAGGTAATCTATGAGTTCTCTGTTGGTGGTAAAGTTTTTTTCCGGAATTTTCCCGGTAAGTTTTTTTACGGTGTCTGATATGGTCTGTGAAGACACTTTTTTATCAGGTTCAAACCTGTCAGCAGGTGTGCTGATGATGTCATTGTAAAAAGCAGTTTCTGCGTATATATGGTTTACGGAACGGTAGTCGATATCTTTGAACTGCCCGAAAAGATGTCCGTTCTTCTCTTTTTCTTCATTGAAGTATTCAGGGGTTTTAAACGGTATCTTAAGGCAGTCTACAACAATTCTTGAAAAAGAAAGATTAGTTAAAGGAGCATCGGTATAAAGTTCATACTCTGTCATGAACAGATCGTTATGCATAATCTTGTAAAAATCCATTATAGCGTATATTATTCTTGGGGTAGGTCTTGATATTATCTTTTCATCAACCATTATTATTTTATCTTCTCTTACAGCTTTTACCGCAGCAAGTCCGGGTTCTTTTTTTATAGCCTGGACAGTGATATTGTTCATTACTCCTGACTGTGCTATATAAAACTCTATTTTGTCGCCGTTGTCAATGAGCTGTTCCTTTGAAAATTCAGCAATTGTAGAGCCTTCTCTTACCTGCTGGGCAGACTGGGCAATATTATCAAGTCCTGATCTTTTAAGAACAAAATCGGCTATCGATCCATTGGTGGTAGTTTTGAAGTTTTTATGCACAGATTCAAAAAAAACAGTTGTGTAGGCTGATTTATCAAGTTCCTTAAACAGTTTTAGCTGATTTAAAAAGCTGTCTTTCATATCTTTACTTTGCTGAACCTTTCCGCACAGAATACCCAGTACTTCCCAGTAATTGAAGATATCAGAGTAGTTTTCGGGCTGCAAAGATACCACTGTAATTCCGTACTTTTGAAGTTTTTCGATCAGTTTGGGGTATCTCTGAACTATCATGGGTCTTAGTATTACAAGATCCGGGTCAGCCTGAATAAACTTTTCTGGATCATCCTTGTAGCTAAAAGAGGGTTTATTCCTGAATGAAGGCGGGAAAGCCTCGTTGTCAGAAATACCTATAAGGAGGTCTTGGGCACCCATGTAGTAAAAGTTTTCAGTGTGAGCCCCATATAGAGACAGAATTCTTTTAAACGGTTCCCTGACGGTTATTGTGTTTCCGGAGTCGTCTTTGAAGGTGTAGGGATAAACATTAGCCAACGCAATAAAACATATAGAAAGTGTTACAAGCAACAAAGCAATCTTTTTCATTCTGTTTCCTCCTGATTTGGCAGTATTGATACTGCCCTGTGATTTTGGGTTATTATTTTAAAATCCATATTGTACAGTCCCCTTAGGTTTTCCTGATTCATGGTTTGTGCCATGTTTCCTGTGGCGGTGACTGTTCCGTCCTTTATGAAGATAAAGTCGTCGCAGTAGCATAAAGCTGTATTAATGTCATGAAATACCGATATGACCGTTTTGTTTGCCGTAAGCACCTGCTGTTTCATAACGGACAGAAGCTTGTGGGTGTAGTAGATGTCAAGATTGGATGTGGCTTCATCCAAAGCTATTATCGGAGTTTCCTGTACAAGGGCTTTGGCAAAAAATACCCTCTGTTTTTCACCGCCGCTCATCTCCATTACCGATGTTTTTTCAAACTTTTCAAATTCAAAGGCAGTGTAGATGTTGTCGACTACTTCATAGTCTTTAGGTGTATAGGGAGCAAAAGTTTTTTTATGGGGATGTCTTCCCATCATTAAGACTTCCTTTACTGAAAAAGGAAAGTTTATGTAAAAGTTTTGCGGCACCATGGATATTATTCTGGATAACTCTCTTGGAGTAGTGAGTTTTACATCTTTCCCCTCAATGAAAACTTCACCGCTGTAATGTCTGTTTATTCCGCATAAAATGTCTATCATAGTGCTTTTTCCGGCTCCGTTGGGACCCAGCACTCCGTAGAACCTTCCTTTTTGCAAGCAAAGAGAGATGTTTTTAAGTATCTCATGACCGTTTATGCTGTATCCTACATTTCTCATTTCGATGACCATATCAGCTCCTCCTCATTTTTCTGCGCATTATGAAGGCAAAAAAAGGTGCTCCAATAAGAGAGGTAAGAATACCTATGGGAATCTCCGCCGGAAGAACCAGACGTATAAAATTGTCTGCATAACACATCAGAAGTGCTCCAATAAGCGGAGAGTAAAAGATCAGTTTTTTGTTGTCCGAGCCCCATATAAACCTGCATATATGAGGTACCACCAGACCTACAAATCCTATAATTCCGCTTCTTGAAACAATGATGGAGCTTATGATGCTGGCAAGCGTAAGAAGCACGATTCTCAGTCTGGTGGTGTTAATGCCCAGGGTAGCTGCATTTCGGTCTCCAAGTGAAAGAATGTTCATTTTTTCCGTAAAAAAGCTGGCTAGGAAAAGCAGCGGAAAAAAAGTCAGACTTACCCAAAGCAGATCGTTCCACGAACGCGAAGAAAAAGAACCCATAAGCCAAAAAACAATGGTTCCTACTTCATCGCCGGCAATATACTTTATAAAGCTCAAACCTGCCGAAAAAAAGGAGTTGACTATTATTCCCGCAAGAATAAGCGATGTTTTGTTTATACTTTTATCAATAAAGGATATTGTCAGAGTAAGTATCAGACTTATAATTGAAAATAGAAAAGCAAAAAAGGATGTGGTGAAAAGACCCAAAAAATTAAGATTGAACATAATAGCAAGGGCAGAACCAAAAGATGCTCCTGATGAAACACCGAGTATGTAAGGATCGGCAAGAGGGTTCAGAAGCACTGACTGAAATATTAGCCCGCAAAAAGCCAGCCCTGCTCCGCATACCGCAGAGATGAGAACTCTTGGGAGCCTTACTTCAAAAATGGTGTACCAAAACTTAAGGTTCTGTTCTTTTAACGAGTTGTTGGTAATTTCTCCAAGTATCATGTCAAATGTTGTTTTAAACGGAATCTTTATGTACCCCTGACCTACAAAAAAAACAATCGAAACTGCCAAAATCAAAAGAAGAGCAGCATAGTTCAGTTTATGGTTTTTCATGTTTCATCACCTTTTGAAGGATATCTTTTTTAAGCGTTTCAAGGGAATCAAAGACCGTAGCATGATTGTTTGCAGGTGCTTTAAGCATAAAGACAGGTTTGTTTTTCTGGGAAAAGTATCTTATTTTTTCCTCTGTCATGCCTTCTTTTCCTGAATCTTTTATCAGAACCGCTTGGATATTGTGATTTTCCAGAATGCTGTCAAACCAGCTTCTGTCAAAAAGAAGATCCGGATCAAACTTGTAATTTACACCGAATGAAACAGGCTGGATGCTTCTGCTTATTATAAAGTATCTGTCAGGAGTATCAAAATTTTTCAGGGTTGTTATGAAATTGTAAGTGCCTTTGTACCCCAAGAGGCTTAGAATCCTTGTATATCCAAGTCCGCATAAAGAAAAAAACATGGTAGATGGCCCGTAAAAAGAGTTTGGATAACCAGTTTGTTTTCGTAAATACCGTAGTATTTTATACGGTGCAAGTACGTTCATCTTTTGTTTTATCTGTAAAGCAAAGGGATGGGAAAGATCAATAATATAGTCGTAAAAGTATCTTTTTTTCCCGACACACACCCCTACTTTCTTTCCTGCAGAAAAAAAATACGATACCTCTCCGGTTATTTTATTTCCCTCTGAGGGTATATACCCTTTTTTGATATGTATCCAGTACTCAATGCCATAACTATCCAGAAAGTCTGTAATATTCCGTCCGGAAGATGTTCCGGCTATTACACCAAACTTCATCTGAAGTAACCTCTGGGAAGTACAACCATTCCGTTTAAGATAACAGTATCTTCGCTGCAAAAAAAGACGGTGCTCATCATGTCAACATCTTCAATCCAATCTTCACGTGAGCTGTCGGATATAATTACTTCCTGGTCTTCAAGATAAGCATTCTTTACTACGGCTACTATGAATTTTTTTCTGTGTACTCTGAAGATTTCAAGCGCTTCTTTCAACTGCCAGAGACGTTTGGTGCTTCTGGGGTTATAAATTACCATAGCAGCCTGACTTTTGGCAAAGCATTCCAATCTGTTTTTAATCTGCGGCCAAGGCACCAGCAGATCGCTCAGGCTTATCACGCAATAGTCCAGAGTAAGCGGAGAGCCCAGTATGGCAGCAGCGGAGTTAGCTGCGGTTATGCCCGGAATCACGATAACCTCTATGCCGGCATTGTCAGCTTTTTCAATTGCGAGACAAGCCATTGCATACACTCCCGGATCACCGCTTGAAACAATACTTACGGCAAAGCCCTTTTTTACAAGTTCTATAGCCTGTTCAACACGGAGTGTCTCCTCGGTCATTCCGCTTGAGACGTATTTTTTATCAAAATAAGGCCGAATATACTGTATATATCTTTCGTACCCTACGATATACTCGCTCTGGTTCAAAGTTTTTACCGCCTGGGCTGTCATCATTTCATACTTTCCTGGTCCGATTCCGACCACATAAAGCTTAGAGCTCATGAAACACCTCCGGAACTTTTTCAAAATTATAAGGATCATTATTTGGTTTGATATTTGTATTTTGGTATACTACGAACTTGCAGTTTTTTCTTTTTATCTCAAGTATTTTTTTTCCTTTGCCCGAAGCTATAAATGCACAAGGTTCGGATACTGCTCCGACACCTGTATTTTTGCGTACAACCGGATTTTCTTTAAGTCCAAGCTCTCTTACCGCCATATCAAGGCTATGTGTTTCACAACACACTGTGAACGGGATGTTGCAGGCTCTAGCAAATTCATGGAAGACTAGGGTGTTATACTTTTTTTCTATAGTGGCAAGCTTTCCTGTGCGTTGCCGTATCCAGCCCGGAACGGAAGTCTGAAACTCCCGTATGAGTTCAAGTGCACATGTGTTTTTGTGAAAGCCAACGCCTACAGAAAAATCTTTAGTATAAAGCGATACCGATTCTGAGCTGTATGAGTTAAGCTGTATTTTTGGAGTTTCAGACAAAATGTACTGTTTGGGGAGAAAGAAATCCGAAAAATCTTTAGAAAGCTCAATCTGCTTTCCTTTGAGCAGTTCTGTGTTTATGGACAGAATCTCTTTTTTTTCCATAGTCATACAATTATCGCGGCAGAAAAGGTCTATTCCTGTAAGTCCATTTATGTCTGTGGCTGTGGAAAAGACAAAGTTGTTTTTAAGCGCAGAGGATATTTTTTCTCCGACCCTCTGTCCGCCTGCCATATGCGAGCCACATAGAAGAACAGTGTTAAAAAATTTTTCATCCGATACTAGAATACTTGGATCAGACATCTTATCCGAAAGATGTCTGAAGAGAATTTTTATGGCTATTGCACAGCTTCCTATGAACAGTATGCTGTCAAAGAAACGGAAAGCTTTTGCGGCTTTGTCTTCCAGGGAGCCGTTTTTTATCTGGTATAGGTTAAGTGACTGAAGTTCGCAAGGAATGGGTATATCTCTTACCGATATTATGCAGGCTTTCATTTTCTCATTCCGTGACTGAAGTTTTTATCGTACAGACAGGACTTTATACTTCCTTTCCTGAAAACTAAAAAAAGGGTCAGATTGGGGGGGAAGTTAATTTCATGCCAGCTATGTAAAGGTTTTACCTCAATTCTTTCCTGTTCGCGTGCAAGGTGTGTGCCTATGGCTAGAATAGCGTCCTTATCATAGTATTTTTTCAGAAGCGAAAGTACCTCGTATGGTCTGCAACCGGAAAGATATACTGCGCATGAGGGCTGTTCTCCGAAAAATTTTTCTATGTTTTCTGGTACCGGGGTTCTGCCGTTAAGCCGTGTAAGGACAACCGACTGGCATATGCCGGGTGAAGTAAGTTCTATTCCAAGTTGGGATGCAAAATAAGAGTATGCGCTTATGCCCGGTATAACCTCAAAGGCTATGCTGTTTTTATCGGCCAGGGCTATCTCTTCGTTTATGGCTGAGTATAACGATGTATCGCCGGAGTGCATCCTCGCAATTTTGAGACTTTTATGGTCTGAAAAAACCTTTTCTATATCCTCCAATGTCATAGATGAAGAGTCAAATATCTTTTCAGCTCTGGATATATCCGTAAGCAGATGATCTACCGTTGACCCTGCATAAATAATGACATCAGCGTTTTTGATCCTGTCATAGCCCTTTAGGGTAAGAAACTCTTTGCTTCCCGGACCGCATCCGATAAAACTAATCAATTTTTTCACCCCGTATACAGTAAAAAACATACTCACCTTTGAAAGCATCCTTGTTTGATATGTTGTTTGAACTGAATTTTGCATACATGGAGTACTCAAAAGCATATCCTGGACTTTGAAGAACTGTGCAAAGGCTCTGTTGGGTTGCAGCACTGCAGATCAGAACACTTCCTTTTGGCATATACTGAGAAATAAGCAAGAGGCTTTCTCTGTCTATACCTCCTCCAAGATGAACTATATCCGGTTTGTCAAGAGTTCTGAGTATATTTTTGAAATCTTCATTTATACAAAGAATTTCAGGGTTCAGGGAAGTGTTTTCAACAAGATGTCCGAATCTGTTTTTATCTTTTTCTATAGCTTTTACCGAACAGTTACGCCCGTAGAAAGAGGATATATATATTGATGTAGCACCGCTTCCGGCTCCGAGATCCCAGATAATATCATGCTTATCCTGGCGGTTAAGAGAGTTTACACACAAAAATCTTGTCCACTCACGTGAGACAGGTATGTTGCTGCAGTTCAGATCTGAGTTTTTCGGAAAGCTGTTAAGAAAATCTTTTTGGACAGGCTGGAGGATGAGAATCCATCTTCCATGTATAAAATCAGGGAAGTTCTGGCTCTCAAAACTTAAAACTTTTTCCTGTGGGCTGCCCAGTTCAAAACCTGCCGCAATGTTTACTTTAACTTTTCCAAGGAGAGCGGAAAGGTTAGAAAAATCTTCTCTGTTTTTGACAAAGTAGGCAACCGGTCTGCCCATATTAAGGAAAAAGAGTACTTCGTTGTATGTTTTTTGCAAATTATGTGAGTTATGGCCGCTTACATAGCATAAACCGTTCAGTGTTGTTTTGGTTTTTTGGGCAAGATAGTCTACACTTGAAGGTGAAACAAGAACTTCATATTCTTCAGGTAAAAGTTTGGCGGTAATGTTTTTGGTGTAAGAGAACATCAGAGGATTGCCGGAAACCATTATGACCGGATTTTTATATTTTCTGATAACCGATATCAGATGTTCTATATTTTCTTCTTTCAACGAGTCGTAAATATTCATGCAGTAAAACTCTGCAGTCGTATTTATTTTTTTTGCAGTCTGAAGAGAAAATGAAAAGCCGGCAAAAAAATCTGCCTGTGAAATAATTTCAAGCTGTCTGCCGGTAAAATTTTCTTCGCAGTTAATCTGTGTTCCCATTATGTAAAGCATAGAGTGAGCCTCCTGTATGCGATAGTATGCTTTCCTTTTCGCACAATGTGATTATAAAAGGGTGATTGAATCTTTTTTCAAGCTTTTGAGCTATGTATGAACCGCAAAATTCAAAAAAAGTCCTGCTTTCGCCGGAGTGTTCATCCAAAAGCTCTATTATGCTGTAAACCGGATTCAAGGAAAGAATTTTTTTGACCATCTGCTCATTATAGTTTTTTTTAAACATGATATACATGAGGGCTAAAAGTTCATTTTTGCTGTCGGAAAGCCTGCTGTCGGTATTGAGATTCAGTCCGGCCAGTTTGATTACTTTCTGGAAGCTCCCCATAATATGGATGATCTTTATATGGTTTTCTATGGCCTTTTCTATTGAAAATCCAAAAAAGTTTCCGCAAAGAAGAAAGTCATTTTTGAAAAACTCAGAAGCTTCATAGATCTTACGGCTTTTTCCGCCGCTTAAAAGGGTTATACTTTGATAGTACGAGCCAATCATACGTATCTGTGGGACAAGTGATTCCTTCCATGCCTCTTCACTCATGGGTTCCACTATTCCGCTTGTTCCCAGGATCGATACTCCTCCGACTATTCCAAGTGCGGAATTGAGAGTTTTTGTAGCAATTTTTTGTCCATCTTTTACATTAACGGTTATTATAGCGTCATTTATACTGTATTCCTGTAAAACTGATTTCATCATCTTTCGTGGGCCGGGATTGATGGCGTACTCCCCCTGTCTGACATCCAAGCCTTTTTTGGTTACCAGCCCGACTCCCTCTGTTGAAGTAAATACAAAGCCGGTGCCCGGCTCTGCGGGTTTATAGGAAACGTATACCAGACAGCGGTTTGTAATATCCGAATCATCACCGGCATCTTTTCTTACGAAGGCATATTTTTCATCTTGTACTAGTTCATAACTTTCTATCTTCAGGTTAACAAGACTTCCTTCATTAAGCCTTACAGAAACTTCGGATGGTTGTTGACCATAGACAGTCCATAGTATGCAGGCTTTCAGAGCTGCGCAAGCACATGTCCCCGTTGTAAAGCCACGTCTAAGCAGTTGTCCGTTAATGTTAACGTATTGCTGCATTGTAAGCCTCTTTAAGCAGTGCGTTCATTATCGCAGCCGCAATATTTGATCCTCCAAATGTACCAGAGAGAGTAACATAAGAATGATTTGACCCGGTAAGAAGTTCTTTGCTCTGGGCGGCGCCGACAAATCCTACCGGAACACCAATTATGAAAAGCTTTTTTTTGCTTTCCAGCAGTCTAAAAAGAGCAGTAGGGGCATTTCCGATGACAAAGATGCCAGGATTTTCACGGAGTGCTTTTTCCATTGAAAGATATGCCCTTGATATTTTTTGACTTTTTGAAAGCTCTGCTATTTCAGTGTCATCTATGAAGCAGCATACTTGCAGCCCGGTAATAATTTTTTTGTTTATCCCGCTTTTTACCATGTTTACATCCGTATAAACAGTTTTGTATCTTAAAAACGTAAGAAAGGATTCAAAAAAATTCTCTGAAAATTTCAACTTATCCCATAACTCAATATTTCCTGAGCAATGGACAACCCTTTTTATAATGTTTTGTTCTATATTGCCAAAATGGGAAAGTTTTCCGTCCAGTTTTTCTGCTATTATTTCAAAACTTTTTTTCTCAATCATTGAAGGATCTTTTATATAATCCAACATTTCCGCCTCCAAAAACAAAATATCTGCTTTCTATTCCAAGAGAAAGCAAAGCCAACAAATCTTAAGGTAGGTCTCCCGGCTCTCAGATCATCCTACTTATCACGCCTTCCCGGAAAAGCCCGGTGGCATATGTGATGTTCGTACCTGATTACGGTGGCTGGACCGCTCGGGTTTTTCACCCGATTCCCTGTTATTCACCTTAAGAATGTATATTTAATTTTCTATTTTAAATTTTAGCAGAAAAAAAAGGCAATGTCAAAGAGGATTTGACCGGGTATGTCAGCAAAGCTGGAATTATTATTATTTGAAGAGTACAGACTTATAGACATTCTGGAAATATCAAGAAAAGTATAGTCACAAAACACCCAAAATGAAAAATAACTTGGTTTTGATTTCTAATGTTATCGTTACTATTTTCCGCAGTCTGCTCGTTAAGCCACCGATTCACAGGCATGCTTACGATATGCTATATGAGTCATTCCATAAGGATTAAAGCTTGTGATTCTCTGTGTTAGGTAATAATTAATCCGGAAATCTTTTGGATTTCCGGATTATGATTTAACTTTATCTTTTGATTTTTTACAGTGATGAGGTTATTTTTACATCGCCCGATACTGTTCTTATAGATATAGTATACTCTCCGTTGCCTATCTCGCCGCGTGATTTTATTTTTCCTAGGTCTCCAGCTGAAAGGCTGCCGCTTACGCTACTGAAAATTATTTTATACTTTGAAAGATCAAGTCCTGTTATTATAACCTCGCCGCTTGTAGTATTTATATTTGCGTTTTGCAGCGAAGAAACTTTATAAAATCTTACATCGCCGGAGACTGTGCCCACGGTAATTTTTTTCATACTGCCTGAGTCTACGGTTATCTCACCGGAAACACTTTCAAACCTGGCGGTATCCGCAGCAAAATTTCTCAGTTCAATATCTCCGGATGTTGAACCGAACGTCCCGTTTTCGCAGGTTATACCATCTGCAAAAATCTCTCCCGAAACCGAATGAACGTTCACATCTTTTTGTAAATCCATAGTTGTAAGTCTGAACTCTTTGGAACCGAAAGAACCTATATTAAATAATGTGCCCTTTCCGTACTCCTTAAGGCTGAAGCTTCCGCCATCCGCCGAGTATTCAAAGTCAGTGGATTTTCTGTCATGTTTGTATGAAAATGTATTTTTTTCGCCGCGTGCAATATAGATGTCCGAGCTTATTGAATTCATCCTTATATTGCCTATGCTGTCCTGAAGATCTACACTTTCGCTGGTGAGAGTGCTCTGGCTGTCTCTGCCGAAAGTGAAAAAATTTCCTAAATCCTGCGGATTAATTCTTAAAGGCAAAAAATAGAATACTGCCGCAATTATAATTACAATTATTATTACCGTCCAGTATCTTTTCATTTCTCAGCCTCTTTCGATCTTATTTTTATCGTCCATTTTTTTCATTATTTCTTCAACCTTTTTTTCTTCCCAGTCACGGCCGAGCATACCGTTCATACCAAATACGGAAAGCCAGTTGAAAAAAACACCTATTCCCCAGCCAAGCATGGGCCATACAACCCATAAGTAGCTTCTGGAAGTCAGCATGTTGATTATGAAGAGAAAAGCATTTACAACAACATAGACCATGAGATGGACATAAAAATCTTTGATATCCTGAACCTTTTTCTTTGCAATTTCAAACTTCTGTTTTTCATCCATAAGAGATAACACCCCCTGATAATATATACAGTCTTATTATACAACAAAGACCAACTTTTTTTGTTTTTCCCGGACAAAATGCATTTTTTGAAGGATGAACCACCATATAAAAAACCGGACTTATTTATGTTATAAGTCCGGTCAGAGTATGAGTTTTTGTTTATACTTTTTCGGGTGTGTATCCGGCATCTCTTATGGCGCCTTCAATCAGCTCGGGATTAAGGCTGGTCTGTACTTCAACTTTCTTGGTTTTAAGATCAACATTAAAGCTTTCAACGCCTTCCAACGCTTTTAATGCTTTTTCAATGTGCATCTTGCAGTGTCCGCATGCCATATCGTTTACAGTATATGTGTACTTCATAATCCACCTCCGTTTAAATTTTTTTTCTTATGCTGAGCGAATTAAGTATAACGTTTATTGAGCTGAAGGTCATTGCCAGTTCAGAAATTACGGGATGAAGGACTCCTGCCATTGCAAGTGGGATTGCAATAATATTGTAAAAAAATGCCCAGAAAAGGTTCTGTTTTATCTTCAAAAAAGTTACTTTGGATATGTTTATGGCTTGTGCTACTTTTGAAAGTTCTCCTTTTACAATTACCATATCTGCACTTTCTATGGCAAGATCTGTACCAGTTCCTATAGCTATTCCTATATCGGCTGATTTGAGCGCCGGTGCATCATTTATGCCGTCTCCGACCATACCAACTTTATATCCTAGAATCTGGTATTTTTTTACTATATCTGCTTTTCCCTGAGGCTTTACTCCTGCTTCAAACTCATCTATTCCTACTTTTTTGCTTATTATGGCGGCAGTTTTCTCATCATCTCCGGTAACCATTATCACTCTTATTCCCATGCTTTTTAGTTCTCCGACAGCTTTGGCCGAATCTTCCTTTACGGGATCAGAAACGGCTACATAACCTATGTTTTGCCCGTTTTTCAAAGCTTGTAATACTGTATAGCCTTGACTTAATAGCCCAGTATACTTTGACGGATATTCGGGTTTGCCTATAAAGTAAGTAGTGTTTGAGTATCTTGCAGAGATTCCGTTTCCGATTTCTTCACGTACATCGTCAACCGGTACTTCTGAATAGTTAGGAAGATTATACTCCCAAATAGCTTTGGCAAGAGGGTGGATTGAATTTTTCTCTATATTGGCAATTATATTAAGTTCTTTAGGATCTATATCCGTTTGGACTACTTTCGGTTTTCCTTTGGTAACTGTGCCGGTTTTATCTAAAAGAAGAACATTTATGTTTTTTGATGACTGTATGGCCTCACCGTTTCTTATGATAAGACCTTTCCTGGCTGCCGATGAGGTTCCGGCAAGCAGGGCCATAGGAGTAGCAAGACCCAAAGCACAAGGACAGGCTATAACCATAGTTGATACAAACACAAAAACAGCCGTTGACAATGCTCCCATTTCATAGTTAATCCACGGAAGGAAAGAAGATATTTTCATCATAAAAGGCATCATGTTTTGATAGCCAAAGAGCCATACCAGAGAGGCTGCAGCTGCAAGTGAAAGAACTATAGGTATGAAATAAAGGGTGATTCTATCGGCAAATGCCTGAATAGGTACTTTTGAACCCTGAACTTGTTGAACAAGTTTTATCATCTGACTTAAAAATGTATCTTCTCCGGTTTTAAGAACTTCAACTGTTATTGTACCTCCTGAAAGTATGCTGCCCCCTATAACGTTGTCTCCTATTTTTCTACTTGCCGGAAGGGGCTCTCCCGTTATCATGGATTCATCGGCATATCCTTCACCCAAAATAATCTTCCCATCTAAAGGTACTCTTTCTCCCTGACGTACAATAATCTGTGTGCCAACCTTAACAGCCTGGACAGGAACTTTTACAATTCCTTGTGCTGTCTGGATATTGGCTGTCTGTGACTGAAGTCCTATTAGTTCTTTTATCTCGTTGGAAGCTTTTTGTTTAAGTCTGGCCTCAATGTATCTTCCTGTCAGGTGAAGAGAGATAAGCATAGCGGAGATGCTCGCAAAAGACATTATATTAAGACCTGTGAGTTCAAGCCATACCGTTATATATGAAGCAACGGCGCCAATCGATACAAGTGTGTCCATGTTTGTATGCTTATGGCTTAGAGCTATCCATGCACCCTTAAAAGTATCTCTGCCTGTAAAAAACAACACAAAACCTGCCAGAATTATTTCATACCAATTAAAATACGGAATATGAATACCGCTCATATGAAGTATCATCAGCAGCATAAGAACTGCAGTTACAGAGATTGAAAGTAAAAAATTCTTTCTGCTTCTTATAAACCTTTTCTCTATTACAGAACCGTCTGGTACTTTAGACATGGCCGTATATCCCGACTCTTCAACAGCTTTTTTTATCTCTTGAAAAGAAATCTCCTTTTCTGAAATAAGATATGCCTGTTCCGTCGCAAGGTTAACTGATACATATTTTACTCCGGGCATCTTTTTTAAAGTGTTCTCTACATTCCTCACGCACGATGCGCATGTCATTCCCTGGACAGAAAAACTTTTTTTATATTCATTTTCCATTTTCCACCTCCGGTTTATACCCTGTTTATATACTCCAAAGTATCTTCAAGTTCTTTTATTTTTATTGATATCTCCGCTGAATCCTTAGAGAGAGCAGCATCTAAAACACAGCTTTCAAGGTGCTTTTTCAGTATCTGAATATTGGCTTTTTTAAGAAGTGCCGTTACTGCCAGCACCTGCTTGGAAATATCTATGCAGTACCTGTTCTCTTCTATCATTTTTATAGTCGATTCGATCTGTCCTTTTGCAGTTTTCAGCGTTTTTAAAGCTTCTTCATGATGTATTTTATTCATATCTCCTCCATATCATACTACCCTACCTAGGGGGGTTAATATATCCTACCTTTTTAGTATTATTTTCAGGTTACATTATAGTTTTTTTTATCTGGAATATTTTTCACTCTGGTATTTATTTCTGCTATAATCGTTATGAGGTGATATTTATGAAAAAAATTTTATGTCTTACGGGAGCCGGAATATCTAAGGCCAGCGGCATTCCGACCTTCACCGAAATGGAGGATATCCGTGTTAAGCTTAGCCGCACCTACTACAAATCCAATCCGGAAGATTTTTTTGAGGTTCTTATAAAGATGAAGGATAATATCGACTCTGCACAGCCTAATCCTGCCCATATTGCCTTAGCCAGATTCAAAGTGCCCATAGTCACCATGAATATCGACGGTCTTCACCAAAAAGCAGGAAGTACAGATGTCATAGAGTTGCATGGTAATCTTGACTTTGTGGAGTGTAAAAAATGTGGTTCCAGATATCCTTTTTCAGCTGTCAGGAAAAGTATTTTATGTCCTGTCTGCGGCGGAGTTCTTGATACAAATGTCGTTTTGTATGGCGATATGATACGTGATTACGATAAGGCCTGTACAAGAGCTTCACAAGCAGATGAAGTTCTTATAATCGGAACTTCTTTCTATACCTCAACCGCAATAGGAATATCTCAGGTTGCCCAACTTAATCAAATTCCCACCACCATCATAAATGAAAATGCAGAAGAGAATGTTGAAAAGTATCTTATTTCGGTATTCGGATAAAAAAATAAGCCTAACGGCTTATTTTTTTATCTATCCATTCATATATGTCGTTCATGACCTCATCTTTGTTTATTTCGTTCAGTAGCTCATGTCTTGCTCCGAGATACAGCCTGTGCTGGATATCCTTCATACCGGCTTTATGGTATCTGTGAAGTATTTTGGGCATCGCTTTTGAAAACTTGCCGACAGGGTCTTCGCTTCCTGAGATAAACAGTAAGGGAAGCTCTTTATTTATTTTTTCCATATTTTCAAGTTTATTGAGATTAACCAGTCCCTGAGCAAGATCATAGAAAAATTTGCATGAAAAAACCCCGCCACAGTATCTGTCCGCTACATACTTATCTACCTGCTCGGTATCACGGCTCAGCCAGTCAAACTCTGTCCTGTTGGGTACAAATTTTTTATTATAACTGCCAAAAGTAAGGTTATTGAGTTTTGGACTTGGAGTTTTGGGTCCGTTCCTCCTGACCTCATTTTTGGCAAGAAAGCTGCCTATTTTTTCCAGCATTCCTATGGCACCGCTTCCGCAAAGTACTGCACCATTAATATCTTTGGAAAAAATCTCAATATAGCGCCTTACTATATAAGATCCCATGCTGTGTCCGAAAAGAAACACAGGAAGAAGTTGATACTCCTTTTTTATTATTCCGCTCAGCTGATGCAGATCCTTTACCATCCATTCAAATCCATCATCATCACCAAGATATCCTACATTTCCAAGTTCCCCTGCCGTCTGACCGTGTCCTCTGTGGTCGTTGGCATACACAATAAAACCTTTCGCAGTTAAAAAACCCGCAAATTTTTCATATCTAAGTGCATGCTCGGCCATTCCATGAGCTATCTGAACCACTGCCCTGGGTCTCTGCTCCGGCTCATACCATTTGTAACAGAAAATCTCATATCCATGAGGATCTTTAAATTTAAAAGTTTCTGTCTTCATTCTTCCTCCCCGATTTCACCTTTTGGCTTTTTTACATCAGCGGCTTATTATTCCATTTTTTATATGTATTGCAGCTGCTTTCATACCATGCCTTGGGATATATGAAAATATTTTTGGTATTGATACCTATTTTGCCAAAAAACTGATCCTTCTGGTTTATTCTTATACTTAGCTTGTCTTCCATCCCCTCTAAAACTCTTATGGCATCGGAAAATCTTGGCAGATAAAAGGTGTTGGGTGTATTCTTATAGAACTTCCAGCTTGCCCCGGTATCCAGCTCATAGCAAAATGTATCTTTATTGAAACGGCACCCTTTTATTTTCTGTTCTACTGAGTAGAATGCAGCATAAAAACCTTTTTCGGATACCCTGTAAAGCTCTTTAACCGCCCGTAAGGGATCTGAAACATACGGCAGCACACTTTCGGTAAAAGAAAAATCAAAGAAGCCGTCATCAAACTCCAACGACCTTATATCTCCGAAAGAAAAGCTGACATTATCACCTGAAAAGTAATCAATTGCTTTTATTATGTTATACCGGCTGAAGTCCACTCCATGATAGGAAGTTCCATCTTTGAGTGCATCCTTGAGATAGAAGTAGTTGGCACCGCATCCGCAGCCGGCATCCAAAATTTTCACCGGAAAAAGAAAGTCTATCATATCTTTTATCTGAACTGTTGTTTCAGGACTGTATCCACGTGCATCCCCAAACAGATGGCGGTCATAAAAAATATCGTACTGTATTGAGATTGGCTGGTTTTCAAAGTCACATTCCTTTACGGTGGGGTTCATCAGCTTATAAATTCTAAATATATCGTCCCGGTTGTAGTTTATAATCTCATTTAGGAGTACCGGCTTGGAATAAAATTCTTTCAGTCCGGAAAAACTTACCTTCTCTGTGACTATGCTGTACTTCGGAAAATCCTTTCGAGTACAAAGATCATGAACTTTCCGCTTGTATACTTCCATCTGGGTATCTCCGCTGAAAAACATAGTCAAATTTACATTGTCTCCTTTTCTGAACCAACGAAAGTAATCCTCAATTATAAGCTCATTTTTCTCTTTGCTGTTTATGGAAAGATTAAGATAAAAGTCCATTTTCCCATCCTTTAACCCTTTATAGTATTGTATAGCCTTATTATCTATTTTTGTTTCATGGTTCTTATCAAACTACTCTTATACTTATTATAACTTATTTCTTTTTCTTTTGGGTTCTATGGTCATGCGTCTAAGTACTTTTTTTAACTTCATGGTTGCTTTGAGTATAATTATCAGATAAAATATAAGTGGATGATTCATCTACGGAGGCAAAAAATGAGCATATGGTTTTTTATTCTTGCTGCAGTTACTGTTGCGATGGTTGTTTTACTCACCGCTTGGTTAAAGGTTCACCCGTTTCTTTCAATGCTTGGAGCTTGCTTTTTCTTTGCAATTGCAAGCGGTATCCCGACACAGAGCATAGGGAAATACATAACAGATGGTTTTGCTGAAACATTTGGTTCCATAGGAATTGTAATTATTATAGGATCGATAATAGGAACTTTTCTTCAACGGTCTTACGGCTCAATGGCCATTGCTCAAAGCATCCTAAAACTTACAGGGAAAAAACATGTGCCTCTTGCCATGTCTTTGATGGGTTACTTTACATCAATATGTGTATTTTGTGATTCTGGTTTTGTAATGCTTTCGCCTCTAAACAGAGAGTTGAGCAGAAGATCGGGTCAATCAATTGCTTTAACTTCAACTGCTTTAAGTCTTGGCCTGTATGCAACCCACACACTGGTTCCGCCTGCCAGCGGTCCTTTGGCTGCATGTGCTATACTTGGTGCAGATATAGGCCTGGTAATATCTGTAGGACTTTTTGTAAGTTTTGTATCAATGCTCACAGGCTTGATTTTTTCTGTGTGGGCAGGAAAAAAAGTATCCGTAAAAGTTAACATGGATTACGAACCCGTGCCTGATGAAGTAAAAATACCAAACGCTTTACTGTCTTTTCTTCCCATCTCTGCTCCTTTGCTGCTTATGATACTCAGATCATTAGCCGATATACCATCAAAGCCCTTTGGAACTTCGGAATTTTACAGTATTTTGAGCTTTGCCGGTTCCCCTGTAACGGCTTTGCTCATAGGAATGCTTCTATCTTTTCTTCTTGTAAGAAACGGAGAAAAAGATGTTTTCGGCAGCAGCGGGTGGGTGGGACAAGCTTTGAAAAACTGTTTCTCCATGGTTCTTATAACCTGTGCCGGAGGGGCTTTGGGAAAGGTGCTTGCCTCCTGGGATATTTCTGATATAAACCTTAATGGTTTTTCTTCACATTCTGGAATACTTGTTGCGTTTGTTGTCGCCGCTCTTATAAAAACCATGCAGGGTTCTTCTGCCGTTGCGATAGTAACTGCATCTTCTATCATGTTCCCTCTTTTAGGCTCTATGGGACTTGATTCTCCAATTGCCAAGGCGCTTGTAGTATGCTCCGTAGGTGCTGGTTCTATGGTTTTATCGCATGTCAACGACAGCTATTTCTGGGTAGTATCGCAGATGTCTGGTATGGATATAAAAGCTTCACTTAAACTTCAGACGATGGGTTCGCTGGTACAGGGAAGTGTTACGGGAATGTTGGTGTGGCTGATGAGTTTTTTCTTACTATAAATTTGATTTTATTATACAATATGAAAGATGGTGAACGGATATGTACAATATGAAGGAAGATGCACTTAAGATAATAAGTGATTCTATTGAAGCTGTTAAACCTGAAGCCTGTGTAAAAAGAGCACTTCGTGATTTTTCACACGAAGGCAATATTTTTGTGCTGGCTATCGGCAAAGCTGCATGGCGCATGGCATATGCTGCTCAAAAATCTTTAAAGGGCAAAATAACCCAGGGAATAGTAATCACCAAGTACCAGCACTCTGCCGGACCTATAAAAAGCTTTGAAGTATATGAGGCAGGACATCCTATTTCTGACGAAAATACGGTTTTAGCAACCAAAAAAGCTCTTGAAATGACTGAAAAACTTACCAAAAACGATCTTCTTCTATTTCTTGTTTCCGGAGGAGGTTCGGCTCTTTTTGAGCTTCCTGCACCAGGGGTAAGCCTTACTGAACTGATGGCTGTTAACAACAGCCTCATACGGAGCGGAGCAGATATTGTTGAGATAAATACTGTACGCAAACATATTTCATCTGTTAAAGGCGGACGTTTTGCCAAGCTTATCTCACCGGCAAAAATCTTTTCACTTGTGCTGTCAGATGTGGTAGGAGACAGACTGGACAGTATTGCTTCAGGTCCTGCATATCCTGATTCTTCAACCTCTCAGGAGGCATCGGAGATACTTAAAAAATATAGGATAGATCTTTCCGAAAATGCTTTGCAGGCAGTACAAAAAGAAACACCGAAAGTTCTTGATAATGTCTCCTCGCAGATAATCGGAAATGTTAAGCTTTTATGTGAAAGTGCTGCAAAATCAGCCAAAAAACTTGGGTATACTCCTAAAATACTTTCATGGTCTGTCGGATGTGAAGCATCTCAGATAGCAGATATGCTTTGCTGTATAGCCCGCGACAGTGATCTTTCAGATTTTTCTTTCAAAAAGCCCTATGCCCTTATACTTGGTGGAGAACCCGTTGTAAACGTCACCGGAAACGGTCTTGGCGGAAGAAATCAAGAACTTGTGCTTAGAGCTGCAATAAAAATAAAAGGTTTAGAAAATACTGTTGTTTCAAGTGTCGGTTCTGACGGTACCGACGGTCCAACAGATGCGGCAGGAGGTCTTGCGGATGGCAACAGCTTTAATGAAATGGTTAACTGTGGTATAGATCCAGCAGCATATCTTAAAAATAATGATTCTTACCATGCTTTGGAAAAATCCGGTCTGTTGGTAAAAACCGGACCTACCGGAACAAATGTAAATGATCTTATCATTCTGCTGCATAGATAAGTTTTGGTAAAACGGTCTGCGCCCACAGCGTTGACCGTTTTATTCTTTTGTCTTCATGCTAATTTTATCACCTTTTATTTGAAAGATATTATCTCTGAAAACCTTCAGGTTTCATTATTTTTAAGGTTTTTTCTTTTTTTGCTTTTTAGTATTAACCAAGTTGTGCACTTAAAGCAAGATCATATTTACATATTAAGTTTATAATTTTCTCTGGATTTGCAAAAATGAATTATGTGGAATTATTATTTTGTTTACTGCCGTGTTTCGTTGGCTTTTTATGCTTAGTCACAATGTGAAATTTTAAGCAAGAGTTTTTATACTTATATGGAGGTGTTCAAAATGGCAGATTTTGTTCCTACCAAAACTTTGGATGTCAGAGGAGAGGTGTGCCCGGTTCCGGATGTTGAAACCAAAAGAGCCTTAAAAAAGATGAATCCGGGAGAAGTTCTTGAAGTATGGATTGATTATGCCATGTCCATGGAAAGAATTCCGGAAACAGTAAAATCTATGGGTCACGAAGTACTTGAAATCAAAGAAGTTGGAAACAGCGAATGGAAAATTTATATTAAAGTAGGCAACTCAAAATAATCACTAGAGGGGGGTAATTATATGGCTACTTCAACAGCTTGGACTGGTTTAATCATAGGTATTATCTTTGGTATAGTGCTTCAGAGAGGCAGAGTCTGTTTTAATTCAGCATTCAGAGATATTATACTTATAAAAGACAACTATGTTCTTAAGATAGGTGCACTTGCAATTGCTTTTCAAATGATAGCACTTCTTATTCTTGCTCAATTTGGACTTTTTAAGATATCGGCTCCCGGTCTTAATCTGGTTGCTAACATAGTAGGCGGATATATCTTCGGTTTAGGAATGGTTTTGGCCGGAGGTTGTGCTTCGGGTACAACCTATAGGGTAGGAGAAGGTTTGACTACAGCATGGTTTGCAGCTATATTTTATGGTATGACTGCCATGTCAACAGGTTCAGGAGTATTAAAGCCTTTGGGAGATTGGTTTAAGTCCTTTGCAATTAAGAATCCATCGGCTATGGATGAAGCTCTTTATATTAAAACAAGCGGTCCGACAGTTTCCTCCCTTCTTGGAATAAGTCCATGGATTGTAGGGCTTGTCATTGCTGCTCTTCTTATATGGTATGTTTACGGAACCAAGACTACTAACAGAAAAACTCCCATAAACATGACTCTTCTTGCTCTTCTCCTTACTGCTGTATCAATGGGTGCATGGTGGACAAGATCATTCCCTGGAGACGGAAATTATGGTCTAGGAATAACTGCCGGCTGGTCGAATCTAATTGCTGGCTTCACAGGAGCAAAACCATTGAACTGGGCAGGACTTGAAATAATAGGGATAATACTCGGAGCTTTGATAGCCGCACTCGCATCAAAAGAGTTCAAGTTCAGAATGCCTAAAGATCCTAAAACATATCTGCAGGTAATGGTAGGCGGTATTCTTATGGGATTCGGAGCATCGGTAGCAGGCGGCTGTAATATTGGCCATTTCCTTACAGGCGTTCCTACCTTGGCTCTTTCATCAATAGTGGCTTCGGTATTCTTTGTTCTTGGAAACTGGACCATGGTTTACTTCTTGTATATGAGAAATAAAGATTAATATACTAAAGATTTTATGGTCTTTGTAAAATCGAACATCTCAGTTTTTAGTGGCGAATATCTCAGAGTATGATGTCGAGCACGGGAAACCGTGCTCTTACTTTAAAAAACAGGAGGACTATCTATGCTTATAACCATTCAGGTAATGGTTCAGCCCTATACCTACGAGGATCTGGACACTGCAATAAAAATTGCTGAAGCAGCCCTAGACAAAGGTCATAAGGTTGATATATTTTTATTCTGCGACTCAGTTCTTGCAATCAATTCCAAAGTCAAGCCCATAAGAATGGACAGGAATATACCTAAAAAACTTGAGGATCTCATAGAAAAAAAGAATCTTACTGTTGATATATGCGGAATATGTATGGATTACAGAGGTGTTTCACAGGATGCCATAATAAAAGGCGCACGGTCAAGCGGGCTCCCCGAGCTTGCACAGCTTATAGTTTCTTCAGACCGTTTTATAAACTTAATGGCATAGGAGGAGAGTAATGAAAAAAATTCTTTTTGTAGTTTATCAGTCACCGGTAGGTTCAATATGGGTAAACGAAGCTTTCCGAACGGCATTCGGAATGTACGGCGAAGATATAGAGCCGTCAGTGTTGCTTATAAATGAGGCCTGCACTGCTCTTGCAAAGGACAGCAAACCCGAAAATCTTGGTCTTCTTCCTATAAAGATGGTTCAAAAGTTTATCGACAGATACGAGACCTCTGTTCTGACAGTAAAAGAGGATCTTGAAAAATATTGTGTAAAAAGTTTGGATGATGGTTTTAAAGCTAAGATACTTGAAAAGAAAGATCTTGATGCCCTGTTTCATGATAATGAATTTGTTATATTCATGTGAGGTGTTCTTATGGCTATGATACTTATAAAATATGGATTTGACCATCCGGCAGAAAAAATAAAGCTGGAAAATTCAAGGGAAGATGATGCGGTAGTATTTATACAGAATGGCGTGTTTTGGGCTTTAAAGAAAGAAGTTAAGAATTATAAGGGTAATTTCTTTGCTTTAAAGGAAGATTTTTTATCCAGAGGCTATAGTCCCGAGGACTCTGTCATGGAGTTGGTTGATTATAATCAATTAATTGATTTAATTGAGAAAAATGAAAAATCCATAGGTTAACCTTGTTTATTCGGTTTCTAATGCTCAGGGGAAGCATTTTTGCTTCCTGCTGTGCTTTTAAAATTTGATATAATATTTAAATGTATATTATATTCAGGAGATAACTTTTGATGAAGGATTCTTTCATAAACTCAAAGATTCAATCTTTAAGCCTTCCGGAACTGTTCAAGATAATGTCAAATCAATCAAGACTGGAGATACTTGTGCTTCTTAAGGATCAGTGTTCTACAGCGACCGAAATAGCCACACGTCTGGATATGGATATTTCAAGCGTCTACAGAAGCCTTAAATTTCTTGAAGTAAACGGTCTGATTACTTCTTTTGCGCAGAGCAATACGCAAAGGTATGATTTGGCTTCCCCTTATATATACGATATGCTTGAAAGCTCCATAAAAATGCTTTCCGGCCTTAAAGGGACCAGAATGGTAAAAGGCAAGAATATTGAAATTTTTGCCGTAGAGTTCAAAAATCCGGATGAAATAAAACCCGATAAGATACTTGATGTCAGAGGCGAGCTATGTCCTGTGCCTGACATACAGACCAAGAACTGTCTTAAAGAGCTTGAGCCCGGAGAAATTCTTTTGGTCATAATGGACTATCCTTTATCCAAGGAGCGTGTCTGTGAAAGTGTAAAAAGAGAAGGGAACGATATCATTGCTATCTTTGATGACGGTTTGGGCGACAGCAGGATCTTTATAAGGAAAAATAAGCTTTCAATATAAAACAGGAGGTTAAAAAGATGATTAAATATGCTAAAACCCATGAATATGCTTGTCTGAACGGAAAAACAGCCAAAGTAGGAATATCAGCACACGCAGCAGAAGAGCTTGGAGATATTACCTATGTTGATCTTCCGCAGGTTGGAAAAATAGTGAAAAAAGGTGACACATTATGTGCCGTTGAATCTGTTAAATCTGCCAGTGATGTTTTTGCTCCGGTAAGTGGAAAAATTATCGCAGTCAATTCAGAGCTTGACGGTACACCTGAACTTATAAATGATTCCGCCGAAGAAAAAGGCTGGATAGTTGAAATTGAGCTTTCTGATGTAAAAGAAATGGATTCACTCCTTGATGAGGCTCAGTATAAAGCTGACCTTTAATTTCGACCTCCCTTAGGGAGGTTTTTTTGTATATCTGGTATATCGGATGTTTTTTATCTTATTTGTGATATAATATATTGAAATACTAAAACAGGAGGTGCACAGCATGCTGAAAATCGGAGACTTGGCTCCGCAATTTGTGCTTAAGGATCAGAATGAAAAAGAACATTCTCTTTCGGAACTCATAGGAAAGAAAGTCCTCCTATCCTTTCATCCTCTTGCCTGGACCGGTATATGCACAGACCAGATGAAGATGGTGGACAGTCATTATGATGAATTTACAGCTCTGAATACTACAGCTTTTGGAGTAAGTATAGATACAACCTTTTCAAAGAAAGCATGGGCGGAAAGTATGGAGATTAAAAAACTTTCTCTTCTTTCTGACTTCTGGCCTCACGGGAAGCTTGCCTGTGACCTTGGCATATTCAGAGAAAAAAACGGATTTTCAGAAAGAGCCAATATTATAATAGATGAAACCGGCAAGATCATATTTTTGAAAGTTTATCCGATAAAATTGCTTCCTGATATTAACGAAGTTCTGGGTTTTTTAAAACAAAGATAATTATTTTAAAAAACATTCCCTTTCATAAAAATACTCGCGCAAAATACCTGCTGCCGCAGGTATTTTGTTTTTTTGCAGACATTTTTTCTGTTATTTATGCTCATTTAATGGTATAATTGCTTTATGATTCTTCTAAAAATAAATCATTTTTTAAATAAATTCTCTGACTGGAGGAATAAGTATGGATATAGGAAAGAGATATACACCTCATGAACTTGAAAAAAAGTGGTACGCTAGATGGAAAGATGAAGGAGCATTTCAACCTTCAAAAGATAAAAATGAATCTTTCAGCATAGTCATCCCTCCTCCGAATATAACCGGTAAATTACATATGGGACATGCTTTAAACCTTACCATACAGGATATTCTTACCCGATATAAAAGAATGAAAGGTTTAAGCACCTTATGGCTTCCGGGTGAAGACCATGCAGGGATAGCAACTCAGCATGTTGTTGAAAAATCTCTTATACAGACCGAGGGAAAGAGACGTTCTCAATATTCAAGAGAAGAGTTTCTAAAGAAAGTGTGGGAGTGGGCGGATACCTATAAAGGACATATACGCGAGCAGATTATGGCTTTAGGTTGTTCTGTTGACTGGACACGTGAGAGGTTTACCTTTGATGAAGGTCTCAGCAGAGCGGTAAGGAAGGTGTTTGTTCAGTTATATAATGAGTCTCTCATTTATAAAGGCAAATATATTGTAAACTGGTGTCCAAGCTGTGGAACAGTTCTAGCGGACGATGAAGTTGAGCATGTCGACGAAACCGGAAAACTTTATTATGTAAAGTATCCTATAAAAAATTCAGACAGGTTCATCACTGTGGCAACCACAAGACCCGAAACTATGCTGGGTGATGTGGCACTTGCAGTCAATCCTTCGGATCAAAGATTCAAGGAGCTGGTAGGAAAAATGGTGGTTCTTCCTTTGACCGAAAGAGAGATACCTGTCATTGCAGACCCTTATGTTGATAAGGAATTCGGAACAGGGGTTGTAAAAATTACTCCGGCACATGATCCAAATGATTATCAGGTAGGAATACGGCAGGGTCTTCAGATGATCCAGATAATGGACAATACTGCAAAAATGACTGAAAATTGTGGAAGATACGCAGGAATGGACAGATATGCTGCAAGAAAAGAGATTCTTAAGGATCTTGAAGAAATGGGTCTGCTTGAAAAGACAGAACCTCATAAGCATTCGGTAGGTCATTGTTACAGATGCGATACTACGGTTGAACCTTTCCTTATGGATCAGTGGTTTGTACGAATGAAGCCTCTTGCTGAAAAAGCTAAAGAAGTGGTTAAAAATCAAAAAACCGTCTTTCATCCAGAACGATGGGAGAAGATATACTATAACTGGCTCGACGAAATAAGAGACTGGTGTATTTCCAGACAGCTGTGGTGGGGTCACAGAATCCCTGTATGGTACTGCCAGGACTGCGGTCATATAAACGTAAGTGAAGAAGATGTGGTATCATGTGCCAAATGTGGTTCGAAAAATCTGAAACAGGATGAAGATGTGCTTGACACATGGTTCAGTTCTGCGTTATGGCCTTTTTCAACTATGGGTTGGCCGGATCAGACAGAGGATCTGCAGAAATTTTATCCTACCAGTGTTCTTGTAACTGCTTTTGATATCATTTTCTTTTGGGTCGCAAGAATGATAATGATGGGTGAAAAGGTTATGGGGCAGGAACCTTTCAAGGATGTCTATATTACTCCCTTGGTAAGGGATAAAAACGGGCGCAAGATGTCAAAATCCCTTGGAAACGGTATTGATCCTCTGGAAGTTATAGAACAGTACGGAACTGATCCTATAAGATTTACCCTTGCCATCCTCGCAGCTCAGGGAAGGGATATAAAGCTTGATCCTGCATCCTTTGAAACATATTCAAAGTTTTCAAATAAAATATGGAACGCAACTAGATTTATCCTGCTCAATCTTGATGGTTATGAAAAAATAGAACTTCAGCCAAAAGACCTGCGCATAGAAGATAAATGGATACTTACCAGGATGAATCAGACCATTGAAAAAGTAAGCAGCGCTATCGACTCTTTTGACTTCAATATTGCCGCAAAAGAACTGTACGATTTTTTCTGGTATGAATTATGCGACTGGTATATTGAAGCGGTCAAGGAAAGGCTTAAGAACGAATCCGTCGACAGGACATCAGTTCAAAACACGTTGGTTAAAGTGCTTGACAGTTCCCTTAAGCTTATGCATCCGTTTATGCCGTTTCTTACTGAAGAGCTCTGGCATGCACTTCCTGGAATAAGTGAAGAACAGATGATTATTTCTGCCTTATGGCCACGGTACGATGAAAAATTCAGCTTTGAGGATGAAACATCTGTATTCTCTAAGGCAATGGAAGTTGTACGAGGAATAAGGAACGTTAAAGCTGAAATGAACATACTCCAGACTAAGTGCGTTGATATAAAGTATGTTTCAGACCAGAAAGAAACAGTTATAGACCAGATGAAGGAACAGATAATGAGACTGGGTTTTGTATCAAATATAGAAAGATCCCAGGCAAAGCCTTCAAGAGCTGCTACCGCTTATGTCGGAGAAGGAATGGAAGTTTATATACCACTTGGCGAGCTCATAGACTTCGACGCTGAAAAGGAAAGACTTGAGAAAGCCAAGGAAAAAGCGCTCAAGGATGTTGAAAAATATCAGAAAAAACTTCAGAATAAAGATTTTCTTGAAAGAGCCGAGGAAGAGATAATAGAAGAAACCAGAACCAAGCTGGAAGACTCTCAGAACCAATATGATAAAGTTCTTAAAATTTTACAGGAGTTGACCTAAATATGACATTTAAAGAAGCTGTTGACTTTCTATATGTAAAAAGGGGAGAAACCAAAATAAAGCTCGGTTTAGAACGGATAACACAATTATGTGAGCTGATAGGCAACCCTCAGAACACTTTTAAATCTGTCCATATAACCGGCACCAATGGAAAAGGCAGCGTAACAAAAGCCTTGACCGACATATTTATCGGACAGGGCTATACAGTCGGAATATACACTTCACCACATCTTATGAGCGTACGTGAACGCATAAGGGTAAATAACAGAAACATTTCCGAAAATGATTTTGTAAGGATACTTGAGGAAATGCTTCCTTCCATAGAAGAGATGGATGCTATGCCCGGAAATATGTCTCCTTCATTTTTTGAAATAATGACAGCAATGGCTTTTAAATATTTTGCTGAAAAGAAAGTAAGGTTCGGCATGATTGAAGTGGGGATGGGTGGACGGTTTGATGCCACGAACGTACTTAACTCGGATGTTTCTGTAATAACCACGATTCAGCGGGATCATATGAAAATACTCGGTGAAACCCCAGAAGAAATTGCATTTGAAAAAGCGGGAATAATTAAAAACAATAACTATGTCGTCCTGGGAGATATCTCGGAATCCTCCAAAGGAGTTATACTTAGGAAAGCAGCTTCAGTACAGTCTGCAAAAGTATTTCAGTTCAACAAAGACTATAGGTTTGAAAATCCCAGATATACCCTTAACTGGAATACCATGGACTATTACGGATTGGGTTTTAACCTCAAGGACTTGTCTTATAAAGCCAACGGTACATATCAGCCGCACAACATAACAGTTGCTTTAGCCGCCGCAGAATGTCTCGCACAGAAAAACAGCGTCTCCTTAAATGAAGAAAAGTTAAGAGCCAGCATGAAACAGTTCTATTGGGAAGGACGGTTTGAAATACTTGAATATAAAGGCAAAAAAATTGTTCTTGAAGGAGCCCACAATGAAGACGGCGCAAAAGTTTTTGCTAAGACGGTCGGGATATATATGCCTTTGAACAGGAAGGTTGCCATGATAGGTATTCTCAACGATAAGGACTATCTGCATATGGCCGACTATTTATCCAAGCTTTTTGAGAAAACCATAATAACACGTGTTCCCAGCGAACGTTCAAATGATCCGAAAGATGTGTACGACACCTTCAAAAATCTTGGAACCAAAAATATATCTTTTGAAAACGACTTTGAAATTGCTTTTGAAAAACTGCTTTCAGAAAGTGCCGACTATTATTTCATAAGCGGATCACTTTACCTTGTTGGAGCTATAAGAGCGCTCATCATGGGCGTAAAGGGACCCTGATATGCTCCGTAGGCTCAACGGTACGATTGTTGAGATTCTTGAGGACTCTGTCCTGATACAGACCGGTGACTTTACCTTTCAGGCCATACCTTCATTCAGGGTATTAAAGGAATTTTCTCCTGATGAGAAGTTCAATTTTGAAGCCGTACTTGAAATAAATGAATACGGAACAGCTCTTTTTTTATTCAGGGATACCATAGAAAGGGAGACTTTCGATACCTTAAGAAAGGTTTCAAAGCTTGGTCCAAAGACCTGCGGTAAGATAATAAAATCAGTTGACTCGGAGCTACTGCGCAATATCATAGCCGGCGGAGATATAGATAAACTATCAAAAGTGCCTGGAGTAGGAAAAAAGACTGCTGAAAGAATCCTTACAGAACTTAAGGGTGAGTTTGAAAATCTTGATATCCAACAAAGGGAAGATTTTTCGGCTGATGCTGTAGATGCTATGTTAGCATTGGGTTTTGACAAATATTCCGTGCTTAAAGCTCTCAAGGGAATAAAAACCGAAAACATGCCGACTGAAGAAATAATAAAGCTGCTTTTAACAAAAGTAAAGAGATAATCATATGCTTATTAAAAGAAGAACGGCATTTTATGCCGTTCTTCTTTTACTGTATACTTATTTCTTTTGAAATTTTCTGCGCTTCAGGCTTTTTTTCTATCTGTATTTCAAGTACTCCACCTTCATACTTTGCGCTTATCTTCTGAGGATCAATATATTCAGGCAGCCTGAGAGTTCTTTCAAACTTTCCATAATATCTTTCCTTTCTGAAAAAATTCCTGTTTTTCTTTTCGTCATCGCTTTTCTTTTCAGCCGATACACTCAGTATATCTCCTTCAAGCTTTATCTTTATATCCTTTTTATCGACTCCAGGCATCTCCGTTTCAACCACTACTGCATTCTCATTTTCGTATATGTCCATCTTTGGAACCATGAAATCTGACTGGTACGCCGATTCAAAAGGAAATGAGCCAAAAAGACTGTCAACTTCTTTCCTGAGCATATCAAATGGTGTCAAATAATCCTCTTCGTTATAATTTCCATACTTTCTTAATGCTTTCATACTCAATCCCTCCTTATATTTTTAGGTTGCTTATTTTTACTGTCATCATTTTACTTTCAATATAATAATACCATTATCACTCTATGTTGTCAAGTGCTAATCATGATTTTTGAAAATTGCTATAAGCGCATTTTCATAGGCTTTATCAATTGATAAATACTTTTGTATTAATATATTTAAGCATATGTTACTTATAATTGCCAAAAAACATTAAAATTATACCCGCCGTTTGAAATAAAAACGACGGGTATTGTCTATTCTTCAATAATTTCTTCTGTATATTCCTTTAAGTCTATCTCTTGAAGTATCTCAGATATTTTTCTGCCATCCACTGATTTTATGTACTCTGAGGCATAATACACCTTGTATCCGAACTTTATGGCATCCTTTATTGTTTGTATAACACAGTAATCTCCTGCAAGCCCTATTATGATTATACTTTTTATGCCATGCTCTATAAGCTTATCATCCAAGACGGTTTTGCAAAAGTCACCCTTTTCGCCTGCATCAACGTAATCATAAAAAGCTGAGTAACTGTCTGCATCAATTCGTGTACCTTTTTTTACAAGCTTGGTAATCATACTTTCATCAAAAAATATTTCACATCCATATGTTCCATTTACACAATGTTTTGGCCATATCCTGAATGAAGAATGGTTCTCAGGATGAAAATCAATGCTTGCAAAAATTTTGAACCCCCATTCATGAGACCTTTTTAAAAAATTCTGAACTTTTTCAATCCAGGTCTCGTCTGTTCCGCATATACCAAGCTCATCCGGACAGCGCATGGTAAAGCCGTTCTGACAGTCAACTGCCAAAACTGCCGTTGTCTGTTTATCCAACAGGCTGATCTTTATACAACCACCCCCTAAAGCTTATCTACAAGCATTTCAAAAACTATATACTTTTCGTTAGATATCTCGTCTATTTTATCAGAGCTGAGCCCTCTGAAGTCTTTTCCAAACAT
>Ga0208826_1000583_pt1 | contig 36620 bp, 32 predicted proteins | sample AD_UKC115_MetaG_FD_184451 | JGI IMG/M metagenome (GOLD analysis project Ga0208826, IMG submission 184451) | Active sludge microbial communities of municipal wastewater-treating anaerobic digesters from Hong Kong - AD_UKC115_MetaG (SPAdes)... | ecosystem: Engineered > Bioreactor > Anaerobic >...
GCAAAAAACTTAAATGTTTTAATTAGTTGCGATTCAAAAGTTGTTTTCTTTCAACTATATAAATTTTATCATATAGCAAATCCTATCTTCAAAGAGTAGTATAGTCGTGTTCTTTAAAAATCTATTAAGATATCGGAATTTAGCTCGTGAAGCAAAATATCCAGATATAGGTCATTATACGGATAATCAGATTATCTTATTAATTGTCAACCTTTTATATAATTAAAACAGGTAAATCGTTATACCGAATTCACGTTAAGTTAAGTTTATTGAGTTGCAGAAATGATATTTAATATTTTTGAATGCGTAATCTGGGTTCAATGAAAACCTTAGGATGTTCTCAATAATAAGTCCGAAAAGAAAGGAAATTGAGTCAACTTTTGGCTGTTTTTAAAAAAAGCAATAAATTTGCGTCTCTTTCATTCAAAATATTTTGATCCAGTAGCTCAGCAGGTAGAGCACATCCCTTTTAAGGATGGGGTCCTGGGTTCGAATCCCAGCTGGATCACCATTTTCTCACTCTTTGGTGTATTTTGTCAAAAAAATCATCTTTTTTAGGAATCAAAGTGATTCTCATTTTTTTTAACACAGAAATACCACTTTCAACCCAGATTCAGCATTAGATAAAACAGGTTAAAACTAATTGTAAGTCAGTCCATAAAGTTCAGAATTTAGCCTAATTGTTTATAATGAGTAAATTAACGTGAGTTCGATAGATGAAGATGAATATTATACAAGTAATTATAAATAAGCTAATAAGGTTGATGAAAAGGAAGTATTCACCTGTTACGAAGGTTAGTTGTGTCAGATAAGGTCATTATATTCAGAAAACGAACCCCGATATTTTATAAAACCTTAGTAAAGTTAATCAATAACCAGAATAAACCTTATTATCTTATTAATTATCAACTTTTTATATGATTAAAACAGGTAAATCGTTATACCGAATTCACGTTAAATTACATAGTTCATTGAGTTGCAGAAATGATATTTAATATCTTTGAATGCGTAATCTGGGTTAAAAAAAATCATTGTTTATGAAGAAAATCATTCAAACTTCAGAAGCTCCGGCAGCGATCGGACCATACAGCCAGGCAATAGAAAGCGGTAATATTCTTTTTGTATCGGGCCAAATTCCCATTTCTCCAAAAGAAGGAAAAATTGTTTCCACTACCATCGCCGAACAAACCGAGCAAGTTTTTTCCAATATCGAAGCCATTTTGAAATCGGCTGGTTATTCTTTTCAGCAGGTTGTAAAAACAACGGTTTTTCTGACCGACATGAGTCATTTTGCAACCATGAACGAAGTTTACAAAAAATATTTTACTGAAAACTGTCCGGCACGTTCAACGATTGCCGTGAAGGAACTTCCTCAGGGAGCTTTGGTTGAGATAGAACTGATAGCTACAAAATAATTTTTTTATCGCAGCCCGCGAAGAAATTCACCAATTTCCATTCGTTTTTTGTTGGGAGCCTGTACTTCTTTTAATACCAGAAAACCATCTTTCAGCGCAATTTTAGCAAACTTTTTCCCGTCGGTTTCCAAACTTCCCCATGGCAATTGATGAGAAGCAAATTCTATTTCCGTCACGAAAATTTTTAAAATTGTTTTTTCGTTGGTATTCGGAAAAATTAAGCTCATCCATGCTCCGGGATACGGAGAGAGTCCGCGTACAAAATTATGAGCGCGTACAACATCCCATGAAATGTCGATTTCACAATTTTCTCTGAAAATTTTAGGAGCTAATTTCAGTTCATTCTCATTTTTGAGTAATTCTGACTGATCGATGGGTTGTATTTCATCCGAAATAATCAGATCAACCGTCTTTTTTACAACGGTTGCTCCAAGAGCCATTAATTTGTCGTGCAAAGTGCCGGCATTATCTGAAGAAAGAATGGGGATTTTTTCCTGAAGAATAATTTTTCCAGTATCGATTTCGTGGGTAAGAAAAAAAGTTGTTACACCGGTTTCCTTCTCGCCATTGATTATCGCCCAGTTGATGGGCGCTGCACCCCGATATTGAGGCAACAAGGAAGCATGCAGGTTGAAAGTTCCCAGCGGAGGCATGTTCCATACTATTTCCGGCAACATGCGGAAAGCAACGACTATTTGTAAATCAGCTTTCAGTGAACGCAGGGTTTCAAGAAAAATTTCATCTTTCAGCTTCTCCGGTTGAAGAAGACGCAGATTTTTTTCCAGCGCATACTGCTTCACGGGTGAAAACTGAACCTTGTAACCCCGACCAGCAGGCTTGTCAGGCATTGTAACTACCCCTACAACATTATAACCATTTTCCACAAGAATTTTTAAACTTTCTACGGCAAACTCGGGCGTTCCCATAAAAACGATACGAAGCTCTTCCTTTGTTTTTCTCATGTTTTTTGTAATACAGGGGTTTGTAATTCGATATCGACAAAAATAATAAAAAATCCGTCACGTTTCAGACGTCAGTAAAATAAAAAATGATAATCTTAAAATGAGACCATTCTCTCGTGGATAAACACAAACATGAAAAACTTGTCATAAAATTTCATTATCTAAAAGAAAATCTTTAATTTTGCTGCTCAAATATTTAAAAACAGTATTCAAATTTAGAATTTTAAAGATAACCGTTCTTATGTCGAAGAAAGAAAAAAAAACTGACGAGTTGGCCAATGTTGAACACGCCCTTTCTGCATCCGAAATATTTTTTGAAAAATATCAGAAACAAATTTTGTATGTAGTGGGAGGATTAATCCTCGTAGTATTGGTAGTTTTGGCCATTCGGAACTTTTACCTGGCACCACGCGAAAAAGCTGCTGAAAACGAAATGTTTAAAGCGCAGTTGTATTTTGAACAGGATTCATTTCAGGTTGCATTAAATGGCAAGGAACCGGAATTTATGGGTTTTAAAGAAATAGTTTCAGAATACGGGATGACTCCTTCAGGAAATTTGGCTGCTGCCTATACGGGCATTTGCTATTACAAAATGGGTCAGTATGAAAATGCCATCAAATACCTGACGCAGTTTGACGGTAAAAAAAGTTATTTTGCCACTTCTGTAATCGGACTTTTAGGTGATTGTTATGTTGAGCTGAACCAAAACAGCAAGGCATTGAATTATTTTGACAAGGCCATAGCAACTAATAATGAAGTTTTAAGTCCAATTTATTTGAAAAAGGCCGGCCTGCTTTGCGAGTCAATGAATCAACCCAAAAAGGCCGAAGAATATTACCTGCAGATAAAAGAAAAATATCCAAAAAGCATGGAAGCCGGCGATATTGACAAATATCTGGCGCGTGTACAAAACTAATTTACTTTTTTGTTGGTGAAAGCCACTTGAAAAAGTGGCTTTTTTCTTTAAAAAATGATTTTCATCAAATTATAAAAAAAAAACATCAAAGCAATGTCAACACAATATAAAAATCTATCCAACTACAATGAAGATGAAATGCCGGACAAAAGCAAAGTTTTTTTGCAACAATACGGCATTGTGGTAGCCGATTGGAATCCACAAATCACTCATGCCATGTTACAGGGAGCTTATGATGCGTTACTGGAGAATGGCGCCAATCCCGAGTTGATCAATATCATTCACGTACCCGGTACATTTGAATTGACCTATGGAGCAAAACAATTGCTTGAAGAATATGAGGAAACGGATAAAATCAAAATACATAAGTATGCAGCCATCATCGCTTTGGGCTGTGTGATACAGGGAGAAACTCCCCATTTTAATTATGTTTGCGAGGGTGTAACAAACGGAATTTCATATTTAAATGCCAATTCCAATGGTTGTCCTGTAATTTTTGGCGTTCTTACCACCAAAAACCTTCAGCAAGCTCTCGACCGTGCCGGAGGAATCAATGGCAACAAAGGCGTTGAAGCCGCCATTACTGCTATAAAAATGGCAAATATCGATTGGTAATAGAAATTCTTTTCAACCGAAATATCTCTTCAAATTTTGCGGAAGTAGCTCAGTCGATAGAGCATTAGCCTTCCAAGCTGAGGGTCGCGGGTTTGAGTCCCGTCTTCCGCTCTTTAGCAAAAAAGCGACCATTTCACTGATCGCTTTTTTGCATTTAATGGGAATGTAGAAAATTGAAATTGCTCAATTTCTTTTCGGACGAACTTTTTTGGCCGGGAATTTTTCTGGGGAATTAGCGTTTTTTTCCACCATCTGCCTCAAACTGTCCTGCCACTCGGGTACAAAATAACGCAACAGCCGAATACTGTCAAGTTGAACATGGAAAGTTCCTTTATATTGTTTACAACCCAAAAGCAAACCGGTAATCGAATCGATTTTGTAAGGCAATCTTGCCCGAAGACGGAGCGTGTAACGACGCAAGATGCTATCGTTGAAAGTTTTTTGAAAGATACTATCCGTTTTACCATTTGCATAGTGAATTCTCATTACCACATAAGGATCAACAGAAGAATCCTGAGGAGCAATTCTTTGCAAGAAACGGAGTTCGTAAATATCCTGTGTCATCAGGTAAGGCTGCTGAATTTTGAAAGGTAATTTGGTACGAACTGAATCCGAGGTAAAATGATAGCTCGGATGAAGATTCCATAAATTGTTGGTCAACATTCTAAAGCCGATAGAATCGAACGATTGAAATTTTCCTTTCACGATGTCTTCTCTGAGGTTATTGAGTCTTAACTGAACATCAGCATAAATTCGTTCAAATTTTTTAGGATTTTTGGCGTACCACACCATGGAAGAGTCAAACTCTGCTTGCGTAACTCCATGTTTCTGAAGCAAGTATTGAAAATACAAATTACTTTCGGGGGTATAATATTTATTGCTCACCTGAAGGGTGCCATGCAACAAATGGTATTCGGTAAGCACTTCCACCATTTCTTTCTTGCTCAGCACATTTTTGGGACGATCATCACATGCAGGCAACACAAAAAGCAGAAAAAGCAAAAAGAAAGAAAAGATTTTATTTAGGCTGCTCTGCGACATTGGATTTTTCTTTTTTTTCGAAACTGGCATTTAATTCTTTCCGATAGAATAGCAGAATAATAAACACGGAAATAGTTATGGCAGCATCGGCAACATTGAATACAGGGCGAAAAAATATCGTTTCACCGGCAGCATTTTTTATAAGCGGGAAATAGAGCATATCCACCACTTTCCCGTAAAACAGTGGTGCATAACCGCCTTCAGGAGGTAAAAAAGTGGCCACTTTCCCATAGCTGTCGCTAAAAAGTACTCCATAGAATACTGAATCAAAAATATTCCCTGCAGCTCCTGCCAAAAGCAATGAAATAGTTAAAACATATCCTGTACGAAAATTTCGTTTAATTAGCGATCGGATGTATAACACAAGCAAAACAACGGCGCCAATTCTGAAAGCCGTCAGAAAGAGCTTGCCCAACAGTTCAATACCAAAAGCCATTCCGTTGTTTTCTATAAAATAAATCTGAAACCAGCTAAAAATATCAACATGATCGCCCAAAGCGAAATGTGTTTTGATGTAAATTTTGGTGGCTTGGTCTACAAGCAGAACCAATAATATTAATAAAACCGATTTTTTGGCAGTTGACATTGGCAGGAGATTCTTTTTTATTAAAAATTCGGCAACAAAGGACATACTCTGTTGCCGTCTTCAAAGGAGGATAGAATATAAATTATTTTTTATTCGACTTCTTGGCTTCAATACTTAACGTAGCGTGAGGAACTGCTCGCAAACGTTCTTTGGGAATCAACTTGCCGGTTTCGCGACAGATACCGTAGGTTTTGTTTTCAATTCTTACAAGTGCAGCCTGCAAATGTTGAATGAATTGTAACTGACGCTGTGCTAAACGTCCGGCTTCTTCTTTTGAAAGTGTAGATGCACCTTCTTCCAAAACTTTAAAAGTGGGAGAAGTGTCGGTTACATCATTTCCATCACTATTGGTAACACCGTTGCGTAGTAATTCGTAATCTTTTTGAGCTTTTTCCAATTTTTCGAGGATGATCTGACGAAATTCTTCCAATTCTTCATCCGAATATCTTGTTTTTTCTGACATAATCGTAAAACTTTATTTTGTTTGACCAATTTTCTTACCTTCAGCATTAAGCCAATGCCGAGTTTTTAATAACTTGCGAAAATAATCGTTTTTTTTCTCTTTTCCAATTATTTTTATAATAATTTTGTTGCTTTTTCAGCGTGTTTTTTCAACATTAACCTTCACCATAAATTCGTCGAAATCGAGCTCAATACCATTTACCAGTTTATCGACCAAAGAAATATCTGCCGCCAATGTTTGTGAAGCTATATAACCCGAAAATGCAGTAACAGCATCGTTGATTTCATCTCTTTTCTCAATTTCTATAGCAATCCTGTCGGTTATTTCAAAGCCATTTTGCTTGCGAATATTCTGAATTCTGTTTACCAGCTCACGGGCAATACCTTCTTTGAGCAATTCTTCCGTTACGGAAATATCGAGAGCAACGGTAAGTTTTCCTTCATTGGCGGTAAGCCAACCCGGCATGTCCTCCGTAATTATTTCGACATCTTCGGCCGTAAGTTGAACTTCTCCACCGGGCAAATTTAAAATAAAAATTCCATTTTGCTCGAGTTCGGCGATATCTTTATTACTTAATGCTGCAGCAGCCACGGTAAGTTCTTTCATTTGCTTGCCGTATTTTTTACCCAAAAGCTTAAAATTGAGTTTCACCTTTTTGGTTAAATTCGCCATTTCCATATTGGCCGGTATCACTTGCAACTCTTTTATGTTTACTTCCGCTTTTATTAAATCGGCTACGTAGCTAATCTGCCGATAAATTTTATCATCGGGAGCCGGCACAATGGCTTTTGACAATGGCTGACGAACTTTTTTACCAGCTTTTCGGCGCAAAGAAAGAATCATGGACGAAATTTGCTGAGCCAACTGCATGCATTCTTCCAGATTTTTATCAATCAACTTTTCATTGCAAACAGGAAAATCACTTAAGTGTACCGATTCACAAATGCTTTTTTCTGTTGCGCTGTTCAAATCGAGAAACAATTGATCAGCATAAAAAGGTGCAATCGGAGCCATTAATTTGGCAACTGTTTCCAGACAGGTATAAAGCGTTTGATAAGCCGAAATTTTATCGTTGTTGTATTCTCCGCCCCAGAATCTTTTCCGGTTCAATCGAACGTACCAGTTACTCAGATTTTCGGTAACAAAATCGGAAATTGCTCTCCCTGCACGTGTAGGATCATAATCTTCGTAGTATTCCCCAACTTCCCGTATCAACGTATTCAACAAAGATATAATCCAACGGTCAATTTCCGGACGTTTCTCAACAGGAATTTCCGGTTCCTGACAAGTAAATCTATCTACATTGGCATAAAGAGCAAAGAAGGAATAAGTATTATAAAGTGTTCCAAAAAATTTACGTCGCACTTCCTCCACGCCTTCAATATCAAATTTCAAATTGTCCCAGGGTGCGGAATTAGTCATCATGTACCACCGCAATGGGTCAGAGCCATATTTTTCGATGGTTTCAAAAGGATCTACCACATTACCCAGTCGTTTCGACATTTTATTTCCATTTTTGTCGAGCACCAAGCCATTGGAGACCACATTTTTATAAGCTACGGAACCTTTAACCATTGTGCTGATGGCATGTAACGTAAAAAACCAGCCACGCGTCTGATCTACTCCTTCCGAAATAAAATCGGCAGGATAAAAACTATGTTGATCAATAGCTTCTCTGTTTTCAAAAGGATAATGCAACTGCGCAAAGGGCATCGATCCGGAATCGAACCAAACATCAATTAAGTCCGGTTCTCTTCTCATGGGTTTTCCCGATTTTGAAACAAGCACGATATTGTCTACATAGGGACGATGCAAATCGATATTTTGAACGGCATAATTTTCACGGGAATAATCTCCGGTCTTAAAGTTTTTATACGGATTGGCTGTCATGAAACCGGCCTGTATCGATTTCTCAATTTCCGAAATCAATTCTTCCACTGACCCAATGCAAATTTCTTCCGAACCATCTTCTGTGCGCCAGATGGGAAGCGGAGTTCCCCAAAATCGGCTTCGGGAAAGATTCCAATCCTGAAGATTTTCGAGCCATTTTCCAAAACGTCCGTAACCGGTAGAAACAGGTTTCCAGTTGATGGTTTGGTTCAAGGCAATCATTTCATCACGTAAAGCGGTAGTTTTAATAAACCAGCTGTCGAGCGGATAATATAATACCGGCTTGTCGGTTCTCCAACAATGGGGATAACTGTGGATATATTTTTCTATTTTGAACACCAATCCCTGTTGCTTGAGCATAACGCACAAGTCAATGTCGAGCGTTGAATCTTCGGCTTTCTCTTCAGACGATTTTTTATTTATTTCTTTTTCAGGTTCAAATGCCGAAATATATTCATTCTTAACATATCTGCCGGCATATTCCTTGTAAAGCGATATATTTACATTATTAGATACAAATTCAGGGTCAAGGTCTTCCAATTTGAAGAATTTACCTGTTCTGTCCACCATGGGTTGCTTGTTCCCATCCTTGTCGAGCAACATCAAAGGCGGAATATTGTTTTGTTTTGCAACCCGATCATCATCGGCACCAAATGTTGGAGCAATGTGAACAATTCCTGTTCCTTCTTCCGTTGAAACAAAATCACCCGCAATAACACGAAAAGCATTTTCTCCGGGATTTACCCACGGAATAAGTTGTTCATATCGAATGCCAACCAATTCGCTACCTTTGCATTCACCTAAAATACGGTAAGGAATGTTTTTATCGCCCGGTTGATAATTTTCAAAAGATAAATTTTCATTTTTGGGGTTGAAATAGGTATTTACCAAATCTTTGGCCAAAATTACTTTAATTTGTTTCCCTGTATACGGATTGAATGTATCGGCAAGTACATAAGTAATATTTGGCCCGACACACAAAGCTGTGTTGGAAGGTAAAGTCCATGGCGTAGTTGTCCATGCCAGAAAATAGCAATCGCCATCAATTTCGGTTTTGAAAGGCAAAGAAGAAGTGTCCTTTACTTTAAACTGCGCAACGCAAGTAGTATCCTTTACATCGCGATAACAACCCGGCTGATTGAGTTCGTGGGTGCTCAAACCGGTTCCGGCAGCCGGAGAATACGGTTGGATAGTATAGCCCTTGTAAAGCAGTTTTTTGTCGTAAAGCTGTTTGAGTAGCCACCAAAGAGTTTCGATATAACGGTTATCATAGGTAATATAAGGATCATCCAAATCAATCCAATAACCCATTTTTGTGGTTAAATCTTCCCACTCACGGGTATATTTCATTACATCCCGACGACAAGCCGCATTGTACTCTTCTATACTGATTTTCTTACCAATATCTTCTTTAGTAATTCCCAACGATTTTTCCACACTCAACTCAACCGGAAGTCCGTGCGTATCCCAACCGGCTTTTCTTTTAACCTGAAAACCCTGCATGGTTTTATAGCGACAGAAAAGGTCTTTTATGGTTCGAGACATTACATGATGAATGCCCGGCATACCATTGGCCGAAGGAGGCCCTTCATAAAATACAAATGTTGGTTTACCCTCTCGAATTTGAATGCTTTTGTGGAAAATATCTTTTTCTTTCCAACTTGAAAGCATTTTTTTGTTAACTTCTGAAAGATTTAAAGAAGAGTATTCTGCAAACTTTTTCATATTGTGTTTATCCTCTGATTCCTATCTTAAACCAATAGCTAAGAACTCACGAAAAAACCGACTTTCATAAGAAATCCAGATCGAACTCATTTTTTGAGATTTCTATCTGCATTTTTGCGGCTTTCTTTGCTACTTTTTGGAAGGTGCAAAATTACTAAATTTTATTGAAAAACGAAAAGGGACAACCCAAGAAGAATAGCACGCTTTGCTACGGAATTAGAAGAGCCATAATCACTTGATGAAGACAAGGAAAATTTCTCCAGAGCTGGTTTGTGAAACCGAAATATTAATATTGACTTCGTTGATTGGCCGCATAAACAATTTTCAAGGCATATACCTTGCGCAAAGCTTCCTTGATTTCATTGATAGTGCCCATAGGTGTATCTTTGTCTGCTCTGATGCACACTGTCATCAAATTCTGATCTTCCTCCCGCATGGCACTCCGTTCATTCACAATATAGCTTTCTATTTCCGAAATATCGGCAAATGCATCGTTGAGCTGAATGCGGGTTTCGCTGCCAAAAGAGTTTTGATATTGCGGAAGAGGTTGTCCGACATAAATATAACGAATTAGCGATTTATTTTCAAGTTTTTGAACTTCTGCTGCTTGTGGCGGTGTAATTCTTACCCTGTAAGTAGTTTCTTTCAGGTTCGTTACAGCCATAAAAAAGAATAATAGCATAAAAATAATGTCCGGCAACGAAGAGGTGCTCAATGCCGGCATTTCTCTTTTCTCTTTTTTTCTAATGAGCGCCATTATTTTTTTTCTTTTATATTTTCAGCTTGAACTTCAGAAATTCTTTGAGGAAAAATAATCTGAACTGCTTTTTGCAGATCTTCTCGAAGTAAATGATAATGTTTTCCAAAGCGTTTCATGGCAAATTCATCGCGTAATTCGCTATAGGCGGCCACCAATTCGCTTTGAACATCAATATAGGTTTGATACCGAGCCTCTGCATCCGTTTCAAGCAAAATAACATGGTTTTTCGTGTAGGCTACTTTCCCAATCGAAGGCACATTTTCCGTAATTAGTTCAGGTAAATTGGGATCGTTATTTTCATTTTTTATAAATTGCATCACTTTTCCCCTTAACTTATGGATATCCGTTTTTTCTCCCTGAGCAATTATTTCGTCCTGATTGGTAATATGCAAAATAAAAATATTCCGTTTTTTGACGTCTGCACTTTTTAATTTCTGTTGATCGGGGACAGGCGGAGGCAATCTTCTCGAAAGCCCTGTTCCTACATTCATGGAAGTTGTTACAAGGAAGAAAATCAACAACAGAAATGAAATGTCAGCCATTGAACTGGCATTAATTTGACCTACCTTACGTTTTTTTCTTTCCATCAAGAATTATTTTAAAAAACTCATTCGACAAACAGGTATGAGTTCAAACATTTATCGATTTTTTCTGAAGTTCGAATATAGGCTGGTGACTGCAATAGTTAAGATGATTCCACACAGAAGAAAATATGAAGCATAAATCATCATATCGGAAAACCTACCCCAGAAACCGACATTATCTATACCCTGATAACCAATGATAGGCAACTCTTCGTCACTTCCAAGCATCCACGACACAAAAAATACCAGTAAAAAAATCAAAACAGGCACCAACGTACTAAGTGCAGAAGTCGAATTTTTTTTGGAGAATTTTGCATATCTCCAAACTGCAAAAGAAAGTGTAACAACTATTGCAACCACAAAAAGGAAATAACTCCAATATAGCAAAGCATCGGTAAATGTGGGAACATCCATAGTTTCACCGGCAATGTTATTCATCGTTTGAGCGTTTCCTCCCACATAAATCAGCAAAACCAAAATTGCCGAAACGGAGACGAGCAAAATTTCAATGATTAACGGAATTTTTTTAAATGAGTTTCGCATATTGGCATGGAAGTTTTAGAGGAAACTATTTTTTTGAATGTTTTACTATAATATCCAATAAGGAAATAGATGCATCTTCCATATCGTTGGTAATATTTTCCACCATAGTAAGAATATAATTATAAAAGACCTGCAAAACCATAGCCACAATAAGACCAAAAACAGTGGTCAAAAGAGCTACTTTTATTCCGCTTGCCACAATAGTTGCAGAAATATCGCCCACCTGCTGAATTCTGTCAAATGCCTGAATCATTCCGACAACCGTACCCAAGAATCCCAAACTTGGCGAAAGTGCAATAAACAGACTAATCCACGTCAGATTGGTTTCCATAAGTCCCAACTGAACTCCTCCATACGATGCAACGGCTTTTTCTACCACTTCAATTCCTTCATCATATCGCGACAATCCCTGATAAAAAATAGACGCCACCGGTCCTTTTGTTTTGCGACACACTTCCATAGCCGCTTCAACTCCGCCCTTGCTCCAAGCCTGATCAATATCCTGCAAAAGTTTTTTTGAATTGGTGGAAGCAAGATTCAAATAAATAATTCTTTCGATACACAAAGCCAGGCCAATAATCAGACACAGAGCGATGGGCGCCATCCATGCCGGCCCGCCTTCAATAAATTTTTGTTTCAGTACTTTATGAAGGCTCATTTGTTGTTCTTCGATGGGAATTTCCATTTGTTCATCAGCCTGTTGCTCATATTGTTGCACTTCTTTTGATTGAACTGAGCTGGTTTGTTCAGGCGTGCTATTCGGAACTTTGGCAATATTTTGAGCTGAAATTATCGCCATACTTCCTAAAACGAAAATGGCTGTTATAATGGATACTTTGGCAATTTTTTTCTTCATAACTCTATTTTTTTAAATCATAGGAAAAATAGCTGATAACCTCCACCCTGAAACGAAATACATAAACAATCTGATTTTTTGGAAAATAAATTCAGCTTTATGATACAAATTTACATGATAATTTTCTAAATATCGATGGGAAAATGGAAAGTATTTTTCTATAAGAAAAAATTTGTTGAAACTTTATGGTAAGAAAGCAGGGAAGGAAGAATTAAAAAATTATTGCGGAGAGGACGGGATTCGAACCCGTGATACCCTTTAGGAGTATATACGCTTTCCAGGCGTACCTCTTCAACCACTCGAGCACCTCTCCGTTTTGGGGCTGCAAGTTATGAAAAAAATATGAAACTTATCTTATTTTTCGGCCTTGCAGTACAAATTTTTAAAATCTCACGAAGGAAATTTGAACAAATCCCGTGCGTTTTGGCTGGTAATCAGGTCAACTTCCTTCATTGTTGTCCCATAAACTTCAGCCAATTTTTCACAAGTATAATAAAGAAATGCGCTCTCATTTCTTTTTCCACGATAAGGAACCGGCGTCAAATATGGGGCATCCGTTTCCAAAATAATATTTTCCAAGTTTATTTGACTTACGGTCTCCCGCAAATGAGAATTTTTGAAAGTCAAAATTCCATTGATACCAATTTTGAATCCTCCCAGTCGGATAATTTCATTGGCTTCTTCCAAATTTCCGGTAAAGCTGTGAAAAACACCTGTCAAGTGCCGATTGCGCAAAGATTTCAGTACTTGCATTACTTGTCCAAATGAATTGCGTACATGAATAATTATTGGTAGTTTTAACTCGACAGCCCATTCAATTTGTCGCTTGAAAGCATCGATTTGCTGACTTTCAAAAGTTTTGTCCCAATACAAATCGATACCAATTTCACCTATGGCCACAAATTTCCTTTTTTCAATATGTGATTCGATAAGACTAAGTTCCTCATCAAAATTTTCTTTTACACTTTCGGGATGCAATCCGATGGCAGCATGACAAAATCCTTGATACTGATCGGCCAATTGAAGAGTGCGCTGTAGCGTACTGCTGTCGATATTGGGCAAAACGATTTTTTCTATTCCCTTTTCTTTGGCTCTCAAAATGACTTCATCCCGGTCTTCATCAAATTCTTCCAAATAAATATGTGCATGAGTATCAATCATTCATTCAAGTTTTTTAGAACTTTTTGGTCAGCGCTTTTTACTCCCATTCTATCGTGGCTGGCGGCTTGGAACTAATATCATACACCACTCTGTTCACTCCTTTTACTTTGTTAATAATATCGTTGGAAATTTTGGCCAGAAAATCATAAGGCAACTGTGCCCAATCAGCCGTCATGGCATCAGTGGAAGTTACAGCACGCAATGCCACCACATTTTCATAGGTTCTTTCATCTCCCATCACTCCCACCGACTGAATAGGCAGCAAAATAGCTCCTGCCTGCCAAACTTTATCATACAGATTCCATTCGCGGAGTCCCTGCACAAAAATATCATCTGCTTCCTGAAGAATCTTAACTTTTGCCGGAGTAATTTCCCCAAGTATTCTGACTGCCAAACCCGGACCCGGAAAAGGATGCCGCTTAATCAACTGATGCATCATTCCCAATTCCATGCCTACGCGCCGAACTTCATCCTTGAAGACCAATCGCAAAGGTTCGCAAAGTTTCAGTTGCATTTGATCGGGTAATCCACCAACATTGTGATGCGATTTTATTGTATGTCCGGAAATGGATAACGACTCGATCACATCAGGATAAATCGTACCCTGAGCCAGCCATTTAACTCCTTCGATTTTCTGTGCTTCTTCGTTAAACACGTTAATAAATTCGGCACCAATTATTTTTCGTTTTTTTTCAGGATCGGTTACACCTTTCAAAGCATTGTAAAACCGCTCGCTGGCGTCCACACCTATCACATTTAAGCCTAAATGCCGATAACTTTCGAGCACATCGTTAAATTCGTTTTTTCTCAACAGGCCATGATCTACAAAAATACACGTTAAATTTTTCCCGATCGCTTTGTTTAGCAAAACTGCCGTAACGGAAGAATCAACACCTCCAGATAATCCGAGCACAACTTTGTCGTCCTTTAATTGATTTTTCAACTGAAGAATGGTTGTTTCGATAAAAGAAGCCGGTGTCCAATCGCGTTTACATTCGCAAATTTTCAGAAAATTTTCGAGTAATTGCATGCCATCAGTAGTGTGATAAGCTTCGGGGTGAAATTGAACTCCCCAGCTTTTTTCTCCCTTAATGCGGAAAGCAGCTATTTCAACATCTTTGGTACTGGCAATTTTCACAAAATCGGACGGTAGTTCGGTGATGGTATCGCTATGAGACATCCAAATTTGAGAACCAATCGGTATGTTTGAAAACAGAGGATCTTTTTTGTCGATTTTCTCCAGATAAGCTCGTCCATATTCTCGTGTATTGGCAGGCTGAACTTTTCCACCGGCTGTGTAAACCATGTATTGCGCTCCATAACAAATTCCCAACAGCGGAAATTTTCCTCTGATTTTATTCAGATCAATTTTAAAGGCTTTTGGGTCATACACCGAAAAGGGACTTCCGGAGAGAATTACTCCTTTTACGTTTTCCGTTTGTTCGGGAAATTTATTATAGGGAATAATTTCGCAAAATTCGTTAAGTTCTCGCAAGCGCCTGCCGATCAATTGAGTGGTTTGTGAACCGAAGTCGAGGATAATAATTTTTTCCATAAAAGAGGAAAGTGGATAAATTTTAATTTAAATGTTGGGTGCAAAATTACAAGATAATTTTCAATTTACCCACAATTGTCTGAAAGATGATTTATAATCAGCAGGGAATGAACAGCTTAAACTCTAATCTTATTGCAAAGATCCACCAATAAGGTCAAGAATCTGATTGGTAATGCTTTCCTGCCGCAATTTATTGTACTGCAACGAAAGCTCCTGAAGAATATTATCGGCATTTTCCGTAGCAATCTGCATGGCAATGGTTCTTGCTGCATGTTCGGAAGCATTGGCTTCGATGGCAGCGGCATAAAGATGATATTGCAAAGCCATGGGAATCAGCAAATTTTCTATCTCGTCGGCGGAAGGTTCCACTATGTAGTCATTACGAATATCTTTTTTATCGGGATAAGAAACATCAATGGGCAAAAAGGTATCCACTTTTAAACTCTGTGAGCTTTTGTTCACATAATGCTGATAAATGATATTGATTCGGTCAATCTCGTTGCTCAGAAAAGAGTTGATCAAATTGTCGGCTATTGGTTTTGTATTTTCAAAGGTTGGAAGAGCAGCGACTTCTTCAAATTCTCCGGCGATTTTTAAATTCTTCTGTTTGCAGTGGTCGGCAATTTTTTTCCCAACTGGATAAATCAAAATATCCTGCTTGCTTATCCCCTGATGAGAAAGGTATTCCTCCATAGCTTTGATAACATTGGAATTATAGCTTCCGCACAAGGAAGAATTGGATGCAAAAACAACCAACCCCGCCCGTCGAACTTCCCTGATTTCTCTAAAAGGAGAATTTGAAAAAACTTGACTGCTCAAATAATTGTTCAATATCTGCAACAATGCCTGCTCATAAGGCAGAAAACTGTTGACAACTTTTTCTGCCTTCATAAGTTTTACGGAAGAAACCATCTTCATGGCCGATGTTATCTTCTGTGTTGACCGTACAGACTGAATCCTGGTTTTTAATTCCTTTAAAGAAGACACGATTTGAAAAATTTATAATACTTTAAATCACAATTACATAAACGGAAAAAATTTGAAACCTTTGAGAACCTAAAAATCATTTATCCTACCATTTGGATTTTGATTTTTTCGGCAGCTTCTTCGATAAGTGAAGCAACTTTATCGTCAAAATTTCCTTTTTTAATTTGGTTCAACACTTCTTCCTTATAAGAATATTCCAACAGCGTCAATAAATTATTTTCAAAATCCTTGACCTTATTGAGCGGAATATTTGCCAACAGCCCATGTGTACCGCAGTAGAGTATGGCAACCTGTTTCTCAACGGGAAGTGGCTTGTGTAGAGGTTGAATCAGAAGTTGGGTATTTTTCTGTCCCTTGTCGATGGTCATGGCCGTAACGGCATCCATTTCGCTCCCAAATTTGGTAAATGCTTCCAATTCACGGAATTGAGCCTGATCGGTTTTCAACGTTCCAGCGACTTTTTTCATTGGTTTAATTTGTGCATTTCCCCCAACACGAGATACGGATATACCGACATTAATTGCCGGACGAATTCCTTCATTAAACAAATCAGTATCGAGAAAAATCTGACCATCCGTAATAGAAATAACATTCGTTGGAATATATGCCGAAATGTCTCCTGCCTGCGTTTCGATAATAGGCAAAGCCGTAAGTGTACCGCCAGCTTTAACTTTTCCTTTGAGACATTCGGGCAAATCGTTCATTTGTTCGGCAACTTCCTGCTGAGCAATAATTTTTGCAGCTCTCTCCAGCAAGCGGGAATGTAGATAAAAAATATCGCCGGGATAAGCTTCTCTTCCAGGTGGACGACGAAGAATCAACGACACTTCCCTATAAGCGACAGCCTGTTTGGACAAGTCGTCATAAATTACAAGCGCATGACGGCCTGTGTCGCGAAAATATTCACCAATAGCAGCTCCGGCATAAGGTGCCAGATATCGAAGTGCAGCAGGATCTGCTGCAGCAGCTGCAACAACAATGGTATAACTCATGGCTCCATATTCCTTCAAGGTATTAACCAATGAAGCAATAGTAGAACCTTTCTGCCCGATAGCAACATAAATACAGTAAACAGGATCGCCGGCATTAAAATTATCCAACTGATTGATAATGGTATCTACGGTAATGCTTGTTTTTCCCGTTTGGCGGTCGCCTATAATTAATTCTCGTTGCCCGCGTCCAATGGGAATCATGGCATCAATAGCTTTGAGTCCCGTTTGCAAAGGCTCGGATACTGGCTGGCGAAAAATGACTCCTGGCGCCTTTCGTTCCAAAGGCATTTCAAAAAATTCTCCTCCTATGCTTTCTCTTCCATCAATCGGTTCCCCTAAAGGATTAATTACACGACCTATCATATCTTCACTCACATTGATAGAAGCAACCCTTCCTGTCCTTTTCACAGTGTAACCTTCTTTGACAAGATAAGTAGGCCCTAACAAAACAGCGCCAACATTATCTTCTTCAAGATTCATGGCAATAGCTTTTACTCCGTTCTCAAATTCCAACAATTCATTCGACCCTACATTGGTGAGCCCGTAAATTCTTGCTACTCCATCACTTACTTCCAACACTTCGCCAACCTCATCATAGTGGGTGTCGATATCAATTTGTTCGAGCTGTCTTTTGAGTAGATCAGATATTTCACTGACTTTTATAGCATTATCCGACATATTTTTATCTGCAAATTTTTAAAAAATATAATCAATAGTTATCAAAACCTTTAAATTCAACTTAGCCTTACTATAGAACCGGTTGTCAACTTCTCGTGAATTTTTTTCAGTTGCCTCGATATGCTGCCATCCCACCTTAGATCACCAATTTCAAGTATGAAACCTCCAATGATATTAGGTTCAACTTTTTTCTCCACCATTAAATCTTTATGAATCAAATTTTTAATGGATAAAATCAACTTGTTCTCCAAGTCCCGCTCTAAAGGAAATGCCGTAGTCAATCGTACAATGGCCAAATTCTTGCTTTCATAATAAAAGTCCATGTATTTCAATGCCACATTATGCAGAAGAGCTTCCCTTTTGTTCTGAAGAGTGAGGTCGATAAATCTTTCAAAAACAGGATGCACTTTTCCTCCACAAGAAGTAATCAACAATTGCTTCTTAACATCTTTTCCGAGCAGCGGATTTTTCAGTGCTGACTTCAGTTGAGCGTTCTCTGAAAGAATTTTTTCGACCATGCGAATATCCTCAAATACCTTATCCTCTGCTTGCCGATCGGCAGCAAACTGAAATAAAGCCCTGGCATATCGTGAAGCAATCAAGCCGGTTTTCATCTCTTCAAGTTTAAGATTTATGGATATTCATTTCGTCAATCAAACGGTTGATAATGTGCATTTGTTCCTCCTTGTTACTCAAATTGGTTCTCAGCAGTTTTTCAGATATGGCTACCGACATATCTGCTACCTGGCGGCGAATATCTTGCAAGGCAGCTTCTTTTTCGTTCTGAATCTGATTTTTAGCTTCATTCAGAATCTTTTGAGCTTCAAGAGAGGCTTTTTCTTTGGCATCCTCGAGCAACGATTCTTTCAATTGAGCAGCTTCTCTCATGATTTTTTCCTGAGCCTGATAAGCTTCATCCAAAATCTTTTTACTTTCCTGTTTTACATTAGCCAGCTCCTGTCGAGCCTTTTCAGCTTCCAACAAGGACTCTTCAATATAGGATTTTCTTTTTTCTATCATTTGAAGAATGGCAGGAAACCCAAACTTGACAAGAATAAACACAACAATTCCGAATGAAAGAAGCATCCAGAAAAGCAAACCTGTTTCAGGAGTTAAAAGCGACATAACTTTTCTTTTTTATTGGCCGAAAACTTTTTTAAACGACAGATTGACAATCGTTTAAAATCTGTACAACCACAATTAAAGAATAAAACCACAAACTACAATGGCAAACAAGGCAACTCCTTCAATAAGAGCAGCGGCTATAATCATGTTCATTCTAATATCCGAACTCATTTCGGGCTGGCGTGCTATACTTTCCATAGCCGACCCGCCGATTTTTCCGATACCAATACCTGCTGCAATAGCGGCAAGACCTGCACCCAAAGCTGCACCCAATTTTGCCAGCGCATCACTTGCGACAACTTGTAATAAAATTGATAGTAACGTCATAACTTTTTGGTTTTAAATAAAATTTTAATGATATTGAATTAATTTAAGTCGTATTTAAATTTTTGTTTTCTTTTACTCATCAAACTTGTTTAACTGTTTCCTTAGCTACCGGCTTATGTGAAGGCTCAACTCTAGCCAATCCGATGAACACAGCCGAAAGCATGGTAAAAATGTAAGCCTGAATGTAGGCTATCAGCAATTCTATCAAGTCTATGAAAACCGTAAAAATCACTGAAAGAGCGGACATAGTTATATTTATAGTCGTTCCTAATTTTACCGTAACAAAAACCAAACAAACCAATCCGCCCACAATAGAATGACCTCCCACAATGTTGGCAAAGAGACGAATCATTAAAGCAAAAGGCTTGGTAAAAATTCCGATAAATTCCACAGCAGGCATCAATGGAACAGGAACTTTGAGCCATGCAGGCACTTCAGGCCAAAAAATTTCTTTCCAATACTCTTTCGTCCCCGAAAAGTTAACAATCAACAAGGTACAAAGAGCCAGCGTAAGTGTAATGGCAATGTTCCCTGTTACGGTTGCTCCAAAAGGGAAAAACGGAATTAATCCCATTAAGTTGTTAAGAAAAATAAAGAAAAAGACTGTCAGTAAATAAGGAGCATACCGTCGGTAATCTTTCCCGATACTTGGTTTGATAACTCCTTCATAAATGTCCATAATGAGCATTTCCATCAAAATAACAAAGCCTTTTTTTGGGAAAATTCCATCCTTTTTGTAATAATGAGCAATACTCATGATTAGAATAATCAGCAAAACGGAATTGAAAATAAGAGCAGTAGCCGTTTTTGTCAAGGAAATATCCAAAGGCCTGACTTCCTTACCATTTTCGTCAAGTTCCACAATTTTATCCTTGTATTTTCCTTCTTTAGCAATATAAAAACCCTTGTAAACGGGTTGTTCTTCAAATTTAGAAGACATGAATATATGCCATCCGGAAGTTTTGCTGTGAACAATTACCGGCAGAGGAACAGAAATTGGCTTATTGCCCCATGTCGTAATGTGCCATTCGTAAGAATCGGTAATTTCGGACAAAATAATCTCACGAACATTAATATCCTTTTCAGAAGCCGCTTTTTCGGAAGCTGCATTGAGTGGTAAGGAAACCAATGTGGTCAGACAAAGAATATATAGCAAGTATCTTTTCATTTCATTTGTGAACATGGTGCTTTTCAGCATTATAAAAAGCAAAAGTTTCAAAAATCAAAAGCAACAGATAATATATTGCAAATGTAATAACAAATGGCTTTATGGGAATTTTTATAATTATTACATAAATAAGCGCCATCATTCCCCAAACGAGCATTTTCAAAAACTTCAACAACAGAAAAAAATTAACCTGCTTTGAAGAAGAAACCGCAGCATATTTACGTAATCCAAAAATTAAACCCAGTCCTGAAAAATAAAAAAGCACCGGCAAAAAAGAATAAAACCTGAAAGCAGGTTGATGAAGTACTTCCTCTATAAGCCACTGGAGAAAGAACCCCAAAAACACAGTTATCAAACTGAAAACAACAACTGTTTTAAAAGTTTTGTTCATTTTTCGCTGGACATTTCAACACAAACTGTCACTTTATTATTATTCAGTTCCACGAAACCTTTTTCGATAGAAATATGAGAAATGTCTTCCTTAACCCGATAGCTGATTTCTCCTTTTACAAGCGGAGAAATGATTGGGGCGTGGTGATCCAGCACAGTGAATGCGCCTAAAACCCCGGGTAAAGTTACCGAAGTCGCTTCGCCACGATACAAAATTTTTTCAGGAGAAAAGATTTCCAAATTCATTTACTTCAATCCTATCGTTTCTATCTTAAATTTTTTATTCACGTTATGAGCTTCCTTGAGCAATGCATGACCTTTATCTATCGCATCCTTAATGGTACCGACGTTTAAAAAAGCCATTTCAGGAAGGTCATCAAGCATTCCATCCAGAATAAGCTTAAATCCCTGTATTGTTTCTTCTATCGGCACCATTACTCCCGGCACACCGGTGAAATGTTCTGCCATGTAAAAAGGCTGAGAAAGAAAACGCTGTACTTTTCGTGCTCTCTGAACTGTCAATCGGTCTTCTTCAGAAAGTTCTTCCATACCCAGAATAGCTATAATATCCTGCAATTCCTTGTTTCGTTGGAGGATTTGCTTAACCCGCTGAGCTGTTTCGTAATGTTCCTGACCTACAATAAGCGGATCGAGAATTCGGGAAGTGGAATCCAGTGGATCGACAGCAGGGAAAATTCCCAATGAAGCAATCTGCCTACTAAGAACCGTAGTAGCATCCAAATGCGAAAAGGTTGTTGCAGGAGCAGGGTCGGTCAAATCATCAGCAGGAACGTAAACAGCTTGAACAGAAGTAATTGAACCATGTTTAGTGGAAGTAATTCGCTCCTGTAAAAGTCCCATTTCAGTAGCCAACGTAGGTTGATAGCCCACTGCCGATGGCAAACGTCCAAGCAGAGCCGAAACTTCAGAACCGGCTTGGGTAAAACGAAAAATATTGTCGATAAACAACAGAATATCTCGATTTTCACTTTCTTCGCTGTCGCGGAATGATTCTGCCACAGTCAGTCCGGATAATGCCACAGAAAAACGCGCTCCAGGTGGTTCATTCATTTGTCCGAAGACCAAAGTCGCCTGAGATTTTTTCAGTTGCTCGTAGTCAACTTTCGACAAATCCCACTTTCCTTCTTCCATCGCCTTATTAAATTCTTCTCCATAGCGTATTACGCCAGCCTCAATCATTTCGCGGAGCAAATCGTTTCCTTCACGGGTACGTTCACCGACTCCCGCAAAAACCGAAAATCCCTTGTGTCCTTTGGCTATATTGTTGATAAGCTCCATAATGATAACCGTTTTACCAACACCGGCACCACCAAAGAGACCAATTTTTCCACCTTTCACATAAGGAGCTAATAAATCTATAACTTTGATACCGGTAAAGAGAATTTCATCATTGGTGGTCAGATCATCAAATTTTGGCGGTTCGCTGTGGATAGGGGCTATCTTTGACTTATCCAATTGGGTCAGCCCGTCAATAGGATCACCAATCACATTCATTAATCGCCCTTTTATTTGTTCTCCCACAGGCATGGAAATAGAATTTCCCAAATCATCAACTTTTAAGCCGCGACGCAGTCCATCTGTCGAATCCATTGCAACAGTACGTACAATATTTTCGCCTATATGCTGCTGAACTTCCAAAATCAGATTTTTTCCGTCGTCGAGCGGAACGCTTAAAGCATTGTTGATCGGAGGTAATTTAAACTCGTTTTTCTCATCGAGAGGGAAAAAAACATCCACTACCGGACCGATAACCTGCCATACTTTTCCCTGAATTGCAGACATTTTAATATCAAATTGATTTTAATTTTTTCTTAATAATATACTAAAGGCAAATGTAAACAAAACTTTTTTATATAGCGAAATTTTAATTTTAAATATCTTTAAAATCATATATCAATCCAACTTCAAAACAGCTAAAAAGGCTTTCTGCGGCACTTCTACAGAGCCAATCTGTTTCATTCGCTTTTTACCTTTTTTCTGTTTTTCCAATAATTTTCGCTTGCGTGTAATGTCGCCACCATAACATTTGGCAGTAACATCTTTTCTGACGGGTTTAATAGTTTCCCGCGCAATAATTTTAGCCCCGATAGCTGCCTGGATGGCAATTTCAAACTGCTGGCGTGGAATCAGTTCCTTTAATTTTTCGCACATTCGCCGCCCAAGCGAATAGGCATTATCTGCATATATCAATGATGAAAGCGCATCCACAGGTTCTCCGTTGAGCAAAATATCCAGCTTCACCAACTTGGAAGCACGATATCCATTCATGTGATAATCGAAAGAGGCATAACCTTTTGAAATACTTTTCAATTTGTCGTAAAAATCAAAAACGATTTCGCTCAGGGGCATGTCGTAAATCAATTCAATGCGGTTGCCCGAAATGTATTCTTGCTTGATAAGTTCACCACGCTTACCCAAACATAAAGTCATAATGGGTCCGATATATTCCATCGGAGTAATGATTGAAGCTCTTATATAAGGTTCTTCGATACGGTCTATCAAAGTTGGATCGGGCATTTCGGAAGGATTGTGCACCTCAATAAGTTCTTCCTTTTTGGTATAAATTTTATAGGAAACATTTGGTACAGTGGTAATCACATTGATATCGAATTCTCGTTCCAAACGTTCCTGAATAATTTCCATGTGGAGCATTCCCAGAAATCCGCAACGAAATCCGAATCCCAAAGCGGTAGATGATTCCGGTTCAAAAGTAAGAGAAGCATCATTCAATTGCAATTTTTCAATAGATGCCCGCAAATCTTCAAAATCTTCGGTATCAATAGGGTAAACACCGGCAAACACCATGGGTTTAACTTCTTCAAATCCGGCTATGGCTTTTTGACAAGGCCGTTTCACGTGCGTTATCGTATCACCAACCTTAACTTCTCGTGAAGTTTTGATTCCGGAAATAATATAGCCCACATTTCCCGCACTCAAGGTTTGTAGAGGCTGAGGCTCGAGTTTCAGGACTCCAATTTCTTCAGCATAATAATCCTTGCCTGTTGCCACAAACTTTACCCAATCTCCTTTGTTGAGTGTGCCGTTTACTATTTTAAAGTAAGCAATGATTCCCCTGAAAGGATTAAAAATGGAATCAAAAATTAAACACTGCAAAGGTGCTTCAGCGTCTCCCTGCGGTGGATTGATCCTGGTTATTATGGCCTCGAGAATTTCTTCTACGCCTTGCCCTGTTTTTCCGCTGGCACGAATAATTTCTTCACGGTTGCATCCGAGCAATTCTACTATTTCATCTTCCACTTCTTCAGGCCTTGCGCTGTCCATGTCTATTTTGTTGATCACCGGAATAATGGTCAAATTATGGTCAAGAGCCATGTAAAGATTTGAAATAGTCTGAGCCTGAATGCCCTGAGTAGCATCCACTACCAACAGAGCTCCTTCTGAAGCAGCTATGGATCGTGAAACTTCGTACGAAAAATCGACGTGTCCCGGAGTATCAATCAAATTCAAAATATAATCATTGCCTTTGTACTGATAATTCATTTGGATAGCGTGGCTTTTTATGGTAATGCCGCGTTCCCGCTCCAGCTCCATATTGTCCAGCACCTGTTCCTGCAAGTCTTTTCCTACCACTGTTTTGGTATATTCCAGCAGGCGGTCGGCAAGTGTACTTTTGCCATGATCAATATGTGCAATAATACAAAAATTTCGGATGTTGTTCATTCGATTTTTCCTCAAATTTTTAGAATTGCAAAAGTACAAAAAAAGCATGGAATTTTGGAAGATTGGTTTCGAGCTTTTAAAATTGAACATATTTATTATAACGCTCCCTCTCGACAAACTGAATTTCATTGCAGACAAACAATTCTTTTTCCATGCGAAAAATGTAATTTTGTGGATTCAAAATTCTATAAAAATGAAAAAAATTCAGTTTTTTTTGCTGCTGATTTTTATATGTGCGGCTTGCGACGACATGAAAGATCAACCGGAACCTTATATTTTCCCTGAGAACACGAATGAGAGCGGTAAAATTTATGTTTTGTCCGAAGGGCTGTACAATCTGAACAACAGTACACTTGCCTGCATCAATTTTGAAGAAAGAAAAATAGAGTTCAATTTTTTTGGAATAAAGAATGGTAGAGGGCTGGGCGATACCGCCAACGATATGAAAAGAAATGGAAATCAATTGTGGATAGCAGTTTGCGGGTCCTCTCAAATAGAAATCCTGCAAATCTCTACGGGAAAATCGATAAAAAGACTTTCGCTAACCAACGAAAACGACGAACCGCGGTATCCTCGTGCCATCACTTTTTGGGGCAACAAAGCCTATGTGTGTTCCTTTGATGGATCGGTAACAGAAATTGATACCGCCAATTTTGTCATGAAAACGGATATCTTTTGCGGTCGAAATCCTGATGGAATTGTCGCAGTAAACGGAAAACTTTACGTATCCAACTCCGGCGGACTTGATTTCCCAAATTATGACAGCACCGTCTCAGTAATTAGTTTGTTAACCCGCCAAGAATTAAAAAAAATAACAGTTGGTCAAAATCCTTATAAACTCCAAGCTGACAGTGAAGGCGACATTTACGTGGTTTCTCGGGGAAACAATGGAACCGTTCCTGCCGTTTGGCAAAGAATTGACAGTAAAACAGATGAATTACTGCAAACTTTTGACAACTTGCCGGTTGGAAATTTTGAAATAAGGAACGACACTGCCTATATGTACAATTTCGACTTTATAACCAACAATTTTTGGTATAAAAATTTCGACTGCAAAACTGAACGCCTCATTAACGATCAACTTATTACAGATGGAACTGTTATTGAACGTCCATATTCCATAACCGTTCATCCTTTCAATGGGAATATTTATATATGTGATGCAAAGAATTATACCACAAATGGCGACATGCTTTGCTTCGACAAAAAAGGCAAGCTAAAATATAAGATTCAACAAATCGGTTTAAATCCGAACAATGTCATTATTGTTCCCTAAAAATTCAAGAAAATTTCAAACCTTTTTTCAGATTTTCCTGTGCTGACAATAAATTATTTGTTTTTTGCTTTGTCCACCTTGTCCTCAACCCATAACACGCTAATGGCAGCGATGAGTAAAAAACAGCCCGACAGGATAAGTGCATAAATAGCTTGAGAATCAAAAATCCGTTTCACCACCATTCCTCCAAAAAGTCCATTCACAATCTGTGGAACAGTAATGAAAATATTAAAGATACCCATATAAACACCCGTTTTTGCAGGAGGAAGCGATGGAGCAAGAATGGCATACGGCATTGACAAAATACTTCCCCAAGCTATTCCGACACCAATCATGGAAAAAATCAACCATTGTGGATCGTTAATAAAGAAAGTTGAAAGCAACCCAACGCCGCCACACATTAAGGAAAGGCTATGTGTCCATTTTCTACCAATAGTTCTGGCTATAGCAGGTAAAACAAGTGCATAAAGCATGGCTACACCGTTGTAAACGCCAAAAAGTATTCCTACCCAATTCCCTGCATCTTGATAAGTTGGGGAAGAAGTGTCGGTAACAGGTAGAAGATAAACATGCTGTGCAATTGCCGGCGTTGTAAAAACCCACATGCCAAAAAGAGCAATCCATGTAAAAAATTGAGTAACGGAAAGCTGTTTCATGGTTTTCGGCATGGTTGCCATATCTTTGAAAATATCGGAAAATTTTGGGTTCTTTTTCTCCACCCTTTTTTCTTCCGATTCAAATGTCTGCAATTCTTCCGGAGAATATTCCTTCGTTGTAAATACGGTCCACAAAATTGTAATGATTAGAACAGCTGCTCCTATATAAAAAGAAAAAATTACATTTTGAGGAACTTCTCCTTCGGGAGCAGTTTTGGAAATGCCAAACCACTCTGCCAGTACATAAGGCAACCACGAACCAATAACGGCACCAATGCCTATCAGAAAACTCTGCACTGAAAATCCAACTGTAGTTTGTTCGGCAGGAAGCATATCGGCAACCAGCGCACGAAAAGGTTCCATAGCCACATTGATGGATGCATCCATAATCATCAGGAAACCGGCTCCTACAAACATAGCCGGAAGAACACCGGCAAAAATGCCGGCATTGGGCATCAATACCAAAGCAATGGCCGCCAAAACGGCACCAGCCAGAAAAAAAGGACGCCGCCGGCCAAGTCGCGTCCAGGTTTGATCGGAATAATGACCAATAATAGGTTGAATAATCATTCCCGTCAATGGGGCTGCCAGCCAAAACCACGAAAGTTGTTCAATATCGGCGCCAAAACCCTGAAGAATACGGCTGGCATTGGCATTCTGCAGCGCATAGCCAAATTGGATACCCAAAAAACCCATGCTGAGCGAAAGAATCTGAAAAAATCGAAGACGTGGTTTAACTTTTTTATTTGCAGTGGCAGAATGTTGCATATTTTCTTTAGTGATAATGGGAGATAGTTGGTGAGTGATAGGTGGTGGGCAATAGATTTTGATAAGTAGTCATTAATAAAAATTATGCTCCACACCCATCCATCAACGCGTCGTTCCCCTGATAATTAAATTGGTTTTGATAATTTTATTGGTATATTTTCCTTGTGTCTCACCCTTAATTTTTGCAATCAACAGCTCGGCGGCGTTAATACCCATTTCGTAACCATGCTGTTCGACTGTAGTCAACATGGGGTCGCAAGCTTTTGCCAGTTCACCGTCTGAAAAACCACAGATGGAAACATCCTGTGGAACACGCAACTTGGCCAGTTTTGCAGCATACAAAATGCCCGATGCACAATGGTCGTTAATGGCAAAAAAACCATCCGGACGGTCGGAGCGGTCTAAAATTTCGGGAGTGATAATGATGGCTTCTTCCCGTGTATCGCAAACCCGAATCAGTGATTCATCCACCGGCAATCCGTATTTGTGGAGCGCATCCAAATAACCGTTCCTGCGATTTTTAGAAATTTCGAGATGAAGTGGTGAAGTATAAAAAGCAATTTTCCTGCAACCTGTTTGAATCAAATATTCTACGGCAGCAAAAGCTCCTGCGTAATCGTCCACCACCACCCGGTCAGTACTGATTCCCGTGCAAATTCGGTCAAAAAACACCAAAGGGATATTGTGCTCGACAATTTCCTGAAAATGTCCGTAAGTTGACGTATTTTTGGATAAACAGGCTAAAATACCCGACACCCGTGAAGAAATAAGTGCATCTACATTTCTCACTTCTTTGTCGTAATTTTCGCTCGATTGGCAAATAATCACGTTAAACCCTTCCTTGTTGGCAATCTGTTCAATCCCCGACAAAATGGAGGAGAAAAAATAATGGATAATTTCAGGAACAATCACACCAATTGTGTTGCTTTTACTCATACGCAAATTCATGGCCAACACATTGGGACGATAGTTATATTCCCGAGCATATTTATTGACAGCATCCTTTGTTTCCTGACTAATGTCGGGATGATTTTTCAGCGCACGCGAAACTGTGGAAGGCGAAATATTCAACGCCCGTGCAATATCCTTGATGGTAATTTGCGAATTATTCATATCCAAAACATTTTCAAAGCCCAAAAATAAACAAAGCAATTTAATAAATTCAATCTTTTTTCGGATTTTTTCGTTGAAATAGTTCAACAATTTATTGTCAACTTTTTTTTAGTAAAACAAATCAAATAAAACTTTAGCTTACAAAAAAATTTCAAAAGGTAACAATAAACTTTCTCAATCTGAAAGTGAAGCAATCTTACATTGAAACTTTGTCCGACTCTACCTTAAATTTTTCAAACTGTTCTAATGAAATTTGCAGAGAGTAATTCGTATTTAATTTTTCGATAGCTAAACAAAAATTATAAGACTATTGATTTACTTCGATTTAATAAATCCAATAAACCAGACAAATGTACAGTTATTTTTTTATTCTAAATCGAAAGTAATGACACAAAAATCAGTCATAACACAACTGGACAAATTCTATTTAAAAATAAACGAAGAAAAAATCTAAATGTATGTTTAAAAGAAAGATAATTTGCAAACGTTTGCATAAAATATTTACAAGTTTTTTCAAGTTTAGCGTTGGAAATGTTCTATTAACGTATATTTTTGCCCAAGTAATTTGAATTAAGAATTGAGTTACAAGTTTTTTCTACATAATAATCAACTTGTTACTCGAATTCTCATTTTAAAGCAGAAAACTTATTTATCAACCTTAAAAATTAAAAATACATGAGGAACAATCATTTCAAACTCAAAATCTTTACTTTTGGAATGGCATTGTTAATATCTGTTGTCGGAAGTTTTTCTTTTGCCCAGCAGATAACAGTTTCAGGTAAAGTAATGGATGCTGCCACCAACGAACCAATTATCGGAGCAAGCATTCTTGAAAAAAGCACAAGCAATGGTACACTAACCAATTACAATGGCGAATTTTCTCTGAAAGTTTCCCCCAATGCAGTTATCGTTATCAAATATGTTGGTTACAAACCTCAGGAAATATCGGTCGCCGGCACCAAAAACATTGTAGTCAAACTGGAAGAAGATGTTGTAGCACTTGGTGAAGTGGTAGCCATTGGCTACGGTACTGTGAAGAAAACCGATGCTACCGGTTCGGTTGCTGCCATCAAACCCGATGCAATGAACAAGGGACAAATTACCAACGCACAGGACATGTTGTTGGGAAAAATTGCTGGCGTCAATATCACTACCGGCGGTGGTACACCGGGAACAGGTGCCACCATCCGTATTCGTGGTGGTTCTTCGCTCAATGCAAGTAACGATCCGTTAATTGTAATTGATGGATTGCCCATTGATAATAATGGGATTAAGGGGGTTGCCAATCTTTTGAGTACCATTAATCCTAACGACATTGAAAGCTTTACGGTATTGAAAGACGCTTCGGCAACGGCTATTTATGGATCAAGGGCTTCCAATGGAGTAATTATTATTACCACCAAAAAAGGAGCAAAAACAGGAAAACCAAAAGTAACTTATGATGGCAATGTTTCCGTAAGTACGCTCAATAAAAGAATAGAAGTTTTAAATGGGGATGAATTCAGAGCACTTGTTAGAACAGTATATCCCGATTCTGCCGGCAATGCGACAGATAGAGATGCCAGAAGTGCCATGGGAACAGCCAATACCGACTGGCAGGACCAAATCTACAGAAATGCATTTAGTCAGGATCACAACATCAGTGTAATGGGAGGAATAAAAAATACTCCATATCGTGTTTCAATAGGTTATACCAATCAAAACGGAATTGTAAAGACATCCTATTTTCAGCGTTACACCGGTTCAATTAATATTAGTCCTTCGTTTTTCGACGACCATTTGAAATTCAACTTGAACGGGAAAGGGATGTTTGCCAAAAACCGATTTGCTGATGGAGGCGCAGTGGGAGCTGCCTTAACAATGGACCCAACTCACCCCGTAAAAACAGACGAGCCCGAATTCCAACGTTTCGGAGGATATTGGCAATGGTTTGAAAAGAATACGGATGGTACTTTCAAAAGCATCAACACCAATGCAACAAAAAATCCTGTGGCTCTGCTCGAGCAGAAAAAAGATGTTTCCAAAGCAAATGACTTTATCGGCAATGCCGAAATTGATTATAAATTCTTTTTCTTGCCCGATTTAAGAGCTCACCTCAACTTGGGTATCGAAAGATCCTATGGAAAACAAGATTTGTATATCGACTCCACAGCCACCAGCGACTATCCTTGGGGCCGTACCGGATGGGATAAAATTGACAAAACCAATAGTTTGTTGAATTTCTACCTCCAATACAACAAAGAAATCGACAAACATATGTTGGACCTTATGGCCGGTTACGAATGGCAACATTTTTACAGGGAAGGCGAAAATGAATACAGAAGTCTGGAAAAAATTGATAGCAATAATGATGGAACAATAGACGAAAATGACGATTATTACAATCATATTACCCCTGACGAAAGTCTTTGGAAAACGGAAAATTATTTAGTATCCTTTTTTGGCCGTCTGAACTATTCCTTCGCAGGAAAATACCTTCTGACAACTACTTTACGCGACGACGGTTCTTCAAGATTTGCTCCCGAAAATCGTTGGGCTTTATTCCCTTCGGTAGCGCTGGCTTGGAAAATCAATGAAGAAAATTTTCTCAAAGAAAACGGTAATTTCTCGGATCTAAAACTTCGACTGGGCTATGGCATTACTGGCCAGCAGGACATTAATCAGAGCGATTACCCTTATATTCCTGTTTATACCATCAGCAAAGAACATGCATTATACCAATTTGGAAATGAATTTTACTATACTGCTCGTCCCGATGCATACAACAAATTCCTGAAATGGGAAGAAACAACTACATGGAATGCAGGGATTGATGTCGGAATTCTCAACAACCGTCTCAGCGGGTCATTGGATTATTATTTCAGACAAACCGACAATTTGATCAACATCGTGTCAGTTCCTGCAGGTACCAATTTCAGAAACAAAGTGATCAGCAACATTGGTTCACTCGAAAATAAAGGAATAGAATTTTCAATAAACTGGAAGCCAATTTCCAATCGAGACTGTACATGGGACATTAATTATAACGTAACTTACAACAGAAATAAAATTACCAAACTGACTACCGGTAATCAGGAAGGATATTTTGTGACTACGGGAGGAATTTTCCAAGGTTCTACCCAGGCCCATACAGTCGGTTATCCTTCCAATACATTTTATGTGTATGAACAAATTTATGACCAAAACGGGAAACCAATTGAAGCCGGAGCTCCGAAACCTGAAGGCGGCGTATACGCAGATATTGAAGCTTTTGCCGATAGAGATTCAAGTGGAAATATTACCGAAGCAGACAAATATTTTTACAAAAGCGCCCATCCCGATTATACCATGGGATTTTCTACCAAATTTATCTATAAATCCTTTGATATCGGGATTTCTCTCCACGCAAGTATAGGTAATTATGTTTACAACGCAGTAGCTGCAGAAAGGTTAAACTTGGGGAATAATGGCATTTACACACTCGGTTATCTTTCCAATAAACCGAAATCGGCACTGGAAACCAACTTTCAGGGAACTTCTTCCATTACTTACTTGTCGGATTATTTTGTTGAAAACGGTTCTTTTTTGCGTTGCGACAACATAACCGTTGGATATAGTTTTAAAAATTTGTTTAAATCTATATCGAATGCGAGAATATATGCTGCCGTACAAAATCCGTTCCTGATTACCGGTTATTCCGGACTCGATCCAGAAATCTTTGGCGGTATCGACAACAATATTTATCCGCGTCCAATGACAACTTTATTGGGTTTATCCATTAACTTTTAAAAAATGAAAAACATGAACAAGAAATATTTTAGCATTCTTGGCGTATTATTTTTGGCATTCGCCTTTCATGCGTGTATCAACGACCTGGATGTGACGCCAATCAATCCGCAGGTTACCCAAACATTCAACCAGGATCAGGTTTTTGCCAAAGTATATGCCGCTTATGCCCTGACAGGACAGGAAGGACCTGCAGGCAACAATGATATCGATATAGTGGACGAAGGAAAGTTCTCTCTTTACCGCAGTTTGTGGAATTGCAATGAACTTTCGACTGATGAAGCTGCTTGTGCTTGGGGCGACGACGAAGTGATCGATTTAAACAAAAATACTTGGACAGCAGGTAATTTCTCTATCGAAGCATTGTATGCCCGTTTGTATTTTATTGTTTCTATCAGCAACCATTTTTTGGAAGAAACAGAAGGAAAAGAGGATGAAATTACACTGAAACAAAGAGCAGAAGTAAGATTTTTACGGGCATTGGCTTATTACTATTTAATGGATAATTTTGGGAATGTACCTTTTACTACTATTGTAGGAACGGAACCGCCTTTACAAATTCAAAGGGCTGATTTGTTTGCTTGGATTAGAGGGGAACTGAAAGCCATTGAAAACGACATGTATGAACCGCGCCAGGCTCCCTATTATCGGGTTGACAAAGCAGCCAACTGGCTTCTGCAGGCAAGAATGTATTTGAATGCCGAAATATACACGGGGACTGCCAAATGGGACTCGGCTGCCATTTACGCTAAAAGGGTAATGGACTCCGGATACCAATTGGCACCAACTTATCGACATCTATTTATGGCCGACAATGCCGGACCATTTGACGGTTCGACTGTCAACACTGCCTCTCGGGAAATAATTTTCCCCATTGCAGCCGATGGAACCAACACACAAAGCTATGGCACATCCCTCTTCTTGATAGGTTCAACCTATACATCAGATATGGGAAATTGGGGAAGCTCTGAGGGATGGGCTGGCAATAGGGCCCGACAGGATTTGGTAAAAAAGTTTTTCCCTAACCCTCCTTCCGTTATTGCAAAAGATACAAATATGACAATGGTTACTTTTCCAGGAAACCTTAAAGACGATAGAGCGCTATTCTTTAGAAAAGACAGAACATTGGCTATAATAAATCTTGGTAAATTCAAAGAAGGGTATTCTGTGATCAAATTCTCCAACCGTAGGGCCGACGGAGGAACGCCACATGATCCGAAATATGTGGATATGGATGTTCCTTTTATGCGGTTGGCAGAAGCCTATCTCACTTATGCCGAAGCCGTAGTGAGGGGAGTTTCTCCAATAGATGGATACACTGCGCTTGCAGCAGTTAATGCATTGCGAACACGCTCCCATTGCGGGAAAGCTGCTAGTTCTATTTCTTTGCAAGACCCCGAGGACATTAATACCGGCAAAATTAATATTATTAACGAATGGGCAAGGGAATTTTTCTTTGAAGGACGAAGAAGAACCGATTTAATAAGGTTTGGCATGTTTGGAGGCAATACTGGCTATAATTGGGAATGGAAAGGTGGCGTACGGGAAGGAAAAAATTTCGAAGAATATCGCAACCTTTTTCCTATCCCAACGTCCGACTTGAATGCCAACGAGAATTTGCAGCAAAATACAGGATATGTGAACCAATAACTCTATTTGTTTCTTGGGGTTTGATGGTTTTAAACCCCAAGAAACAAATGAAGAGCGAATATTTTTTTCAAAAAAATTCAAGAAATATTGTTTTTTTGTTGTTTATTTCATTTACAATTTGTACTTTTGACACCAAGGTGTGGGTGAAATCACATCAATATATATAAATAGTTATTAATCAATCAATTACTTAAAATTTTACTATTATGAAAAAGTTATTTACTTTTATGGGAGCTCTTTTGAGCCTGTTTGCAGTGGTACAGATGAGTGCTGCTGCCGATTTGGTGTTTAACGTAACGGTGCCTACTCCAACTTATGAGTGTTGGGTAGTGGGAAATTTTAACGACTGGAACAACAACCAGTACAAAATGACCAAGGTAGATGATACCCACTACACGATTACTATTCCAGAGTCGGAAATTGTACCTGGTCTAACTGAAATTAAATACAAATACCTAAGTGGAGGTGGAGATTGGGCTTATGTAGAAAAAGATGCTGACGGCAATGAAATTTCAGACCGTGTTTATACGGATGGTAATGATGTAGTTCAAAAATGGGCACTCGTTTTTAATCCTAACGTAGAGCCAATACCAATGACTGTTACCATTATTGCACAAGTTCCGGCAGATGTTATCGAATTATACATTGTGGGAACTTTCAATGGTTGGACTATACCAACCGATTCCACTAAAATGACATTGTTGGAAACCAACGAATCGGGGAAGGTTTTCTCAGCAACTTTCTTTACAGCCGATGCCAACAAACTGCAGTTTAAATTCTGCGCTGGACCGGCTTGGGATTATGAACAAACACAAGGATCCAATTACACTTATCCAGACCCAACTCAAAATACGGCTGCAGTTATTTGCGATTCATTCAAAAAAATCTACGATCCTACAAAAATTGGGAATGTAACCATTATTGCCACCGTTCCTGCCGGTACCGAAAGAGTTTGGATCATGGGCAGCCATCTGGGTTGGAATTGGGCTAACTTACAAGAAGGTACAATGAATCCAGATGGAACCTTTACATTTGTAGTCCCGGATGTAATGTCCTTTGAATATCGTTTGTACAACTGGTATGAACCAGAATTTGGCTATCCGGAAGTTGGAGAAGCTGATCCGAACAAAGAATTACCAAATCGTACAGCTCAATATGATCCGACCAATCCGGCCAATAATACCATCAACATAACCGTATGGGGTTGGAAACAGCCGGCACCAAGTGCAGTACCAAACGTATTCTTCGATCGCTATCAGGTGAAGACAGTTAACAAAACAATTACCGTAAACAACGTAACTTCAAGAGTAGAATTATTCGATGTTATGGGTCGCCAGCTCGAAAAAGCCGATGTTAGAGGTACTTACACAACGAAAACACTCACCAACGGAATTTATATTTTGAAAGTTGATGGAATTTCTGCAAAAATAGCTGTGAAATAAATCTTCTCAAATACTAAGTAATTTAAGCCTTGGGGTTTTAACGACCTCAAGGCTTTTTTATTTAAAACTTACATGAACTCAAGCCAAGAATATTTATCCAGCAATCACAAATAAACTAATAAGGTTGATGAAAAGAAAGTGTTCACATCTTACTAAAACTTTTTGTGTCAAAATAAAATCTCGATACTCAAAAAATAAATCTTATTTTTAAATAAAACCTTAGTAACGAGAATCAACAACAAGAATAAACATTAGTCTCATATTAATTAAGAACTTTATATGAAATTAAAACATGTAATTGTTATATCGAACTCAAGCTAAAAACTGAATTTTTCATACTAAAGAGTTTGCAAAAAATTTACCTTTTAACGTTATAGATCTAATTTCTATAATTATAAATATTATTTTTTTAGTATTTCGTTACTGAAATAAAAAGGGCTAATGTTTTTAATCCTCTCGTACAAAAAAAGATTCAACCGAACAAATGTGGTTTTTCCTTAAGAGGTAGTATTTCATTTATACAGTAAATAAAATACTTTCAATGCTAAAATTAAATCCTTTAGAGCTTCTTTGAGAGGAATTTTCGATTTTAGTACATGACAAAAATTGAACCATTTGTTTTATATATCTGTAAAACAGGACATATAAGCCAAGCTTTTAGGGTTGACCTTGTCCAGTGAGCCGAAAAACAAGTGAGAAAAGCGTTTAAAAATCGTCCTTGTTTGAGCTCCGACGTATTTCGTCGGAGTGAGTTTGGACGATTTCAGCTTTTCGAGCGTAAGTTTTTCGAGTGAAGTGGACACAGTCTTGAAAGCAGCGTTTAAGCGAAAACAAAATCTAATTTATTTGATTTATGTTGATCGTAGCTGCTTCAACGAAGTTAATTTTTTTGCTTACTTTTTTGTTTCAAGACAAAAAAGTGAGTGGGGTTTGGGGCAAAGCCCCGTTATTAAATATTTGAAAATAAGGAATATAAATGTTTTTACATTTTTTTTGTCATGTACTTAGATTTTCGATATTAATTTTTTTCTCTTCAGATCAACTAATATCTATGCTTAAACACATATTTTTGCAGGTGAACCCTTTTTTCGCTTATTCCAAGATTTCAAAACCCCGCCAATACCGGAGAGCGCATTTTTTAAGGGTAGACAAACAAAAAAAGCTCCGAAAAGAATTACATTGCTGTTCTTCTTTCCGGAGCTTTCACTTTAAAAACGGCGGCTATCTACTCTCCCACCTTGCGGGCAGTACCATCGACGATGTCAGGCTTAACTTCTCTGTTCGGAATGGGAAGAGGTGGAACCCTGACGCTATAACCACCTTAGTCTTTTTTTCTTTTATTGACCGGTCTGAGAAAGAGAAAAAAATCAGTAATCAAAACCTTTTCATAAAAAAGCTTTCGGGCTATTAGTATTACTCGGCTATACATCTCTGTCTTACACCTGTAACCTATCTACGTCGTCGTCTTCAACGACCCTCAATGGAAATCTCTTCTTGAAGATGGCTTCG